>Ga0209893_1000010_pt1 | contig 63372 bp, 56 predicted proteins | sample GWRWT3_25Nov14_FD_187190 | JGI IMG/M metagenome (GOLD analysis project Ga0209893, IMG submission 187190) | Sand microcosm microbial communities from a hyporheic zone in Columbia River, Washington, USA - GW-RW T3_25-Nov-14 (SPAdes) (version 2) | ecosystem: Engineered > Artificial ecosystem > Sand... | reverse complement strand
GTGGGACAAGCTTGCACAGGGGTCTGATCAGATCTTCGCCAGCACAAAGCCGCGTAATGTGGTTCTGATGGTGGCGCCGCGTGACCGTCAGCAACTGCAAAGCCATTTTGCCGCCCTTGACTATGCGCTGCCGGTGGCGGGCGCGCCGGACAAGGCACGCAATGAAGTGCCACGGTTATACTTGCGCAGCCTTCCCCGCGACCTGGCGCAGGGCGATTCCACCTGGGACCGCAAAAGCGACTTTTTCCGGGTGATGCTGCCATTGGTGCTGGCGGGGAACGAGAAAATTCTGGCCGACCGCAAGCGTGTGGAGAAGTTTGCAGGGCGGGCGCTGAGCGGTGGAAACCTCTATGCCGTCAACAAGTCCTGGGTGATCAACCTGGCGGAAGAATATGGGCTGGATAATTTTGACCCCAAAAATGGCGACTGGCAGGAGCTTCTGCGCCGGGTGGATACGGTCCCTGTCTCGCTGGCGCTGGCGCAGGCTGCACTGGAATCGGGCTGGGGCACGTCACGTTTTGCCCAACAGGGCAATGCGGTGTTTGGGCAGGTGAGTTGGAGACCAGGCAGCGGCCTCATTCAGACGGGGCGCGCTCCCGGCGAAAATCACGAGGTGCGTAGCTTCTCAACGCTGTCAGACTGCGTCAACGCTTATCTGCATAATCTCAACACCCATAGGCATTATGCAAAATTCCGCAACCAGCGGGCCAATCTACGGGCGCGCGGGCAAGCCCCATCGGGCGTAGCGCTTGTCAAATATCTGGACCGGTATTCCATATTGGGCAAGAAATATATTGACGAAATCCGTGGCATTATCGAAACAAACTTGCTACAGGAAATGGACGCTGCACGCCTTCGACCCGCGACCCCAGCAGGATTCACCTTTTCCTGATCCAGATTGGGCAGAATTAGCACCAGTCAGCAAGCAGAGGCTTCTTATATATGTCTGAATCTGGCCCTTTGTCTGAGCCGGTCCTGCCATTGCTCAAGGCGCGCATCCTGCACACCCGTATCTTTGTATTCGCCATGCTGCCTGTTGTGCTTTTTTCACTCGGCATGCTGGCCGAAAATGGCGTGGTCCATGAGGTCATGGAGTGGGCGGGGCATATTCTGGTAATTTTATGTGTGCTGGGGCGCGCCTATTGTTCGGCCTATATTGGCGGCCGCAAGAACAACAAGATAATCTGCGAGGGGCCGTTCTCGATTGTGCGTAACCCGCTCTATGTGTTTTCTTTCATTGGCATTGTGGGGATTGGATTACAGTCGGGCATCGCGACGCTGCTGGTGCTGCTGCTTCTTGGCTTTGTGCTTTATTATCCAAAAGTCGTGGCCCGCGAAGAAGCATTCCTGCTGCACAAATTCGGCAACACCTACCGTGATTATATGCAAAAGACGCCACGCTGGTGGCCGCGCTGGAAGAACTGGATTGAGCCGGAATATATCACCACGCAACCGCGCCTGTTGCGCGAATCCATGCGCGATGCCGCAATGTTCTTCATAGCATTTCCGATATTCGAACTGCTGGATATGCTGCGCGAAAAAGGCATTCTCGAGGCTTATTTCCTGCTGCCATAATCATAATGGTGTTCGCGGCAGCGATTATTTTGGCTCTTTCAATTCAACCAGAATGGCGCGAAAACGCGGGCCGCGATTGTGGGCGATTTCAATATGTCCTTTTTCAACCAGCATCGCGCCACCACGCTTGGCGTCAGGAAATTTGAAACTGGCTTTTTTGCCTTTACCGTCGCTATCGAAGAATTCGACATCGAACGGGCCGGCATCGGTCACATTGACAATGACATAATCCAGCTCGTGGTGATGTTTGCCCAGGGTTTCGCCCTCGTTGATCACCTGATCCCACACCCTTACCTCATCATCTTCATACAGAATTCTGGTGGCGATGGGGCGCAGTTTCTCTTGTGTTGTCATTGCAATATCCTCCCCTATTCCTTGTTGCCGAAGCGGCTATCCCAATCTTTCTCCAGTGCCCATACTTCCGGAAATCCGGTTAATATGTGTGCGCCCGCAAGAGATGTTGGGCCGTTCGAGTCGCTGACGCCATTCTGCCTGAGATAGGCATAGGCCTGTTCCATCGCACCCAGCGCCGCCCCGAAGCCTACGCCTGGATAGATGGCGATGTCGAATCCCAATTCTTTTAACCTTGCGGCAGGCAGTTCAGGCGTACGCGCCCCTTTCGGCACCATATTGGCGAGCAGCGGCGCATTGACCTCACCGCCTATGCGGATCATTTCAGCTTCGCTTTCCGGCGATTCAACAAACAGAATATCGGCCCCGGCCCTGGCATAGGCCTGGGCGCGGGCGATGGCTTCGTCCAGCCCGTGTGCGGTGCGCGCATCGGTGCGTGCAATAATCAGCGTTTCCGGTGACCGCCGGGCCTCGACGGCGACATGCACCTTGGCCACCATGTCAGACATTGGGATAACGCGGCGGCCCAGTGTGTGGCCGCATTTTTTAGGTATTTCCTGATCTTCGATCTGAATCGCATTGGCCCCCGCCGCTTCATAGCACCGCACGGTATGCCGGACATTCAGCAATCCCCCATAGCCGGTGTCGGCGTCGGCGATGATCGGGCAATCTGTCAGTGAACGGATGATATGCAACGCCGCCAGCATATCCGTTAGCGTGGTCAGGCCTGCATCGGGAAGGCCATATCGCGATGCGGATACGCCATAACCCGTCATATAGAGGGCGTCAAATCCGGTCCGATTGGCCAGCATCGCCGAAAAGCCGTCAAACACCCCCGGCGCGATAATGAAGCGCTTTTCAGCAAGCATTTGCCGTAAAGTTGCCGCCGCCACGGGGCCTCCTCTTAGGTGGCTTTGTTCATATGCGCCTGCAGCCGTGCAAGAATATCGGGCGTATATAACGATGAAGGCGGCAACAGCATGTTGCCCACCAGCATTTGCTTTTGGCGCAGTTCCACGTCCTCTGCGGCCAGTTCCTGCATGGCCCGGAAGCCCGCAAGACGCATCGGATAATCATCGGAACGGACACCCACAGTGCTTTCAAATTGCAGATCATATATCGAGGTGCCGCCCCAGGCCGCCCCAATGGATTCTGCGGCACGGGGAAAATAATCCTTCCACAGGTCCTCAAGGCCGCCACCCGCTGCCGCGCGTTCATCCAGAAGCGCGCCCAAATGTTCCGCGTCAATCGCCGCCACTGTCATGCCCTGGCCAAATACCGGGTTAAAGCCCGCAATCACGTCACCAACGGGGATCAGGCCACCCGGAAAAACCGGCATTTTTTCATAATGCCGCCAGTAGGATTCAGGGATGATAAAACGCCGCAGCCGCCCCTCGATCGGCGCGTTGCGGATGCGTTCATAGACGACTGGGTCGGGAAGCGCCTTTGCATAGGCAAGAAACCCATCCAGTTCCGATGGCGGAATGTCATTGTGACGGCCGTTCAGCGTCACCATCCAGCGGTTATTTTCTACAGGCATAACCGTGCCGCCGCGTACCCCGGGCGCACTTTCACGCAGGGTGCATAATTTCGGTTTGCCATCGGTGATCGGCGCTGCTGCAAAAATGCCAGTTACATAGCAGAGATTTATTCCCAGACGTTCAGACGGCACCTCGCCGAACCCGTTATCTTCGAGCCATTGCGGCGTGGTGGAGCTTCTGCCCGAAGCGTCGACCACCAGATCGGCCTGCAGGCTTTCCACCGCGCCCCCACCCATATCCAGATTGACGCCACGCACAATTCCATTGGATAAAATCATGCCGGATACGCGCGCGCCCTGGCGGATGGTAATTTCGCCGTTGGCGAGGGCGCATTGACGCAGCACATGCTCCAGCAAGGCGCGGGTTTGTGAATATATCGTCAGGTCCGTATTGGCCGGGCTGCTCCAGCGCCCGGATTCGTACCGGATAGCATCCTTGTCCATATTCAGGGGTACGCCGCCTGCCTTTATCAGCGCTTCGCGGAAACCGGGAAAAAGGCTCTCGGCTATATTTTCACCGCGCTTCAGCACCGCGTGGCCATGCGGTCCCTGGGGCACCCCCATGCGGAACTCGGGGCTTGCCGGCAAGGGATCTTTTTCTAAAAGGATAATTTCGCGAAAATGCCCGCGCATCGCGCCCGCAGCGAACAGGCCTCCCACGCCCGCGCCGATGACCACGACGCGGTTACCCAGTACGCTTCCGGATGACATCGAGTTTTTCCTTAAATAGTTTTACGCGCCGAAGTATGGCTTAATATTGACCCTGTCAAGCGCTGCGGACGCGCCGCCCTTCAGCAGGTCAGGCATTCACTTCGCGCCGCTGCGACCAGTTTTTGCAACTGCTCAAGTTCGGCGAAACCTGGCACCAGCGTGTCGCCGATAATGAACGATGGCGTTCCGGAAATGCCAAGGCTTTCGGCAATTTCGTGATTGCGCTTGATAATTTTTTCGACTTTTGGATCGTCCATGTCCTTGCGCAGTCTGGCTGCATCCAGTCCATTTTCGGTGGCGATGCGCAGTACGCGGCTTTCGCTTAACGCGCCTTGCGCCGCCATCAGCGCATCGTGGAAGGGTGCGTATTTATCCTGGCGCATGGCGGCAATGGCGGCACGTGCGGCGATCAGCGAATCCGGCCCCAGTATGGGAAACTCTTTCAGCGCCAGGCGTATCCGGCCATCTGATTTCAGCAATTGCTGAATAACCGGCTGGGCGCGTTTGCAATATCCGCAGCGGTAATCGAAAAACTCCACCACAGTCACATCACCCTTCGGATTTCCGGCAATGAAGGTGTCGGGATCGTTTTCAAGTTCCTTGCGCAGCCTGCCCAATGTCGCGCGGCTGCCTGGCATCTGGCCAGATTCCATTTTCTTGCGCAGGCTGTCCAGCGCCTCCATCAGGATTTCCGGATTTTCCTCCAGCACTTCACGCACCATCTGTTTGGTGGCGGCCTTGTCTGCGGGCGCGGATTGCGCATTCGCAGAGACAGGAAAAAGCATTAACACCGCCATCATCAACAGCAGCGCCCTGGTCAGTAAAAAATATTTCATTCGATAATGTCGCCCCGGTGTTTGGGTTTTACCATGTCGTAAATGTCCTGCGCCCGGAAATTGCCCGGCGAGCCCGGCGGCAGCAGCTTCATGGCGCGCTGCGAATGAATATAGGCGTCGCGCCGGTTTTCGGAGCGAAAGAAGCGTTCCGCACTGGACAGCGCCGCCATGCCCTCCTGCCCATCATTGGCATAGGCGATGGCCAGCTGGTGCCAGCCAAAGGTAATTTCGGGATCCTGCGCCATGGCCAGTTTCAGCGATTCCAGCGCAGGCTTCCGATAGGCTGGATCCTCGGTCGAAAGCATTGCCTGGGCGAGGTTTACGCGCAGCAATGGAATGTCCGGCCTCAGCGCAACGGCGCGTGCATGCGGGGAAATTGATTCTTTAATGCGACCGGATTCGAATAATATCTGGCCTTTTACCTCATTATAATAAGGATTTTCCGGCGATTCGGCGATCAGGGCGTCGATTTCACGCAGCGCCGCTTCTGTATCGCCGCGCTGGTAATTGGCAATCGCGCGCGCGTAACGGGCCTTGATGCTGGTGTCCTTGGCCGGAAATTTGCGGAAGGTCTGCGCCGCCGGTTTGACATAGCCATAAAGCTTTCCCTGCATGCGCAAATGCGCTTCGATCAATTCCGGGGGATCCTTGCGATCACGATAGGGCGATTTTTCAAGCCGCTCTTCAAGCGCGCTCATGCGCTCTGATGACATGGGATGGCTGCGCACAAACGGATCCTGATTGGGCGCGTTCAGCGCGTCCTGCCCGCTGAACTGATGCATCACTTCCATCAGGCCCGTAGAGGATTCACCGATGGAGTCGAGATAGTTTGCCGCCGCCTGATCGGCCGATGATTCCTGTGAACGGCTATAGGCCAGAAAGTTGCGCTGCGCCACCTGCTGGCCACCGGTCATTACACCCATGCCCACATCCGGCGCCCCCATTGCCGCAATCCCGACGCCAAGCACCATCGAGGCAATGGCCAGCGCACCGGTACCTTTCATTGCATCCTGTGTGCGGGCAAGATGTCCGCCGGCGATATGGCCGACTTCGTGCGCAATCACACCTTTGATTTCGCCTGGGGTATCGAATTCAAGCAGCAACTCGGTTGTGAAAAACACATTCTGACCACCGGCAACGAATGCGTTCACCTGATTGTCATTGACCAGGTAAATATTCACCGACTTCGGATTAAGCCCGGCGGCAGCAAAAATCGGCGTTGCATAACTGCGCAACAATTCCTCGGTTTCCGCATCACGGATCAGCGAAATGGCGGATGCAGGGGTAATGGCGCCAGGCACCGCCCCAAGGATGGCGCCGCTCAGCAATATGCCTGACACAAAGCGCCGGACAGGACGGGCAGGGAATTGAAAAGGCCAAATTTGCAACACGTAGCATAAACTCCTGGCTGTCATTTCGTCACAGGCTGGTCCGGCGCACCTACAGCGCCATGATTAGATTGAACCATTTGGGATGACCGGATCAAACAAAATTACTCAAGATTTCAAACGGATAGGCCTGATCTGCGGATTTATCAGGAATGCAGCGAAATTCCATTTTCCACTGAGACTTTGCTCCTGACGGCCCGGCGCAGTATCAAGTCGTATTTATGGCGCATTTAAGGCTAATAATTGAGAGTGCGTAATAAAATAGCATGCCGGTTCAACTCCGGGGTTATGTAATTCTGAAATTCAGGGGTAAAAATGCCCGATGGCTATTCGTTGAAGGATATGATGACGGACCGGGAACGGCCTTCAGACAAACTGAAAATTCTCCTGTGGCACTGGGGACGCCGGGGCGCCGGACCGCGCTACACGCTTGAGCTTGCCCGCGCACTCATGCGCCAGCAGGATGCCGATATTTATCTTTCAATATCCAGAGATAGTGAGTTGATAGATGAATTTCGAGCCCTGAAACTTCCAATGCTTGAAATAAAGACCTATACTGGCCTATTTTCCGCTTTCCTGATGACACTGAACCTCCTGTCTACGCGGCGGAAATTTTCCCGTTTCTTGCAATATCACCAGATCAATGTCGTGAACTCGACCATGAGCCATCTATGGTCGCGCTTTATTACATCCGCCGTCCGGCGCAGCGGGGCGGTGCTGTTGAACACGGTGCATGATGCGGTTCTGCATCCGGGCGAAGATGGCGGCCTCAAAAGCTGGTTCTACCAACCCTTTAACAATGCCGATGGTTATATCGCCCTGACCAATTATGTCGGCCAGCAATTAAGCGATGTGCACAATATTGCGCCCGCAAAGGTGACGGTAATCCCCCTGGGTCCGTTATCCGGCCCGGCTGTTCCGTCTGACATTTCACAGACCGGGGTGGGACCATTACGGCTGTTATTCTTTGGCCGGATACTACGCTACAAGGGGCTGGAGCGTCTGATCGAAGCTTATGGCATGCTGCGCGCCGAAGGCGTGGGTGTAAGCCTGCAGATCACCGGTACGGGGGATATGAGCGATGTGATGGAGACGGTCAGGGCGCTGCCCGATATTACTGTGAATAATAAATGGGTGCCGGAGGATAAAATGAACGGCATTTTTTCGCAGGCTGACATTATTGTGCTGCCCTATCTTGAATCCAGCCAGTCCGGCATTATTGCATCCGCCTTTGCAGCAGGTGTTCCGGCAATTGGCACCCCGATCGGCGGGCTGCCGGAACAAATCACCCATGGGGTCAATGGGCTTATAGCGGCCGATACCAGCCCGGCGGCGCTTGCATCGGAAATCCGGCGGCTTGCCGGGGATAAACCGTTTCTGCTGACGCTGAAAGACGGCGCACGCAGAACGGCACAGCAACAATTTTCGTGGGATAAAATTTCCACGGAGATTCTTACGCTGTCCCGCTCATGCCTGAAACATCAGCAGACCTGAACATACCGGGCTAAAAATTGAATACCAGATCGCCGTTGCTATCAAGTGCCGGACGGAATGGCGCGGCCTTTCCCGCCGCCGGGCTGGCGGCGCCCGCGCTTGACAGGCGCACCAGAACATCAATGCAATTCAGCGAAAGCAGATGCGCATAGACAATGGGCAACACTCCCGCCTGGCGAAGTTCCAGAAAATCCTCGTCCGGCAGGGCGTTCATCGCAACTTCGTCTACGCGGAAGATGCCGTTCACCTTGTGCGGCCCCTGGGGCTGCTGCAGGGTAATATCCCATGGAATAATCAGATTATGTTTGACCAGAACATTGACCGCGCGGATCGTCGCGCCGCGATTGCGTTCCAGCTCGCCAACAAACTCCATGACCTTGCGCATGGTCTCTGAAGGATTGCCGTCAACTTCAAACATGGGCTGCCCCTCTGTGTCTGATATCAGGCCCGAGTCATCATCGACGCATAAAAGCGGCTCGCCACCTTCGGCAGGAAGGCCGACGGCGAAAGGATATTGACGCAGGATTGCCGGCACATATGAGCCAAGCCACTGGCCTTCGGCGGAAACAAACATGTTCCGTTCCGGCTGCAATGACAGCAATCCCATCAGCACGTAAGATTCCCCGTAAGGCGCAAACACGATGGGGAAATTGTGTATTGCCTGGGCGCACTCCACGCCAAGCAAGGGCACTATCGCCATTTTTTCAGCATAGGCATATGACGGGACCGGTAACAAACGCTTATAAAGATGTGTTGCTTTTGATACGGGTTGGGGATTTTTCAGCATCTCGACCTTGCCTCTTCGCTAAGCGGAACGTGTTTATTGTTAGTACGGGATTGCCCTGTCAGGCAATCCCCAGCGCCTTCAGGCATGGCAATTGGGTTTCCGAAAAACCGTTTGCCTGTGCGGTCAGTTCATCCAGATTTTCCTGCGGGCTTTCCAGTGTTTTACCTTCTTTCAGGATGCGCTGCCCCTGTGACGCAAGAATTTGCCAGGTAATGGCGGCCCATTCCGCCGGGGCTTTTTTGCCCAGGGATCTTGCTTTCAGGAACATCTGGCTAAAGCGTGGCACCGCAATGCCGCCGCCGGTCACCGGGCTGGCCAGATAGGAAACATCATTACTGCTGCGGGATTTATCAATTAAATAGGCATTGAGCCGGTCGGTAAAAGATTTGGCTTTCGCGATTTTCCTGTCATCCTGGGCTGGATGCAGAATGCCGCTACCGCACAGGATGACCGCCGCCTCGCGCAATTGGGCGAAATTGATATTTTTCTCCTTGACCAATTGTTCAATTTGACCGAGCGACCTGGGATGATGATCCGCGAATGCGTCGAGAATCGGATCATAGATGGCCGTTGTCGGTTCAACCTCGCCAAGCGCGCCCTTGACTTTGAGCGAGAGATTTTCCCGTGGCACGGCCAGCACATAACGCTGGCTGCGCAAGGTGTCCACCAGTTCAAGCGGTGTCAGCTTGCGCGCGCCCCTGACCCAGTAATCACGGCGAAACTGCTGATTGACCATGAAGTCGCGCACGGTTTCCCGGAACAGCGTATCCGGTATTTCGCGCAGGAAGGCCTGTTGATCAGGGGTCAGGTTCACCGCGTCGATATGGTCCATATAATGCGCAGAGCAGGCAAAGCTCAACTTCGCCGGTTCCAGCCAGTTGGCCATCTCCGCAACCGGCATGGGCCGCCAGTCGCGATTAAAATATTCATGCGCCAGATAATGCCGGTTCTGATCCTTGATGGCTTTCAGCCGCTCCACAATGATCGGATTAAGGCGCGCATATTGCGGGTTCAACGCCATCAGTTTTTCAGTAAATGTAATGGCGTTGTCGATGCGGCCCACAATGCCCTGTCCCGGCGCGCCCATAATCGCTGCATGTTCCGTCAGCAGATGCCGCATGGGCACCATGGGAGCCCAGCCGGGCAGCGTGTTATAGCTGATATAGAGCACACCGCCGACATTCAGTTTGCGGCGGATAAAATCGACAATGACGGCGCGGTTTTCGTCGGAAATCCAGCTCCAGATACCGTGCAGGCCGATACTGTCAAAGCCCGGCAAATCATCGCGCCTGCAAAATTCTTCAAATGACTGATCAAACAGCGAGACATTGGCGCCCGATGCGCCCGCCACCAGTTGCGCAAATCCCGCCTGTGCCGAATTGAAATCTGTCGCCCAATATGTCGTATCTGGCTGGCTGGCGGCATGGATGTTTACCGAAATTCCCTGTCCAAAGCCAAGTTCACACGCCGTGCGGCAGGGCGCGATGTCAAACCCGGCCGCCAGCAAGGCAAGCTTTTCGCGCAGCGGGTTAAGTTCGCCATAATAGCCATAAGTGTAGCCGACATCGGCCACATACCCGGATGTCCAGTCGTTCATATGTTGCAAGGCCTTCTGTGTTTAACCGGCGTCGACGGTATTTCTACCAGTTCAAAATACAAGCCCGAATATACACTTAAATGGAAATTATACTTAAAATATAAGTGGCGGATGCGCCGTTAATGAGGCACGAACAGCATGATCATCTGAGCGCCGTCATGGCGCAGCCGGTTTGGCCCAGACACCTTGCTTGACATTGCCGGGTGGGCTGGCATACACAAGCGCCATGGGGGTGTAGCTCAGTTGGTTAGAGCGTCGGCCTGTCACGCCGAAGGTCGCGGGTTCGAGTCCCGTCACTCTCGCCATTAACAAAGGGTCCATACCGGACACACAGGTAACGTACTGTGGTAACGTACTGTACCCAGGACATCCCCCTTCGCCAAAGCTTTGGGGGACAAGGCAGGAGATGCCCCTCTCGCCGCTATCTAAAGGTCCATCACTGCGGCGAACTGCTTGATGCATTCGATATGCGCCTTGGCGCCGTGGCGTCCGCTGGTCATGGTGTTGAGCGAGATATGCGTGGCGCCATGGGACTTCCACCATTCCGCCTCTTTGGCCCATTCATCGGGGCTGCGGTCGCCGCCCTGCAGCATCGGGTCCATGCCGAAATAGGGGCCAAAGCCGGTAATGCCGCGATTAGTGTCGCGCACATAATTTTTCATGCGCTCGATGCGTTCCGCGCCCTTATCGCCCATGCCGAACAGCGGGAACCAGCCATCGGCTATGCGCGCAATACGGCGTAGCGCCACGTCTTCGTTGCCGCCGAACCACAGCGGAATATTTTTTCGCACCGGGCGCGGATTGATGCCCGCATCAATGACCTTATCGAATTCGCCTTCAAAGGTCACCAGATCCTTGGCCCACAATTCGCGCAGCAGTTTCGCCTGCTCCTCAACCCGGCGGCCGCGTGTGTGAAAATCCTCGCCCAGACATTCATATTCCACATCGTTCCAGCCAATGCCGACGCCCAGCCGCAAACGGCCCCGGCTCAGCACATCGACTTCCGCCGCCTGCTTGGCGACCAGCGCGGTCTGGCGTTGCGGCAGGATCAGCACACCCGTGGCCATTTCGATTTTTTTGGTCAGTGCCGCGATAAAGCCGAACAACACCATCGGTTCATGGAACCCATTGGTGTGATTATACGGCCCGCGCCAGTTCGGGCGGGTGGCAAGCCCCGCGCCCAGCACATGGTCGAACACCAGAATATGTTTGAACCCCAGCGCTTCCGCCGTCTGGATATAATCGCGGATGCCGCCCGGATCATTGCCGATGGAAATAGTGGGGAAAATCACGCCTGTACGCATTGCCGCCTCCCTGCTGATGTTATTGTTTGCGCAATTTACCACCGCACGGCATTTTCACTCCAGCGTTTTTCATGCTAACCATTGGTAAATTCAATTCAAAGCGCGAGAAAAACCATGTCTTCAGACAAACCCACCATCGCCATTCTGGGCGGCACCGGCGATCTGGGGGGCGGGCTGGCGGTGCGCTGGTCGCGCGCCGGGTACAAAATCATTATTGGATCGCGCACCCTGGAAAAGGCGCTGGACGCCGCCAAACCGCTGGGTGCGGCGGGCATGGACAATGTGAGCGCCGCCAAAGCCTGCGATATTGCCGTGCTGACCGTGCCGTTCGCCAATCAGAAAGCGACGCTGGAAAGCGTGCGTGACGCGCTGGCGGGCAAGATCCTGATTGATGTCACCGTGCCGCTGGTCCCGCCCAAAGTCGCCCGGGTGCAGATGCCGCCCGAAGGCTGCGCCGCCCTGGCCGCGCAGGCGGTGCTGGGCGATGGCGTCACCGTCGTCTCGGCGTTTCAGAATGTCGGGGCCAGTCATTTGCGCGACGATCATCCGGTGGATTGCGATGTGCTGGTGTGCGGCGACAAACTGGCGGCGCGTGAACAGGTGATCACGCTGGTGGAAGCGGCGGGCATGCGCGGCTGGCATGCGGGGCCGCTGGCCAATAGTGTGGCGGCGGAAGCGCTGACCTCGGTGCTGATCGGCATCAACAAGCGCTATCAGATTGAAGGTGCTGGCCTGCGCATTACCGGCACAGCGGGTAATCCATCCGGCAAGGGGGATTAGTTTGTCCCGCAGCCTGTGCCTTACCGCCATTCCGGGGATACCATTGGTGATGCCCGGCGATGCGCTTGCCCGTATGATTTATGAAAGCACCGTGGCTGCGGGCATGAATTTGCAGAACGGCGATGTCCTGGTGATTGCGCAAAAGATCGTCTCCAAATCCGAAAACCGCTATGTGGATTTGCGCACCCTTACGCCATCGGCGCGCGCGCGCGAAATTGCTGCGGTCGTGGAAAAAGACCCGCGCTTTGTTGAGGCCGTACTGTCGGAATCATCCGACGTGGTGCGTTACCAGAAAAATGTTCTGATCGTTGCCCACCGCATCGGCGTGGTGATGGCCAATGCCGGCATTGATCAATCCAATATTGATCATGGCGGCGGCGCGGAAAATATCCTGTTATTGCCGGTTGATCCAGACGCGTCGGCCCAACGTCTGCGTGCGGAATTACTAAGCCTGTGTGGCGCGGATGTGGCCATCATTATCAATGACAGCGTGGGCCGCGCCTGGCGCAACGGCATTGTCGGCATCGCCATTGGCGCCGCAGGCCTCACCACGCTGCATGATTTGCGCGGCGAGCCGGACCTTTTCGGCCGCCGTCTGGAAGTAACCGAGGCCGCCACCGCAGACGAGCTGGCGTCCGCCGGTTCGCTGTTGCAGGGACAAGGCGCGCAGGGCATGCCGGTGGTGCTTATTCGCGGCTTTACACCGCCCAAACCCGATGTCGCAAAGCCCGCCACCGCACTGGTGCGCGACAAGCGCATCGACATGTTCCGTTGAACATGAAATGCGTGGCGTTATGCGGCGGCGTTGGCGGGGCGAAACTGGCGCTGGGCCTGTCGCATATTCTGCCCGGTGAAAATCTGACGCTGATCGTCAATACGGGCGATGATTTCACGCATCTGGGTTTGCATATTTCGCCGGACCTGGACACGGTGATGTATACGCTGGCCGGGCTTTCCAATGCGCAGCAGGGCTGGGGGCGGGCGGGCGAGACCTGGCAGTTCATGGCCGCATTGCGCAAGCTGGGCGGCGAGGACTGGTTTCAACTGGGCGATCTTGATCTGGCCACGCATGTGGAGCGGACGCGCCGTCTGGCGGCGGGGCAAACGCTGTCACACATTACGCGGGATTTATTTGCGGCGCTGGGCGTTGGCGCGCGCGTTCTGCCGATGAGCGACGATCAGGTGCGCACCATCATTCACACGCCGGACGGGCCGCTGGCCTTTCAGCATTATTTTGTGCGTGACAAATGCGCGCCCAAAGTCACCGGTTTCAGCTTTGCAGGCAGCGAACAGGCCGCGCCCGCGCCCGGCGTGCTGCAGGCGCTTGGAGATCGGGATCTGGATTGCATTATCCTTTGCCCATCCAACCCATTTGTCAGCATTGATCCAATTCTGGCCGTGCCGGGCATGCGGGCGGCGCTAATGGCGGCGCGCGCGCCGGTCATTGCGGTTTCGCCCATTGTGGGGGGACGGGCCATCAAGGGACCAACGGCCAAGATGATGCAGGAACTGGGCGTGCCCCAAACCGCCATGGCTGTGGCTGCGCATTATGACGGCCTGCTGAACGGATTTATTCTGGATGACACCGATGCCGGCCTTGCCCCTGAATTGGCGGCAACCGGTCTTGCCTGCCACACCGCCCAAAGTGTGATGCACACGCTGCAAGACAGGGTGAAACTCGCCCGGAATGTGCTAGACTTTGCGGCAAAAGTATAAATCACAGGGAAGCCGCCATGCGGGCGATTTGGGCCATCATACCCATCAAGGATTTAAGCCTTGCAAAACAACGCCTTAGCGGCCTGCTGAGCCATGCGGAACGCCGCGCGCTGGGCCTGGCCATGCTGGAAGACGTGCTTGAAGCGCTGAGCAAAACCCCGGGCCTGAGCGGGATGATGCTGGCGTCATCGGATAGGGACGCCTGCCATCTGGCGCGCCAGTATGGGGCGCGGATTTTGCCCGAAACCGGCGCTGGTGGACTGAACCCCGCCGTTACCCATGCCGCACGGCTGCTTGCCAGCGAAAATATTGCAGGCGCGCTGGTGCTGCACGGCGACGTGCCTTTGGCGCGAGCAGAAGAAATTGAGCGGCTGATTGCGGCGTTTGGGGCATCTCCCGCCATCGCCATTGCGCCTGATGCGGCACATGACGGCACCAACGCCATGATCGTTAGCCCACCCGATCTGATCACGTTCCGCTATGGCCGCAACAGTTTTTCTGCGCATATGCAGGAAGCTGCAAATAGCGGCGTAACACCGCAGGTGCTGGGCCTGGCGGGGCTGGGTTTTGACGTGGACACGGTGGATGATTTATTCACGCTGGCGGCGGCCCCCGGCCACACACGCGCGCAGGAATATTTGCGCGCGCTGCGATTGAACATGAGAATGCCCATTGCATCTGTACCGGCAAGGTAAAATATATGAACCAAATGCACGATATCACCCGCAACCACCGCCCCAGCCATATAGAAGCATTGGCCCTGGCCGAAATCAGCGACACCGCGCAACTGGTTACGGCGGCCGGACGGTTGCGCGATCTCGGCCATGGCAATTTAATTTCCTATTCGCGCAAGGTGTTTATCCCGCTGACACATCTGTGCCGCGACGTGTGCCACTATTGCACCTTTGCGCACCCGCCGCGCAAAGGCGAAGCGCCCTATCTTTCCCCTGAACAGGTTCTGGAAATTGCCCGCAAAGGCGAGGCCGCCGGATGCAGCGAGGCACTGTTCACACTGGGCGACAAGCCGGAATTGCGCTATGGCGCGGCGCGCGATGCGCTCGCACAGATGGGATACGCCAGCACGCTGGACTATCTCGAAGCCATGGCGGCGCTGGTGTTGCGCGAAACCAGCCTGTTGCCGCATCTCAACCCCGGTCTGATGGATGCCGCAGATTTTGCGCGCCTGCGCAAGGTTTCGGCAAGCATGGGCATCATGCTGGAAAGCACCTCAAACCGCCTGCTGGAAAAAGGCATGGCGCATCATGGCTCGCCCGACAAGGCGCCGGAATTGCGCCTGGAATGTATTGCACAGGCCGGTATCGCCAAAGTGCCCTTCACCAGCGGTATTCTGATCGGCATCGGCGAAACGCGGCGCGAACGCATCGAGGCACTGCTGGCGCTGCGCGACCTGCATGACGCACACGGACATATTCAGGAAATCATCGTACAGAATTTCCGCGCCAAGCCCGGCACCCGCATGGTGGGCGCACCGGAACCGGACCTGGATGATCTGGTATGGACGATCGCCGTCGCGCGCATCATATTTGGCCCGGAAATGAGCCTTCAGGCCCCGCCGAATTTAAACCCCGGCATATTGGCGCAACTGATTGATGCGGGTATCAATGACTGGGGCGGCGTGTCACCGGTTACGCCGGATTTCGTCAATCCCGAGGCGCCCTGGCCGCATCTGGATCATCTTGCGCTTGAGACGGCAAAGGCGGGCAAACATCTTCTGCAACGTCTGACGATTTACCCGAAATTTGCGCGCGCACCGGAATGCTGGCTGGACCCGGCCCTGCACACCAGGGCGCTGCAGGCGCAGGACAGCGAAGGTTTTGCGCGCGGCGAAGACTGGTCACCGGGGACGCAAACGCCGCCGCCCGCCGCCGATCTGGCGCGCAGCCGGGGCAAGGGGCATGTCGCGGCCAGCAAAACAATCCGTAGACTGATTGATGCGGCATGCGGCGGCGAAGGATTGAAGGAACCGGAAATCATACAATTATTCGAGGCGCGCGGGCCGGATTTCGCCGCCGTCTGCGCCGCCGCAAATGATCTGCGCACGCGGGTCAGCGGCGATGTGGTGCGCTATGTGGTCAACCGCAACATCAACTATACCAATGTATGTTATTTCAAATGCCAGTTCTGCGCCTTTTCCAAAGGCAAGCTGAGCGAAAATCTGCGCGGCCGCCCCTATGATCTGGGGTTGGATGAAATCATGCGCCGCACGGCTGAGGCCTGGTCGCGCGGCGCCACCGAAGTGTGCATGCAGGGCGGCATACATCCGGAATATACCGGACAGACCTATCTCGATATCTGTCAGGCGGTGAAACAGGCCGCACCGGATATGCATATTCATGCGTTTTCGCCATTGGAAGTCTGGCAGGGCGCCCAAACCCTTGGACTGCCGCTGGAAGAATTCCTCCGTAGACTGATGGATGCGGGGCTGGGGTCATTACCCGGTACGGCGGCTGAAATTCTGGACGACGAAGTGCGCGCCATCATCTGCCCGGACAAGATCAATACGGCGCAATGGCTTCAGGTGATGGAAACCGCGCATGGGCTGGGTATTCGCACCACCTCCACCATCATGTATGGCCATGTGGACGGGCCGCAAAACTGGGCGCGGCATTTGTTGCGTTTGCGCGAATTGCAGGCGCGTACGGGCGGCTTTACGGAATTTGTGCCCCTGCCATTCGTGCATATGGAAGCGCCGATTTATCTGAAGGGACGCGCGCGCAAGGGCCCCACTTTCCGCGAAGCCATTTTGATGCATGCCGTGGCGCGTCTCGCGCTGCACCCGCACATCACCAATATTCAGGCAAGCTGGGTAAAAATGGGACCGGACGGTATCGCCGCCTGCCTGCTGGCCGGGGCCAATGATGTGGGCGGCACACTGATGAATGAAACCATCACCCGCGCCGCCGGGGCCGGACACGGACAGGAAATGCCGCCCCAGGAAATGGAAGCGCTGATCAGGCGGGCCGGCCGGACCCCCCAACAGCGCACCACCACCTATGGTGAAGTTCCGCGTGCCCGCATCCTGAGTTCATTTCAGGCCGCGCCGCTGAGCGAACCTGTAAATACCCCCGCTGCGAAAAAATATGAACGCGCGGCGGTGTTAGGCAAATAAATTAAGTAGCATCCGTCACACTTCGATTACTTAATCAGAATTAACCATAGTCAAAACTTGATCGCACCGGGCTTCAAGGTATCGTAAGGGATATTTTGAACCCCTGATTGATCGCTGCATAATGACCCTGACAATTAATTCCGTATCCAGCCCAAAGGCTCACACGCCGGCCTTCCGCGAGAAAGACGCCGTATGCATTGAGGCGCACGCATCCAGGATCACGACCAGCATTAAGCCGGTACAGCCCCGTCCATTTCAGTATCAGCTGGCGGATATGCAGATCGCGGCGCAACTGTTGCGCCACCAATCCTCTTCGCCTGCGGCTTCTGCCGGTGACGTGGCCCTTGCCTACCGGCAGGGCGCCATGGTGATGACCGCCAGCAGCAGCGGAGTACAGGTTTAGCCGCCACCCGCCTTTGGGCTCAGCGTCAGCGCAAGCGCCATAAGATCAGCCTGACCGCGTTCCAGCTTCTGCATGCGGGCGTCCAGCGCATCAAGCCGCGCAAGCACCTCCCCCATATCACCCCCTGCTTTCGGTATGGGCGTGGATACGCCCCCGTGCGCCGCAATTTCCGCCACCGTGACGCCCAGTATTTCAGCCAGCAGGGCTACTTCGCGCGCACTGATTTCGCGCTGGTCCTTCCACATGGCGTCCAGTTCGGCCGCGCTTATTCCCAAAATCGCCGCAAGCGCCAGCCTGTTCAGGCCGCGCGCGTTCAGCTTTTCGTCAAACCATTCCTGATCGAAAAACAGCGCCATTGAAATTCCGTCTTACCTTGCTGGATGGGCCATTAGATATTATTACTGCCCTGCATCGTATCGGTATGAGGGCGGCATGACAATCAGGGCAATTATATGGGATTTTGGCGGGGTGCTGACCAGCAGCCCGTTTGAGGCCTTTAACCGCTATGAGGCGGCCAACAATATTCCACTGGATTTTATTCGCGGCGTTAACGCCGTCAACCCGGACACCAATGCCTGGGCGCGCTTTGAGCGCAGCGAAGTGACCCTGGATCAATTCGACACCCTGTTTGCCGATGAGAGCGCCGCCAGGGGCCGAAAAATCCCCGGACGTGAGGTGATTGCACTGCTGGGGGGTGATGTGCGCCCAATGATGGTGGAGGCGCTGCGGCGTTGTTCCATCCGGTACAAGGTTGGCTGCATCACCAATAATGTGCCTGCGGGCAAAGGCCCTGGCATGGTGCTGGACAATGCCCGCGCGCAGGCGGTGCGTGACGTGATGGCACTGTTTCACCATATCATCGAATCAAAGCGCGCAGGTATTCGCAAGCCCGATCCGCGCATTTATCAGATGTCGTGCGACGCACTGGCGGTGCGCCCGGAACAGGCCGTGTATCTGGATGATCTGGGGGTTAATCTGAAACCGGCGCGCGATCTGGGCATGCGCACCATCAAGGTCGGCGAACCAGGAAAGGCACTCGCCGAACTTGAAGCCATATTAGGGCATTCGCTGCGCGATTAGCTGCCCGCAGCCGTTGCTGCGGGTGGAAGTTTGGCTGGCTGCCGCTCGATGCCGACATCGCCAAACAGCACCACTTCACCATTTGCGGATTCCGCAACAGACGAAAGCCCGGTGCGCGAGGGGCGAATCACGGTACTGAAACTATCGCCATTGTCCGTGCTGTAGGCCACGGTTCCGGCCAGGCCAACAGCTACAATTGTACCATCTGCCAATTGCGTGGCGCCGCTAAAGGATTGATCGGCGCCAGTTTCGGCCTTTGTCCATGTCACGCCGAAATCATCGCTGCGGAAAATATTTCCACGCATGCCGAGCGCCAGCACACGGCCCTGTTTGGTGACCAGCCCCCCCCAGAACGAGCCGATATAGGGCATTTTGACCAGTTCCCAGGTCTTGCCGACATCGCTGGAGCGGAAAAAATTCCCCGCTTCGGAGGCGATCATCACCTGGGTTAAGCGGTCTGGTCCCCAGAAAATGGCGTTCAGGTGAGGCTGTTCAAATTCTTCCGGTTCTTCTTCCAGCAGGGGACGGCTTTCCCAGGTTTTGCCGCCATCAAATGTTTCCAGCATGAAGCTGAACGATCCCGCCGCAATACCATGCTCATTATTTTCAAACCACACCGTCAGCAAGGGTGTTTCCGCCGGGGGGTCCGAATATTGCATTTCCCAGGTTTCGCCACCATCCATTGTGTGTATCACCACGGTGTCATGGCCTACGGCCCAGCCCTTTTTGTCGTCCGTGAAGTAGACCGATGTCAGCGTGGTGCGGGTTGGCACCTTTTGCGCCTGACGCCAGGTCACGCCCTTATCATCCGACAGGATGACATGCCCCCAGCTGCCGACGGCCACAAGCCGTTCACCCGCTTTGGCAACCCCAAGTAACAATGTTTTTGTGGTCAGGGCGGAGGGAATTGCATCTTCCTGTACCGCTTTTTCGGGCGGCGCCTGTCCCATGCGTTCTGCGGCCCCGGCCTGGCCACTATCCAGCACCATCACGCCCAGGGCCACGGCGAAGGCGACAGTCGGCAGGACACAGGCCCAATAAAATGCAGTTTTCAGAATGCGCATGACATTTCCCCGCTAAATATACTGGCGCTTTTGCGCGCCATGTTATGGCCTCATCTTTTAGCCGAAGTCATCAGAATACACCAGCCGGTAAGATCCATTTTTTGTTTAAGCTGAAAAAAACGCCCGGAACCAGGGTTCCGGGCGTTTTTGTTGCAGAGTCTGACCCTAGAAAGCGTAGGCAATGTTGACCGAGGCAAAGTCCCGATCATCAAGCGGCGCATCGGGACCGAAATTGGCGGTCCAGCTTACCGAACCTGTCCAGCGCGACTGATAGTTCGCCGCCAGAGACAGGCCAATCGCCTTGCGTTCCGCCATATAATTGCCAAGCGGCGAAGGCGTGCGCCCGCCCAGATCCCATCTCCAGGCCACCTGCGGCACCAGATTGATCGGGCTGCCGAACACCCGGTTATAGGTCATGTTGAAGACGCCGGTGGCCCCCCAGGAGAACGACGTAGCGTAATTGGTCGGCCCCTTCAGATCGGGGTTCAGCTTGTAGGTCGCCGCCGCAATCGGGTTGAGCAACCCTTCGCTGCCGCTGGCGGAAGCAAGAGCCGAACTGGTGGAGATGCCCGGCACCCAGACCATGCCCACTTCCGTCACCACCGCGCCGCCATCTGCATTGGCGAACTGCACCAGCGGGTTGGAGCCGAACAGCACCGAGGTGATGGTGGATTGCGCCGTAAATACGTCTTCGGTCGGAATTTCAATATATCCATCCGGACGCACATTGGCCGCGGTCAATTGCGATGAGCGGGTCTGCGGGGTGATCGGTGTTGGCACGGCGCCGGTTCCGGAGTCAACATGGCGGGCCAGCAACACGTCGCCAGCCAGGGCCGTCGCCACATTGGGGGATTGCGCCGCATTTTCCTGATCAAGCGAGATATAGCCGAGCCGGTTGGCAACCTCGACCAGGCTGGCCGCTGTGCCGGCCGGGAACACCACCGAAGTCGTGCCCGCCGGATTGGCAGCACTGACAGCGGGTGGTGCGCCCAATGTGGAGCCGCCCAGACCGATCAGGGAATTGGGACCGGGAGGGCCAAAGGTCGTGCCGCCAGTACCAATCAGCGTGCTGGTCGGAACAACTGCGCCCCCGACCAGTGTTGCCGGATTGAACAGGCTGGCCGGAAGTGCTGCAACCGTCAATGCACCCCGTTGCGCCAGCGCGGCCGCTTGGGCAAGCCCGGGTGTGGTCGGCACGATGCTTGCTCCATAGCTGCCGGGAAGCCCCGAATAAACACCGGCAACGCCTGCCTGTGCGGCCTCGATGCGTGCTGCTTCGGCAAAACTGACAAAGTTCGCACCCGCGCCACCTGCCGCAGACTGGTTGCTCGCCTGTAAGCGCGTGGCGGTGAAACGGCCCGGCGAAATTTCAACATTGCGCGCCGGCGCCGTGGGAGAGCCAACGCCTGCCGGCAGGTCCGCACCGGTATTGAAGGCGGTGCGGCCATCCAGATCGGCAAACAGCGCCGAAACTTCCGAACCGACATAGCTCATCGGCTGATCGTGCCGATAGGTCGCCTCGGCCTGGAACGCCAGATTGCCGAGCGTCGTGCTCATGCTGGCGCCAACCAGCTTGATGTCCTCGGGATATTCCAGACGATAGTTCTGGGTATTGGCCATAACGGCGGCAAGCGACGCCTCGAGCGTGCCTGTAAGCGAGCGCAAGCGGGCCATATTGTTACAGTTGGTATAGCCGCCGGGTGTGCGGAAATCGACGTTTGACCGGTTCCTGGCATTGTCACCGGCGATAAACGGCCTTCCGGTGGCCGAGGCCACGCCCTGGGCCTGGAGCTGCGTGCCTACCTGCAATGGCCCCGCCAGCACGTTACACAGCGCCTGGGCTGCTTCATATATGTTCACAGGCGCAGCGCCGGCGGCGGCGCTATAAACCGGACCACTGCCCGCCAATTGCGGCGCCAGCACACCGGCCGCGACGTCAGCCGCATTCGGGGCTGCAAGCGCTGCATTGAAGTTCGCCAGATCCGTTCCTGATACTGTGGCCTGATCGGACTGACGCGTGCCATTGGTGTTGAGCTTGCCAATATAATCTCGCGCCTGACCACTCAGTGTGGTGGCGGTGCCGACACTTACGGCGCGCGTCGTATCGGTCCTGCTTTGCGTCACGATCGGCAGCCGCGAATGATAATTGATGAAATAGAGGCCGAACTCCATCCCATTGTTCCACTCCTCATTGAAGTAACGCAAGGCGAAGCCGAACTCGCCGCCATCGTCGGCGTTGACGTCATTGGCCCGCTCGATCGAAACGGATGGCACATTGACCGCCAGACGGCTCTGCCAGTAGAGGTCGGTGTCAAGGCCATTGGCGATCTGAAACGGATTGAAGCGGGCGTCATCGCCAAAATCAGAAGTGCCCGCGCGAATCGGCTGCGAGCCGCGCCCGACAATGTCCGCCGAGCTGAAATAGGTGCCGGCCGGATCGGGCACGATATTGTCGGCCTTGAACTGGTAGAAGCCTTCAACAGAGAAATTGTTGGGCAGGCCCAGCGCCGCCTTGGCGGCCAGAATCGGCGTGAAGAATTCCTTCACCTCGGAGCCCGGCTTGCGGACCGCCGATACGTCAATCGGGTTGATCACATTGATGCCGTTCTGGATGAAGGTGCTTTCACCCCAGCTGATCACCTGATTACCGCCGCGCAGTTCCAGCGGCAGGCCGCCCACGTCAAAGCTGCCGCCCACGAAATAGTCGAGCAGCTTGGCGTTCTGCGACACTTCGCTGCGCGCCGCGCTGTCCAGATCGCGGAAGTCGGTATTGTCAACGATCGGATCGACAAAGGCCGTGCCGCGCACAAAGGCGTTGAAATTGCGCCAGGTGGCGCCCACTTCCGAGGTTGCCTTCAGGGCGCCGGAGAACACATCCCACTGGCCATAGTTCATATTGCCGTCGTCACTATTGACGCCGCCGCCTTTTTCGATGTTGGAGGCGTCATAAATCTTGCAGCCACCCGCTGGCTGGCCAAGATTACGGCAATCCCGCGCGCTGGTGCGCATCGAGGCGCCAGCGGACAGCACCGTGTCAATCGACCCGGTAACTTCGCCAAAGCTGTAATCAACGGCGCTGGCGGAACCCGCCGTTAGCGCCAACACCGCAATAGCGGAACCGCTCATTACAAGACGATTCCGCAACACCCGCCGCGCGGGCGTGTTCAACAATCCGGACACACGTGCCTCCATTCTTGGTTTTTTTAAGCCCGCCGGCAGCGTTTGTTTGATGCTGTCCTGACAGGCCTCATGCCTCGTCTGTCACAACGCCAGAAAAAGGCGGCGTCTGTCAACCCTAAGGCGCGGACGAAAACCGGATCATGGTCACTTAATTGGTAACTATGACATATTTCCCACGCTTGGCGCCGCTTTGCTATAGCGATTTATCAGCAAGGATGCCTCAATGGCGCTTCATTTTTAACGAATCATTCATTGATGCGCACAAATGAAGTGCTTGCCATCGCCCCACTTCAACGGATAAGAGAAGGCATATTTATCGGGCGCGTAGCTCAGTGGGAGAGCACCTCGTTGACATCGAGGGGGTCGCTGGTTCAATCCCAGCCGCGCCCACCACCCTTACCCTTGCGGCTTTTTGAATTAGCGCCGCCATTCAGGATGAGATCTTCCAGTGGAAATTGCCGTTGCCGATTTTATTCAGCGGCGTAGAGGGCCACACGCCATTTTTAATTGGTGACCTATAATGATTTCTTTCTGTTTATCAGTTCGCGCAAGGCGCTTTTTTTGTTGTAAAGAAACCTGTACTTTCTGACGTTTCCGGCCTAGATGAATTTTTTGCCATTTCGTAATACGTCCTTGATCTGATCCCACAATATATGCCTGTGTAGCGCCAGAAGAAGCAAGTACACCACCCCCATGATCGCAGCTTCGCCGGCAATGATCGCCGCAGCTTCCCAGGGCGTATTGGCGGCTGGCTCCAACGCAGTCAAACCTGTTAGCACAATCGCAAACAGCACTGCAATTGACAGCGACGCCAGCAAGTTTTTCAAGAGATAGAAAAGGCCGATATGTGCATATTTATGCAGCACAGACATATGAAAACTGACCATCAGCAGGGCATAGAACACCCTCATCCAGGCCACCGCAAGCAGGCTATGCATAGCCCCCAGAACAACCAGGCTCACATGAAAAATCTGGAGCCACAGCTCGTTTCGCAATTTCAATCTCACCGCGCCAGTTCCCTCGTATAATGCAGTGGCACAGGTAATCACCAGGGGGACGGCTACGGCAAGGCAAAGGACTTGCGTAATTGGAACCGCGCCAAACCAATTTGGCCCATAGAAAATCCAGATTATCGCTTTCACTTTGAACGCAAGGAATATCAGGAACGGCCAACCAATTGCAGTTGTAATTTTTGTTGCCTTAATGACGAGGTCCGTCAGCCTTTCCCCGGACCTGTGCATGGTGCCGAATTCCGCCCCCATAACCATGCGCGGGGTATTCCCGAAAAAATTATCAAAGAGTTTCGCAAGGCCCAGCCCACGGCTATAAAGAGCAACTGGTGCAAAACCTAACATGTATCCTATTACCAGATCGGGGGACATTTCCCCCAATACAATTATGGCCTCCGTGCCCGACACTGTCACGCCGAAACGCCACACTTGCCGCCACTCGGAGAGAGAGGGGCGCAAAAACAAATGCTGCGGACGAAACGACAGCAGGATAACCGTCGCAAAGGCCATTCCTGCGATGGAACCGTATGCAAGTGATATAGCCCCCTTCCCCATAATAGCAGCTATGATTGATGTGGTGATGGACACAAACGTACTGGACAGGCCTATAAGAGCCAGCCGCCCATAGAGCCTTTCACGCCGCATCAAAGACGACGCCGGGTGCCCAAATGGTATGATCAAAAAACTAATACTGAGCAGCGCCATGATGTCCGCTATTAATGGCTTGTTGTAGAAATCGGCAACGGCAAACCGGGAAAAGAATATTGCGGCAGCAAGCAACCAGCCTATAATCAACGAAGTGCCAAAAACGGTACGAATTTTAGCGTCTGTCAGATCTTTTTCCTGCACAAGATATTGCCCCACGCCGAAATCCCGTAACATCTGCAATATCGACAGCAATGCTACCGAAACGGAAAAAACGCCTATTTCCTCGGGCAACAAGAGCCGTGATAAAACGATATTTGCAGCAAACTGGAGGGCAAATGACCCGCCAGACTGCCCGAAGCTGATGAGAACTCCACGTTTGACACTCAATGGCGCTGTCCTTCCTGACGCTTTACTGCGATATAATTGCGCATGAATAATCTCTCCAACAACAATGAGACGGGTCATCAATCCGCATGCGCGCAAGCACCATCATGCCAAGCAGCCCGATGAAACGGATAAATACGCATAGTCACCAGTATCGCAGCGCCACTGGTGATGCGTTATCCTAAACTCATGCCCGGAAGATATCCCTAAATGGTTTCAATATAATAATTTGTGACCAATCCATGGGCCTGGCGCAGTTCTTTATTTCCAGGCGAACACCGGCTGTTCCAGATGATCCACCCTTGTGTGGCGGCCGTGCAGGCACACTTCGCGGAACTGGTACATCACGGCGGCGGTTGGCGCATGCACGAAACTGTCTTCGACCAGCAGGCGGATGACCGGGCGCGGGCTTTCGGGGATGTTAAAAAACACGGGTGAATCCGGGCGGTTCAACTCCGGAAAACTGACATGATGGATGGAGGCGACCTCGGCCGGGTTGGGCACAGGTTTTGCCTCCAACCCCGCCCATATCACCACCGGCGTGATCAGATAGCCCGAACGGGTGGGATAATCATCCAGCATGCCGATGACGTGATGGGGCGCAATATCAAGCCCTATCTCTTCGTGCATTTCGCGCAGCGCCGCATCAATAGGCGTTTCCCCCTTGTCCAGCCGCCCGCCAGGCAGCGCCCATTGCCCCGCATGGGCGTTCAGGCGCGGCGCGCGGCGCGTCAGCAATATGGCGCCTTCGCCCGCGTCATTGGCGGCGATCACCAGCGCCACAGCGGCGTGTTTCAGCCCCTCGCCCGCATGATTGCGGCTTTCGAAATTCGTGACATTGCGCGTAACATGATCGCGCAATGCGTCATTCACCAGCCAGGATGCGCTCAAACCGAATACTCCTTCGCGATTTCGCGCAGTTTGAATTTCTGGATTTTGCCGCTGGCGGTGCGCGGCATTTCCGCAATCACTTCCAGGCGTTCCGGCAGATAGTTGCGCGCCAGTTTCGCGTCTTTCAGATAGGCCACCATATCCTCAAAGCCGAGTTTCGCCCCCGGCTGTAGCGTGACAAAGGCGCAGCCGCGTTCGCCCAGCCTGTCATCGGGCATGCCAACAATCGCCGCATCGGCAATGGCGGGGTGGCGGTAGAGCAATTCCTCCACCTCGACCACGGGAATATTCTCGCCGCCGCGAATCAGAATGTCCTTGGCGCGCCCGGTGATGCGGATATAGCCGTCGGCATCCATGCGCGCATAGTCGCCGGTGTCGAACCAGCCATCGGCGTCGGTGCCGTGCATTTCCGGCTTTTTCATATAGCCCACAAATGCCGAACAGCCACGCGATTGCAGCAGGCCTTCGGTATTGAGTGGCGCAACCTTGCCTTTTTCATCGACAATACGCACCTCAACGCCCGGTAGCGGTTTGCCGTCTGTATTGAAGACTTTTTCCAGCGGATCACTGGGCTGTGTCGTCGTCACCGCGCCATTTTCGCTCATGCCCCAGCCCGACAGAACATTGATATCCAGATCCCTGCTGGCGTTTTCCGCCAGTACGCGCGGAATAGGCGCCCCCGCACAGAGGAAGTTTTTCAGGGTGCTGATATCATAATCGCGCACCTGCGGCGTGCCCGCCAGATCGGCCAGAAAGGGCGTCGACGCCATGGTGTAGGTCACGCGTTCTTCCTGAATAAGCTGCGCCGCAACGCTTGCGTCCCAAACATCCTGATACACCACCTTGGCGCCAATCAGCAGCGGCATGATGACCCCGTACAGAAATCCGGTCTGATGCGCCAGCGGTGAGGACATCAAAATCACATCGCGTTCCCCCAGCGCCAGGCGTTGCGCATAGGGCAGGGCGTTGGCCAATTGCGTATTGGCGGTATGCATCACGCCCTTGGGCTGGCCCGTGGTGCCGGAGGTGTAGAGCATTTCATTGACGTCATTGGGCCCCATTTTGCGGGCGGCAAAAATCGCCCCGGCGTCCATTTCGTCCTCAAAGCGGTGGTTCAGGAAATTATCCTCGAAACTTTGCGCGCCTTCACCCCCAAGCAGGAACACATGCTCCAGCGCGGGCAGATCCTTGCGCAGCCCCGCCATCATCGCGCCATGATCGAAACCACGAAATTCACGCGGCACGAATACCGCTTTGGTTTCCGCAAAGGACAGCATGAAAGAAAGTTCGCGTTCCCGGAAAATTGGCATGACCGGATTGCTGATCGCGCCAATGCGCACACAGGCCAGATGCAGGGCGGCGAATTCCCACCAGTTTGGCAACTGAAACGACACCATATCGCCCTTTTCGATGCCGTAATGCACCAGGCCAAGCGCAATGCGCCTGGAAAGAATATCCAGTTGGCGATAGGAAACTGTTTCGCGGCGTCCGCCCCGCATGGTGTTTATGCCGGTTATGGCCACGTTGTCCGGGCGTTGCGCGGCCAGCCTGTCCAGCGCGTCTGTCACCAGCATATCGGGCCACAGGCCCGTGCCCTTCATCGCGTCAATGCGGCTTTGTGGCAAAATCATTTTAAGATCGACCGGCATTCTTACCCCCTGTTCCTGTTTTTTCAAGAATAACGGCAAACACCCAGGATTGTCACGAGCAGGTTGCGATAGGGCATGCCGCATTCAGGTTGAGGCACACCCTGCCCCCAGCCTGATTTATCCGGGGTCCACCAGCCTTCGCCAGAAGGCTACGGCTTGGGAGGTGAGCCACACGCCAAGGCCTGAGTTTGGAACCCTGGCCCCCCGCACCAGGTGCCCCCGGGACCAGCCCTTGGCTGGCCCGAGGACAAGCTCGGTGACACTGTGGGTGGGGCGAATCTAGCTAAATGCGGCATGCTCTGGCGCCTGGCGTCCGGCCTCTTTGACCCGCAGCAAAACTGCAAATCCGGTAATCAGGAACAGCAGGATCACGGACATTCCGGCACGCTGGGAATGCAGGGCTGCTGTTGTCAGCCCAATCAGCAGCGGCGCCAGAAAGGAGGTCGCCTTGCCGGACATGGCGAACAGCCCATAAAATTCCCCGGCCATTTCCCTGGGGGCAAGACGCGCCAGCAGGGTGCGGCTGGCGGCCTGTGCCGGACCGCCAAAAATTCCCATCATTACCCCGCACACCAGATAGGCAAGTTCCGGCACACTGCTGAACGGCGTCCCGCCGGGCTGCATGGGTTCTACAGGGATGCCGAAAAGAATTGAATCCCGCTGAATGGATATCACCCCCAGCAACGCGATGCATAATCCGGCAACCGACACCAGAATGGTGCGGCGCGAACCAAACCGGTCATCGGCCCAACCACCGGCAAACGCACCGGCAGCCGCAAAGATAATCAGAATAATACCAAACAGGCCCAGGGTAAAAATTTCCCAGCCAAACAGGCCCGCCCCATAAATGCCGCCAAACGCAAACAGCGCCGACAGGCCATCGGCGTAAATCATATGTGCAACCAGAAACCGCATCACATTGCCATAGCTGCGCGCATGCGTGACGGTCTGCCGCAACTGCGCCAGGCCCTCACGCACCGCCTGCCCCACACGCAATCCCGTTGCAGCACGATCGGGCGTAAACAAAAAGAATGGCGGCGCAAAAAGCAAAAACCAGAATGCCGTCAGCGGCCCAACCATCTGTCCCGGCATTTCCTTCAACCCCGGCATGCCGATAATCATCACCAGACTGAGCAGGCCGCCCACATAGCCAAGCCCCCAGCCGAAACCGCTAAGCCCGCCAAGGCGCGCGGGCGACACCAGATCAGGCAGCATGGCGTTGCTGAACACGATAATGAATTCCGCGCTGATCGCCGCCAGCACCACCGCGCCCATCACCAGCCAGAATGCACCCGCATCCAAAGGGACTGCAAACCATAACAGCGCATTGCCTGTCACATATGAAACGCCAAGGGCGGCAATCCACGGTTTGCGCCGCCCGATTCTGTCGGCAATAGCACCCAATACCGGGCTTAACACTGCAATGGTGGCGCCCACGAAAGACTGGCTATAGCCCCAGATTTCCTGTCCGCGCACAGCGTCGCCGATAAAGCTGGTGGCGAAATAAGGCGCAAAGATAAAGGTGGTGATCAGGGTGAAATAGGGCTGATGCGCCCAATCCAGCAGCGCCCAGGAATATTGCCCCCGCCGCCGCGCAAACGCGGATTTTTTGGCGGCAATGTCATGCAGTGTATGTGTCACCGCCGCAATCTAGCGCATTGGATCACGCACGCAACAGCATTACTTGTTCAGCAGATCACGCATCTGACGGTTGACGAAGGCAAGCTTCGCCACACTGATCGCGCCTGAACGCATTTCATCAATCAGCCGGACCGTGCGGCGCACCGCAGGCCCATGCGCATCACACCATTGCGCCACCGCCTGTTGCGCATCCAGCGAACTGCCGGCGTCGAGCGCCTGCGCCGTCATCACCCGCTGCTGACCATAAAAATCATCTGTCATGGCGTTCATCGCCAATCTTTCCCAATGCCCGTCAGCCATATTTTTTTCCGCCACGTCGCACAGCCAGTCAAGGCCCAGCGCCGCGCCAATCCGGAAGAACGCCGCCGCCACATCGCCAATCATTTTGCCGGTGGATCGCGCCACCATGACCATATCCGCCGCCGCACCCATCGGCTGTAATCCCGCTGCGGTCCGGGCAATGTCTTCGGGGACGCCATCCGCCTGCAGGGCCTGCAAACGCGCGGCATGGGCTTGCGCCTCGAAGGTTGAAAGGTGCAAATGAATTTCGCCGCGCAACTGCGCAATGCCTGGCCGGTAAGCGTCTATAATTGCGCCAATATCCATCGGTTGCGGCACATTGCGCAAAAACCAGATAGTCGTGCGCCGGATCAGACTGCGGCCATCCAGTTGAATGCGCGTCTGCACATCCGCCGGCACCTTGTTATCCAGCGCCTCAAGCGATTGCCAGAAAGCACGCATATCAAAGGCCGCGCGCGCCACAATAAAAGCGCGCACGACATCGGCTGTGGAAAATCCGGTTTCTTCTGCAATCGCGCTGACAAAGGTAACGCCGGCCCGGTTGACGATCGAATTAGCCAGCATGGACGCCATGATTTCACGGCGCAGCTGATGTCCCAAAAGCGACGCCGGATATTTTTCACGCAGCGGTTTTGGGAAATAGCCCAGCAGATCCTCATGCAGATATTCCGAATCCAGCATATCGCTGCTGAGCAATTCCTGCCGCATGCTGTTTTTCGCATAGGCGACCAGCACCGCAATCTCTGGCCGGGTAAGCCCAAGCCCGGCTGCTGCGCGTTCCGCAATACCCGCATCATCAGGCAGGAATTCAACCTTGCGATTCAGCTGTCCGGCGCGCTCCAGTTCGCGGATAAATCCCGCATGCACATCCAGCAAACTGTGCGCGAGCGCGGCTTCAAGGCTGATCGCCAGCGTCTGCTGATAATTATCGCGCAGCACCAGTTCGGCCACTTCGCCGGTCATGGACGCCAGCAGCTGATCGCGCTGTTTGCGGGGCAGATCGCCTGCCTGTACTTCCCGGCCCAGGGCGATTTTAATATTTACTTCGTGATCGGAACAATCAACGCCCGCAGAATTATCCACCGCATCGGTGTTGATGGCGCCGCCGGTTTGCGCATATTCGATGCGGCCCAACTGTGTGCAGCCAAGATTTGCGCCTTCGCCAATGACTTTCGCTTTCACGTTGCAGCCGTCAATGCGCACCGCATCATTGGCCTTGTCGCCTGCATCCAGATGGCTTTCGCGCGAGGATTTAAGATAGGTGCCGATACCACCGAAAAACAACAGATCAACCTCTGCCCCCAGCAGCGCATGAATCAGTTCCGCTGGTGTGACGGCGGCCTGTGTCAGGCCTGTCATCTGCCGCATCTGCGGGGTTAACGGGATGGATTTGCGCGAACGGCTGAACACGCCGCCGCCCGTACTGATCAGTTTTGCGTCATAATCCGCCCATGAGGATCGCGGCAGGTCAAACAGGCGCGCGCGCTCCTCAAAACTTTTTTCCGGATCGGGATCGGGATCAATGAAAATATCGCGGTGATCAAACGCCGCCAGCAGCCGTATCTGGCGCGATTGCAACATGCCATTGCCGAATACATCGCCCGACATATCGCCACAACCAATGACCGTGAACGGCGCTGTCTGAATATCCGTGCCGCGTTCGCGGAAATGCCGCTTGACCGCCTCCCATGCGCCGCGCGCCGTGATCGCCATTTTTTTGTGATCATAGCCAACCGAGCCACCCGACGCAAACGCATCATCCAGCCAGAACCCATAAGATTGCGCCACGCCATTCGCAATATCTGAAAAGGCCGCCGTGCCCTTGTCGGCGGCCACTACCAGATACGGATCATCTCCATCATAACGCCGCACGCGCGGCGGCGGGGACACCTTGCCATCCACAATATTATCCGTAATGTCCAGCAGGCCGGAAATAAACATGCGGTAGGCCGCAATGCCTTCTTCCTGAATGGCCTCGCGCGCGCCGCCTGTGGGCAGACGTTTGGGAAAGAAGCCGCCCTTGGAGCCAACCGGAATAATCACCGCATTCTTTACCTGTTGCGCCTTTACCAGCCCCAGAATTTCGGTGCGGAAATCTTCACGCCGGTCCGACCAGCGCAACCCGCCGCGCGCCACTTTGCCAAAACGCAGATGCACACCCTCTACGCGCGGGGAATACACAAAAATTTCCACCATCGGGCGCGGCAGCGGCAGCTCATCAACCAGACTGCTGTCCAGCTTGAAGGAGATATAATCCTTATACGCACCTTCCTGATCATGCTGATAGAAACTGGTGCGCAGGGTGCATTCGATCAGATTGAGAAAGCGGCGTAAAATCCGATCTTCGTCGAGACTTTCGACCGCATCCAGTTCCTGCGTGATGGCCAAACGCAATGTGTCCACCGCTGTCTCACGCGCACCTGCAAAATCAACATCGAAGCGCGCATGAAAAAGATCAATCATGTGCCGGACGATTTCAGGATGGGCGCCAAGCGCGCATTCCATATAATCGTTGCTATAGGGAATGCCCGCCTGACGCAGATATCTGCCACAGGCGCGCAGCAACGCCGCCTCGCGCCACTTCAGGCCTGCGCCCAGCACAAGACGATTGAAGCCGTCATTTTCGGCCGCGCCATGCCAGAGCGCCGTGAACAGGTCTTCGAGATTTTCGCGCACCACGGAAAGATCAACAGCTCTATCGTTCGCCTCGCGCATTTCAAAATCATGCAGCCAGATGCGCGTCTCGCCCACCACATCTATTTCATACGGATGTTCACCCGTTACCCGAAAGCCCATGCGCTCCAGCATCGGCATGCAATCGCTTAACGCCACCGCTTCACCCCTGCAGAACAGTTTGAAACGCACACAGGATTCCTGATCTTCAATCGTGCGGTAAAAGCAGACATGAATGCCATCGGACATCAGCAGCGTTTCCATGCGCTCTATATCCAGGGCCGCCAGTTCGGGCGGGAAATGCGCCATATAATCCGGCGGAAATCCCTTTGCGTAGCGCTCCCATAATTGCAGGCCGCGTCCTCCGCCCGCATGCGCAAGCAGCGCCACGCGCAAATCATCGCGCCAGGTGCGCGCCGCCTGATCGATCTGCGCTTCGATCAGCTCGATCTGGAATTCTGGCATGTCACCGGGGCTGGTTTTAATAATGAAATGCACCCGCGCCAGCGGCGCATCACCATATTCCGGCGTGATCGTGACGACCGAACCCTTGAAATTTTCCGCAAGGATCACGCCAATGCGTTGCTGCAATTCCGCGTCATATCTCTCGCGTGGGATATACACAAGGCACGAGACATATCTTTCAAATGGATCGGCGCGCACAATCAGCCGGGTGCGCGGACGTTCCTGCAGGCGCAAAATCGCAATGGCGTTTTGAAACAGCAACTCACGCGATATTTGAAACAGCTCGTCACGCGGATAGGTGTCGAGAATGTTCTGCAGCGCCTTGCCGTCATGGCTGTCGCGGGCAAAGTCGGCGCGCGCAATGGTCAGCGCAACCTTGCGCCGCAACAATGGAATTTCCCCCGGCGCACGGCTATAGGCGCCAGAAGTAAACAGCCCCACAAAGCGCCTCTCGCCGGTCACTTTTCCATCTGCGCCGTAACGCTTGACGCCCACATAATCCATATGTGTATCGCGGTGTACGCTGGAACGCACATCGGTTTTTGTAATGATCAACGGCCCGGGACGTTGCAGGCTTTCCAGAATTTCCGGAGAAATCGCCACAAGCCCGTCGCTGCGGGAGCGGAATAATTTAACATCCGGATTGCGCAATACGCCAAGCCCGCTTTCAGGAAGCTGCACAGCCGAAACAGCGTCGCCTTCTCCAGTCAGCGCAAGTTCCGCATAGCCAAGCAATGTGAAATGATTGTCACGCATCCATTCCAGAAAGGCGATGGATTCATCCACTTCTTCAATGGCGATCGGCACTTTGCTTTGGCGAATATCTGCGATGGATGTATCAATCTGCGCAAGCATTCCGCGCCAGTCACTGACGGCGGCACGCACATCGGCCAGCACAGCCGCCAGATGATCCCGGATGTTTTTCAGCTTTTCCGCATCATGCTGTTCATCGATCATGATGTGAATGAAGGATTCCGCTTTGGCGCCGTCATCCCCATTTTCGGAAATTCCGGCCCAGCATCCGTCTGATGTACGCCGCACACGCAACACCGGATGCGCCACAAGATGTACGCCCAGCCCGCGCCGCGCGATAACGGCGCTGACAGAATCCAGCAGGAACGGCATATCGTCATTGACGATTTCAATGACAGTGTGGGGTATCTGCCAGCCATGGGTTTCGATGCGCGGCGAATAAACCCGGATCAGCGCTTCACCCGGACGGCGGATGGCGGCCAGCTTGTAATGGGCCAATGCCGCGCCATAGATATTCTGCGGCGTCAGTTGCAGCAGGTCTTCGGCGATTACATTTTTGAAATAATGCCCGATAAAGCTTTCCAGATCCGCTCTCGGGCCGGGCGCGGCGCGTTCACCCATCAGCGCGACAGCGTCGCTGATGAGCGCAGCCTTTCTTTCGTTGGCACGCACGATCATTTTGTATCTACCTTGTTTGCGGCCTTCCCCAAGCCCGGACGAACCTACACACAATATCTTTCATAAATCTTTCAGTATTTAACCATTGTTTTTATCCGGTCAGCATTGAATATTGTCATTCCAAAGATTTTCAGGCCAATCAATACAGGAAGGAAAGTGCTTATGAACGTCGCCGCCAACGATCTTGATGTCTTCATGCAGGGCCTGATCCGCAGAAATCCGGGAGAAACCGAGTTTCACCAAGCGGTGCAGGAGGTCGCGGGCAGCATCATCCCGTTCATTCAGGACAAGCCGAAATACCTTAAAATGCGCATTCTGGAGCGGCTGGCCGAACCCGACCGGGTGGTGATTTTCCGGGTCTGCTGGGAGGACGATCACGGCAATATAAGGGTTAATCGCGGCTACCGGGTGCAGAACAGCAACGCCATCGGCCCCTATAAGGGCGGCATCCGCTTCCATCCCACCGTAACCCTGAGCGTGTTGAAGTTCCTGGCCTTTGAGCAAACCTTCAAGAACAGCCTGACCGGCCTGCCCATGGGCGGCGGCAAGGGCGGTTCCGACTTCAACCCCAAGGGCAAGTCGGATAATGAGGTGATGCGTTTCTGCCAGTCCTTTATGACCGAACTGCACCGCCATATTGGCGCGGATGTGGACGTGCCCGCAGGCGATATCGGCGTGGGGGGCCGCGAAATCGGTTTCATGTTTGGCCAGTACAAGCGTCTGGAAAATGTCTATACCGGCGTGCTCACCGGCAAGGGCCTGGAATATGGCGGCAGCCTGATCCGCACAGAGGCCACGGGCTATGGCGCGGTCTATATGATGGAAGACATGCTGACCCGCAACAAAAATGGCTTTGTCGGCAAGAAATGCCTGGTGTCCGGCTCCGGCAATGTGGCGCAATATGCGGCGGAAAAACTGATCCAGCTTGGAGCGACCGTGCTGACACTCTCGGACTCCGATGGCTTCATCTACGACAGGAACGGGCTTACCGCCGAAAAACTGGCCCAGGTGATGGACATCAAAAACAACAAACGCGGCCGCATCGAAGAAGCCGCCAGGCTGATCGGCTGCGAATATTTTTCCGGCAAGCGCCCGTGGAGCATTCCCTGCGACATCGTGTTCCCCTGCGCCACGCAGAACGAAATCAGCGGCGATGAGGCAAGGCTGCTGTTGAAAAACGGCTGCATAGGGGTTGCGGAAGGCGCAAACATGCCCACAGTGCAGGAAGGCATTGACGCATTCCTGCATGCCAGAATCCTGTTCGCCCCTTCCAAGGCCGCAAACGCGGGCGGCGTGTCAGTTTCCGGTTTGGAAATGAGCCAGAACAGCGCCCGGCTTTCCTGGAAAGAGGAAGATCTGCAAAAACTTCTACGCGACGTCATGACCGGCATTCACGACCGCTGCGTCCAGTATGGCGAAGAAAAAGACGGCTATGTGAACTATCTCAAGGGCGCCAACATTGCGGGCTTCGTCAAGGTCGCCGACGCCATGCTGGCCTATGGGGTGGTGTAGAGGAGCAACCCTAAACCGCATGGCCCATGGCCAGATATTCCACCGACTGCATTTCCATCAGGCGCGACACGGTGCGGGCGAATTCGAAGCTGCCGTCGCCCGCGGGGTATAGCCTGTCGGGCGGGCCCGCGGCAGAGCAGATCAGTTTGACATGGTTATCATAAAGCGCGTCGATCAGGGTCACGAAGCGTTTGGCCTCGTTGCGGCTGCCACGGTCCATGCACGGAATATGATCCAGCAGCACGGTGTGAAATGTCCAGGCAATTTGCAGATAGTCCGGGCCGCCCACCGCCGCCTCGCATAGATCGGCAAAATCGAAGCGCGCCACGCCGCTGGCTGCCTGCGGGACCAGCAGTTTGCGGCCCTGCACATCCAGCTTCATGGGTTTGCCGCGCGGCACATCGGTCAGGCGCAGCCAGGCGGCATCCATTTCGCGGTCGCTGTCTGGCCCAAGTGGCGTATGATAGACTGGATGGCCGCTAAGCCGCGCCATGCGGTAATCGGTCGGGCTGGCCAGATGCACCACTTCCAGGCGCTGTTTCAGCAGTTCGATGAAGGGCACAAATAATTGCCGGTTCAGCCCGCCTTCATACAACGTATCGGGCGCGCGGTTGGATGTTAGAACCACCACCACCCCATGCTCAAACAGCGCAGTAAACAGCCGGCCCAGGATCATGGCATCGGCCACATCGGACACCTGAAACTCATCAAAGCACAGCAACTGCACCTTGTCCGCAATGGCGCGCGCCACCGGGGCGATAGGATCGTCGCCATTTGATTTTGAGGATCTGGAAATTTCACCGCGCTTGTTGGCCTGGCGCCAGGCATGAATGGCTTCATGGGTTTCCAGCATGAATTGCAGAAAATGCACCCGGCGTTTGCGCGTGATGGGAACCGTTTCATAAAACAGATCCATCAGCATGCTTTTGCCGCGCCCAACCTCGCCCCACAGATAAAGCCCCTTGGGCGCTGGCGGCGCCTCGCGGCCCAGCCATGACAGCACGCGATTGCGCGTGACATGCTTATACTGTTTCAGCGCGTCTTCCAGGCTCTGCAATTTTTCGATGGCGAATTCCTGCGCCGGGTCGGCTTTCACCTGCCCCGATTGCACGCGTTCGCGATAGACGGCGCGCGGTCCCTGCATTCAATTGTTTATTTCATCGTCGGAATGGTGAAGTCGGCGCCGCTGCGCACACCCATGGCGGGCCAGCGGGCGGTGACGGTTTTGATTTTGGTGTAAAATTTCACGCCTTCGGTTCCGTGCTGATTGGTGTCGCCAAAAGCGGAGCGTTTCCAGCCGCCAAAGCTGTGATAGGCCAGCGGCACCGGAATGGGCACATTGATACCCACCATGCCCACCTGCACACGCGATGCAAATTCGCGTGCCGCATCGCCGTCGCGGGTAAAAATCGACACGCCATTGCCATATTGATGTTCCGTAGGCAGACGCAGTGCGTCCTCAAAATTTTCCGCGCGGGTGACACACAATACCGGGCCGAAAATTTCTTCCTGATAAATGCGCATGTCCGGCGTCACATTGTCAAACAGGCAGCCGCCCATATAAAAGCCATTTTCATAGCCCTGCAATTTGAAGCCGCGCCCATCGACCACCAGTTTCGCGCCTTCCTTGACGCCAATATCGATATAGCCCTTTACCTTTTCCAGATGTTCGGCGGTGACCATGGGGCCGTAATCCGCTTCTGGGTCCGTGGACAGGCCGACTTTCAGCGATTCCACACGCGGGCGCAGCGCCGCAATCAGCGCATCCGCGGTTCCCTTGCCCACCGGCACCGCAACCGAGATCGCCATGCAGCGTTCGCCCGCCGAGCCATAGCTTGCGCCGATCAGCGCATCGCTGACCTGGTTCATATCGGCATCGGGCATGATGATCATGTGGTTTTTGGCGCCGCCCATGGCCTGCACCCGTTTGCCGTTGGCGGCCGCCGTTGCGTAAATATATTGCGCGGTGGCGGTTGCGCCGACAAAACTGACCGCCTGAATGCGCGGGTCTGTCAAAATAGTGTCCACAGCCTCCTTGTCGCCGATGACGACATTCAGCACCCCGTCGGGCAGGCCCGCCTGCTGCATCAGTTCGGCCAGGCGCAGCGGCACGGACGGGTCTTTTTCCGAGGGCTTGCAGATGAATGTGTTGCCGCAGGCAATGGCGATGCCAAACATCCACATCGGGATCATGGCGGGAAAATTGAACGGCGTAATGCCCGCGCACACGCCCAGCGGCTGGCGCATCGAATACATGTCGATGCCAGGGCCGGCCCCTTCGGTAAATTCACCCTTGCTCAGATGCGGAATGCCGCAGGCAAATTCGATTACTTCCAGGCCACGCTGAATATCGCCCCTGGAATCGGCGATGACCTTGCCATGTTCACGGCTCAGAAGCTCGGCCAACTGGTCCATATTGTCTTCGACCAGTTGCTTGAAGCGGAACATCACCCGGGCGCGTTTTTGCGGATTTTCCGCCGCCCAGCCGGGAAACGCCGCCGCCGCATTATCAATGGCCGCACGCATTTCAGCGGCGCTGGCGAGCGGCGCTTTGGCCTGCACCTCGCCGGTCATGGGATCATAGACCGGGCCATAGCGCCCGCTGGTTCCCTGTACATGTTTGCCACCGATAAAGTGGGTTAGATTGCGCATCAAGGCCTCCCGTGAAATCTGAGGCGCATTGATAGCCTTTTGCCCGGTTTGCAGCAAGGGCACAGGCGGAAAAGCCAGGATCAGCCGGAATTTTTATCTGAAAACAGCCAGCCGAAAACGGGCGCCGCCAGCGCCGCCCCGATCAGTTGCGCCGCGATGAACAGGGGCGCGTCTTCGGGCCGGATACCGGAGAATGTGTCGCTGAAACTGCGCGCGATGGTCACCGCCGGATTGGCGAAGGAGGTTGAGGCGGTAAACCAGTAGGCCGCCGTGATATAAAGGCCAACAGCATAGGGAACCGCCTCCGGGCGATGACGCACACAGCCGATGATCGTGGCCAGCAAACCGAAGGTCGCGATAATTTCCGAGCCAAATTGCGCCGCCCCCGCGCGTATATGGGTGGAACTTTGTACCAGTGGCAGCTCGAACATGAAATGCGCCGCCAGCATGCCGGCCAGTGCGCCAGCGATCTGCGCCAGAATATAAAGCGCGGTATCCGATGTGCCGATTTCACCGCGCAACCGGAACGATAATGTCACCGCCGGATTGAAATGCGCGCCAGACACAGGGCCGAAAATCAGAATCAGCACTACCAGAATGGCGCCTGTTGCAACCGTGTTGCCCAGCAGGGCGATGGCGGTATTCCCGCCCGCCAGATTTTGCGCCATAATGCCGGAGCCAATGACGGTGGCCAGCAGAAATGCACTGCCAGTAAATTCGGCGGTCAATCGTTTTGAAATAGTAATGGCGCCTTACCCCGATTTATGAATGTTCGCTTTATGACTTTTCACGGCCCATCTCGTCCAGCTTACGCTGCAACGACAATCTGTCAAGGCTGGCTATGGGCAGGCTGATGAACAATTCGATCCGTGTACGGATTTGCCGGAAAATATCCTGAAAAAATGCGCGTCTTTCCGTGTCGCTGCCTTCAAATGCGGCGGGATCCGGAAAACCCCAATGGGCGGTGATTGGCTGTCCCGGCCAAACGGGGCAAACCTCTCCGGCCGCATTGTCACAGACGGTAAAAACGAAATCCAGCTTCGGCGCGCCGGGTTTGGAAAATTCATCCCATGATTTGCTGCGCAGGCCTTCTGTGTTGATCTTGGCGATTCTCAGCGTATCCAGGGTTAGCGGATTAACCGCGCCCGCCGGGTGGCTGCCCGCGCTATGGGCCCTGAAGCGGCCCATGCCGTAAAAATTCAGCAGGGCCTCCGCCATGATGCTACGCGCGGAGTTTCCCGTACACAAAAACAGCACCTGTTTTGCTTCCATACTGCAAGCGCCTCACATTTGACTGGTTTCAGGCGCCAGTCCTACAAGCGTCATGTTACGGGAATGTGACATGGCGCCGCTGACTTGCCCGATGACTGATTTGATTTGGTTAACCACACGCCTATATAGTAGCACCATGGACCAATATGCCCCCCGAACATCGCGTTTTCGCCGGACTGGCGCGCGCCGCGTTCCCGAAGATACCCCCGCCGCTGCGGGGCGACCCGATCATCATTTGCCCAATGGGTTGTTTCGCAACCCGCCCGGCAGTCCGCAGCGCGACGTGGATATGCGCACCCTGCTGCGCTATCTGGGGCGCATGGCGCGCAATTCGCGTAACCGCGTTAGCGTACCGGACGACCATATTGTTTCGGAGCGCCGCGCCATCGCCGGTCTGAAAGTGTTGAACGGGGCGGACAGCCTGACCTGGCTTGGCCATGCGGCGTTTGTGATCACCCTTGCCGGCAAGACCATTCTGACCGATCCCTATCTGTCCGACTATGCGGGGCCCAGCCGGTTGGGCCCCAAACGGTTTGTTAAAAGCGGGATTGCCGCACAAAATCTGCCGCCCATAGATATATTGCTGATCAGCCACAATCATTATGATCATCTGGATGAGGTCACCCTGCGGCATCTTCCGTATAAGGAACATATCCTGGTGGTGGCGCCGCTGCGCCTGGGTGAGTTTTTTCTGAAGCGTGGTTTCCAGCGGGTGGTGGAGCTGGACTGGGAGCAGCAGTTCAGCATGGATGGCGTGACGATCAAAGCGCTTCCTGTGGTGCATTGGTCACGCCGCAATACCCGTGACACAAACCGCACGCTATGGGCAGGCTTTTCCATACGCGGGGCGGGGCAGCATCTGTTCTTTGGCGGCGATAGCGCATACGGGAAAGTGTTCAGGCAGATTGGCGAACGCCATGGCCCATTCGATACGGCGATGCTGGGCATTGGCGGCTACGCGCCAGAGATCATCATGCACGCCTCGCACGCCACCCCGGAAGAAGCGGTACAGATCGGCCGTGATATTGGCGCGCGCCGGCTTGTCGGCATGCATTGGGGAACCGTGCAGCTAACCGAAGAGCCGGTGTTTGAACCGCCCGTGCGGTTTCTTGCTGCGGGCTGCGCACACGGCTATGACGAAGATGATTTATGGGTGATGAAAATCGGCGAGACACGCCCGCTGATTGCGGTGGCAAACGGGAATTGATGCATTTTCTGATCCGGTTCAGGAGATGCGTCAAGCTGAACAGAAAACAGGCTAAATCACCGCTTCAATCAGATGCGGGCCACGGTTGGCGCAGGCATCCTTGAATTGTTTGTTGAATTCTTCCTGAGTGGTGGCGCGGCTGGCGGAAACGCCCATGCCGTTGGCCAGTTGCACCCAGTTCAGTTCCGGGTTTGACAGATCAAGCAGATCGAGCGCCTTGCGCCCCGGATTGCCCGCCCCCACGCGCATCAGTTCGACCTGTAGAATAAGATATTTGCGGTTGGAAAAAATCACCGTGACGATATCGAGCTTTTCACGCGCCATGGTCCACAGCGCCTGTAGCGTGTACATGCCGCCGCCATCGCCGCTGAGGCAGACCACTTTGCGATCGGGGCAGGCCACCGCCGCGCCCGCCGCCAGCGGAATGCCCTGGCCGATGGAGCCGCCCGTCAGGCTGAGCCAATCCACCGGCGCAATTCCGGCGGTGGGCGCATAACAGGCGAAGCCCGATGTCGCCGCCTCATCCGATACAACCGCATTTTCCGGCATCAGCGCGCCCAGCGCCGCGCCAATGGTATGCGCATTGAACTGCCCCCCGGTGGGAAGTTGGGGACGCGACAATTGCTGCACATGAATGGGATGCACCGGCGCGTTCAGTTCAGAAGCCAGCGCCTCCAGCGCCTGAACGCCGTCCTGCGCCGCCGTGGTCAGCACCAGGGTTTCGCAGCCCTCCGGCGTCAGCCAACCGGGCTTGCCCGGATAGGCGAAGAACGACACCGGTGGCTTCGTGCCGACCAGAATCAATTGTTCCGTGCCTTTCAGAAATTCCACCATGTCTTCCGCGAAATAGGGCATCTTTTCGATGGTCACACAGCCCGCGCCGCGTTCGATGCGGGAAATGAACGTGTCACACACCAGCCGCGCATCGCTGACCGCCGCAATGCGCCCGGCGGCGGTCGTGCCGCGCTTCAGCAGCACGGGTCCGCGCATCAGCAGCACCGTCTTCTTGCCGTTCTTCAGCATCTTTGCAGCGGCGGTAATCGTGCTGGAATCTGCGCATGGCGTGACCGGCGGCACGATGGGTTTTGCAGGCCCCGCCGCCTCATCCCAGGCGCAGTTGGCAGGCACTGTCAATGTCGCGATCTGTCCCGGATAGGTCATGGCGGCGGCAACCGCGCGCGCGCCGTCGGCGGCCAGACTATTGGCGTCTGTTGTGGCGTGATACCAGTGCGACACGGGCTTTGCCAGACCGGCAATGTCGGACGCCAGCGGCGCGTCATATTCCAGATGATAGGTGGCGTGATCGCCCACCACATTGATCATGGGCGTGCCCGCACGCTTGGCGTTATGAATATTGGCCGAGGCGTTGGACAGGCCCGGCCCCAGATGCAGCAGCGTAAAGGCCGGTTTGCCCGCCATGCGGCCATATCCATCGGCCATGCCGGTGACCGCCCCTTCGAACAGGCCCAGTATGCCGCGCACCCCCGCAATGCGGTCCAGCGCCGCAACACAATGCATTTCCGACGTGCCGGGATTGGTGAAGCAGGTGTCAATGCCGCTATCGACAAAAGTCTGCATTAAGCTTTCTGCGCCGTTCATATTCCTGCCCTTCCCTGATTCATTTGAATTCTTGTTGGGCGCCAGCATAGATGCAAATGCGCCAGGATGAAATGCGCTTTCACGCCCCACGCAATTTTATGCTAAACATGGCTATCGTGAAATTGCCATCCCTGTGGAGAAAAGACCGTGAATGTAACCGAGGCCGTCCAGGCCCGCAAATCCGTGCGGGCATTTTTATCCAAGCCAGTGCCGGAAGACGCTATCCGCAAAATCCTGATTGATGCGGCGCGCGCTCCGTCGGGCGGCAATGTGCAGCCGTGGAAAACCTATGTGCTGGCGGGCAAGGTGCGCGATGAACTGGTGCAATCGCTGCGCGACAAATGGGCCGCCGGTAATTTCGGCGAAGGGACCGAATATAAAATCTATCCCGATAATCTGGGCGAGCCCTATATGTCGCGCCGCCGCGATGTGGGTTTCAAACTCTATGAACTGGCCGGCATTGCGCGTGATGACAAGGTCGGCCGCCTGAAACAGATGTTCCGCAATTTCGAACTGTTTGACGCGCCGGTATGCATGATCTTCACCATCGACCGCACTATGGGCGCGCCGCAATGGGCCGATCTGGGCATGTATATCCAGACCATCGCATTGCTGGCGCTGGATCACGGCCTGGCCACCTGCCTGCAGGAAGCCTGGGCCAACTGGCACAAGACCCTGACGCAGATGCTGTCGATCCCCGATTCCGAAATGGTGTTCTGCGGCCTCGCACTCGGCTATGAAGACACCAGCGCGGCGGTCAACACCTTGCGATCAGAACGCGCGGGGTTGCAGGATGTGAAGTTTTTCGGGTTTGAGACGGTGGGTTAGCAAAGGTCTTTGGTATGTTTCGGGAATTTACGGACCAGCCATTGCAAAATTTCAAGCTGGTCGCCTGCCGTAGCGCGCCGGATTTGCGCAAGCAGTTTTGTGGCCGATGGCCGGTCCAGCGTGAGGTTCGCCGCGCCCTCATTGCATATCGAACATACCGCGCGCAGATTGCCCGGCTCGTCCGCGCCGCCATGTGATTTATCCACAATATGGCCAATATGCAGCCGGGTTTTACGTGACGGGTCATAAGGGTGCGGTTCGCCAGCAGCCGCGCCGCACATCTGGCAGGTGAAACCGTTACGGTCGAGAACGAAAGCGCGGGTCTCTTTGGATATTGCCCGCGCGAATGCTGGTTGGGGTTTGGCGGTTAGAAGCAGATACTCACCAGGCTTCAGATCGCTTTGATCATTATGGTGAGGATTTGATATCCTTCCTCATTTCGCAGTTCCCGCACACGGCGCGCCCATTCGGTAATGCCACCCGCCACTTCACGTAATTCGGTGGAACCCATGATACGGCCAATATTGGCCAGGAAATGCGCACGCAGTTTATGCCGCCACCACACTATCAGCCTGCTGCGCGCAACAAACGCCGCGCCGTCAGGGCCAGCGCAATCCGCAGGCCTACCGCCTGCGCCACGGGTGGCGGGAAGGCATTGCCGACTTGCCGGTAGGCTGCGGTTTTACGGCCGGAAAATTCCCAATCGTCCGGAAAGCCCTGCACCCGCGCCGCCATGCGCACGGTGAGGCGCGGCATGCCTGCAAAATCGCGTGGCGGGGGCGCATCTGCAATGCCCAGCCCATCCACACCCAAAGCCGCCCACGCGGCGCGCGCACGGGTCGGGCCAAGATCGGGGCCGCCATGTTTTTTTGAGCCGCCGACAAGCGTTGGGGCAATTTTGTCAGCGCCCGCGCGCCACGCCCGCGCACCCTGCCAGCCATTTGCCGCCATAAGATCGTAAAGCGCCTCGCCAACCGTTGGCGTCAGAAAGTCCTGCGGCTGCGGCCAGTCAAATTCGCCGCCGGCGTCTTTGCGAATCGCAACGAATACAGCGCGTGGCCGCAATTGCGGAACGCCAAAACCGGATGCGTTCAGAAGTTTCCACCCGGTTATATATCCACGCCCAATTGATCCGATGACGGAAGAAATATGCGTTCTGTAATCCGCAAAAACCGGATCGAGAATACCCCGGACATTTTCCAGCATCACCGCGCGCGGCCTGATTTCATCCACCAGTCTTATGGCTTCCGGAAAAAGGTTGCGTTCATCTGCCTTGCCAAGCTGTTTTCCGGCCACCGAAAATGGCGGGCACGGCACCCCGCCCGCAAGCAGATCAACGCCCTTATAGGGTTTTCCGTTAAACGCGCAAATATCCCCCTGGGTCACATGCCATTCAGGGCGGTTCAGGCGCAGGGTTTCGCAGGATGGGCCATCAACATCGATCAGTGCCTGGTGGGTAAAGCCAGCGCGCTCAACCCCCAAAGCCTGCCCGCCGCCGCCCGCGCAAATTTCCACCGATGTTAAAATCATGCCGTCCCCCCGGAACCCTTATATGACGCGAAGTGTGGCATGGCGGGGCATTACCTGCAATAGAAAGTTCGTGTTTTGTTCTGTGATGAAATACTAATTATGGCCATATTTCCGTTATGAGCTACTAAATTTTGTGGTTGTGATCTGATGCGCCGCTAAACCCGCTGCAACCTTGCAGCATAAAACCCGTCCATGCCGCCCAGTTCTCCCAGATGGCAGGGCAAGGTGCGAAGCTCGCCCAGCGCCGTAATCAATTCGCCCAGACCGCCGACTTCTTCGGCGCGCACCGGGACGCGCACAAAGGGTGCGCCTTTGGCCAGAAAGGCTTCGATGCGTTCCGGTCCTTCTTCGGGTTGCAGCGAACAGGTGCAGAAAATCAGAATGCCGCCCGGCGCCAGCATATTTGCGGCGGCGGCCAGCAGGCGGTCCTGCAACGCCATTAATCCGTCGATCTGCTGTTGCGTTTTGCGCCAGGCAATATCGGGGTGGCGGCGGATCGTGCCGGTGGCCGAACAGGGCGCATCCAGCAAAACACAAGATACCGGCGCGGGCGGTTGCCACGCTGTGGCGTCCGCCGTGATACAGCTCGCCGTCAGCTTCAGGCGCGCAAGATTATCCTGCACCCGGCGCATGCGGGTATCGGACCGGTCAATGGCGGTGACGATCGCCCCGCCCGCCGCCAACTGCAACGTCTTGCCACCGGGCGCGGCGCACAGATCGATCACCTGTTTGCCCGCCACATCGCCGAACAGACGCACCGGCAGGCTGGCGGCGGTATCCTGCACCCACCATTCGCCATCGGTAAAGCCGGGCAGGTCTTCGATACGTCCACCGGTTTCGCGGCGCAGACTGCCGGTGGGCAGCAGCTGCGCTTCCAGACTTTCAGCCAAGGCCGCAGCATCCCCGCGCGGGAAGATATCCAGTGGCGGCTCCTTCAGATGCGCGGTGGCGATGGCGCGCGCGGTGTCATTGTCATATGCAATGCGCCAGCTTTCCCACAACCATTCCGGGGTGTTCAGCTTTGCCGCATCCTGATCCAGCAGCATTGCCTTGCCGGCGGATGCAACCTTGCGCAGCACGGCATTGATCATGCCCTTGAAGTGGCGCGCATCCTTATCCTTGTCCGCCAGTTCCACCGCATTGCTGACGGCGGCATGGCTTGCTGTGCCCAGGAACAGAATTTGCGCCGCGGCGGTGCGCAGAATATTCTGCGCAGGCCCCGAACGCGGCGGCAGACGGCGCGCCTGAAAATGGCGCAGCACCGCATCGATCTGCCCCATGCGGCGCAGCGTGGTTGCGGCAATGGTGCGCGCAAAGGCGCGGTCACGGGGACTTAGTTTGTTGAACGGGGCTTCGCCGAATGCGGCGGCCAGCGCCTCATCCAGTCCGAGATTGCGGCGCAGCACAGCTTGCAGCAACCATACCCCGGCTTCCCGGGCCATCAGGCCTTGTTGATCTTTCATTGGGGGCTTTTAGAGGTCTTTCGCCCCGGCTGCAATCTCTTGCAGGCGCGCAATGCGGTTGGCAGTAGACGGATGCGTTGAAAACAGTGAATCCATCCGTTCCGAATGCAGCGGATTGATAATAAACATATGCGCCGTCGCCGGGTTACGCTCGGCGGATACATTGTCTATCTGGCTTGCGGCAATGGACATTTTCTCCAGCGCCGAGGCCAGCCATAACGGGCGTCCGCAAATTTCCGCCCCATTGCGGTCGGCCTCATATTCACGGCCACGCGAAATCGCCATCTGCACCAGCGCCGCCGCCATCGGCCCCACCACCATCAGCAGCAGAACCCCGGCAATCCCCAGCGGGTTATTGCGGTTATCCCCGGAAAACATGGCAAAATTCGCCAGCATGGAAATGGCGCCCGCGATGGTTGCGGTAATCGTCATAATCAGCGTATCGCGGTTGCGAATATGCGCCAGCTCATGCGCCATGACACCGGCAAGCTCTTGCGGACTGAGCATCTGCAACAGTCCTGTGGTCGCCGCCACACTGGCATGTTCGGGATTCCGGCCCGTGGCAAACGCATTGGGCTGCGCATTATCAATGACATAGACCTTTGGCATGGGCAGCCCGGCATTTTGGGCCAGCAACCGCACCATACGCACATATTCCGGCGCGCTGGCTTCATCCACTTCGCGCGCGCCATACATGCCCAGCACCATTTTGTCGGAATTCCAGTAGGCAAAGCCGTTCATCGCCAGCGCCAGAAACAGGGCGATCATCATGCCGCCGGAACCGCCCAGCATAAAACCAACGCCCAGAAACAGGCCGGTCATGGCCGCGAGCAGCAGCGTGGTGCGGAAATAATTCATCTCGGTGTCCGGTTGTTGTAAAAGACCATATGAAAGCAATTCCAGTCTGAATCTAGGCGTCTCTCGCGACATATCAAGATGAGGCGCGCAACCATATCCGGAGCGTGTCATTATGGCCGATGAAACTGAACCTGGCGTAATAGACGCCGCCCCACCGGCAAAGGCCGAATTGCATCTGGCGATTGAAATCCCTGCCAGAAAGCTGACCCCGGCCGCAGAACGCGCACTGGCGGAAGCTGCCCAACGGCGTCAGGCCGCAGCCGCCCTGCCCCCGGAACCCAAAGAAATCACCAAAGAAATCACCAAAGAAATCAATGGCCCGCAAGGCCCGGAGCCCACCCGCTATGGCGATTGGGAACGCAAGGGCATCATCAGCGATTTTTAGATGAAACTTCTTGCGGCCCGAGGTTATTGCCAAGCTGACCAGCGCCGATATATAGGATTATACGCCTATTGTTAAGAATAAAACATGTACACGTAATTCCCCGGATTAAACGGTCGCAAAAACATGCTAGATGACCGTCTGGGTCTGATGCAGGCCCGGCGTTCCCAAAACAAACGAGGACATTATGATCGCGCGAAAATCCGCATGGATGGATGAAGACCTGCAAATTTTTTCTGACAGTGTGCGCAAGTTCTTCGAGCGCGAGGCGTTGCCGCATAATGAACGCTGGAATCAGGAGGGCAAGATCGACCGCGACTTCTGGAACAAGGCAGGCGATGCGGGCCTGTTATGCGTCACCATCCCGGAGGAATATGGCGGCATGGGCGGCGATTTCCGCCATGAGGCGGTGATCGTGCAGCAGGAACAATGGATGCATTTTTCCGGCTGGGGCAATGGCGTGCATAGCGGCATCTGCGCGCCCTATATTCTGTCCTATGGCACCGAGGAACAGAAAAAACGCTGGCTGCCGAAACTCGCCACCGGCGAAATGGTCGCCGCTATCGCCATGACGGAACCGGGCACCGGATCGGATTTGCAGGCGGTGCGCACAACGGCGCGCCGTGATGGCGACAGCCTGGTGATCAATGGCCAGAAAACCTTCATCACCAATGGTCAGCATGCGGACCTGATCATCGTCGTGTGCAAGACCGGCGATGTAACGGGCGGCGCCAAAAACATCTCTCTGGTGGTGGTCGAGGCGAATGAGGTCACCGGCTACCGGCGCGGACGCAATCTGGAAAAGGTCGGCCTGCATGCACAGGATACGTCGGAACTGTTTTTTGATGATGTACGTGTGCCCGCCGGTAATATACTGGGCGGCGATGAAGGCCGTGGTTTTTATCAACTGATGCAGCAATTGCCGCGTGAACGTCTGATTATCGCGCTGGGTTCGGTCGCGGGCATGGAAGCGGCGATTGATGTCACCGTCGATTATGTCAAACAGCGCAAGGCGTTTGGCAAAGCCCTGCTGGATTTTCAGAACACGCAATTCGTGCTGGCCGACTGCAAGGCCGAGGCCGTGGTCGCGCGCACTTTTGTCGATCAGTATATCGAACGCCTGGTGCGCGGTGAACTGACCCCCGAAGAAGGCGCCGTCGCCAAGCTATGGGCCTGTGAGACCCATTGCAGGGTTGTTGACAAATGCCTGCAATTATTCGGCGGATATGGTTACATGATGGAATATCCCATTGGGCGCATGTATGCCGACGCCCGCATACAGCGCATCTATGGCGGTACAAGTGAAATCATGCGCCTGCTGATTTCACGCGCACTGTAAGACAACGAACAAGGGAGAACGCCAATGACCGAAGCCTATGTGTATGACGCCGTCCGCACCCCGCGCGGCAAGGGCAAAACCAGCGGCAGCCTGCATGAGGTGCCCTCGCTCGAACTGGCGACCCAGGTGCTCAAGGCGCTGCGAGACCGCAACAATCTGGACACCAGCAAGGTTGATGACGTGATCCTGGGCTGTGTCGAGCCGGTGCGCGAACAGGGCGCGGATATCGCCCGTATCGCCGTGCTGAATGCGGACTATGCCGAAAGCGTGGCGGGCGTGCAGATCAACCGGTTTTGCGCCTCGGGGCTGGAGGCGGTGAATATGGCGGCAGCGCAGATCATGTCAGGACAAAGCGACATGACCATCGGGGGCGGCGTGGAAAGCATGAGCCGCGTTCCCATGGGCGCGGGCGGCGGCGCCTGGTCCACCGATCCGGCCATCGCCTTCAAAAGCTATTTCGCGCCCCAGGGCATTGGGGCCGACCTGATCGCAACGCGTGACGGGTTCAGCCGCGCCGATGTGGATGGCTATGCCGTCGAAAGCCAGCGGCGCGCCAAACATGCCTGGGACAATGGCTATTTCAAAAAATCCGTGATTCCTGTGAAGGACATTAACGGCCGCATCATTCTGGATCATGACGAACATATGCGCCCCGGCAGCACCATGCAGCAGATGGCGTCGCTGGAGCCGTCTTTCACCATGATGGGCGAAATGGGCGGCTTTGACGCCGTGGCGATGCAGCGTTACCCTGATGTGGAAGAAATGGTGCATGTACATCATGGCGGAAACAGCAGCGGTATCGTCGATGGCGCGGCGGGCGTATTGCTGGGTACGCGCGAGGCGGGCAACGCCATGGGCCTGAAGCCGCGCGCGCGCATCCGGGCCTTCGGCTCAATCGGCTCTGAACCCTGCATCATGCTGACCGGCCCCGCGCTGGTCACCGAAAAGGTGCTTAAACGCGCGGGCATGACAGTGGGCGATATTGATCTGTTTGAACTGAACGAGGCGTTCGCCTCGGTCGTGCTGCGCATGATGGATCAGCTTAATATCGATCATTCCAAAATGAACGTGAATGGCGGCGCCATCGCCATGGGCCACCCGCTGGGCGCCACCGGCGCGATGATACTGGGCACCGTGCTGGACGAGCTGGAACGCCGCAACCTTTCCACCGCGCTGATCACATTGTGTGTCGGCGCAGGCATGGGGACGGCCACGATCATCGAGCGGGTGTAGGCGTGCCGAAAATCGATGTTGCGCGTGTGCCCGGGGTTACCGGCAGCGGTTATCCCGCGCCATTCAAAAATGTTGCGGGTAGCCGTGTGCGCAAATCGCTGGGCGACGCAGCGGGATTGACCCAGTTTGGCGTCCGGCTGACCCGTTTGCCCAAAGGTGCTGGCACGTCACAGCGTCACTGGCATCTGTCGGAAGATGAATTTATCTATGTGCTTGAAGGGCAGGTGACGCTGATCACCGATGCAGGCGAGGAAATTTTAGGACCGGGTGAGGCCGCCGGATTTCCCGCAGGTGTCGCCAATGGTCATTGTCTGGTTAACAAAAGCGACGCTGATGCGGTATTTCTGGAAATTGGCACCCGTGCGCCGTTTGATGTGGGCGAGTATCCTGACATTGATCTGCGTTTTATGCGGATGGGAAAGACAGGAGTCTACACAAACAAGGCCGGTGTTCCGTATACAGAGTACTAATGGTAAGTGGCGCTCTGTATCACCCCCACCCCGGCCCTCCCCACAAGGGGGAGGGAGAAGATCAGAGTTCTGAGCCAGATTCCCCTCCCCCTTGTGGGGAGGGGTTAGGGGTGGGGGGATACGTGCGATTCGACTTGAAAAAAACATATCAGGGAGACACACATGCAACAGATGAAATTCGAAGTCGACAGCGATGGCATCGCGACCATCACCTGGGACATGCCGGGGCGCAGCATGAATGTGCTGTCGGATGATGCGCTGGCGGAATTTTCCCAATGTGTGGCGCGCATCAAAAGTGATGCCGCGATCAAGGGCGCGGTGATCACCAGCGGCAAGGATGCGTTTCTGGCGGGCGCCGATCTGATGATGGTGCAGGCCACCGCCACCGGCAACCCGAAACACACACACGAACAGCGCGTGGACGCGCTATATGCCAGCCCGATCATCGGCTTTAGCGGCATTTTGCGCGCACTGGAAACCTGTGGCAAGCCGGTGGCCGCCGCCATCAACGGCACGGCGCTGGGCGGCGGGCTGGAAATTCCGCTGGGCTGCCATTACCGGGTGTGCGCCGATAATCCGGCCATTCAGATCGGCTTGCCGGAAGCGAAAGTCGGCCTGCTGCCCGGCGGTGGCGGCACGCAGCGCCTGCCGCGCCTGACCGGCATTCCCGCCGCGCTGCCGATGCTGTTGCAGGGTGAACCGGTGTCACCGCAACAGGCGCTGAAACTGGGCATCATTCACAAACTGGTTCCCGCAGGCGAAATCGTGCAGGAAGCCAAACGCTGGATCAAAGAAAGCCCGGATGCCGTGCAGCCCTGGGACAAGAAGAATTACAAAATTCCCGGCGGTGGCCCCTATGATGGCGGCCCGGCGCAGGAAATCTTCGCCATGGCCATCGCCAATTTGCGCAAGGCCAGCTATGGCAATTACCCGGCGCTGGAAGCCATCATCGCCTGTGTCTATGAAGGTGTTCAGGTGCCCATGGATGCGGCGCTGCGCATTGAAACGCGCCATCTGGTCAGCCTGTTCCAGCATCCCAGCGCCAGCAATATGGTGCGTTCGCTGTTTATTTCCAGCGGTGAACTGGCCAAGGGCGCAAGGCGCCCGAAAGCCGCCCCAAAATCCGAATGCAAAAAAATCGCGGTGCTGGGCGCAGGCATGATGGGATCGGGCATCGCCTATGTCTCGGCCATGGCGGGTATTGACGTGGTGCTGATCGACAGCACTCTGGAAAACGCCGCCAGGGGCAAGGCCTATTCGGAAAATCTGCTGACCAAGGCGGTTGCAAAGGGCGGCAAGACCGAGGCGGAAAAGTCCGCCATCCTGGCGCGCATTGCTCCGGCTACGGATTATTCCGGGCTGGCGGATGTGGATATGGTGATTGAGGCCGTATTCGAAGACCGTGAAGTCAAGGCCGCCGTTACGGCGAAGGCAGAGGCCGCCATGCCCGCAACCTCGATTTTCGCGTCCAATACTTCAACATTGCCGATCACCGGTCTTGCGGAAAAATCATCCCGCCCGGAACAATTTATCGGGGTGCATTTTTTCTCGCCGGTGGATCGCATGGGGCTGGTGGAAATCATCATGGGCAAGAAAACCTCGGATGCGGCGCTGGCGGTGGCCATCGACTATGTGCGCAAAATCAGAAAGACGCCCATTGTCGTCAATGACAGCCGCGGCTTTTACACCAGCCGCGTGTTCAGCACCTATGTCAATGAAGGCATCGCCATGCTGAGCGAAGGCATCAAACCTGCTTTGATTGAAAATGTTGGAAAAATGACCGGCATGCCGGTGGGACCGCTGGCCGTGTGTGATGAGGTCAGTCTGGAACTGATGTATCATATCGCCGATCAGACAAAAAAAGATCTGGGCGCGGCCTATAAAGCCTCGGCCGTGGATACAATGCTGGAAGAAGTGGTTATCAAACAGGGCCGTCTGGGTAAAAAGAACCGCAAGGGCTGGTATGATTATCCCGAAGGGGCAAAGAAAAAACTGTGGCCCGGCATTGCGCAACTGGTGAAACAGGCCACCATTGAGCCCGATGTGGAAGAGCTGAAAAAGCGTTTTCTCTATGTGCAGGCGCTGGACACGGCGCGCTGTTTTGAAGAAGGCGTGCTGACGGATGTGCGCGATGCCGATGTGGGCGCCATTCAGGGCTGGGGTTTCGCGCCCTATACTGGCGGGCCGCTATCGCTGATCGACACGGTGGGTACGGCGGAATTTGTACGCGAATGCGACCGCATGGCCCAGGCCTATGGCGAGCGTTTTGCGCCCAACAAACTGCTGCGCGAAATGGCCGCAAAAGGCGAAAGCTTTTATGGCCGCTTCAACCCGAAACAGCAGGCGGCGTAAGGCTTATCGCGACAAGGCCGCCTCCACCAGCGGCAGGCGGTCATTGCCGAAATACATGTCGTCTCCATTGACAAACATGGTGGGGGAGCCAAATCCCCCACGCCGGATCAGTTCATCGGTATTTTCGCGCAAGCGGTCCTTGACGTCCGTCTCGGTGATGCGGCGGAAAAATTCATCGGCTTTAAGGCCGACATGGTTGCAGATTTCCGTCAGCACTTCGGGTTGCGAAATATCTTTCAGATCGCCCCAATAGGCCTCAAAACAGGCGCGCGCATAGGCGGGCAGTACGCCCGCGTCCTGCGCCACTATCGCGCCGCGCATACTGTCAACCGCGCGAACGGGAAACACTTTCGGCCAGCCAATTTTAATGCCGCAGAACCGCGCCCAGTCCTGCAAATCCTTGTTGGAATATCTGGATTTTACCGGATGCGGATTGGCGCGCATCTCGTACAGTTCCATGTTCACCGCGTTGAACACGCCGCCCACAAGGATGGGCCGCCATTCAATTTGCGCATCGGTGCGCGCCGCCAGCGCCTCAATACGGCTGAACGCCAGATAGGTCCAGGGGCTGGAGCAATCAAAAAAGAATTCAAGTCTGGCCATGCGGCGCCTCCCGGGATTTTATTTTTTGTCCAGTCTAGACGCACATCGGAATTGGGCCAAGCCCTATGCTAACCTGCATTGGCTAATGCGCTGGAATGCGGATGCTCGTAAAAAACCAGGGTTACACAGGTTCCTGCACCCGGCTTGCTGTCAATGCGCATCGTCCCGTCCTGCAGATCCATCAGCAATTTCGCGGTGGCCAGGCCCAGACCCACACCGGGCATGGCCTGCTTTTCGCTATCCGCACCCTTGCGGAAGGGGACCAAGATTTTCTCCTGTTCCGCCTCGGCAATGCCCGCGCCGGTATCGCGAACGGAAATTTCGCACGCGCCATCGCCGCGCTGCATGGCCTGCATGAAAACCGTGCCGCCCGCATTTGAAAACTTGATCGCATTGTTCAGCAAACCATTCAGTATTCTGGTCAGCGCGTGCGGGTCCGCCTGAAGGACAGGCTGACCAGCCACATCTGTAACGATGGAAATCTGCGTGCTTTCGGCCCTGGCGCGCTGGGCGCAGGCAATTTGGGTGATGATATCCATTGCGTCCAAAGAATCCGTGTTAAGAGAGATTTTCCCGGCGCTCAGTTTTGAGAAATACAAAAGATTATTGACCATCTCCAGAAGGCTCTGCCCGCTGCCCAGAATATCCCCGGCATATTCCTTGTATTTGTTGTTGGCCAGTGTGCCGAACATTTCGCCATGGATCAGTTCTGAAAAACCAATAATGGCATTAAGCGGCGTGCGCAGTTCGTGGCTCATATTGTCCAGAAAGCTGGCGACCACGGCATTGGCCTGTGCAAGCTCGCCATTCAGTTTTTCTTTTGCTTCTGCTTCGGCCTGCAATGCCGCCGAATATTCTTCCAGCACTTCAATACGCGCGGCTGACGCGCCCTGTTTTTCACGAAAAATTGAAAGGCTGTACAGTAATGCGGATGAGGCGCAAAGCGACAGAAAGATGATCCAGTGATTGACCAGCGCGGTTGAGGTCCGTAGATCGCCATCATAGGTGGCGTCAAAATAAACTATAACGCCGCCTAAAAACAGAATGACCAGCCAGCAGGCGATTTGCGCGATTTTCATGGGCTGCGTCAGCGTCACGGCGATGAAGGCGGGGTGAAACCACAACACCGCATGCAGACTGCGGGGGGCGTCGCCGTAAAGAAACAGCGCGCTGGTCAGCATCGCGAAAATATAAATAACGGCAATGACAAAAACCAGCAACGCCAGCACGTCAATAAATTCGCCGGGAAACTTCATCAGGAAGAACAGAGTGATGGACAGGCCGATTACCACAAAAATCAATGCATATTGTTCAACGAAGGACACGCTGTCCTGCCGCAGCAAATACAGCCCTTCCACAACCCCCGCCAATAGGGCAAAGACCATCGTTACGGACAGGGCGGCGATTGTCGTGCGTCCCATCGTGGGGTGGCTTAACGCAAATAAAACCCGGTTGGTCCGGGATAATTCGGTGCTGGCAGGACGTGGCTCAGTCATCAAATTCAACTATCATTATGAACGATATGTTTTAGCAAGCGTCATTGCGCAGCGGCTGCCGTCCCCGCATCTGTGATCAGGGGTGCGCGCGTCTCAACTTCCCGGACCAGTTCCACTACAATCTCGTCCAGCGAAGCAGTGCGCTGCTGCGCCATGCCAAGCCGGCGCACCGAAACCGTGCGTTCTTCGGCTTCACGTTTGCCCACGACCAGTTGCACCGGAACCTTGCCCACCGAATGTTCTCGCACCTTGTAGTTAATTTTTTCATTACGCAAATCAGTTTCCACGCGGATTCCATGTGAAAATAGCGCCGCCGCAACCTCACGCGCATAATCATCCGCATCCGAAGTAATCGTCGCCACCACCACCTGCACCGGCGCCAGCCATAGCGGAAAACGCCCCGCATGATGTTCGATCAATATGCCGGTAAAGCGTTCCAGCGATCCGAACATCGCCCGGTGCAGCATCACAGGCGGGTGTTTCTGGCCATCTTCGCCGACAAAGCTGGCCCCCAGCCGCCCCGGCAGATTAAGATCGACCTGAAGGGTGCCGCATTGCCAGTCGCGGCCAATGGCGTCACGCAGCACAAATTCCAGCTTCGGCCCATAAAACGCGCCTTCGCCGGGGTTCATGACATAATCCAGTCCGGCCGCCTCAATGGCAATGCGCAGCGCAGCCTCTGACTTGTCCCACACCTCGTCGGAACCCACCCGTTTTTCGGGGCGGTCAGAAAATTTAACCCGCACCTGATCAAACCCGAAATCGCGGTAGATTTCCAGAATCAGATTGGTGACAGTGACGCATTCCTGCGTGATTTGATCCTCGCTGCAAAATATATGCGCATCGTCCTGGGTAAAGGCGCGCAGGCGCATCAGCCCGTGCAGCGCACCGGATGGTTCGTACCGGTGCACCTTGCCAAATTCCGACATGCGATAGGGCAGTTCGCGATAGCTTTTGATGCCCTGGCGGAAAATCTGGACATGGCCGGGGCAGTTCATCGGCTTCAGGCAGAAATGCCGTTCATCCGGCGTATGGCTGGAGAACATTTCCTCGGAAAATTTCTCCGCATGGCCCGACGCCACCCAGAGCGAGGCGTCCAGCAGTTCGGGCGTGTTCACCTCAACATAGCCGCCATTGCGCTGGCGTTCGCGCATATAATCAATCAGGGTACGGAATAAAGACCAGCCCCTGGGGTGCCAGAACACCGCGCCGGGGCCTTCTTCCTGAAAATGAAACAGGTCCAGTTCGCGCCCCAACCGGCGATGGTCGCGCTTTTCCGCCTCTTCGATCATCAGCAGATAGGCTTTCAGTTCCTTGTCGCTGGCCCAGCAAGTTCCGTAAATGCGTTGCAGCATTTCATTGTTGGAATCGCCGCGCCAGTATGCGCCCGCAAGTTTGGTCAGCTTGAACGCCTTGCCCAGCTTTCCCGTGGATGGCAGATGCGGCCCCCGGCACAGATCCTGCCAATTGCCCTGGCGGTAAATGCTGACTGGCTGATCTGCGGGGATCGAGGCGATGATTTCCGCCTTATATTCCTCACCGATAGACCGGAAGAATGCCACCGCCGCATCGCGCGCCCATACTTCACGGGTGATGGGTTCATCGCGGTCCACAATTTCGCGCATGCGCTGTTCGATCTTTTCGAGATCATCCAGGCTGAATGGCGTTGGGCGCGCAAAATCGTAAAAGAAGCCGTTCTCGATCACCGGGCCAATGGTGATCTGGGTTTCGGGATAGAGTTCCTTCACCGCCTCGGCCAGCACATGGGCGCAATCATGGCGCAGGATTTCCAGCACGGTGGGGTCTTCGGCGGTCAGTATGGCAACCCTGGCGTCACGCTCGAATATAGTGGAAAGATCTTTCACTTCCCCATCGACACGCACGGCCACGGCTTTTTTCGCCAGTGATTTGGAAATGTCCAGGGCCAGATCAAGGCCGCTGAGCGGTGCTGCAAATTCGCGCTGTCCGCCATCGGGAAGGGTAATCTTAATCATCAATTTCTCGCTTCGAAGGAACATTTATATTGCGCGACCAGCGCCCATAACGCCACGCGCTCAACAGTCCATAGCGCATCTCAAGGCGTTCGGGAACCGTGTCAACGCCCTGTCCGCCCCAGGGGTGACAGCGGCATATTCTCGACAGCGCCAGCCAGCTTCCCGGCCAGGCCCCATGCTGGCGCACCGCAATGGCGGCATATTGCGAACAGGTCGGCTGATAACGGCAGGAGCTTCCCAACAAAGGCGACAGGGTAAGCTGATAGAGCCGGATCAGAAACAGCAGAACTTTACCCATTTTCGGAACCGGCGCGCTTGGCGGCGATTTCATCGACGGCCTTTAATACGGCCTCAAAGGGCAGCATGACCGAGCCATGCCGGGCCTTGTAATCAGCCACTGGCTGCAAAACCTCCAATTCGCGCCATTCACCGGCTGGGGGGGCGGCGTGGGTTTTCAGCATGGCCAGCATGTCATCGCGCACCTGGCGCAGTTGCGCCCCGGTCTGGCCGATCACATGTTTGGCCATGATGGCGCTTGCTGCCTGCCCCAGGGCGCAGGCCTTGACCTCGGCGGCGTAATCGCTGACTTTATCGTCCTGCATTTTGATATCGACGGTAATGCGGCTGCCGCATAGCGGGCTGTCCAGAAACACGCTGGCGTCAGGGTTCGCCAGCCGCCCGGCCCGGTCAATGTTCCCGGCCAGGCTCAGGATGGCCTTGTTATACAGATCATTAACCATGATTGCGGTCCAGAACGGTCGCGGCATGGGCCTTGATGGCCTTCAGCATGGCATGCAAGCCATTGGAACGCGTTGCGCTGAGATGTGAATCCAGCCCTATTTCAGAAATAAATCCAGGCATGGTAGAGATAATTTCTGAAGCGGAACGATCGCTGTACACCCGCAGCAAGATGGCGATCAGGCCGGAGACGATGGCGGAATCACTGATGGCGTCAAAATGCAGCCGGTTGGCGTCGCCTGACGCCCGCAGCCAGACCTGGCTCTGGCAGCCATGCACGCGGTTGGACTCGCACCGCCATTCATCCTTGAATTCCGGTAACTTACGCCCCAAATCAATGAGGTACTGATAGCGATCCATCCAGTCGTCGAAAAACTGGAACTCACCGATCAGGTCTGTCTGGGCGTCCGTAATGGTCTGCACGGTTAACTTCATCTCGCAGTGGTTGCCGGGATAATCTTATCACAATAAAGCCCCTGTTAAGGCAAGATTGCACATACTGGCCCAAGCAGGTAGACTATCCTCGTAATATAGGTATTCCCTGCCCCGGTATTAATGGCGGTAAGACCCGCGAACAGAACAAAGAGTATGCAGCGGCTCATCCCAATGGGCTTAATATGGACAAATCCCCGTTATCCAGCCAGCACCGCGCCGGGGTTATCAAGCTAGAGAGTGAAATTTTGACAATGGATGCCATCACCAATGAGGCCGGCCAGGTCAGTGTTTTTGAAGACAGGGCCAAACAACGTAGCGCTGATCGCCGCCCCACAAAGGCCGAGGCCGAAGCCGCCGTTCGCACCCTGATCAGTTGGGCAGGAGATAATCCCAACCGTGAGGGCCTGCTGGATACGCCCGCGCGCGTGGTCCGCTCCTATGCGGAATTTTTCTCCGGCTATGCCGAGGATCCCAACGAGATCCTGTCGCGCACCTTCGAGGAGGTCGAGGGCTATGATGACTGGATCATGCTGCGCGACATCCGGCTTGAATCGCACTGCGAACACCATATGCTGCCAATCATTGGCGTGGCGCACATCGCTTATATTCCCGAAGGGCGTGTCGTCGGCATCAGCAAACTGGCCCGCGTGGTGGAAGTTTTCGCCAAACGCCTGCAAACCCAGGAAACCCTGACGGCCCAGATCGCCAGCGCCATTCACGATGGCTTGCAGGCGGTGGGTGTTGCGGTTCTGATTGAGGCGCGCCACGAATGCATGACCACCCGTGGCGTACATAAACCGGATGTGGACATGATCACCAGCCGCATGACCGGCGCCTTCAAGACGGACCCGCGTCTGGAAGAACGTTTTTTGAATATGCTGCGCAAACGCGGATAGGGTAACGTTACGTTAAGCATAAACAGGCAGAATTTTACGATGGATAAGAACAACGAACTTCGCTTTGCACCACGCCGCACGATTGAGCAGGTCGAGGAAAGTGCAGAGCTGGCCCCGAAATTCGATGAACGCGGCCTGATCCCGGTGGTCACCACGGACGCCGAAAGCGGCGAAGTGCTGATGCATGGCTATATGAACGCCGAAGCCTTCCGCCAGTCGGTGGCGCTGGGCGAAGCGGTATATTTCAGCCGCAGCCGCCAGGCCCTGTGGCACAAAGGCGCGACCAGCGGGCTGGTGCAGAAGATCATCGAAATCCGTATAGATGATGATCAGGACGCCGTATGGCTGCGCGTCAATGTGCAGGGCGGCGCCAGTTGCCATGTGGGGTATCGTTCGTGTTTTTACCGGTCGATTCCGATTGGCGCGAAGGGCGATGTGGAATTGAACTTTGAAGAAACCGAAAAAGTTTTCGATCCAAAAGCCGTGTATGGGGATGCGCCAAATCCGACCCAATTGTGAAAAATTATGGCTGATTTGATACCCCGCCCCACCTGGTCGCGCAGACCCGCCACCATCGGCCTGGCGCTGGGTTCCGGCGTTGCCAGGGGATGGGCGCATATCGGGGTGCTGCGCGAGCTGGAACGCGAAGGTATTCAACCCGATATCATTTGCGGCACCTCCATCGGCGCGGTGGTCGGCGGCGGTTATGTCGCGGGCAAACTGGACGAAGTGGAAAAATGGGCGCGCGGCATGACCCAGCGGCGGCTGTTCCGGTTTCTTGATTTTGGTCTTGGCACCGGCGGGTTGCTGCATGGAAATAAATTGGCGGCTGAATTAAGTAACGAACTTGGTGATCTGGAAATTCAGCATCTGGGCCGCCGCTTTATTGCCGTCACCACGGAACTGGCGACGGGGCATGAAATCTGGTTGCGCCAGGGATATATGGTGGAGGCCATGCGCGCCTCCTATGCGCTGCCAGGCATTTTTTCCCCTGTGAAGGTTGAGGGGCGCTGGCTGATCGATGGCGCGCTGGTCAATCCCGTTCCTGTCTCGACATGCCGTGCGTTTGGCGCGCGGCTGGTGATTGCGGTTAATCTGAACGCAGACATATTTGGAATGGGGACGGTGCGCAAGGGCGACCGGCTGGAAAGCGATGAGGAACTGGAAGCAGAAAGTGCCGATGCGCGATCTCTGCTTGCCGGTGCGGGCATGTCCAGCAGGCTGGCTTTGCGTCAATTACTGGGCGCCACGAAGGGTACACCAGGCCTGACCACGGTAATGTTCGGCGCCTTTAATATCGTGCAGGACCGTCTGGCGCGTTCACGCCTTGCAGGCGATCCGCCGGATGTGCTTGTCAACCCGCAGGTGGCGCATATCGGCTTGCTGGATTTTCACCGCGCCGAGGAATCGATCAAACTGGGCGAGCTGGCCATGCGCGAGGCCATGCCGATGATCCAGGAGGCGCTTAACGTCCTGAACTGAAGTCCGTATTAAGGGGCGCTTTGCTCCACGCTGCGGTTTGCGGAATTCTCTATGTTTGTGGGATCGGTATTCGTACTGACGTGCCAGATGGTTTTGTCGGCCGAGACATTACGTTCCTTTGACAATTCCCGCGCCAGATATAAAAACCGGTTCAGCAGCGAATGACAAAACTGTATTTTTGCCAGTTCCACATTCCAGGCTGCATTGGGGAAGGGACAACTTTCAAATGAAATGACAATATCCCGCGGCAGATCAAAGCGCCGCGTCATTGCTTCTGCAAGACGCTCGGCAATGCCTGATTCGCGCAGCCATTTATCAATTTTTTCGCCCTCCAGCGTGTTGTTAGGCGCATATTGAACCGTCGTTATTCCGCGTTTCATTATGGGCCCATCTGCGGACTCCGGTGATAATTTCGTCAGTAGCCAATCCATGGCCCTTTTTGCCAGGGCATATTCCTCGTGGCACGATTCTGCACGGTCCGTGGGCAATTCAGCGGCCTGCACAATTTCGGCGCGGTTTGCTGGATCAGCGCCATAAACCAAGCAGGCAATATTGTAATAGCGCTGAATTTCCAGAGAGTGTAAATCCCAATAGGCGTTATCTATCTCTTCTTCCTGCACCAATTGCCATTCCAGCTTCCAGCCATCTGCAACCGCCTGCAGTTTTTCTATTTCGCTATGGTCACCCACTTGCACAGGCAGCATCATCTGCGCCATGACTGCGATCGTGTCTGCTGCATCTTCCTCGCGGCCAAATACCGGCGGCTTCAATTCCCAGATGAGAACATGCGCCATTTCGTGCAGCAGGGTGAATTCCGTATTGGCAAGAATGAACAGACGCTCATATTCCGCCTGTGAATCATAGACGGAAGAATTAACGGCATCCTTCGCATTCAGCGGGACTGTTGATACAATCAGAATCGCAGAAATAATAAAAGTGGCAATGGCGAAAAATCCGTCAGCACGCCGCCCGGACAGGTTGCGCGAATTTTTGAAAAACATAAAAATTCCCGGCACTAATCGCATTTCGTCCGGCCTTATGGCGTGTCCGTTACATGCACCATATCAAAGGGGGTATAATGTTGCGTTAACATGTGCCGCCAACCAAGTCACACCGGCAGGATATATTCGATGCCGGACTAACCCATAAGGGTTAATGACCGCTAACCATTGCAGGCAAAAATCGACCGCTTTAATGCGCGCGACGCTTCAGCAATTCATAATTGCTGTCATGCAATTGCCCGAACATCGTGGCCACCTGCGGATGCTCCACGGGATCGCCCGATTCATCGGGCAGCAGGTTCTGCTCGGAGACATAAGCCTCGTAATAGGATTCCTCGTTCTCCGCCAGCAAATGATAGAACGGCTGATCCTTGCGCGGCCTGATTTCAGCGGGAATGGATTGGTACCATTGCTCGGTATTGTTAAACACCGGATCAACATCAAAAATCACGCCACGGAACGGAAAAATCCGGTGCCGGACGACCTGACCAATGCGAAACTTTGCCAACCGCGCCATCTTAATATCCTTTTTTAACAGCCGCCGGAAGTGTAGCAAATATTACGAAAATGCACCACCGATCCGTCAACGACGCGCCACCATATAAGGATACGGGCCAGGAAAATAAAGGCCGCCCCCTAAAACAAGGGTGCGGCCTAAATTCATGCTACTAGTGCTCTTTTTTCTCTGCTTCGCAGGGGTTTTCTGCTTCGCAGGGGTTTTCTGCGGCGCAGGGGTTTTCCGCAGCGCAGGGGTTCGCGGCATCTTCCGCGCCGGCCTTTTCATGATGCTCCGCATAGGCCGGGAGGGCTGCTGCAGATACTGCCAGGGCCAGGCCGATGGCGGTCGCGGTAACGGTAAAGCTGCTCTTCTTCATGGTTTTTTACCTTCCTTGGTTTATATGGCCGTCTAGCGGCCTCACTCTCCAGCAGATTGGAGGCGGGTTTTTCCGCCTTTCCCCCCGATGGAAACTCTTGTTGCCCAAAATCTTTTACCCTTTATTCCTTTACAATCAATGGATAATCAGGGGTCGGATTAAGTGGGCAGGAATACGCATAATTTCCTGGCGTCAGTTCAACGCTATAGTCACGGGTAACACCTTCGGTTAATCCTCCGCCGGAGACATTTGGCTGTAACAGCCGCGCCAGACCGGCGCCGCGCAACCAGAACCCAAGCTCATAGGGTACGTCCCTGTTGGTCACACGAAAAATATATTTGCCGGGTTTCACAGTCAACGGAGCGGCATTCTGCAAGCGTTGCCTGCCGGTTTTTTCATTGATCTCTATGCAGTCCGCCTTGTTCTTTGTTTTGAAACCGTGATCGGCGCCGGCTTCAGACTCCAGGAATTGGCAGCCGGTCTGGGTTAGTGTGATTATGGTGGCGCCAATTGATTCAGGTGATTGCGCCGCAGACTGCGCATCCGCCGCCACAGGGATCAGCAGAAGCCCGCTGGCGAGCGCACTGACCAGCGCAAATTGTTTCCGCCCGGATACTGGTAAGCCTGGTTTCATGGACACCAATTTCTCTCCCGCGAATCTTTATACTGCATCATGCCGAGACTAACATCGGCGATCAATACGTCAATTAAAAGGCGAAATCAGGACCTTTACATGATTTATTGTGGCTAAAAACTGTACGGCATAGATTGCTTTTGGTTACACCCGCACAATATAATCTCAACAATCAGCATGGATTGAAGGTGATCAGACGCCTGTGATGGTCCCGCTTCGGGCCCTCGGGTAAAAGATATGGAGATGGAAATGGCGGAACAGGCAAAACGCGCGGAAGCCACTTTTGGCGCTGGATGTTTTTGGGGCGTAGAGGCCACTTTTCGGCGGGTTCCGGGGGTCTTTGCCACGGCGGTTGGCTATCTTGGCGGCATTCTGGACAACCCCACCTATGAGGATGTGTGTAGTGGCCGCACCCAGCATGCCGAAGTGGTAAAGGTCGTGTACGATCCGCGCCGGGTCTCCTATGAGCAGTTGCTGAATATATTCTGGGAAA
>Ga0209893_1000009_pt1 | contig 65689 bp, 68 predicted proteins | sample GWRWT3_25Nov14_FD_187190 | JGI IMG/M metagenome (GOLD analysis project Ga0209893, IMG submission 187190) | Sand microcosm microbial communities from a hyporheic zone in Columbia River, Washington, USA - GW-RW T3_25-Nov-14 (SPAdes) (version 2) | ecosystem: Engineered > Artificial ecosystem > Sand... | reverse complement strand
CAGGCCTGCGCCACCGCGCGCGCACTGCCGACCAATGCCGCCTCTATCGCCGGCCAGTCCGCGCCGCCCCCCCCATGCGCAAGATTGATCACAACAGGCGCGTCACCAATGCCGCGCGCAACGTCGTCGGCTTTGCATACGTCGCCACGAATAAGTGATATGTGGGCGTGGTGGTAAATTTCTGGCAGGTTCGTCGTGCTTCGCGCCATCACGGCAACCCGTTTTCCATCCGCCACCAATTTCTGTACAACATAGCGGCCAATAAAACCTGTGCCGCCAAGCACACTCACATCACACCCGGTTGCGCTTTGTACCGTTTTTATCGGGTGTGCGCTGGATTTTACAAAAATCTGTGTTGCGATTTCCTCGCATATTTCCACCAGTCTGGCGCCGAACGCCACATCGCAGCGCACTGGCTTGCCGCTATCGACAGCATCGTGGAAAGCGCGGATGCTGGCTTCCATGCTTTTGTAAAATGAATCAGAGCGCGGCTTCAGCTTGGCCGTCGCAAGCGCATAATTCGCAATCCCCTGCACCGATTGCATGGCAATTTCCGCGGCTGTTCTTAATCCAGAAATCGCATGATCTGCCGGATCAAGCCAGCGGGTGCGCTTATGCGTATAGATTTTGTTTTGCATAAAATCGCCTATAATGACCCCATCGTCACAAACTGCGGTTATCTGCCAGAACGGAAAATTCTTGCCCACGGCAAAGCTAAGTTGTGCGGGGGCGAGGGCGCATTGCAAATTAATTTGCGCGCTATCGTAAAATGGCATGCCGGGCGCGATATCAACCGGTTTTCCGGCTATTGCCGAAAAGTTCAGAATATCGCCCGCAATCGCTGCAATTTGCGACAGCGGATGCACAGCCTGTTCAAGCAGGATATTGCCAGGTTGCTGGAACATCCAGTGGCTAAATTGTCCCGCCGCCAATTGCCGCAATGGCGCATTGTATACGCAATGGACATATTGCAGGCGGCCAAGTTTTGCGTGCCTGAGCAGATCCTGCATCTTCACCATCGCCGGGTGATAGACAAAATTCTGATTGACGCCCGCAGGGGTTCCAGAAGATTCAACAGTCGAAAGCAGGGAGCGGCATTCGTCTGCGCTGACACCGGCCGGCTTTTCAATCAGGGTTGGTATTTTTGCCGCAATAAACTGTTCTGCCAGCGGCTTGTGCATCTGTGGCGGCGTAAGAATATGCGCACGCCCCACCTGTCCCGAAGCAATGGCTTCTTCGGCCGAGGTGAATATATGTTTGGCGCCCCATTTATCTGCAAGCGCGACAGCCGCTTCCCGGTTGGGGTCAACAATTGCGTTCACAAAGACCCCAGGGATATTCGTGAGTGCTTCCGCGTGAATACTGGAAATATAACCAGCGCCAACGAGACAAACGGCATTAATATTGCGCGACATGCAGCCCCTATGATTAACCAAACCGGAAATAATAGTTACAATGCAGCGTGGTTTACTCCAAAATGGTTAATAAGCAAGTGACAAAACAAAAATAAGGAGGCAGTGATGGATCTGGGGTTGAAGGGAAAAAAGGCTTTCGTAACCGGGGCCAGCCGGGGCATAGGCCTGCGAATCGCCCGTCTTCTGGCTGCTGAAGGGGCTGATATTGGCATCTGCGCCCGTGATTCGACAGCGGTTCATGCAACTGTCGCGGAATTGAAAGGCACGGGCGCAAAGGTCTTCGGCGCACCGGCTGACCTGAAAGGCGACGGCGCCGATCTCAAAGCCGCCATTGATGGCGCGGCACAGGCATTTGGCGGGCTGGATATTCTGGTACAGAATGTCAGCGCCATGGCCGTGCAGATGCGCCAGAAGGACTGGGACGCCGGCTATCAGGTGGATATTCTGGGCACCCTGCGTACGGTGGACGCCGCCATGCCCTGGCTGCAAAAATCATCCGCCGGATCCATTGTGGTGATCGGGTCCATCGCCGCCGTTTCCGGCAATGGGGGGCCGCAGCCCTATGGCGCGCTGAAGGCGGCGCTGGTGCATTATGTCAGCGGTCTGGCGCATTCGCTGGGGCCACAAAATATTCGCGCCAATACGGTCTCGCCCGGCGCGGTATTTTTCGAAGGCGGTGTGTGGGACCAGGTGAAACAGGCGGCCCCAAAACGCTTTGACGAAACCGTGGCGCGCAATCCTATGGGCCGCATGGCGACACCCGAAGAGGTGGCGAATGCCGCCGTTTTCCTGGCCAGCCCGGCCGCCAGTTTCATCACCGGGGTCAATCTGATTGTCGATGGCGGCACAACGCAACGGGTGCAGTTTTAATTCGTGGGGCTAAACATGAATGTGGGTTCATATTGCGCCGTCATTGGCCTGTTGTTTTTTGCAACAACAGCCGCTGCGGGCGAGGCCGAATTTGAGTTATGTCAGGGGACATCGGAAAACGCCGTCATCCGCGCCGCCAACTGCGACATTGCCATTCGCATGGGCGGTCTTTCGAACGAACAGATGATTGTGGCGCTGTTTAACCGGGGCCAGGCAGCCCTGGCCTCGGAAAAACCGGACAAGGCGCTGGAAGATTTTGACGCGATCCTGAAACAGGCGCCAGATGATCAGGTGTCGCTGTTTACCCGGGGAATCGCGCGCCGTCAGCTAAAGCAATATGACGGCGCCATTGCGGATTTTGACAGGCTGCTGGCGCTGAACTATCAACCGGCGGCAAAGATCTATCTGAACCGCAGCATGGCCTATCATCAAAAAGGGGATAAGGAAAAAACCCTGGCCGATCTGCGTCAGGCAAAGGCACTGGACCCGGCGGACCCCGTAATTACAGACCGTCTCTGGAAAACCGAGCGGCTGTATAGCCAACAGGGACAATAGATATTCAGGCGGCGCTTGTTCTCTGGCCGATATGGACGGGATCCGCTTCAGCCGGAACAGGCCGTTTGCGGGGCGCATCACCCGGACGGTCAATGATATTGGCCCCCGCCGAATAAATTCCCGCCGCCCAGGCAACCGCTTCAATGGAATGGGCGATATCACGGGCCATATCCGGAAACCCAGTATCCAGCGCCTCCCAGCGCAGTTTTTGTAATTGGCCACCGATATCTGCGAGACGTTCGGTCAACGGGTTTGATGTTACGCGCATTGCCTATTCCCAGTATCATGCTAGTTATTAGATGCTATAAAAAAGTTACGGCCTATATTTTTTATACGCAAGTGAATTAATTTCAATTATGGATTGAAATTTCCCTATGCCTTCCCTATCCCCAGCGCTGACAGGGCCAGCGCAGCCCAGCCCGTCATAAATGCCAATCCACCCATCGGAGTCAGCAATACAAGGGCGCGTGAGCCGGTTACCCCCAGAACGTAAAGTGATCCGCAAAAAAGCACGATACCAATGTTAAACCCCCATCCAGCCAGCGCGATGGAACGTGCATTCGGGTATTTCTCTGCGCGCCAGGCCACCGCCAGCAAGACCAGCGCATGATACATGTGGTACTGCGCGGCGGTGCGAAACGCCGCCAGTTCTATCTGCGAAACATGGCCTTCCAGCCCATGCGCGCCGAACGCGCCAGCCGCAACCGCCAGCAGGCCATTCAGCGCGCCGGTCAATAACCAGGTTCTCGCGTGAAGCACTTGCCTACTCAGCGCCTTTCGTCACAACTTCATCCGTTGGCGGAGCGTAACGGCGCATCAAACCCATTTGCGCTGCACCAAACACAATCGTCAGCGGCAGCGTTCCAAACAGTTTGAAACTGATCCAGAAATCCGTGGAAAAATTCCGCCAGACGACTTCATTCAAAATTGCCAGCACAACAAAAAACCACGCCCAGCGCCAGGTCAGCAGCCGCCAGCCCTCTGCGGTTAATTCCATCACCGTTTGCAGCAGGGGTTTCAACAATGATTGCTGGCGCGCCAGGCCGGTAAACAAAATCGCCGCAAACAGGCTGTTCACGATCGTCGGCTTCAGTTTGATAAACAGATCATTATTCAGATACAGTGTCAGCCCGCCGAAAACCAAAACAAATACCGCCGTAATCAGCGGCATGGGCGGAATTTCACGCGCCATCATCCATGTCGCGCCAAGCGATGCAATGACCGCCACCATGAATGCGGCGGTCGCCGGAAAAATTCCATAGGTGGCGTTGACGCCAAAGAACACGACCAGCGGACCAAGGTCGAGACCCAGTTTTGTAAGTGGATGCATTAGAATTTTTTCTCCTGGGAACTACTCGGATGCATTATGGTTTCCGCCCCGCACATAGCCTGATCGTCATTGCGAGCGAAGCGCGGCAATCCAGAGCCGCAAACGAAGGTTTATGCGTGTGGCTCTGGATTGCCGCGTCGCTGCGCTCCTCGCAATGACGAAAGTGTGAAACGATAATGTTGTTACTAAAATTTGACATCACGTCTAAATCAAAAATGCCAGATTTGCGATGGGCTCATCCGCATCGACCAGCAGAATTTTTTTCACCGCCATGCGCAACTGCCCATCCTCGCGACGCAAACGGTACAGGCACCGCCCGCCCCAGAAATTCATATTGCGGGTGGATTGTATGGCCAGCTCCATCAGCATGAAATTGGCGCCCACTTCATATTCATCCGTACCCGCACGGGCAATTTCAATGTTGGACAGCACCCGTCGCATCGGTGATGCAGGCGTCTGGCTATAGCGGAAACCGGATTTCAACTGCCGGATGCGGGTGGCGATGCGTTGCCGGTTGTCATAGATGTGGGAAACCTCCTTTGCCGGATCAAGATCGGGACGGCGCGGAACCCAATATAATGCGTCCTGCGTCCACAGTGCTTCCCATGCATCATACAGCGCTTCATCCGCCAGCCGCGCTTCCAGAAACAAAAACGCCTCGACCTCTCGAATTTCACTTTCCGGTAAAGTCATGATCAGGCCGCCCTGGACATCAGTTGCAGATATTCCTTCCAGAACGACCGGTTGGTGATTTCATCTGATACCGATGAACTGAGCAGGCCGGTTTCAGGATCGGTATATTCGCGTTCCATGCCCCGGCGCAGATCAAGCCATTCCGGCGATTGCGCCGCCAGGCCAAGCTGGTTGCGTTCCGCCATGCAGGCGTCATCGGGCAGCAGAAACGAACCCGGCCCCATGGCGCCTTCGGTCTGGCGCAGCGCGCGGGCGTTCACTTCCGGCGCGCCCTTCAGCAGCATCGGCGTGTAATATTGCACCACCTCATTGGCGCTTACCGGGATCACAAACGAGATATTCAGTTCGGCCAGAAACAGATTGGGGAAAATGATTGCGTGGGGTGGCCCTTCTATCACGTGTTTTTGCGCCAGTTCCCTGCCATGGGTCTGTTCCATCCGCGCCATATAATCCGGCAGCTTTGCCGCCGGAACGCCGCCAAACCACTGGAACGGCCTGCCGGTCTGGTGATAGCGCGCGGCGAAATCAAGCTCGGTATGCCCGCCGCCCCAATCGCGGGTAACGGAATTATCGCCTTTTTCTTCATCAAAGGCCTGAGAGGAAAAAGCATTGACCGCGCGCATCAGCGATGCGTGCGCCACATTCACATGATAGCCATCAGTATTATTTTCCGGCAGCATTTTCCAGTTGGCGTGAAAGCGATGCTTCAGCCAGCCCGCACTGAGGTCAATTTCACCTTCCGGCGACATATCGCAGGCGCGGTCCAGCAATTTGCGCGCCTTTCCCAGATAGGCGTCAAAAGAGGGGCCTTCGGCGGCAAGACTGGCGAAGATAAAGCCGCGATAAATTTGCATGCGCGGCACATTGGCCAGGCCCATGGCCGATTTGTCAAAGCCTGCGCCCATACCGCCCTGCAGCGGCACACCGCGCAATTCTCCGCCCACGCCAAAAGTCCAGCCATGATAGGGGCATACAAAGGTCGCGGTGTTGCCGCTTTCTCTGGCGCAGATCATATTACCGCGATGGGTGCAGCGGTTGAACAGCAGCTTCACCTCATTGTCGGGATTGCGGGTAATGATCACCGGCTGGCGGCCAATCTGGCGCCGTCTGAAATCACCAATATCCGGCACTTCGCTGGTATGCCCCACGAACACCCAGCCCTTATGGAAAATCTTTTCCATTTCGTCGGAAAACACCGCCGGGTCGGTATACAGGCTGCCATGAACCCGGTCGCGCTGCACCAGCGCGTCATAAGCGATTTTCTGCTGCATACCCATTAGCTTTCCTCTCCCCGTTTTATGCTCCGGTTATCCGTTTTATTCTTTCTTTCCACGCATCGCGCAGGCCATCGCGAAACTGCGGCGCGGCAATGGCAATCAGCGCTTCGGCGGCGGCGGCAAGCGGCTGGCCGCGCACCTTCGCCACACCATACTCCGTCACGAAATAATCCGCATCGGTACGCAGCGCCGTCACCACCGCATCGCCGCTGATGGCGGGTACGATACGCGACAGCTTACCGCCCCCGGCCGTCGCTGTGAAGGCCACAATGCCCCGCCCGCCTTTGGAGCGCAGCGCGCCGCGCATGAAGTCGACCGAGCCGCCGGTGCCGCTGATCTGCTTGCCAGCCACCATTTCGGAGTTTAGCTGGCCCAGCAGATCCACCTCGACCGCCCCATTGATGGCGACGAAATTGTCGATCTGCCCCAGCAGCGCCACATCATGGGTATAATCGACAGTTTTATAGGAAATGTCCGGGCATGTGCCCGCCCATTGCATGACCGCATTACTGCCCGCGACAATGCCGGTGACGATTTTCCCCTTATCTATCGTTTTCATCCTGCCATTCACCACGCCCGCATTGGCAAGATGCATCACCCCATCCGATATCAGGCCGGAATGAATGCCCAGATCGTTACGGTCCCTCAGCGCATCCAGCGCCGCGTTGGGAATAGCCCCCACCCCCATTTCGATACAATCGCCATCGCGCACCAGGCTGGCCACATTGGCGCCGATCTGGCGGGCCACATCGTCGATGGGCACGATGCGCAGCAATTGCAATTCCGTATTGGATTTCACCGCATAATGGAATTTTGAAATATGGGTTTTTGGCAGGCCCGGCGGCGCGGGCAAGGCCGCATTGATTTCGGCAATGACGATTTTCGCGCGCTCGATAACGGCGGGGACGAAATCGATGCCATAACCGGGGCTGCACATGCCATCGCTGTCCGGCGGCCCATATTGCACCAGCGCCACATCAATTTGCAGCGGACCGCTGACAAAGAAATGCCGCTGATGATATTGCATCGGAATGAAATCAACCTTGCCCGCAGCAAACGAGCCGCTCAACCGGTCGGAAATAAAATTGGTGATCAGCCGCGCTTCGGGGTGAAATGTCGCATAATCAATCCGGCTCAGCCCCGGCACGGGATTGGTGATATAAGTCACGCCCCGGCTGGCCTCCGGCGCATCTTTCAGCGCCGCCAGCAGCGCCAGCGGCTCCATCACGCTGCCGCCGACAAATACATGCATGCCGGGCTTCAGCAATGCGGGAACCTCAGACGCCTCAATCCATTTGGTCATTCAGTGCTCCCCGTCTGCTTATTTTTTTGAAGACTTCTTTTTCAGATTGGAAAATCATCCATCGAGATCAGCCTATATTCCATCACCACGAACAGCGCCGTCCACAATATAATCGCCACGATTGTGGTGATGCCCACTTTCAGCAGCATGCGCGGCGCGACCGGCGCGCCGGGGTCGGTGCCTTTTACAATCTCCACGCCTGCCTCGTGCGGATTGCGAATGCCCCAGGGCAGCACGAGGAACAGGCTGACCATCCAGATGCAGGCGAAAGCAACTATGCCGCCAACGGGGCCCATGGGCGTATTCCTATACCTGTTCGAGTTCGATCAGTGTGCCGCTGAAATCTTTCGGGTGCATGAACACCACGGGCTTGCCGTGTGCGCCGATGCGCGGCTCGCCCGTGCCGGTAATGGTCGCGCCCATTTTTTTCATCTGGGCGCAGGCGGCGTTGATATCCTCGACCTCATAGCAGACATGGTGCATGCCACCCTTGGGGTTTTTCGCCAGGAACGCCGCAATCGGAGAATTATCGCCCAGCGGCTCGATCAGTTCGATCTTGGTGTTGGGAAGTTCCACAAACACCGTCCACACGCCATGATCGGGTTGCGCGACCTTGCCGGTGACTTTTGCGCCCAGCGTATCCCGGTAGATTTTGCCCGCAGCTTCGGCGTCCGGCACCGCGATGGCGACATGGTTCAGTTTACCGATCATTTTTTGCCTCCGTCTTTAATCGTCGAGTCTTTGCAAAATGCAATGAATCGCAAAACACATTCGTCATTGCGAGGAGCGCAGCGACGTGGCAATCCAGAGTCACAAACACAGGCCTTTGCGTGAGACTCTGGATTGCCACGCTTCGCTCGCAATGACGACGTTGAGTAACAACCCATAACAGAAAGACATTATATCCGCACCACCTCAACCTGGGTCACGGGCTTTTTACCAATTGAATCCCTGACTGCGCGGCGCGCGGCGCGCAGGGCGGCCTCTTTCACCAGATCATCATCGCGGGCCTGTTTCCCGCGCAGTTTGCCTACGGCTTTTTCCACGGCCTCCGCCACGGCCCCGCGCAGATTGATCAACTGTCCGTCTTCGGTCGGCAGGCCAAATGCGGTTATGCGCGGCGGCGCCGCCAGTTTGCCGTCCTGTTCCACCACCAGCATAACCCCAAGATGACCGGCGCTGGAAAGTTTCAGGCGTTCATCCACCTGGCCATCGTCCACCGGGGTCAGCACATCGCCGTCCAGATACAGGCGGCCTGTATAGACTTCCTCGACAATACGGGCCTTGCCTGGGGCAAGCTGCACCAGATTGCCATTCGGCGCCAGAATGGTTTGCGGTATCTGAATGTCCTGCGCCAGCTTGACATGTTCCATCATATGCCGGATTTCACCATGCACCGGCACCGAAATTTCAGGGCGCACCCAGCGGTACATATCCGCCAGTTCGTCGCGGCACGGATGCCCGGACACATGCACGAAATGATCTTTTTCGGTGATCACCGAAACGCCGCGTTCCGCCAATCTATTCTGTAAACGGAAGATCGAACGTTCGTTACCCGGAATGATGCGCGATGAAAAAATCACCGTATCGCCGGAACCAAGGACGATGCGCGGATGATCGCCATAGGCGATGCGCGAAAGTGCTGCGCGCGCCTCGCCCTGACTGCCGGTGCAGATATACAGCACATTATCAGGATGCAGGGCGGCGGCTTCTTCTTCGCGCAGCACGGGGGGAAAATCCTTCAGATAGCCCGCCTCGCGCGCCGCCCCCACCACCTTGTGCATGGAACGGCCGACCAGCACGATCTGACGCCCATGCTGGGCCGCCACCTTGCCGATGGTGTCCACCCGCGCCACATTGGACGCAAACGCCGTCACCGCCACCCGGCCCTTCATGCCGCTGAGCAATGTGGACAGGCTGGACTTTACCGCCGCCTCTGAACCCGCGCGGCCGGGCGAGAACACATTGGTGCTATCACACACCATGGCCAGCACGCCTTCATCGCCAAAGGCTGTGAGGCCCGCAATATCGGTGGGTTCGCCCAGCAGCGGATCGGGATCAATCTTCCAGTCACCTGTGTGCAGAATATTGCCCAGCGGCGTGCGGATCGCCAGCGCATTTGGTTCGGGAATCGAATGGGTCAGCGTGACATAGGTGATATCGAACGGGCCAAGTTGCAGACGCCCTTCCAGCGGCACGATGGTCACTTTGGCGTCGCGCACAATGCCCGCTTCTTCCAGTTTGGAGCGCAGCATATTGGCGGTGAACGGTGTCGCATAAATCGGACAGCGCAAATCCGGCCACAAATGCCCGACCGCACCCAGATGATCTTCATGCGCATGGGTCAAAACGATGCCCAACAGATCTTCGCGCCGTTCCATGATGAAATCCGGATCGGCCATGATCAGATCAATGCCCGGCACGGTGTCATCCCCGAAGGTGACGCCCATGTCGACAATAATCCATTTCTGTTTGCCCTTGGGACCATAACCATAGAGATTGAGGTTCATCCCAATCTCGCCCGCACCACCCAGGGATAAGAAATACAGCCCGTCGCTCAAACGCCCACCCTCGCCGTGCGCTTTCCGGGACGATTGCGATAATAAATCTCGGCCAGCCCCTTGATGGTCAGATCCGCATCGAAATGCTCAATCACCGGTGTGCCGTGACGCAGTAAATGGCCCAGCCCGCCGGTGGAAACCACCATCATCGGCGCGCCAAATTCTTCCTTGATGCGCGCCACCAATCCTTCGATCAAACCAATATATCCCCAGTAAATGCCAGACAGCATGGCGGTTTCCGTGTCCTTGCCGATCACCCGGTCCGGGCGGCGCACGGCAATATGCGGCAATTTCGCCGCTGCATCATGCAGCGCAGACAAGGATAGATTTACCCCCGGCGTAATGATGCCGCCTTCAAAATCACCATTTTCAGAGACGATATCGAAAGTGGTGGCGGTGCCGAAATCAATAATGATCAGATTGCCCGGATAGGCACTGTGCGCCGCTATCGCATTGACCAGCCGGTCGGCGCCCGCCTGTTCAGGCCGGGTGATATTGACCTTCAGGCCGATATCCACGCCTTCCTCGCCCACCACCAGCGGCTCGCCATTAAAATATTTGCGGCACAAAGTGCGGATATCGAACAGCGCCTGCGGTACAACGGTCGAGATAATGGTGCCGTCAATCTGCTCGGGTGAAATGCCTTTAAGCTGCATCAACTGGCTGAGCCAGACCATATATTCATCGGCGGTGCGTACCCCATCGGTGGCGCTGCGCCATTCACCCAATATCTCCATGCCTTGCAGCACGGCGAATACCGTATTGGTGTTTCCCACATCTATGGCCAATAACATGCGTATAACTCAATTTTCGGGGAAAAACACATCCCCGGCTGAAATCAGGCGCACGGTCCCGTCTGCAAGGGTCAGAACCAGCGCGCCGCTATCATCCAGTGCGGTGAATATCCCGGGAAGGGTCTCTTTGTCGAGTCGCACCTCGATGGCCTCGCCCATGCGCGCGGCGCGGGCCAGCCAGGCGGCCTTGACGGGCGTAAAACCTTCGTTGCGCCAACGGGTCAGCCAGTCCGCGAAACGGGCGGCCAGAACCTCCAGTACCGCATGGGGGCTGGGCGCATCCACGCCGACGGCAACCAGGCTGGTAGCGGGCCAGGCCGCACCTTCCGGGTAGTAGGCCAGGTTTATGCCGATGCCAATGGACAGCCAGGAGACGCCACCCTGCGCGTCCGACGCCGATTCCAGCAAAATGCCCGCCGCCTTGCGATTGTCCAACAGCACATCATTCGGCCACTTATACCGGATACGTAACGAACTGCCGAGAAAATGGCCGAGCGTTTCACCCACGCACAGCGCCGCCAGAAACGACAGTTTCGCCGCCTCGGCGGGGGCCATACCGGGGTTCAACAGCAAGGTGCAGAGCAGATTGCCAGCGCCCGATTCCCAGGCCCTGCTGCGCCGCCCACGGCCTTTGGTCTGGCTTGCCGCCACAATCCATAGCGGGCCGGAGACGCCCCCGGCCGCCCGCCTGCGGGCTTCGTCCATGGTGCTGTCAATCGTGTCGAAAATAGCGATTTCATAGCCCGGAGGCATGCGGGGCGACATGGCCGCCGCCACTATTTGAACAGGACAGATGCGGCCCTGGCGGCGCCCGTCAGGAACGGCATGGGATAGGCAAAGAAAAACAGGCTGAACAGGCTGGACCCTGCAACAACAAGCCGCAACGGCATATTCATCGGCCAGTCCTGCGTCTCGGCCGGTTCGTCAAAATACATGACCTTGATAATACGCAGATAATAATAGGCCCCAATCACGCTGGCCAATACGCCAATAATCGCCAGCGGGTACAGGCCCGCATGCACCGCCGCCAAGAACACATAGAATTTGGCAAAGAACCCGGCCAGCGGCGGAATCCCCGCCAGCGAAAACATCAGCAGCGCCAGCGCCAGCGCCAGCATCGGATTGGTGCGCCCAAGGCCCGCCAGATCCGTGATGGCTTCCAACTGGCCTGCCCTGTCGCGCATCGCCAGGATGATGCCGAACACACCGAAATTCATGGCGATATAGATCGCCATATAAATCAGCACCCCCTGCACGCCTTCTTCGGTGCCCGCCGCCAGCCCAACCAGCGCAAAGCCCATATGGCCGATGGAGCTATAGGCCATCAGGCGTTTGATATTGTTCTGGCCGATGGCGGCAATCGCGCCCAGCACCATGGAGGCAATGGAGATGAAAACGATAATCTGCTGCCACTGATCCACCATGCCGAGCAGCGGTTGCGCCATGACCCGCACGAACAGCGCCATCGCCGCCACCTTGGGCGCGGACGCCAGCAGGGCGGTAACAGGCGTGGGCGCGCCTTCATAGACATCGGGCGTCCACATATGGAACGGCACTGCGGAAATCTTGAACGCAAGCCCTGCCGTCAGGAACACCAGACCGAAAATCAGCCCAAGTCCCGCCTGCACATGATCATCCCCGAACAGCGCCGCGAGCTTGACGAAATTCACCGTGCCCGTGAAACCGTAAATCAGCGATGCGCCATACAGCAGCATGCCCGACGCCAGCGCGCCCAGCACAAAATATTTCAGGCCCGCCTCGGTCGCACGCTGGGAATCGCGCTTGAACGCCGCCAGCACATAAAGCGACAGGCTTTGCAGTTCCAGCCCCATATAGAGCGATATCAGATCCCCCGCCGACACCATCATCATCATGCCCAGCGTCGCCAGCAGCACCAACACGGGAAATTCAAAGCGATCCATATGTTCGTGTTTCAGATAGCCCTGCGCCATGACCAGCATGACGCCGGAGCCCAAAAGAATCAGGAGCTTGGCGTAACGTGAAAATGCATCGGTCACAAAGCCGCCCGAAAAGGTTTCAACACGGTCGCCACCCTGCAACATCACCAGCATCGCCGTCAGCAGTATGACCAGCAAGGCTCCCTGCGTCACCAACCGCGATTGCGTCTGCCCGCGAAACACGCCCAGCATCAACAGCGCCATCGCACCCAAGGCCATCACAATTTCCGGCAGGGCAGGAAGCAAATCAGGTGGGACGAAAGCGCCAGGGGTCATGTTCAGACAGTTCCTAAATTAGTGCGCAGCATGGGCTACAGCATCACCTAAGCCATAGCTGGCAAGTGACGCCTGATAATGCCCGATCAGATTTTCAACGGTGACAGCCGTCGCGTCCAGCAGCGGCATCGGGTACACGCCAAACCACAGGGTCGCAACGATAAGCGGCGCAAAAATCAAAACCTCGCGCCGGTTCATATCCAGAATGGTTTTCAGATTGTCCTTGGTCAGTTCGCCAAACACCACCCGGCGGTACAGCCACAGCGAATAGGCCGCCGCCAGCACCACGCCCGTCGCCGCCACAAACGCCACCCATGTGTTGGCCTGATAGGCGCCAACCAGGATCAGAAATTCACCGACAAACCCGCTGGTTCCGGGCAGCCCAATCGTCGCCATGGTGAACAGCATGAAGGTAAAGGCATAGACCGGCATGCGTTCGACCAGCCCGCCATAGGCGTCAATCTCGCGCGTATGAATACGGTCATAGATCACCCCGACGCACAGAAACAGCGCGCCCGACACCAGGCCGTGGCTGATCATCTGCACCATCGCGCCCTGCACGCCCTGCTGGTTCATGGCGAACATGCCGATAGTCACAAACCCCATATGCGCGACCGAACTATAGGCGATGAGCTTTTTCATGTCCTTTTGCACCAGCGCCACCAGCGAGGTGTAGACAATGGCGACAAGGCTGAGGCCAAACATCAGCGGTGTGAACATATCGGACGCCACCGGGAACATCGGCAGCGAGAAACGCAAAAACCCATAGCCACCCATCTTCAGCAATATGCCCGCCAGAATGACCGAACCTGCGGTGGGCGCCTCGACATGCGCGTCCGGCAACCAGGTATGCACCGGCCACATCGGCACCTTCACCGCAAAAGACGCAAAGAAGGCCAGCCACAGCCAGGTCTGCATGGAAGGGTCAAAGCGATGCGCCATCAGGGCGGTGATGTCGGTCGTGCCCGCCGACCAGTACATGGCCATGATCGCCAGCAGCATCAGCACCGAACCCGCCAGCGTGTAGAGGAAGAATTTGAACGACGCATAAACGCGGCGCTTGCCCCCCCATACGCCGATGATCAGGAACATCGGAATCAAACCGCCTTCAAAGAACAGATAGAACAAGATCAGGTCCAGTGAACTGAATACGCCGATCATCAGCGTTTCCAGAATCAGAAACGCGATCATGTAATCCTTTACCCGGACGGTAATGGATTCCCATGACGCAAGAATGCATAGCGGCATCAGGAAGGTGGTCAGAATAATGAACGGCATGGAAATGCCGTCTATGCCCATATGATAATTGATGTTACCGCCCAGCCAGTCATGCTTTTCGACAAACTGATAGGCCGCCGTGCTGTTCTCAAAACCGGTCCATAACAATAGCGACAGCGCGAACGTAAACAGCGTCGTCCACAGCGCCACCATGCGGGCATTGTGCGCCACCATTTCTTCTTCGCCGCGCACCAGCAGGATGAATAACGCCCCGACCGCCGGCAGGAAGGTGACGAGCGATAATATCGGCCAATCGCTCATTAATGCGTCCCCCCGCTGAATATGTACCAGGTTGTGATCGCTGACAGGCCGATCAGCATCGCGAAGGCGTAATGATACAGATAGCCGCTTTGCAGTTGCGCGGCGCGGCGTGTCAGCATCTGCACACTGGCGGCAATGCCATCGGGGCCAAAGCGGTCAATCACGCCGCCGTCACCACGTATCCATAAAAAGCGGCCAATGGCCATTGCCGGGCGCACAAAGATCAGATCGTACAGCTCATCAAAATACCATTTGTTGAGCAGGAACTGGTACAGCGGATAATGGGTCTGCGCCAGACGCGCGGGTGCCTCCGGGTTGCGGATATACATATGCCAGGCCAGCAACAGACCGGCAAAGCCAACCACCACCGGCGACCACTTCACCCAGATGGGCACATGGTGCATGGCTTCCAGAATATGCTTGTCCGGCATTACGAACAGCGCCTTGCCCCAGAAGGCGCCCGAATGTTCGCCGATGAACGGCCCCGCAAACGCCAGCCCTGCAAACAGCGCGCCACCCGCCAGCAGCACCAGCGGCACGACCATCACGGCCGGGCTTTCATGCACATGCTCCAGCGTATGATGATCGGCGCGGGAAGGGCCGTGGAAAGTCATGAAAATCAGACGCCAGGAATAAAACGCCGTCATCAGCGCCGCGACAACGCCCATCGCAAACGCATATTGCCCAACGCCCGTGCCTGCCGCATAGGCGGCCTCGATCACCGCATCCTTGGAGAAATAGCCGGCCGTCAGGGGAAAGCCCGTCAACGCCAGTGTGCCGATCAGCATCAAAACCCAGGTTGCGGGAATAAGTTTATAGATGCCCCCCATTTTGCGCATATCCTGTTCATCGGACATGGCGTGAATAACGGAACCCGCCCCCAGGAACAACAGCGCCTTGAAAAACGCATGCGTGAACAGATGGAAGATCGCCACATTATAGGCCGACACACCGGCGGCGAAAAACATATAGCCAAGCTGTGAACAGGTGGAATAGGCGATCACCCGCTTGATATCGTTCTGCACCAGGCCGATGGTCGCTGCAAAGAATGCCGTCGTTGCGCCAATCACCGTGACAAAGGCCAGCGCATCGGGCGCAAATTCAAACAGCGGCGAACAGCGCGCCACCAGAAACACACCCGCCGTCACCATGGTCGCGGCATGGATCAGCGCCGACACCGGCGTCGGGCCTTCCATCGCATCGGGCAGCCAGGTATGCAGCATGAACTGCGCCGACTTGCCCATCGCGCCCACAAACAGCAGCAGGCAGATGGTGGTCAGAATATCCGGCTGCCAGCCCAGGAAGTTAAACACCTTGCCCGCCATTTCGGGGGCCTGCGCAAACACCGCATCGAACGACAAAGTGCCGAACACCATAAAGATCGCCAGGATACCCAGCGCAAAACCGAAATCGCCCACCCGGTTCACTACAAACGCCTTGATTGCCGCCGCATTGGCCGACGGGCGCTTGTACCAGAACCCGATCAGCAGATAGGACGCCAGACCCACACCTTCCCAACCGAAATATATCTGAAGGAAATTATCCGCCGTCACCAGCATCAGCATGGCGAAGGTGAACAGCGACAGATAGGCCATGAAGCGCGGCTTGTGCGGATCATGCGCCATATAGCCAATGGAATAAATATGCACCAGCGCGCTGACCCCGTTGACCACCACCAGCATCACCGCCGTCAGCGTATCGATGCGCAATACCCAGTCAACCTCGAACGCGCCACTGTCTATCCAGCGCAGCACCTGCACTGTTTCGGGTTGATGCAGAAAGCCAACCTGGTATAGCGCCACCACCGACAGCAGCGCCGAAATCACCAGCCCGCCACAGGTCACGATCTGCGACGCCGTATCGCCAATGCGCCGCCCAAACAGTCCCGCAATCAGCGCGCCGATCAGGGGAAGGAAAACAATTGCGCTATACATCCCTGCGTCCTAACCCTTCATCAGGTTGATATCTTCAACCGCGATTGACCCGCGGTTGCGGAAATATACGACCAGAATGGCCAGGCCGATGGCCGCTTCGCCCGCCGCAACCGTCAGCACCAGAAGCGCAAACACCTGTCCCGCCAGATCGTTCAGGAACGAAGAAAACGCCACCAGATTTATGTTCACCGACAGCAAAATCAGCTCCACCGACATCAAAATGATGATGATGTTCTTACGGTTCACAAAAATGCCCAGCACGCCGATAGCGAACAGGATGGCCGAAACAGTGAGATAATGGGTGACGCCGATTTCCATGCTGCTATATCCCCTGCCCCGGCTTCACGTCTTTCAGCTCCATGCCCGTTTCAGGCGTACGCGCAACCTGTTCGCTGATATTCTGGCGGCGCACCCCTTCGCGGGTGCGCAACGTCAGCACAATCGCACCGATCATCGCCACCAGCAGCACCAGCCCCGCCGTCTGAAACAGATAGACATAATCCGTATAGAGAATGCGCCCCAACGCCTCGGTATTGGTCACATCCCCCAATGCGGGCGTGGGCGACGCCGCCATGCCTTCTATTGGCGTAACAGAGTTTGCGCCGACGACCAGAATCAGTTCCAGCGCCAGAATAAACCCGATCAGCGCGCCCATCGGCAGATAGTTCAAAAAGCCCTGACGCAGTTCTACAAAATCAATATCCAGCATCATCACGACAAACAGAAACAACACCGCCACCGCACCGACATAAACAATGACCAGAATCATGGCCAGAAATTCCGCGCCCAGCAGCACGAACAGGCCGGCCGCATTGAAAAACGCCAATATCAGAAACAGCACCGAATGCACAGGATTGCGCACGGTAATCACCAGAAAGGCCGCCGCGATGGTCACGGCGGCAAACAGGTAAAAGGCCAGCGCCTGAATGATCATTCCTTACTTCCCCTAACTCTTCCCGCAACCCGCACCTGCAACCGGATTAACGGTACGGCGCGTCCAACTCGATGTTCTTCGATATTTCATATTCCCAGCGGTCGCCATTGGCGAGCAGCCGCGCTTTGTCGTAGAAAAGCTCCTCGCGGGATTCCACCGCAAATTCAAAATTCGGCCCTTCGACAATGGCGTCCACCGGACAGGCCTCCTGACAGAAGCCGCAATAGATACACTTTGTCATGTCAATGTCATAGCGGATGGTGCGCCTGCTGCCATCATCCTGGCGCGGGCCTGCCTCGATGGTGATGGCCTGGGCGGGACAAATGGCCTCGCATAATTTGCACGCAATGCAGCGTTCTTCGCCATTGGGATAACGGCGCAGCGCATGTTCGCCGCGAAAGCGCGGCGACAGCGCGCCCTTTTCATAGGGATAGTTCAATGTCGCCTTCGGCTTGAAGAAATATTTCATCGCCAGCGCAAAGCTGGAGACAAATTCCCCCAGCATCAGGGAGCGTGCGGTGCGGTCTAAAAATGCCATTATCCTATTCCTTTCACGGCGCCAGATCAAAGGCGACCAGCACCCCCGCCGTCAGCACTACCCACACCAGCGAGAAGGGCAAAAACACCTTCCAGCCAAGCCGCATCAACTGATCATAGCGATAACGCGGCACAAATGCCTTCACCATCGCAAAGAAGAAGAAAATAACCAGAATTTTCAGCACAAACCAGATGACTTCCGGCACCATATTAAACGGCGCAATATCAAATGGCGGCAGCCAGCCGCCCAGAAACAGGATCGTCGTCATGGCGCACATCAATACGATGTTCAGATATTCGCCCAGCATCAGCAGCAGATAGGGCACCGACGAATATTCGGTCATGTATCCGGCCACCAGTTCGGATTCCGCTTCTGCCAGATCGAACGGCGGGCGGTTGGTTTCCGCCAGCGCCGAGATCAGAAAAATCACGAACATCGGAAATAGCGGAATGAAGAACCAGATGTCTTTTTGCGCGCGCACAATGTCACTTAAATTCAGCGAACCCACACACAGCAGCACCGTGACGATGACAAAGCCGATCGAAACTTCATAAGAAACCATCTGCGCCGCCGAACGCAGCGCGCCCAGAAACGGATATTTCGAATTCGACGCCCAGCCGGCCATGATAATGCCATAGACACCCAGCGAGGAAATCGCAAAAATATACAGCATGCCGACATTGATATCGGAAATCACCCAGCCATCGGCGAATGGAATGACCGCCCAGGCGATGAACGCCAGCACGACGGTCACCACCGGGGCCAGCAGAAACACGCCCTTGTTGGCAGCGTCTGGAATGATGATTTCCTTCAGAATAAACTTTCCGAAATCCGCAAACGACTGCAACAGCCCGAACGGACCGACCACATTGGGGCCACGGCGCAACATCACCGCCGCCCAGATTTTGCGATCCGCCAGCAACAGAAACGCGATGGATATCAGTACACTCATCAGCACCAGCAAAATCTGGCCGACCATCACGGTCAGCGGCCAGCCATATCCGGTCCACAGTAACACCCAATCAACCATGCGAACCTGCCGCCTGTTTTACTGACCGCACTGCAAGCGCGCTGCATTGCGCCATGATTGCGGATGCGCGCGCAATCGGGTTGGTCAGATAGAAATCTTTTATCGCGGGCATAAACACCGCATCCGTCATGCTGCCTGCCGCCGCATCCGGCGCGCCGGGGGTAGCCGCCTGCACACGCCCAACTTCACGCATATGCGCCGCCGCCTCGATCATGCGCGCGCGCAATTCGTCCAGACTGTCATAAGGCAGCCTATGGCCCACCGCATCGGACAGCGCGCGCAGGATCGTCCAGTCCTCGCGGGCCTCGCCTGGCGGGAATGTGGCGCGCAGGCCAATTTGGACCCGGCCTTCGCTATTCACATAGATGCCGCTTTTTTCCGTATAGGCCGCACCCGGCAACACCAGATCGGCGCGGTGCGCGCCCGCATCGCCGTGATGCCCCTGATAGATCACAAAGGCCTTGCCCAACTGGCTCATGTCCAGTTCATCCGCGCCGAGCAGATAAACCAGCTTTATCGCACCGGACTTCGCGCCGCCGAGAATACCGGCCACATCCAGGCCGCCCGCACCCGGCAGCAATCCCAGATCAAGCCCCGCGACCCGCGCCGCCGCCGTGTGCAGCACGTTAAAGCCGTTCCATTCGTCGCTGATGGCGCCCACATTATGCGCCAGCTTTTTCACTGCGGCCAGAACAGCATGCCCATCGGGGCGCGCCAGTGCGCCCATGCCCACAATAATCATGGGCCGTTTGGCCGCCTGCAAAGTCATGGCGAACGGGTGCTTGCCGTCAATTAAATCCTGCAAGGTGCGCGGACCCGCCCCCAGCGTCTGGCACGGGAAATTATTGTTGAACGGTGCGCCAATGCTAGCCGCCGCAAAATTACCACGCCGCGCGCGCTGTACGATACGCGCATTCAGCACAGCCGCTTCCCAGCGCGGATTGCAGCCAATCAGCAACAGCGCATCGGCCGCCTCAATCCCGGCAAAGGTCGAATTGAACAGATAATCACCGCGAGACGCCGCGCCCAGTTTTGCGCCATCCTGACGGCAATCAATATGCGGGCTGCCCAGCCGGTCCCACAAATCTTTCAGCGCCATCATGGATTCGGCACAGGCCAGATCGCCCGCAATCGCCGCCATGCTGGTGGGCGTTGCCGCCTTCAGTTTTTGCGCCGCCAGCGCCAGCGCCTCGTTCCAGCTTGCGGGGCGCAATTTGGCCCCCTCGCGAATATAGGGCGTGTCCAGACGCTGGCGTTTCAGCCCGTCCCAGATGAAGCGGGTTTTATCGGAAATCCATTCTTCATTCACATCGTCATTATTGACGGGCAGAATGCGCATCACTTCTGCGCCGCGCGCATCGGCGCGAATATTGCTGCCAACCGCATCCATCACATCGACGGTTTCGGTCTTGGTCAGTTCCCAGGGCCGCGCCGAAAACGCATAGGGCTTGGAGGTCAGCGCGCCCACCGGGCACAGATCAATCACATTGCCCGACAATTCAGAGAGAACCGCCTGTTCCAGATAGGTGGTGATTTCCATATCTTCGCCGCGCCCGGTGGCGCCCAGTTCAGACACACCCGCAATTTCGGTGGTGAAACGCACACAGCGCGTGCAGTGAATGCAGCGGGTCATCACCGTCTTGATCAGCGGCCCCATATTCTTGTCTTCGACGGCGCGCTTGTTTTCGAAATAGCGCGATCCGGAAACGCCATAGCCCATGGCCTGATCCTGCAAATCACATTCGCCGCCCTGATCGCAGATCGGGCAATCCAGCGGATGATTGGCCAGCAGAAACTCCATCACCCCTTCGCGCGCCTTTTTCACCATCGGCGTATCGGTATGCACCACCATCTTGTCGGCGGCGGGCATGGCGCAACTGGCCACCGGCTTGGGCGGCCCGCCTTCGACCTCGATCAGGCACATGCGGCAATTGCCCGCAATTGAAAGACGTTCATGATAGCAAAAACGCGGAATTTCCTTGCCCGCCGCCTCGCACGCCTGCAACAGGCTGGCGCCTGCCTCGACTTCCACTTCAATGCCGTCAATGGTCAGTTTTGGCATGTCTGCTCCGAATCCAAAAATCGTTCATTTTTGTTCGATTTTTTCTTGTAATTCGCACATTTTTGTGCGAGGGTAATTCTATGAATGGCCGTGAATTCATTAGCCGTGTCAGGAAGCTGGGCCGCAAGAATGGGGTGGATACCACCGTCGATGCGCAGCGTGGCAAAGGCAGCCATGTGACGCTTTATTATGGCGCCCGGTTCACGATTGTGCCGGATCGCAAAAAGGAACTCCGGCCCGGTCTGTTTCACGCCATGTGTCAGCAACTTGGAATCACCCCCGATGAACTTTAGGAGGTTTATATGACCCGGTTTGCCTATCCCATAGAACTTATCCCCGATGGCGATGGATATATGGCGCGCTTTCCCGATCTGCCCGAGGCCCTGACCGGCGGCGGCACCAAAGCCGAAGCCTTGAACGAAGCCGCCGACTGTCTTGAGGAAGCGCTGGCGGGACGCATCGCGCGGCGCGGCGCCATCCCTGCTGCATCTCCGGCGCTGGGACGACCGCTGATCGCGCCCTGTGCCCTGATCGCGGCCAAAACGGCGCTGTATGACACCATGCGCATAGCGGGCCTGTCGAACGTCGCCGTGGCGGCACGGCTGGGCATTGCCGAAAGCGAGGTGCGGCGCATGCTGGACCCCCGTCACGCGACCAAGATCAGCCGGCTTGAGGAAGCCCTCGCCGCCCTGGGCCAACGCCTGATCATATCCGTAGAAGCGGTTTGATCCACAGTCGATGCTGAGCTTAGGCATGACTACTACCTACCCTATCCGCGATTCATGCGTAGATATGTGATGTCCGAACTTGAGCAAATTTCCGTCGGGATCCCACACATAGAACTCACGCATGCCCCACTCACGATCTTCGGGAGCAGTAATACGCATCTCATGTCCTTGGTTGATTAGTTCTTTATGCAACGAATCGACGTCATCGACGCGAATATAGGCAGAGGTGTTTTCCGCGATATAATGATCGTCGCAAGGCCAGAAATGAACCTCGACTCCATCCCGTTCGATAATTACATAATTAGCCATTTCTAGACTCACAGCAAATCCCAGCCCACGCCGGTAAAACTCCAACGTCGCGGGAATGTCGCTTGACGGGAACAATGGACAGGCTTTGTCGAGATGCACCATACTACTCACTCCGCCGCAATCTTGCCGGTGCGCTTGACCCGGTGATTTAATATCCGCTCTTCCAGCACCGGACGGAAATGCCGGATCAGACCCTGCACCGGCCAGGCGGCCGCATCGCCCAGGGCGCAGATCGTGTGCCCTTCAATACGTGTACTGACATCCAGCAGCAGGTCGATTTCCGAAACTTCGGCCTCGCCGGTCACCAGGCGCTCCATCACCCGCCACATCCAGCCGGTGCCCTCGCGGCACGGCGTGCACTGGCCGCAGCTTTCATGTTTGTAAAACGCCGACAGGCGCGCGATTGCCTTGATCAGATCGGTGGATTTATCCATGACAATCACCGCCGCCGTGCCAAGGCCAGAGCGCACCTCTTTCAGCGCGTCAAAATCCATCAGCACCGTATCGCATATGGATTTGGGAATCATCGGTACACTGGCGCCGCCGGGAATAACCGCCAGCAGATTATCCCAGCCGCCACGGACCCCGCCCGCATGTTTCTCGATCAGATCACGCAGCGGAATGCTCATGGCTTCTTCGACATTGCACGGATTGTTCACATGCCCGGAAATGCTGAAAATCTTGGTGCCGGAATTATTGGGCCGCCCGAACCCCATGAACCAGGCGGCGCCCCGCCGCAAAATGGTGGGCGCAACCGCGATGCTTTCCACATTATTAACCGTGCTTGGGCAACCATACAGGCCCATATTTGCGGGAAATGGCGGCTTTAACCGGGGCTGGCCTTTTTTGCCTTCCAGGCTTTCCAGCAAAGCGGTTTCCTCGCCGCAAATATAGGCGCCCGCGCCATGATGCACATAGACATCAAACTTCCAGCCCGACCCGCAGGCATTATCGCCCAGCAACCCGGCCGCATAGGCCTGATCGACCGCCGCCTGCAAGCGTTTGCGTTCAAATATAAATTCGCCGCGCACATAAATATAGGCCACATGCGCGCCCATGGCGAAGCCCGCCACCAGACAGCCCTCGACCAATTTGTGCGGATCGTTGCGCAGAATTTCACGGTCCTTGCAGGTGCCGGGTTCAGACTCATCGGCATTGACCACCAGATAATGCGGGCGCCCGTCATTCACCTTTGGCATGAACGACCATTTCAGGCCGGTCGAAAAGCCCGCCCCGCCGCGCCCGCGCAGGCCGGACGCCTTCACCTCGTCCACAATCCAGTCGCGGCCTTTTTCCAGCAGCGCCTTGGTGTTGTCCCAGTCGCCACGCCTGCGCGCGCCCTCAAGGCCCCAATCGTCAAAGCCATAAAGATTGGTGAAAATACGGTCCTTATCCTGCAACATTAGCGGTCTCCGCCCGTAAGGCTTGTGCGCGCGCCCGCAGGTTCAGAACTGCGGCGACCGGCCTGTGAGCCGACCGCCGGCTGTTCACCGCGCGCCAGCGCATCCAGCAGCGCGCCGGTTTTGTGCGCATCCAGATCTTCATAATAATCATCATTGACCTGTATCACCGGCGCATTCGCGCAGGCGCCCAGGCATTCCACTTCCATCCAGGAAAACAGCCCGTCTTTGGTGATCTGTCCCTGATCAACACCCAGTTTATTTTTAACCACGGCCGTCACATCATCGGAGCCGCGCAGCCAGCAGGGCGTCGTCTTGCACACCTGCAACAGATATTTTCCGCGCGGGGCCAGATTGAACATGGTGTAAAAAGTGGCAACCTCCAGCACGCGGATATAGGGCATGCCCAGCATATCGCCGACAGTGCGGATCATGGGTTCGCTCACCCAGCCGCCATTCTGCTCCTGTCCGCGCCACAGCAGTGCAATCACCGCGCTGGCCTGACGGCCCTCGGGATATTTTTTGATTTCCTTTGCGCACCAGTCAAGATTTTCTGGCGTAAACGCGAACGAAGCGGGTTGATCCGCACATAGCCGCCGCACACTCACCGGTCCACCTCCCCAAATACAATATCAAGCGAGCCGAGAATGGCTGAGGCGTCCGCCAGCATATGTCCCGTGCACAGATAATCCATGGCCTGCAAATGCGCAAAGCCCGGCGCGCGCAGCTTGCAGCGATAGGGTTTGTTGGAGCCGTCCGAAATCAGATAGACACCGAATTCGCCCTTGGGCGCCTCGACGGCGGCGTACACTTCGCCGGCCGGCACATGATAGCCTTCGGTGTACAGCTTGAAGTGATGGATGAGCGCCTCCATCGAGCGTTTCATTTCACCGCGGCTGGGCGGCGCGACCTTGCCGTCATTCACCGATACCGGCCCGGCGGGCATTTTCTTGATGCATTGCATCATGATATTCGTGCTCTGGCGCATTTCTTCGACCCGGCACAGATAGCGGTCATAGCAATCGCCGTTCTTGCCGATGGGAATCTGAAATTCCAGATCATTGTAGCATTCATAGGGCTGCGCGCGGCGCAGATCCCAGGCGGCGCCACTGCCACGCAGCATGACGCCGGTAAAGCCCCAATCAAGCGCATCCTGCAAACTGACCACGCCAATATTGACATTGCGCTGTTTGAAAATGCGATTGTGGGTCAGCAGACCTTCAATATCGTCCAGCACCTTCGGAAACTGTTCGCAAAAGGCGTAAATATCCTCGGCCAGCCCCACGGGCATATCCTGATGCACGCCGCCAGGCCGGAAATAGGCGGCATGCATGCGCGAACCCGAAACCCGTTCGTAAAAAATCATCAGCTTTTCGCGTTCTTCAAAGCCCCACAGTGGCGGCGTCAGCGCGCCCACATCCATCGCCTGGGTTGTGACATTCAGCAGATGATTGAGCAGACGGCCAATTTCGCAAAACAGCACCCGGATATATTGCGCGCGGATCGGAATTTCCAGGCCCAGCAGGCGTTCCACCGCCAGCGCATAGGCATGCTCCTGATTCATTGGCGCGACATAATCCAGCCGGTCGAAATAGGGCACTGCCTGCAAATAGGTTTTGTGTTCGATCAGTTTTTCGGTGCCGCGATGCAACAGGCCGATATGCGGATCAACGCGCGTGACAATTTCGCCATCCATTTCCAGAATCATGCGCAGCACGCCGTGCGCCGCCGGGTGTTGCGGCCCGAAATTCAGATGGAATTTGCGATTGTCCGGATCGAATGTTTCAGTCACGGTTTGGCGCCTGTGTTAATGACGATAGGGGTGGCCTTTTCATCGCCCGGCAACACATATTCCGCGCCTTCCCAGGGACTGACAAAATCAAACGCGCGAAATTCCTGGGTCAGCTGCACCGGTTCATTGACCACACGTTTGCGCTCATCGTCATAGCGCACCTGAACAAATCCCGTAAGCGGAAAATCCTTGCGCAGCGGATGCCCCTCAAAGCCATAATCGGTAAGAATACGCCGCAAATCGGGATGACCGGTGAAGGCAATGCCAAACATATCGAACACTTCGCGTTCATACCAGTTGGCGCAGGGAAACAGGCTGAGCGCACTGGGCGCGGCGGCGTCTTCGGCAATGGGCGTCTTTACGCGCACGCGCTGATTTTGATGCACACTGAGCAGATGATAGATCAGATCGAAACGTTCATCGCGTCCGGGAAAATCGGCGGCGGTGATATCGATCAGCTGGCTGAACTGGCAATTGGGATCCTTACGCAGATATCCCAGCACGGCCAGAATATGGCTGGCCCGGATGTGAACGGTAAGTTCCCCATGCGCAATCGCAATGGCGGTTACCGCTTGCGGCAATGCCCCCTCGATTTGCTCCCCCAACTCGCGCAATGCTGTTGTGTCCATCATATCGGCCTAACTCGTTACTGACCCGCATATCACACCGGCCCGCACCGGAATAATCTGCGCCTGAAATTTTTATGGCTAGCGGGCGATGGTTCCTTCGCGGCGAATTTTGCGTTGCAGTTGCAGAATGCCATACATCAGCGCTTCGGCGCTGGGTGGACATCCCGGCACATATATATCCACCGGCACGATGCGGTCGCAACCACGCACCACGGAATAGGAATAATGGTAATAGCCGCCGCCATTGGCGCAACTGCCCATCGAAATCACATAGCGCGGTTCCGGCATCTGGTCATAGACCTTGCGCAGCGCCGGGGCCATTTTATTGGTCAGTGTGCCGGCGACGATCATCACGTCGCTTTGTCGCGGACTGGCGCGCGGGGCAAAACCGAAACGCTCCATGTCATAACGCGGCATCGCGGCCTGCATCATCTCCACGCCGCAACAGGCCAGACCGAACGTCATCCACATCAGCGATCCGGTGCGCGCCCAGGTGATCACATCATCCAGCGAGGTCAGTATATAGCCCTTGTCGGAAAGCTCATCCGACAGCACGCCGAACGCGCCATCCGCGTCAATCTGGCCCGGTGTCACTCCCATTCCAGTGCGCCTTTCTTCCATTCATAGGCAAATCCGATGGTCAGCACCGCCAGAAACACCATCATCGACCAGAAACCATACAGGCCCACATCCCCCAGCGATATGGCCCAGGGGAACAAAAAGGCAACCTCCAGATCGAAGATGATGAACAGGATCGCCACCAGATAAAACCGCACATCAAACTGCATGCGTGAATCGTCAAACGCCGGAAACCCGCATTCATAGGCCGACAGTTTTTCCGGATCGGGCCGGTTTTCCGCCAGCACAAAGGCCACCACGATCAGCGCCGCCGCCATGACCACCGCGATCCCGGTAAAGATCAGAATCGGCAGATATTCCAACAATAATTCCGGCATGAACCCCGCCCTGCTTAGGCATTTATCACTGCGCCGCCTGTCTCCCCTCCGGCGATTCCGTGGGGAATCACCCGCGCTGCGCTGGCCGCACTATAATCGCCGGTCCATCCAATGGAAAGCGCCTTGCGAAGAAAAATTACCGCCGCTTTCCACGACGCTGTCAGCCTGCGCCACCCCCCTGTCGCCCTGCGCCGCCCCCCCCTGTCACCCTGAGCGCAGCGAAGGGTCTCCCTCGTGTGCATCGCGCTCCACCGCAGGGGGATTCTTCACTTCGTTCAGAATGACACGTTTGTTTTGTCACCCTGAGCCACCCCTTTTTGTCACCCTGAGCGAAGCGAAGGGTCTCCCGCCGTATGCTCCCCGCCGAGGCGGATTCTTCGCTGCGCTCAGAATGACACCTGTTTTTAGAATTACGCCGGTAGCGGGATTGCCCCCGGCGCTTAGTGAAGGTTTTGCCAAAACCCGTAAAATGTCACAAGAATCGGGATTTTACCTTTTTTTCTTTGACAGATTTGTCTTCAGCTGATATCTTAAAAACAATTAAAAAAGGACCGGCCATCTACCGTCATATAACAGAGGCCGGAAGACGTAAAAAACAATAAGTTGTGGTTGGGTTTGACGATGCTGCCAAAGTATGGCGGCGGGATGCGGACATAAGTAATATCCTACGGCCTGGCGATTGTTCCGGAAGAGGATTTAATAGAAGGAACCGAATTAATGGCAATTAATCGTCTTTTGACACTGGCAAGCGCCACCGCGATTGGCCTGACCATGGCCACCGGCGCGATGGCCGTTCCGGCTTTACAACTATTCATCGAGGGTGCTACTTATGGGGATTTCGGCCCCTACGAGGACACTTGGGCTAAAACCGGAACGACTGGCCTGCGTCTTTGGGTTCTGGCGCAGCAGCCAGCGTATGATGTCCATCTCGTGGTGTCGTATAATCAGTTATCTGGCAATAATCCGGGGTTGGAGTTTACACGCGTAAAGATTGGCGATCCCGCTACCGATCCTGGCATAACTCGCTTTGATACGGACGCATTTCCCGGTTTCACAGATACGATTAACGCTGATCCTATTGGAACTGTGGCGTTTGAAGGTAACCTTGGCTCGCTGGAAGACAATGAGGACAAATACAATGCGACAAATCGCGATTGGGTCGTAATCGATCTTGGTGATATGGACGATGACGAAACTAGGGGTGCTGATCTATCTCCTGGTGGGGGCTTTACGGGGACTGGAGGCGCTGCTAACACGGGCTCCCCAACCTCCAAAGGCTATCATCTCAACGTCTATGACATCACGTTCGCTCCTTCAGCTCTGGTCGGCCAAGTTGTAAATTTTGGTGTATGGGCTTGTGATACGGGCAGTGGTGTGGACTCTAATGGGGACGGCTGCCCGGATTCTAGGGGATCAGATTTTCTCAACATGCCGAACTCGCACGACGCGCAATGGCTGCAATTAGCGCAAGTTGTTGAAATTCCCGAACCCGCCTCGATGACCCTGCTGGGCGCCGGGCTGCTGGGCCTGGCCTATATACGCAGGCGCAAGGCGGCCTGACCCGCCCCCGCCAAAGCTTTGACGTGGCAAGCCCGCCTGACCAGTAATTGTTCCTTGTAACAAGCACCCAAAAGCCCCGGAAATTCCGGGGCTTTTGCTTTCCTGCCGTCACCCTGGGCCACTCCACACTGTCACCCTGAGCCACTCACGCTGTCACCCTGAGCGAAGCGAAGGGTCTCCCGCCGTAAGCTCCGGCCCCGAGTTCCGTCGAAGGAGATTCTTCGCTACGCTCAGAATGACAGTTTTTTAGGACGTGCGGCTGAAAAAGGCTAACAATACGGGCATGAGAAATTACTATGTCTATATGATCACCAACACCCATAACACCGTGCTGTACACGGGCGTTTCGAACGATCTGGAGCGGCGTCTGTATGAACACAGGCATAAACTGACCAGGGGGTTTTCCGCCAGATACAACCTTCACAAGCTGGTTTATGTTGAAGTCACTGCGGATGTGGGCGCGGCGATAAGCAGGGAAAAACAGATAAAAGGCTGGGTGCGCGCCCGGAAAAACGCGCTGGTCAATGCGTCAAACCCGCTTTGGCTCGACCTGAGCGCCGATTGGAGTTCCACCTTGGGAGATTCTTCGCTGCGCTCAGAATGACACGTTTGTTTTGTCACCCTGAGCCGCCCCTTTTTGTCACCCTGAGCGCTGCGAAGGGTCTCCCGCCGCTTGCTCCGACCCCGAGTTCCGTCGAAGGGGATTCTTCGCTGCGCTCAGAATGACACTGTTGTTAGGCCGCAGGGGGATTCTTCGCTGCGCTCAGAATGACATCTGTTTTTTGAATGACGCCCTTGTTTTTCATCCTGAAGCTCTCTCCCACCGCTCCAATGACACTGGACAGTAACACCCGCATAAACTAGACTCAGTAAACTTAGTTCGAATGAGGCGCGCCATGCACATTGTCAACATGCACGAAGCCAAAACCCATTTATCGCGGCTGGTGGAACAGGCGGCCAGGGGCGCGTCCTTCGTCATCGCCAAAGCCGGCAAGCCGATGGTCAAGGTGACGCCGCTTGACGCGCCCGAGGCCAGTCAGGTCCGGAGGCTGGGATTCATGTCTGGACAGATTACGGTTCCGGATGATTTCGACCGTATGGGCGGCGAACAGATCGAACAGCTTTTTACGGGTGGCGCGTGAAACTGCTGCTGGATACGCATGTGCTGCTCTGGGCGGCCGGACAACCGGAAAAACTATCCCCCGCCGCGCGTCAGCAGCTTGAGTCGCCGGAGAACGAATTACTGTTCAGCGCCGCCAGCCTTTGGGAAATCGCCATAAAGCACGGTCTCGGACGGGACGATTTTCGCGTTGCGCCCAGACTGTTGCGGCGCGGGCTGCTGGATAATGGGTATATCGAGTTGCCAATCACAAGCGCGCATGCCGTGGCTCTCGACAGCCTGCCCCCCATTCACAAAGACTCTTTCGACCGCATGCTGGTGGCGCAATCAATTACCGAAGGCGTCACCCTGCTGACGGCCGACCCGCTGGTTGCGCAATATCCCGGCCCTGTGTGGAAAATGTAAGTCCGCAGTCAAGACCGTTTTCCGGTTAAGATGAAGCGCCACTTTCATCGTCATCGCGAGCGGCGTAGCCGCGCGGCGATCCAGAAGCCTAACACTCAAGCTTTTCCTTGAGACTCTGGATTGCTTCGCTTCGCTCGCAATGACGCAGGAAGAAGGTGATTCAACTTAAAATCATTCCGCCCTAATTCCGCCCCCCCTTCGCGCTGGAATTTCTGCCGTATCTGCTGTACTCAATGCCGCAGAGAGCATTGGGAGCATGGTGTGCGCGAGGACAGTCAGGAATTTGCAGCACGGGTAAGCCGCGAGGCAGCGGGGCGTGCGCCGCAGCGTAATGTTGGCGGCCTGCGTCAGCTGGCGCCCTATGTCTGGCGGTATCGCATGCTGGTGGCGGCAACGCTGATCGCCCTTGTGGCGGCGTCAGGGGCGACGCTGCTGATCCCGGTAGCGGTGCGCGGGGTCATTGATCTTGGCTTTGGCGCCAACAGCGCGGGGCTGGTGCATCGCTATTTCGCCGCCATGCTGGGGGTGGCGGTCATTCTGGGGCTGGCGACGGCGGCGCGGTTCTATTTCGTGTCCTGGCTGGGGGAACGGGTGGTGGCCGATCTGCGCCGCGACGTTTACGGCCATGTGCTGGATATGAGCCCGGAGTTTTTCGAAACCACGCGCACCGGCGAGGTGCTCTCAAGGCTGACCGCTGACACCACGCTGATCCAGACGGTTGTCGGATCCAGCGCCTCCATTGCGCTGCGTAATATTTTTCTGCTGTTTGGCGGCCTGATCATGCTGGTGGTGACCAGCCCAAAGCTGACCGGGCTGGTGCTGGTGTTCGTGCCGGTGGTGGTGATCCCGATCATCGTGCTGGGCCGCCGGGTGCGCGGCCTGTCGCGCGCGTCACAGGACCGCATTGCCGATTCCAGCGCGCTGGCCGGTGAAGTGCTGGATGACATTACCGTCGTGCAGGCTTTTACCCAGGAAGACACCGAACGCCAGCGTTTCAATGATGCCGTCGAGCATGGCTTTGACACCGCCCTGCAGCGTATCCGGGTGCGCGCGATCCTGACCGCGCTGGTGATTGTTCTGGTATTCGGGGCCGTCATCGGCGTGTTGTGGATCGGCGCGCAAGGGGTGCTGGACGGCGTCATGAGCGGCGGCCAGCTTGGGCAATTCGTGCTCTATGCCGTGTTTGTCGCGAGTGCTGTCGGCGCGCTGAGCGAAGTGTGGGGGGACATGCAGCGCGCGGCGGGCGCAACCGAACGGCTGATGGAACTGCTGGCGGCAAAGCCCGCCATCGCGCCACCCCCGCACCCGGTAGCGTTACCCGCAAACGCGCAGGGCAATGTCAGCTTCGATGCGGTGCGGTTTCATTATCCATCCCGGCCTCAAACCTGTGCGCTGGATGGCGTCAGCTTTACGATTGCGCCAGGCGAAACGGTCGCACTGGTTGGGCCGAGCGGTGCGGGCAAAAGCACATTGCTGCAATTGCTGTTGCGGTTTTATGATCCGGCCAGCGGACACATTATGCTGGATGGCGTCGATATTACCAAAGCAGATCCTTTGGCTGTGCGCGGGCGGATAGCCATCGTGCCGCAGAATACGGTTATATTTTCCGCCAGCGCGCGCGAGAATATCCGCTATGGTCGGCCCGATGCGAGCGATGCCGATGTCCGGGCCGCCGCCAGCGCCGCGCAGGCTACCGAGTTTCTGGAAAAACTGCCAGAGGGGCTGGATACATTTCTGGGTGAAAAGGGTGTGCGATTATCCGGCGGGCAGCGCCAGCGCATCGCCATCGCCCGGGCGATTTTACGCAACGCGCCACTGTTATTGCTGGATGAGGCGACCAGCGCGCTGGATGCGGAAAATGAACGGCTGGTGCAGATTGCGCTGGATGCGCTGCTTGCGAACCGTACGACGCTGGTTATCGCCCACCGGCTGGCGACTGTGCGCCGCGCCGACCGGATCATTGTGCTGGACGAAGGGCGCATTGTCGCGATGGGCCGCCATGAAGAACTGATGGCGCGCGGTGGCCTGTATGCAAGGCTGGCGGAATTGCAATTCGCGGGTGATGCCGGCCTGTCTGCAAAAGACCATTCCGGTGTCGTGGATTTGAAACTTCTAAAGGGATAGGCGAAACGGAAATGAAAATATTCCGTGCAGTACTTACCGTTCTTGTATTGGTGATAATTGCTGTCGGCGCCGCGCTTTATTTTGTTCCCGCCGTGCAGGACCGGGTAATTGCCCGCATCATTGACCGCTCCTTCGCCATGCAACATGATGAACTGCTGGCGGATGACGCGCTGCGCGTTGCGGTGTGCGGCAGCGGGTCGCCGCTGGCAAATTCAGAGCGCCGTCCGGCCTGCAATCTGGTGTTTGCGGCGGGCAGGATTTTCGTCGTGGACGCAGGCGCGGGTTCGTTTGCACTGGTGGCGAAATGGCGGCTGCCCCTGGAGCGCATGGAGGCGGTGTTCATCACCCATTTTCATTCCGACCATATTGCTGATTTGCCCGAAGCACGGCTGCAAAGCTGGGTGGCGCAACGCCCTGCACCGCTGCCGGTCTATGGCGGGCCTGGAATTGAGCGGATTGTTTCAGGATTTTCAGAGGCCTTTGCGCTGGATGATTTTTATCGCGTCGCGCATCATGGCGCGGATTTTCTGAAACCCGAAAATGGCCCCATGCAGCCCCATGAAATCGCCAACGCCGATGGCACACCCCTGACCGGCATGCAGGGCAAGGTCGTACTGGAAAAAGACGGGCTGACCGTCACCGCGTTCGCAGTTGATCACGCGCCCGTTGTTCCGGCCTACGGCTACCGCTTCGACTATAAGGGCCGGTCCGTGGTATTTTCCGGCGATACGTACAAATCCCCCAGCCTGGCTGTACACGCCAAAGGCGCGGATATTCTGCTGCATGAAGCGATGGACAAGAACATCGTCGCGCTGACGAACGCTGCCGCCATGCGTGCAAATCTGCCGGTGGCGCAGAAGATCATGCACGATATTCCCGATTATCATGCATCCCCGCAGGACGCCGCCGAAACCGCCAGCGAAGCGGGCGTGAGGCAACTGGTTCTGACACATCTGATCCCGCCCATTCCGGCATGGCTGGGAGACCGGATATTTCTGCGCAATACAGATATAACGGGCGTAGAAACACGCATCGCCTTTGACGGCATGCTGATCGAGCTGCCCGCAGATTCAAAGGCCGTAAAGTTTGGCGATCTGGGACGCTGAATTGCTTCAGGGGATTTCGGAACCAGGGCCTTTGGTCTGCCATATGGCCGCAATAAACGCGCCTTTGCTGCGCGGCAGCAGGACCAGCGTAAGCAGCAGGACCAGCGTCGGCCAGAATGTCATGGCCGCCCATTCGGGCCATGTGGTGCGTTGTTCCACCATAAACAAAATCGGCACGACCAGATGTCCGACAATCAGGATGGTCAGCCATGCAGGGCCATCATCGGCGCGAATATGGCCAAGCGGTTCGTGGCAACTGGAACAATGATCCACCGGCTTCAGAAAAGCCCGGAACAGTTTTCCCGAACCGCAATTGGGGCAGCGGCCGGTGAAACCGCGCAGCGTTGCCTTCAGGAATGAATTTTTACCGGCCATATTCATTTTCATTGGTAGGGTTTACCCCAACGGTCATTGAAAAATAATTCACTAACGGGTTTGCGGCTGATCGGACCGTGCCCCTGCCCGACCGGATAGCCCAGCGGGATCATCGCAGCCGTTCCCCATTCAGCCGGAATATCCAGCAGTTTTTTGATCTCTGGCTCTTCTGCGCACAGCAAGGTCGTCAGTACACAGCCTAATCCCTCAGCGCGGGCGGCAAGCAGCAGGTTTTCCACCGCTGGATAGATGGAGCCGCCCCCAACCACAGACACCCGGTCCTGCTTCACGTCCGTCACCGCCAGCATGGCGGGATTGAAACACACCACAACCAGCACCGGAGCCTCATGCATGTGCGCCGCCAGATAATCCCCGGCGGCAATGGTGCGTGCATGTTTGGCGCGCGCGGCCTCCGGCGCCGCCGCAAAGCTTTTCGCATAATTGACCGCATAGGGCGCCCAATGGGCCGTATAGAGTTCCCCCATGCGTTTCTTGACCGCAGCGTCGCGCACCGCAATCATCCGCCAGGGCTGCCTGTTCCCGCCATTCGGGGCCCAGGTCGCCGCCTCGAATATTCGTTGCAGCACCTCATCTGGTATCGGATCAGGGCGCAGTCTGCGAACCGCGCGCAGGGTGCGCATCGCCTCATACAGGTTCATATCGACCGTTGCTTCTCTTTATTTTATCGGTTTTCGCTTCGGCTTATAGGGTAAATTAATGGCCAGGATAAGTATATGCCTTTGTTACAGATGTTACATGCCGTTGCGCTTCTGCCACTAATATAAGGAAAGCGCTGCAATTTAAGCATATGCGCGTTCTAAAACTGGAAATTCTTGTCAACGGCTTCTATACTGTGCCTTAACTTTAGCGTTGCCGGACAGGCTTCGCTTGCCAGGTCTGGCCGCTGGGGCCAGCGAGCTTAACGGATGGATATATCAAATGAAAATGCAACAGCAGACGATGAAGCTAACGGTGGCTGCGATTGGTCTGAGCGCCATGATGTATGCCCCGGCGGGGTTTGCGGCGCCTAAAGGGCCATTCGTGGGCATTATGGGCGGTGTCAACTTTGCCAACGACCAGGACATCAGCGGCACTGGCGTGGGCATTAACCGTAATGTCGATACGGATACGGGCTGGGCGGTAATGCCATCCATCGGTTACCGTTATGGCAATGGCATCCGCACAGAATTCGAACTTGGTTATCGCTCAAACGATATTGACAGCGTGTCCGGATCGGCCGCTGGCACGGGCGAGATCAACGCCAAAAGCGCGATGCTGAACCTGTTATATGATGTGAATACCGGCAGCCGCATCACGCCCTATATCGGTGGTGGTATTGGGTATGCGCAAGTCGATTATGATGGCGTGGGCCCGGTTGGCGTGGGCGTGAACCGCGTGAATGATGAGGATAACGTCTTCGCTTATCAGGGCATTGCCGGTCTTTCCTACTGGGTAAACGATGCGGTGGAAGTAGCCGCGGAATATCGTTATTTCGCGACACAGGATCCGGACTTCCGCACCAGCGCCGGCGTACCTGTCGAAGGCGAATATGACAGCCATGCCGCGTTGATTGGCCTGCGCTGGAACTTTGGCGCGCCAAAAGCGACGCCTGTCGCTGCAGAGCCTGCCCCCGTGGCGCCGCAACCCGAGCCTGTTGCTGCTGAGCCGCCCGCACTGCCGCGCGCTTTCCTGGTCTTCTTTGACTGGGACCGTTCGGACGTAACCGCCGAAGCAGACGCTATCCTTAATGACGCCGCCGCCTACGCCAAGACCACGGGCGCGATACGTATCGCCGCCACAGGTCACGCCGACCGGTCCGGCCCGGATGCGTACAACATGGCCCTGTCGATGCGCCGTGCAAATGCGGTGAAAGCCCGCCTGCTGGCGCTTGGCGTGCCTGAAAGCGAAATTTCCATTTCCGCCAAGGGTGAGGCCGAGCCACTTGTTCCCACCGAGGACGGCGTGCGTGAACCGCAAAACCGGCGCGTTGAAATCGTCCTGAACTAACAGGACGGCCTCGCGCCACCAATATGGAGCGGCATCCGGGCAACTGGATGCCGCTCTTTTCGTTTGCGCGCTATTTCTGTATCGCCACTCTGGCCAGAGGCCGGGGCCGTCCGGCGATGTTCATCCGCATCCGGAAAATACATCCGCTGCTATCAGGGTCTGTCCTGTCTGGACCACTGACAATATAAAGATCGCGCCAGTTCGACCCCCCGAAGCACAGACTGGTCACCAATCGTGCAGGAACTGCTATGCGGGCAATTTCCCTGCCGCCTGTGTCATAGCCAATCACAGCGCCGCCATAGGCCAGCGCAATCCACACGGAACCATCCGATGCAACCGCAAGACCGTCGGGTGAACCGTTCTGTGTCGTTGCGAATATGCGCGGCGGGCCGAGATCGCCGTTGGCCGCCACGTCATATACCTTGACTGCATTAAGCTGGGAATCGGAGTGATATAGCAGCCGCCCATCCAGTGAAAAGCCAAGCCCGTTGGTCAGATGCACATCTTTCGCAACGATGCGGTGGCTGCCATCAAGATCAACCAGATGCAGGAATGCAGGCTTGGGTTTATCATCCCCAAAGACATTTCCTGAAAGGGAACCTGCATATATCCGTCCCGCGTCATCAGTAACCAGATCATTGAACCCCCGTATGCCGCCAGCGGGATCATCCGGAATAAGGTTTACCGTGTCCCCGCCGCCCGGCGGCTTGTAGGCGATGGTGCGTCCGCTGACGATCATGCCGCCAGAGGCATGCATCGCCAGACCGCCCATGCCTTTGCGATGCGGCACGACCACCGAAATCTTTCCATTTGCGGCCAGGCAATAGGCGCCGCCATTCGTGGTGTCGGTGAATAGCAGCCCGCTTGCGGGATCGAACAATGGCCCTTCTATCAGGCCATACCCGCTGGATAGCTGATGCAGCTTTTCCATCATCTGTACTCCCAAAGTGCGCACTACGGTGTTATGTTCCCTACAGCCGTTACATATCTTTTCAGGGAGATGCCCTTATGTCCACCAATTCCGAACCCGTATTGCTGGTTGAAATATCCGGGGGGCTTGCCACCCTTACCATGAACCGGCCACAGGCAATGAATGCGCTGTCGAGTGAATTGCGGGTGGCATTGAGCAGGGCGATTGATGCTCTGAGTGCGGATCCCTCGGTCCGGGTAATGATCCTGACGGGTGCAGGGCGCGCATTTTCTGCGGGGCTTGACCTGAAGGAACTGGGCAGCGGCGCAAGCCAGATAGGCGGCGTTCTGGATGGCGGCAATGTAGTGGGCGCATTGGCGCGCTTTCCGGGACCGATCATCGGGGCGATTAATGGCGCTGCGATCACGGGTGGCTTCGAACTGGCGCTGGCGTGCGACGTGCTGATTGCATCCAGCACGGCGCGCTTTGCCGATACGCATGTGCGGGTCGGCGTGATGCCGGGCTGGGGATTGAGTCAGAAACTGTCCCGCGCCATTGGCATTTCGCGCGCCAAGGAGCTGTCGCTGACTGGTAATTTCCTGTCTGCGGAACAGGCCGCCAATTGGGGGCTGGTCAACCGCGTGGTGGCGCCGGAGGAATTGCTGCCCGCCGCGCGCGCCCTGGCGCAGGACATGTTATCTGCCATTCCTGAAAACCTGATCGCCTACAAGAAACTGATCGATGAAGGATTTGGCCAGGACTTTGCCACCGCGATGCAGACCGAGCAGCGCATCTTCAAGGCCACGGCAAAATCTGTCAGTTCAGAATCGATCGAACAACGGCGCGGAGAAATCCGCGAGCGCGGACAGACGCAGACGCAGCCCTGATGAGCTGTCAGCAGCCGGAATTGTCCATCAACGAAGAATGACGCGCACGCCGCGCCATTCTTCAACCTGATCAGAAAACAGTCTAGCCCGTGCGGCGGTCGCGCTTTGACGGCATGGGCTGATACGCCATTTGCGCATGACCTTCGCAATAGGGGCTGCCGTCGCGCGAGGAACCGCCGCAAAAGCGGAAGCCTTGATCGCCCGGATGACCTATCGGCCATTTGCACATTTTGTCGGTGACCTTCAGCAGCGTAACACTTGGACCCAGCGGAACTTCCGTCACCGGTGTAATTGAGCGCACCGGCGGTTCGACCGGACGCACGCTCAGGGGCGCGTTCGACTTCATAAGCGGCATCCGCTCGGGGCTGTTCAATGGCCGTGGCTTTGATGGCCGGGAGGCCGTGGCGCGCGCCGGGCGCGGCACGCGGACAGGCGAGGGCCGCCCCGACAATCCCAGCCGGTGCGCCTTGCCGATAACGGCGTTACGTGTCGTTGCCTCACCCAGCGCCGCTGCGATCTGGCTGGCGGTCAGGCCATCCATCCAAAGTTTGGTTAACAAGGCAATGCGTTCATCTGTCCAGGCCATAATATCCCCTTCAATTCGCATACCAACAGAAACCGGAAGCACCCGTATTTAGCCCGGGAACACCGATTAACTACCACATATCGTAGCATGAACGAATCAAACTACAAAATATTCATATGGTCAAATCGCGATTTTTTATCAATTTCTGTGCATAACCCTGTCCGGGGCGCTTGCATGCGACCCGGCTGATACGCTAGGCATGGGGCCATGCTTCAATCCCCTGATCCCACCGGAATTCCCCCCTTTGGCAGCGCGCGCATTCGCGGTGTGAATTGGCTGGGGGTATGGACTCTGTATGTGAAAGAGGTCCGGCGTTTTTCGAACCTGTATCTGCAAACCATCCTGGCGCCGGTTGTGACGACGCTGCTGTATTTTGCGATCTTTGCGCTGGCCATTGGCAGCAGCCGTCCTGCGGTGCATGGCATTGCGTTTACGGTTTTTCTGGCACCCGGGCTGATCATGGTGGCGATTATCCAGAATGCGTTCGCCAATACGGCTTCCTCTATATTGGGAGCAAAAATTCAGGGCAATATTGTCGATCTTCTGATGCCGCCGCTTTCGGATAGCGAGCTTGCCGCTGCTGTCATTATGGGCGGTGTAAGCCGTGGCATTGCTGTGGCCCTGGCGAATCTGATTGCGCTTTCGCCCTTTGTGCCATGGCAAATGCCGCATCCCTGGGCGGCAGTGTATTTTGCGCTGATGGCGTCCATCTGCCTGTCTGCGGGCGGCCTGCTGGCCGGGATATGGTCCGAAAAATTTGACCATATGGCCTCGGTGACGAATTTTGTCATTCTGCCCCTGTCGTTCCTGTCCGGCAGTTTCTATTCGGTTGCCCTGCTGCCGCAGGCATTCCAGACCATCAACCAATTCAATCCCTTCTTCTATCTGATTGACGGCATGCGCTATGGCTTTACCGGCGTTTCCGATAGCCATATCGGTGTTGGCATGGTGGTTACGGCCCTGGTTGCGGCGACGTTATGGATCACCTGCTATCTGGTGATGAAATCCGGCTGGCGACTGAAAGCCTAACTGCGCACATGTGTTTGCAGGGCGCTGGCGGCGGCGATCGGGCACAGGGCAAGCGATATCATCAACAGGGCCAGCAAAATGAGCAGATGCGCCTGCGCCCCCACCCCGAACAATGTCGCCTCGACACTGCCCGCGCCAAAAATCAGCACCGGGATATATAATGGCAACAGCAACAGGCTAAGCAGCATGCCGCCACGCCTTATACCGACCGTCAGGGCGGCGCCAACGGCACCCACAAGACTTAGTACCGGGGTGCCAAGCAGCATGGACAGCATCAGCGTCATCATTGATTTATATTCCAGATTGAAGGCCATCGCGACATAGGGCGTCGCAATGATCAGCGGCAGGCCGGTTGTCAGCCAATGCCCGAACACCTTGGTCAATATCAGGCCGGTTGGTGAAAATGATGACAGCAGCAACAGATCCAGCGTTCCGTCTTCTTCATCGGCCTGAAACATCCGATCAAGCGAGAGAAGGCAGGACAGCAGCGCAGAAACCCATAATATTCCTGGCGCGATGCGCCGCAGCAGAACGATCTCCGGCCCGATCCCAAGCGGATAAAGCGAAGCCGCGACTACAAAAAACCCGACCGCCATGGCGCCCCCGCCGCCAATGCGGGTGGCCAGAACCAGATCACGAATAACCAGTGTACGGAATGTCATAGGTTCTGCTCTTGCCCAAAATTCAGATAGCGGGTGGGTGTAACCCCTAAATCCGTATGGCTTGCCACAATCACCAGGCCGCCGGTTGCGCGATGCCTGGCAATCAGTGCTGCCAGCAACCCATCAGCGGCGGCATCAAGCCCGACCGTTGGTTCATCCAGCAACCATAGCGGGCGCGGAATAGCCGCCAGGCGCGCCAGATTCAGCCGCCGCCTTTGCCCGGACGAAAGCAATCGCGCCGGGATATCCGCCAGCCCGGCAATGCCCAGCATATCCAGTGCGTCATGCGTATTTTTTGTCACCAGTCCACCGCCGCTGCCCCGTTTATATTCAATCTTCCTGCCCGCAAGGCCCATCCAGAACACCAGATTTTCCGCTGCGCTAAAGGCCGGCTTCACCGGATCATGATGGCTGATATAGATAAGCCGGGATTGCAGCGCCTGCCAGTCCGGCGTCACAATTTTGTCATCGGCCAGAAGCTTTCCAGCGGCGGGGCGCAACAAACCCGCAATCAGGCGCAGGAAACTGGATTTCCCGCTGCCATTCGCGCCGCGCAGAAATAGCAGATCACCAGGGGAAAGCGAAAAATCAACCCCGGCGAACACTTGCCGTTCACCCCGCTCACAGGCTAACCCCTGACCCTCTAACCGCATTTTTTATCCTAAAGTTACGCGATGGAGTAATAACCGCGCTTGTTGCACTTGGCAAATACACGCTAACGACTATAGTGAAGGCGCGATTCAGCATAGATTCATCCAGCACTTTTTAAGGGAGTTTCCCGCCGTGACCGAATTTGGCCAAGACACTCTGAAAACCCGCCGCAAACTGAAAGTTGGCGCCAAGAGCTATGATTATTTCAGCCTGAAGGCTGCGGAAAAAGCGGGCATCGGGGCAATCTCGCGGCTGCCGTTTTCGCTCAAGGTATTGCTGGAAAATCTGCTGCGCTGGGAAGATGGGCGCACGGTTTCGGTGGACGATATCAAGGCGCTGGGCAAATGGCTGAAGCAGCGCCGCAGCGACCGGGAAATTTCCTACCGCCCTGCCCGCGTACTGATGCAGGATTTCACCGGCGTTCCCGCTGTGGTCGATCTGGCGGCGATGCGCAACGCCATGGCCGCACTGGGCGGCGACGCCCGCAAAATCAATCCGCTGACGCCTGTCGATCTGGTGATTGATCATTCCGTGATGGTCGATTATTCCGGCGACGCCAAGGCCTTCAAACAGAATGTGGCGCGAGAATATGAACGCAATATCGAACGCTATGAATTTCTGCGCTGGGGGCAGGACGCCTTTGACAATTTCCGCGTCGTGCCGCCCGGAACCGGCATCTGCCATCAGGTCAATCTGGAATATCTGGCGCAGACCGTATGGACCAAAAAAGACAAGGTTGGCGGCAAAACCGTAGAGGTTGCCTATCCCGACACGCTTGTGGGCACGGACAGCCACACAACCATGGTCAATGGCCTGGCCGTACTGGGCTGGGGCGTGGGCGGCATTGAGGCAGAGGCCGCCATGCTGGGCCAGCCGGTATCCATGCTGATCCCCGAAGTGATCGGTTTCAAGCTGACCGGCAAGCTGCGTGAGGGCCTGACAGCCACCGATCTGGTGCTGACCATTACGCAGATGCTGCGCAAAAAAGGCGTGGTGGAAAAATTCGTCGAATTTTTTGGTCCCGGCCTGGACGAACTGAGCCTTGCGGACCGCGCCACCATTTCCAATATGGCGCCTGAATATGGCGCGACCTGCGGCTTTTTCCCGATTGATAGCGAAACCATCGCCTATCTGAAAGCAACTGGCCGCAAGGCGGCGCAGATTGCACTGGTGGAAAAATACGCCAAGGCGCAGGGCATGTGGCGCACGTCGCGCACGCCCGATCCGCTGTTCACCGATACGCTGGAACTGGATATGTCCAGCGTCGAGCCGTCACTGGCGGGACCAAAGCGCCCGCAGGACCGCGTGACGCTGGCCAATATCGCACCGGAATTTCGTCAGTTGCTGGCCAAGGATTATGGCAAGCAGGGGCAGGAAGACAAGCGCGTGCCGGTTGCCAATACGAAATATGACATTGGCCACGGCGATGTGCTGATTGCCGCCATCACCAGTTGCACCAATACGTCCAATCCCGGCGTGCTGATTGCCGCAGGACTTTTGGCGCGCAATGCCCTGGAGCGCGGATTGAGCGTCAAGCCATGGGTGAAAACCTCGTTGGCGCCGGGTTCGCAGGTCGTGACGGACTATCTGAATAAAGCGGGCCTGTCGAAATATCTCGACAAGCTTGGTTTTAATCTTGTGGGCTATGGCTGCACCACCTGCATTGGCAATTCCGGGCCGCTGAACGAGGCGATTTCCGCCGCTGTTAAGTCTGGCGATCTGATTGCGGGATCGGTGTCATCCGGCAATCGCAATTTTGAAGGGCGCATTAACCCGGATACGCAGGCCAATTATCTGGCGTCACCGCCGCTTGTGGTGGCTTATGCCATTGCGGGAAATCTGGGTATCAATCTGACCAAAGACCCGATCGGAAAGGACAAAAAAAGCACGCCGGTCTATCTGAAGGATGTCTGGCCCAGTAATAAAGAGATCGCCGCTGTGATGAAGAAATGCATCAGCGCCAAACTGTTCCGCGACCGTTATTCCGACGTGTTCAAGGGCGACACAAACTGGCGCAAGATCAAACCGGCGGCGGGCCAGACCTATAAATGGAATGCGTCATCGACCTATGTGCAAAATCCGCCCTATTTCACCGGCATGGAAAAGACCCCTGGTGGTTTCAGCGATGTAAAGGGCGCGCGGATTCTTGGCATATTTGGCGATTCCATCACGACCGATCATATCAGCCCGGCTGGTTCGATCAAACTGAACGGACCGGCGGGAAAATATCTGACGGATCACAAGGTCACCCCGCTGGATTTCAATTCCTATGGCGCGCGGCGCGGCAACCATGAAGTGATGATGCGCGGCACCTTCGCCAATATCCGCATCAAAAACGAAATGCTGCCCGGCACCGAAGGCGGCGTTACCAGGCATCTGCCGGGCAGCACGCCGGTTTCGATCTATGACGCCGCCATGGCGTACCAGAAGGAAGGCGTACCGCTGGTGATTTTCGCCGGCAAGGAATATGGCACCGGATCGTCGCGCGACTGGGCGGCAAAGGGCACCAATCTGCTGGGCGTAAAAGCCGTGATTGCGGAATCGTTCGAGCGCATCCACCGTTCCAATCTGGTGGGGATGGGGATTTTGCCCTTGCAGTTTCTGCCGGGTGTAACACGCAAAACCCTTGGCGTTACGGGCGATGAAACCGTCAGCATTGAAGGCATGGCCGCAGGCATCAAACCCAAAATGCAGGTAACTGCGACCATCACGAATACGGACGGCAAGTCGCAAAAGATATCCCTGTTATGCCGGATCGATACGCTGGACGAAGTGGAATATTTCCGCCATGGCGGGATTTTGCACTACGTACTGCGCAATCTGGCGGCGGCTTGAGTTGCGTATCTAAAAGCCTCTGTTTGTCATTGCCCGGTTTATCCGGGCAATCCATGGCTGCAAATACAGGCTTTTCCATGTGGTTCTGGATGCCCCGGTCAAGCCGGGGCATAACAACGAGAAGGTTGGATATGCATCACCTTAAAAACAAACTACGCCAGTGAAAATTGCTCCACTGATTCTTCTGTGCTGCCTGTCCGCGCATCCCGCAATAGCCGCGACATTGGTGGTGAGCGATCCCGATAACCGGCAGGTAATTTTTATCGACACCATTAACGGTGAACGGCGTGGCGCGGCCGCAACCGGTGATGGCCCGCGCATGGTGGCGGTCAGCCCCAATGGGCAGCTTGCGCTTGCCGGCAATTATGGTTCGGCGCAGGTTGCCGGAAATTCCGTTCAGGTGTTGGATATTGCCAGCGCGCGGACGCGCGGCGCCATCAGTCTTGCGCCGTATCAGCGCCCCTCCGCTATTCAGTGGCTGCCGGATGGACGGCGCGCCCTGGTTGCGGTGCAGGGTGCAAAATCACTTGTGATGATTGATATACAGGCAGGCCGTATTGAAGGAAGCTTTGGTCCGCAGGCCAGCACGCCGCGCCAGTTTGCCGTCAGCCGCGATGGACGCACGGTTTTTCTGGGTGATCCGGCGGGCGGCAAGGTGCGCAAGATCGATCTGGCCAGCGGCAGGGAAACGGCGGCAAGCGATACATCCGCGCAGGCGCAAAGTATCGCCATTTCATCCGATGGCAGCCGGTTATGGGTGATTGATCGCGGCGAAAACACGATCAAGGTGCTGGATGGGGGCGACCTGCGGCTGATTGCGGGATTGGATGCAGGCAATCTGCCAATGGGTGTGGCGCTGACGCCGAATGGCCGCTACGCGCTGGTGTCAAACGCCTTGTCAGCCGATATCGCCGTCTATGACACAGCGTCGCTGGAACAGACGCAATTATTTTCCACCCGTTCTGTAGCGTCCACCTCGCTTGCGCCCCGCGATGAGGAAGATAAATTCAAGGATGTCAAACGCATGGCGCAGATTTCCATTCCGGTTGGCATTCTTGCAGCACCCGATGGATTAAGCGCCTTTGTGATGAATAATTTTTCCGGCGAGATTATCCAGTTTGATATTTTCACCGGCGCGGCGCTGCATGTTTTCCAGGGTAGCCGCAGACCGGGCGGCATGGCCTATTCCCCCATCGCGGCAAACGGCAAGGCGCAGTAGCAGCAACTACTGCCCCGGCAAACCAAATTCCTGTCCGGTGGGCGCGCCTGCATCTTCATCCGGTTTTTCAACCGGGTCCGGGGTTTTGAACAGATCGTAATAATCGCGGGTCAGGTCCGTGGCTTTCATGCCCGGCAGCTTGAACGCCCAGCCCTTGGTGCGGGCGGTAATTCCGGCAATCTGTTTTTGCACCGCATCGGGTTTCAGCAGCGCCTTGTGCGTTTCCAGCAGCCCGGCTTTTGCGGCGGCTTCAGCCTGGGCGGGGTCAAAGCCTGCCTCAAACCGGGTCCAGCGGGCTTTGTCCTGCAACACTGTCCAGCTTGTCAGAACCATGCCGTCAAACATGCGATGTTCGGCGCGAAAGGCCCCGGTGAAATCAATTTTATCCGCAGGCGTCACATCATCCAGCGGCAGCAGCGCCACAGCCTTGGCAATATTCGCAGGCAATTCCGGCAGCACCAGATCCTTGTCCTTGGGCGTTTTCGTAATGGCGAACGCCGCATTGGGATCGGCGCGCGTAATGTCATAAGCGGGACCACTGGGGGGCGTGACCGTGACCGACGCAATCCGCGCCTCGGCAATATCAAACAGCACACGATCAATCCAGTCGGACACCAGTAGCGGAATATTCACGTCGCCCTGCGCCAGATAGGTTTGCGCCTCGCCGTCTTTTCGAACATAGGCAATGCCCGCGCGCGTGCCGCTTGGCGGCGTTTGCACCTTGCCCAGAATAAGCGCCGCCAGTGGTTTATCCTCTGCATTCAGCGCCGTGATACGAACGCCCCTGGTGGTTGAAGATGCGCGCTTATCATCGGGTGCGGCCAGCAGTAATGTGCCGTGATTTTCCGCGCGCGCCGTGCGCCGCTCCACCGCCTGCAGTTTCGCCAATGCCAGAACCGCCCTGCGCACCACATCGAAATTAGCGGGCCAGCCGCCCCGATCCGGCAACATCCAGCCGCCTTTGGCGTCGCGCGTCACGGTAAAATTGCCCTGCGCCGTATCAACGGTTATTTTGGTGACTGCATCTGCCTGTTGTTCAAAACCTGCAAATAATGGCTGGCGCGCAAATGGCGCCTGGTTCGCGGTTTGGCGCATCATCACGGCGACGAACGCTGCAAGCACAAACGCGCCCGTCAGGCCCGCCAATATTGTCAATTGCCGGCTTTTCATGACTGGCCCCTGGCATCTGCGGATTTCATCTTGCGCCATTGCGCGCTGCGTATTTTACGGCGCTGGTTGCGCCATTGCGCCAGAAGGATCGCCACCACGCCCACCAGAAACGGCGTCAGCGCAATATTGATAAAACGCAGCCGGTCCTGCAACGCCTCCACATCGCTGCGCAACGAATGTTGCACAGTGCGCAGCGCGGCGCGGGTTTGAGATATTTTTTCGCGGGCGCTCTGAATTTCCGCTTCCTGTTCCGGCGTAATGATGCTTTCGCCCGCGCCGCCATCGGGTTTTGGCATGCCCGCTTCGGGTGTCTGCATCTGGGACAGGCGCTGTTCAGAAGCCTGTAATTCTGTTTTCAGGCGCTGTTCTTCTTCCAGATAGCGGGATTCGGCGGCACGCATCAGGTCCTGCACCACCAGGAATGGCCGGGCGGATTTTGAGCGGCTGCGCAGCGAAATCAGATCACCGGAGCCGGTCATGTTTTCAATTGCCGCCATCACCAGATTGGCGTTATCCGATGTGGGCACGGCCACCCGCTGACCGCGATATTCGCTGACCTCGACCCACCAGTTGTCGTCCCACATATCGGTGTCAGCGACCGCAATCACATTGATCGGCTGTTGCGATTTGGCCAGATGCGGGCGTAACGCCTTATAGCTTTCGGTCAGTTCCGGGCTGGCGTCTTTGGGCAATTGCGGTGGCCCATCAGGGAAGGCAGACACACTGTCCCCCGACAAACGCGCCGCCAGCACATAGCGCTCACCACTGGGTTCAAACTTGCGCAGCATGTCAACCGGATTGGGGGCGCGGCGCAACATCATGGTGGCCTCTAACAGCGCGGCGTCATCACTGCTGGTGATCAGCGGCGTGAATTGTGTGGTGGCGCCGGGAAGTTTTTGCAAATGCCCCGCCATCGCCATGGCGATATAGCGCAATTCGCCGGTGACCGGATCGCCGCGGTCCAGCGCGGCTTCGTGCAGGCCCAGCCAGGCGACATAGGTGGTGTCCTGTTCCTCGCCCAGATTATTCACCATCACCCGCTGTCCGAATCCACGGTCGGCGACAATGCGGTTGGGGTCCATCTCGATGCCCCAGGCGCGATACAGTTCGGGCATGTTTGAGGATGGCGAAACGGCCTCCCGGTCCGTCAAGGGGTTCTTGCTGCGCGAGGGCGGCTTTCCGACTTCGGATATCGGATCGGTAAAGGCGATCACGCGGCCGCCGCGCAACACATATTGATCAATGGCGTAACGGGTAACGGCGTCCATTTCCCCTGGATGCACAATCATCAGCACATCAAACGCATCATCAATGTCGGCGAATTGCCCGGTCAGCATTTCCACATCGAAATTATCGCGCATCTGCTCGTACAGCATGAAGGGCTTGATCTCGCCACGCATCACGGCTTCGATGCCGCCCTTGCCGATATCCAGAGGCAGGCCGGTGATCACGCCGATTTTGGGCTTTTTGGCGCTGGATAATTTATTGATCATTTGTGTCAGATCATATTCCAGAAACTGTTCGCGATCCTGGGTGAAAAACGCAATGGATTCGACGCCGTCCACCATATTCGCAGCACTTAGCCCGAGATAGAATTTCTCACCATTCTGGGTTGGCAGGCCCTGCATGCCCAGTGTGGCGGCACGCTCCTCGGCCTCGCTGAACGGTTCGGGATCGATGATTTCCAGCAGCAGATTACCATCGGAATTGGCCTCGAATTCCTTCAGCATGTCGCGTACCCGCTGCCCATAGATCTGCGCGCCTGGCACATCTTTCGCCAGCCGTTCGGAATAGAAAAATTGCAGCCGCACCGGCTCGCTCAGTTTGGCCAGCACATTGCGGGTGCCATCGCTGAGTGTGAACAGGTTGTCCTGGGTCAGGTCAAACCGCGCGGAATATAATGTTGCATTGGACAGCACATTGACTGCCAGAAACAGAATGGCTGTCAGAACCAGGGCGATAGGGGCCTGCATATTGCGTTGCATCTGCGCCTATCCCGCCTTTTTCATTTCAAGGATCACCGCATTGGCATAAAGCCAGGCGCCGGTCAGCGAGGCGAAATACACCACATCGCGCAGATCAATCACGCCATTGGTAATGGCGTCAAAATGGGTGAGAAAACTGAACGACGCGATCACTGACAAAAGCGCTTCGGGCGCCCAGGCGGAAAAGAAATCCAGCACCATCGGCAGGCCGCTGACCGTGAATAAAAAACACACCGAAACCGTAATCACAAACGCGATTACCTGATTTCGGGTGGTGGCCGAAATGGTGGAGCCGATCGCCAGATAAGCACCCGCCATCAACGCGCTGCCGATATAGCTGGCCAGGATGACGCCGTTATCGGGATCGCCCAGATAATTGACCGTGATCCAGACCGGAAAAGTCAGCCCCAGCGCCACCAGGGTAAAGCCCCAGGCGGCCAGATATTTGCCCAGCACAACGGCCCATAGCGGCACCGGCAGGGTCATTAACAGTTCAATAGTGCCGGATTTGGTTTCCTCCGCCCATAGCCGCATGCTGACCGCGGGGATCAAAAACAGATACAGCCAGGGATGAAACGAGAAAAAGCCTTTCAGCGTGGCCTCGCCGGTTTCAAAAAACTGCCCAATGTAAAATGTCGTCAGCCCGGTCAGGAACAGGAAGATGACAATAAAAATATAGGCCAGCGGCGTGGCGAAATAGCCCATGAATTCGCGGCTCAAAACCAGACGTAAGCCGTTCATGCGCGGGCCTCGTGTAAATCGCCGGTGGTCAGCGCACGGAACACTTCATCCAGCCGCCCGCGCCTGGCCAGTTCTGCGGGTGTTGCGTCGGCCACGATGCGCCCGCGATCAATGATGATCGCGCGGGTGCAGATGGCGTCAACCTCTTCCAGAATATGGGTCGAAATGATGATCGCCTTGTGCGGCGCCATTTCTGCAATCAATTGACGCACCGTATGTTTCTGGTTCGGATCAAGCCCATCGGTTGGTTCATCCATGATCAGCACGGGGGGGTCATGCAATATCGCCTGCGCCAGGCCAACCCGGCGCTTGAAGCCCTTGGACAAAGTGTCAATCGGTTGCTCCATCACCCCGGCAAGACCGGTGCGTTCCACCGCCAGCGCAATGGCCCTATCACGCGCGGCCCCGCTGATGCGCCGCACGCCCGCAATGAACAGCAAAAATTCACGCGGCGTCATGTCCGGATAGGCGGGCGCGCCTTCAGGCAGATAGCCCAGACTTTGCTTGACGCCGATCGGATCAAGCGTCACGTCGCGCCCCAGCACCCGCGCCGTGCCGGAGCTTGGCGTCAAAAACCCGGTAATCATCTTCATAGTCGTGGATTTGCCCGCGCCATTGGGCCCCAGAAAGCCCAGCACCTCGCCCTTGGCGACCCGAAAGCTGACCCCGTCCACCGCAGTAATCAGTGGGCCAAATTTTTTTACCAGTGCCTCGACTTCAATCATTTATGCGCCAAAAACAGAATAATAGCTTGCATTTGCTTTTGTGGCAGGCATTACCCCCTCCCTCTGTCACCCCGCACTTGTTGCGGGGTCCAGTGCCACAATTGAGGGCCGTGACTGTAACTCCTGGACACCGGAATAAATCCGGAGTGACAGGCTGAGATTAGGATCAACTTAATTCCGCACTCTTTTATTCAGATAATCAAAACACCCCCATCATGCAAGTCATATACCTGTGAATGGGAAGCCGGCGCGTTGGCGACATTGACCCTGCTAAATGATCGTGTAGGATGCGGCTTTGTTATGTAATCACAAAAATTTAGGGGGATTTATGGGCCAAATCAGCAACCTGATGCAGGGTAAGCGCGGCCTGATCATGGGGGTGGCCAATGAACGCTCCATCGCGTGGGGCATTGCCAAGACCTTGCATGAGCATGGGGCGGAACTGGCCTTTTCCTATCAGGGCGACGCGCTGCTCAAACGGGTGACGCCGCTGGCGCAGTCTTTGGGTTCAAATCTGGTGCTGCCCTGTGATGTGACCGATGCCGCCAGCATGGATGCGTTGTTTGAGAACCTGCGCAAACAATGGGGCACGCTGGATTTTGTGGTGCACGCCATCGCCTATTCGGCCAAGGAGGAGTTGAAGGGCCGCTATGTCGACACCAGCCCGGAAAATTTCGCCATGAGCATGAATATTTCCTGTTATTCGTTCACGGCGGTGACGCAACGGGCAGAAAAGCTGATGCCCAATGGCGGCAGCCTGCTGACGCTGACCTATTACGGTGCGGAAAAGGTCATGCCGCATTATAATGTCATGGGGGTCGCCAAGGCCGCGCTGGAGGCCAGCGTGCGCTATCTGGCGGCTGATCTGGGGGCAAAAAATATTCGCGTGAACGCGATTTCCGCTGGCCCTGTTAAAACGCTGGCGGCGTCGGCGATTGGCGATTTCCGATATATTCTGAAATGGAATGAATTGAACTCGCCCCTGAAGCGCAATGTCACCATTGAAGATGTCGGTAAGGCGGCGATGTTCCTGCTCAGCGATCTGGGCAGTGGTGTCACCGGCGAGTTGAGCCATGTGGATTGCGGCTATAATATTATCGGCATGAAGGACGAAAACGCACCCGATATTGCGGTGGCGCTTGCGGGCGGCAAGGGCGATTAATGTCGCATAACACTTTCGGGCATCTGTTTCGCGTCACCACCTGGGGGGAAAGCCACGGGCCGGCGCTTGGTTGCGTGGTGGATGGCGCGCCGCCGCGTCTGGCGCTGAACGAGCCGGATATTCAGGTCTGGCTGGACAAGCGCCGCCCCGGCCAGTCGCGTTTCACCACCCAGCGGCGCGAACCGGATATGGTGAAAATCCTGTCCGGAACCTTCGAGGGCAAAACCACCGGCACCCCCATCAGCCTGCTGATCGAAAATGTGGATCAGCGATCCAAAGATTATGGCGATGTGATGGATAAATTCCGCCCGGGTCATGCGGACTATACTTACCTCGCAAAATATGGCGTGCGGGACTATCGCGGCGGCGGTCGGCAATCCGCGCGGGAAACGGCGGCGCGCGTCGCTGCGGGCGCGATTGCGCGCATTATTTTGGGCAGGAAAATAAAAATTCGCGGCGCGCTGGTGCAGATGGGGCCACACAAAATCAATCCAGGAAACTGGAAGTGGGCGGAGACGGAAAAAAATCCATTCTGGTGCCCGGACGCCAACGCCGCCCAACAATGGGAAAGCTATCTGGATGGGGTGCGAAAGGCGGGGTCAAGCTGCGGGGCGGTGATTGAAGTGCGCGCATCGGGCGTTCCCGTGGGATGGGGCGCGCCGGTTTATGGCAAGCTGGACGCCGACCTGGCGCAGGCGCTGATGAGTATCAATGCCGTCAAGGGTGTTGAAATTGGCGATGGCTTTGCAGCCGCCAGCCTGACCGGCGAAGAAAATGCCGATGAAATGCGCGCCGTCAAAGGGGCCAGGCTTCCAAAATTTTTAGCCAATCACGCAGGCGGCATTCTGGGCGGTATTTCCACCGGCCAGGAAATTGTTGCGCGCTTTGCGGTGAAACCCACCAGTTCGATACTCAGTACACGCAATACTGTCACAACGGGCGGCAGGAATGCAGAAATCAGCACCAAAGGCCGCCATGACCCCTGTGTCGGCATCCGCGCCGTGCCAGTAGGCGAAGCCATGATGGCCTGTGTGCTGGCCGATCATCTGTTGCGGCACCGCGCGCAGAATGGCTGATATTTTTTGGGGACTTCCATTATGCCAGACATTTTTGTGAAATTTGCCTATCGCCTGTGGGCGCTGCTTCCCGTCCGGTTTCGTAAATCCGGCTTTGCCGTGGCGTTAAAAAACCGGATACGGCCAGTGCCTGCCCCAATCTTGATTAACCAGATCGACAAAACGGCGGCACCGCCAGCAAAATCTCCACGGCCCACAGCGCCCCGGGTCATTTCGACGCTACCGGAACTGGATGAAATGTTGCAGATGCTGGATGCCGCCGCGGCGGTTTCCGATGATGAATTAAGAAGGGGGTTTATGACCTTCACGATGAACTTCCCGATGAATATCGATGCGGATCCGGACTCCGAAGCCTACCGGGAGCATCAGCTTAAACTATATGGATGGCTGCACGGGAAACCTTATGCGGTTAGCAATGAGGTATGTGAATTCGATGTGAATACACTTGCGGATTCGCCCTTTCCCTTTTGCACCGAAAGCTGCCCCACAGTCGGCAATCATCTGATTGCCATTGGTCATCTCATTCGAACCCTCGATCTAAAACCAAAAAGCCGCATTCTGGAATTTGGTCCGGGCTGGGGCAACACAACGACATTTCTGGCCCGGATGGGGCACCAGGTGAAGGCCGTCGACATTGAAAAGAATTTTGTTCAGCTTATCGCAGAACGGGCGCACAGAAACAATCTCAGGATTGATGCGGTTCAGGATGATTTTTCGCTGATCCATAGATTGGAGGAGAAGTTTGACGCCGTGCTGTTCTTTGAATGTTTTCACCACTGCTCAAACCATCAGGCTTTGATTGCCGGGCTGGATCATGTCGTGGCGCCGGGCGGAAAAGTTGTGTTTGGGGCGGAACCCATTACGGATGCCTTCCCCATTCCATGGGGTTTGCGTCTGGATGGGGAATCGCTCTGGGCTATTCGCAAACATGGCTGGCTTGAACTGGGGTTTCAGGAAACTTATTTTCGCGGATTGCTCGCGCGGCATGGCTGGCAGACCGAGAAAAAAAGTTGCAGCGAAACCCCGTGGGGAGAAGTGTTCGTAGCGACGCGGCTCTAAAAATCCGTTTTGGAAAGTGCGCGCACGCGGCGGTCATCGGGCCAGGGAACTGCGTCGCCGGGGGCTACATCCGCGCCGATGATCAATGTGCCGGTGCGCGGCGTATCCAATGTCACGCTGCCGCCTGAATTGCTGACTTCGACTTTTCCTGTCAGCAACAATACTCCGTATACGCCATCAATCGGCCCGGCCCAGAAATCCGTGCCGCGAACGCCAATCGTGGCAACCGGGGTTTTTATTGTAAGCTTTCCGGGATGCCCCTTGGCGCCGCTGATAAATCGCAACGCGCCGGTCACAAGATTAATGATGGCGGAGCCATCTTTGTCATAGACAAATTCATCCAGCCGCACCTGCGCATTTTCGCCCAGCGCCAGGCTGGTTTCATCGGCCAGGCGTAATTCCGCCCGGGCCTGCGCACCGGTTTTCACCATTTCATTGCGATACACCGGATTGCCCGCGTTCAATGGACGCGCGGGATCAGTGCCGGATAGCGTGGCCGTGACTTCGTTCTTCGTTTTTTCAACTTTGCCGACATAATCTGATTGTTCAGCCATCGCCGGTCCAGGGGTGCAGAGGATTATTATCAGGGTAGTGGTGCGAATAGTTTGCATTATGGACATTTGCCGATTTCCCGTTCGTGATATGCTGCGGAGGTGATTCACCCACATAATGAGTATCCAGCGCAAATGAATTTAGCGTGTCGCGCCTGCGCCACCATTCTGATCCTGTTGTCTTGTGGCGGCTCTGGGCGCGCCAGCGAGTTTGGCGATGCCCTGACGGGGGGCGGGGCGTGGCTGGATTTACGCTATCGCAGCGAAATGGTGGATCAGGAAAACCTGCCCCGCAATGCCGCCGCCCATACCTTGCGCAGCCGCGCGGGTTATGCGACCGGCATTTATCGCGGCCTGTCGGCGATGGCTGAATATGAATATGTTTTCCATATCGGGGCGGAGCGGTTCAATAATGGCAATGAGCGCGGGTCGCCCTTTGCGCTCGTCGCCGATCCCGATACGGCGGAGCTAAACCAGGCGGCGCTGCGCTATGAGGGGCAGCTTGAAACCACCCTGATTATGGGCCGCCAGCGTATTGTGCATGACAATGAACGTTTTGTCGGCGATGCGGGCTTTCGCCAGAATATGCAGACCTTTGATGCGGTTTCTGTGATCAATCGCACGATACCGAAAACCGAACTGCGCTATGAATATATCGCGCGCGCCAATCGTATTTTCGGGCGTGAATCCAGCTTTGGTGACTGGGAAATGGATGGCCATGCCATGAGCGCCGCCTGGCTGGGGATGCGGGCGGGGAAACTGACCGGATATGGCTATCTGTTCGATATTGATGACCTGCCAGATTTTTCCAGTCAAACCTACGGGGTGCGCTGGGATGCGCACGGATTTGACGTGCAAGGCTGGCGCTTTGATTATGTGGCCGAGACGGCCTGGCAATCCGATTATGGCAATCACCGGGGCGACTATGACGCGGGCTATTTTCTGCTACAGCCCGGCATTGCCAACGGGCCGTTCACTTTCACGCTGGGCTATGAAGTTCTGGGCAGCGATAACGCCACTTCCTTCACGACGCCGCTGGCGACATTGCACAAATTTCAGGGATTTACCGATGTGCTGGATATTCCACCGCCGGACGGTGTGCGCGATTTTATGGCGGATATAAATTATCAGCGAACCGATGTTGCGCCATTTGAGGTTGTGCGCCTGTGGGGCGGGTGGCATCATTTTTCCGCAGTCGATGGGAATGATAACTATGGCCAGGAATATTATGTGGCGGGCGCCATGACGGCGCGCGGCATATACACGGAACTGAAGGCCGCCACCTACCAGGCCGATGGTTTTGGCGTTGATACACAGAAACTTTGGCTGAGCGTCGCCAGGGAATTTTAGCCGAAAACTATCAAATTTCGAGGGATGCAGACAAGCACCGTATGAAAGACTTTCTGAGCAAATTCAAGGGTGATGGCGCCCCCCTGCCGCCAAGGCCTGCCAGGACGGCCGTGGCGGTCGCAGGCCTGGGCGGATTTGTCGCGATTGCGGTGGCAGCCTATCTCACGGATTACTTTTCCATTGCGCTGATCCTTGGTTCCTTCGGAGCGTCCTGCGTACTTGTATTTGGCTATCCGGATGTGCCGTTTTCCCAGCCCCGGAATGTGATTGCCGGTCACTTTATCAGCTCATTGACCGGCCTTGCGGTGCTTGGCCTTATTGGGCCGCAATGGTGGGCCGTTGCGGTTGCGGTCGGGCTGGCGATTATGCTGATGATGCTGACGCGCACCGTGCATCCGCCTGCGGGGTCAAATCCGGTGATTATTTTCCTGCTGGAGCCTGGATGGGATTTTTTGGTGTTTCCAAGCCTTGCGGGGGCCGTGATTTTGGTCGTGGTGGCCCTGATCTATAACAACGCCACCAGAACCGCCAAATACCCCAAATATTGGTGGTAACGGGACTTTATTTGATCCCGCATGCAATCCTGCTTGATCAGGGGCTGGACTAGGTGTACAAGGCCCCTCTCAACAGGCATTTTCAGGGCTTACAGCGACATGGCGAATAACAGGCAGGCAAAAAAGCGTATCCGGCAAACCGCCACGCGAACCGTGGTAAATGGGGCCCGCCGCAGCCGTGTCCGCAGTTTTGTACGCCATGTTGAAGACGCCATCGCCAAGGGCGACCGTGCAGCGGCACTGGAAGCCCTGAAGGCGGTTGAACCTGAACTGATGCGCGGCGCGCAAAAGGGCGCCCTGAAAAAACGCGCGGCCTCCCGCAAAGTGTCCCGTTTGACCATCCGGGTTAACAGTCTGGGCGCATAATCCCGGCCATCGGGAATGTCGGGCATCGCCTGATGGGTGATGTCTAACCTGCTGAAATGTCTGACGATAAATACACTGCAAGGCATGCCAGGGACGCCCCGGCAGCGAGCGCCGTCTGCGCTATGAACGCAACAATTCTGTGCATTTATCATATGAAAACGTAAGAAAAAGTGACATTTGCCCAGTAAATGACAGCCTGCAAAATGACACTTCCCAGGTCAAGAAATTTATCTTTTGAAAACGAAAATTTTATTGGCTTTACCCTATTGCGCCGGAAAATTGTCCCGGCTACACTGTTTCACGCTGGTTAAAATCGCACCGGCCTTAGTTAAAATGAGTTAAAATTTAAAAATTCTATGACAGGTAGCAGTATCTGTGTTGGTATATATTGTTCGTTTGATTGTTATAGCAAGCATAGACTAGATATGCTCTGTTTTTACTGCTGAGTTGCGTTGCTCTTTTGTGCGCTTTACTTCAATCCAGATCAGGAAATGATGACCCATTCTTTACCAAACGATCCGTTGCCTGATGAAAATGCCTCTCGTGGCTATGCCGGGGATATCGATCCCAAACTGGCCTGGGATGTGTTATCCAAAGAGCGCAATGCCGTGCTGGTGGATGTACGCACCAGCGCAGAATGGAATTTCGTCGGCCTCCCTGATCTTTCATCCGTAGGCAAGCAGGTTGTGACGGTCGAATGGCAAAGCCTTCCCACCATGGCGCACAATCCTAATTTTGACAGCCAAACAAAAGACATGCTTATGCAATTGAATGCGACACAGGATAGTCCGGTGATCTTTATTTGCCGATCCGGTGCGCGCTCGCGTGATGCCGCCATCCGCCTGACACAGCTGGGTTTTAAGCGCTGCTATAATCTTGCGGGCGGTTTTGAGGGGGATCTTGATGACGCGCGCCATCGCGGGGGGCGCAGTGGATGGAAGTTCCATGGGTTACCGTGGAAACAAAGCTAACGGACTGAAAAAAGTAATTTCTGTCTGACAAAGCTGCTCGGGCGTTAAATATCAAGATTTTTCACGGCGGGGGGGCCTAATGACAAAACGAAATCCGGACACCGATATATTCACAGAACCGGGACATACACCCGCGCAGTCAGGATTAAGCGAGTCATCTGACGGGGCCGACCGGACCTTTCCCGCCGAAGTTTCAACCTCTGAACTTTCCCGTCAATGGACGCAGGTTGTGGCATTATTGCGCAAAGAGCTGGGGGAAGCGACCTATCAGAACTGGTTGTGCTTTATGGGGTGTGAAGGGATTGACGGCGGCTGCGTACAACTAACCGCACCCAGCCGTTTCAAGCGTGACTGGATCAGCTCACATCTGGGTGAGGCGCTTCTCAAGGCCTGGGGAACGGTTAACAGCCAGGTGCTACGGCTTGATCTGCGCGCAAGGGAAAATGCGCCCGGTCCATCGTCCAGCAATATCAGCACAAATGACGCCGTCACTGCCGCAAGCGCCCTGCCCGCACAGATGCGTGCCGAAAATCAGATTGATCCACGTAATGGCCAGTATGGCCGTCTGGGTGCGCCGCTGGACCCGCGCTTTACGTTTGAAGATTTTGTGGTTGGAAAATCCAATGAATTTGCCCATGCGGCCGCGCGCCGGGTTGCGGATTCCGATAACTTGCCGTTTAATCCGTTGTTTCTGCATGGCGGCGTCGGGCTGGGAAAAACCCATCTGATGCATGCCATTGCCCATGCTATCCGCGCGCAACATCCCCAACGCACGGTGCTGTATCTTTCCGCCGAAAAATTCATGTATCAGTTTATCAAGGCCTTGCGCGACAAGGACACGATGCCGTTCAAGGAAGCCCTGCGCTCGGTCGATGTGCTGATGATTGATGATGTGCAGTTCATTGGCGGCAAGGGATCGACCCAGGAAGAATTTTTCCATACCTTCAATGCACTGATTGACCATCAGAAACAGTTGGTGATCTCGGCCGACCGCTCGCCCTCGGATCTGGACGGGATTGAGGAGCGTATCCGTTCGCGGCTGGGCTGGGGCCTGGTTGCGGATATTCACCCCACAGATTATGAGCTGCGCCTGGGCATTTTGCAGGGCAAGGCGGAAATCGCCCGCCGCCAGATGCCGGATCTGCAAATTGCCGAGGCGGTGCTGGAATTTCTGGCTCATCGCATCAGCTCTAACGTGCGTGATGTAGAAGGCGCGCTGACCCGGGTGGTGGCGTTTGCGACCCTGGTGCGGCGTCCCATTACCGTGGATATGGCGCGCGAGGTTCTGCAGGACCTGCTGCGGGCCAGTGAACGGCGCATCACTATCGACGAAATTCAACGCAAGGCCGCGGAATATTTCAATATCCGTCTGGCGGATATGCTGTCGGCGCGGCGCGCCCGCGCGGTTGCCCGCCCCCGCCAGGTTGCCATGTATCTGGCCAAGCAACTGACAGCCCGTTCCCTGCCCGAAATTGGCCGGAAATTCGGTGGACGCGACCATACTACCGTCATTCATGCGGTACGCCGTATCGAACAGCTGCGCGAAAGCGACAATGCGCTGAACGAAGATGTCGAGAAGCTGCAACGGCTTTTGCAGGGCTAGAAAATCAGCTGCCATTAAGCTGTAACCGGATGCGATTTTACTGCTGGAATCTGCGCATTCTGCTATAGTGATTCGTACCCTTCATGCCCTTTCCGTCTGCCTGTCAGGGTCACTGGCGGTGCTTGCGGGCGGCTACGAACAGGAACGGTTTGAGAATGAAATTTACCATTGAAAGAACGGTTCTGCTCCGCTCTTTAAGCCATGTGCAAAGCATTGTGGAACGGCGCACCACAATCCCGATCCTCTCGAACGTTTTATTGCAGGCGGACGGGGACAAGCTGGACCTGACCGCAACCGATCTGGACATTGCCGTGCGTGAATCCGCAGCCGCAGCCGTTACGCATCCCGGCACTACGACAGTCCCGGCCCATACATTGCATGACATTGTGCGCAAACTGCCCGAAGGCGCGCAGGTTGAGATTTCCCTGGACGCAGATAGTGATCGCCTTTCCCTGAAAGCGGGCCGGTCACAGTTTTATCTTGCCAGCCTGCCGGCCACCGATTTTCCCGCCATGGATGGCGATAGCGTCGGCAAGGCATCGGAAGCTGCCGTGCAATTCATCATTGCCGCCGGGGATTTGAAACGTCTGATCGACAAAACCCGATTTGCCATTTCAACGGAAGAAACCCGTTATTACCTGAACGGGATCTACCTGCATGTGGCGCAGACCGCTGGCGTAAATATGCTGCGCGCTGTCGCCACTGACGGGCACCGCCTGGCGCGGGTAGAATTGCCCGCCCCCAGCGGGGCCGATGCAATGCCCGGCATCATCCTGCCGCGCAAGGCAGTGCTGGAACTGCATAAACTGATTGATGACGTGACCGGCGATGTCGCGGTCAGCACCTCTGCGGCCAAGATACGCTTTGCGTTTGATCATGTGACGTTAAGCTCGAAACTGATCGATGGCACATTTCCCGATTATACCCGCGTCATTCCCACCACCAATGACAAACGGATGGAAGTCGATAACGCCCAGCTTCGGCAGGCGGTAGACCGGGTATCGACCATTTCGTCGGAAAAATCCCGCGCCGTGAAGGTCAATCTGGGCAAAAACCAGATGATCGTATCGGTAAAAAATCCCGATCAGGGCAGCGCGACCGAAGAACTTGCCGTCAATTATGGATCCACGCCGATCGAGATCGGTTTCAACGCGCGCTATTTGCTGGATGTCGCCGCGCAGATCGATGGTGAAAATGCGATATTTGAATTTTTCGATGCGCATTCCCCTGCTTTGATCCGTGATAGCGGCGATGATTCAGCACAATATGTGCTGATGCCGATGCGGGTGGCGTGATCCCCCTTCGCCCCCTGGTTTCGGGCGACGCGGCGCACGAAAGGAGTTTGCGCCCATGCTAGCGCGAACAGTTTTGCCACAAGCGCCAGGCCGGTCACCCGCCGTCGTGGTGCGCTGGCTGAATGTCACGGATTTCCGCTGTTACACCCAGGCGCGCCTGAACCTGGACGGGCGCCCGGTGGTGCTGACCGGTGAAAATGGCGCAGGAAAAACCAATCTGCTGGAAGCACTGTCGTTTCTTGCCCCAGGGCGCGGGTTGCGCTGGGCGCGGCTTTCCGAAGTGACGCGGATCGGCGCCCCCGCCCATGCCTGGGCGGTGGCGGCCAGTCTTGACGCCCCGCATATTTCCGACACACCGATGCGGGTCAGCACGGGCATGCTGCCTGCGCTGGGCGGTGGCCCCGTCACAGAACGCCGCACGGTGCGGATAGATGGCGCATCTCAATCGTCCAGCACCATTCTGGCGCAGTTTCTGGCCGTAAGCTGGCTGACCCCGGACATGGATCGCCTGTTTGCAGAAGGCGCCAGCGGGCGGCGGCAGTTTTTTGACCGGCTAACCCTGGGCTTTGATACCAGCCATGGCACACGCCTGAACGCCTATGAACGGGCGCGCCAGGAACGCAGCCGTTTGCTGCGCAACGAAATGTCGGGACATCGCGCCGATCCGGCATGGCTGGATGCCCTGGAAGCCGCAATGGCCGAACATGGTGTTGCGGTCGCCGCCAGTCGCTGTGAGGCGTTGCGGAGGATTTCCGAGGCGCTGGAGGCCCATTCAGGGCCTTTCCCGCACGCCCTGCTGGCGCTGGATGGCCTGCTGGAGGACATGCTGGCCGATAGCCCTGCTGTCGACGTGGAAGACCGTTTTCGCGCCATACTGTCAGCCGCGCGACGGCGCGACAAGGAAGCGGGCCGCGCCCTGGAAGGGCCGCACCGCAGCGATCTTCTGGTATGGCATGGCGAAACCAGGATGCCCGCCGGCGATTGTTCAACCGGGCAGCAAAAGGCGCTGCTGATTTCCATTGTGCTAGCCAATGCACGGCTGCTGGCGCAAACAGGCGCCACGCCGCTATTGCTGCTGGATGAAGTGGTCGCGCATCTGGACGCGCCGCGCCGCGCCGCGCTGTATGACGCCATCAGCGATCTGGGGGCGCAGGCCTGGATGACCGGAACAGACAAATCGCTGTTTGAGGCCATGGGCGCACGCGCACAATATTTTACCGTAACGGATGGCGCGGTTTTCGCTGCCGCCAGCGAACCATAGAACGAACCATAGGGTTTTTTAAGAATGAGCGATGAATCCCGTAACAAGCAGGCCGCAAGCGAATATGGCGCGGAGTCCATCAAGGTTCTGCGTGGTCTGGATGCTGTGCGCAAACGCCCCGGCATGTATATCGGTGACACCGATGATGGCTCTGGCCTGCATCATATGGTGTATGAGGTTGTCGATAATGCGATCGATGAATCGCTGGCAGGCTATTGTGACCGGATCGTTGTGATCATGCACCCCGATGGATCGATCAGTGTTTCGGATAATGGGCGCGGCATTCCAACCGAAATACACAGCGAAGAAGGCGTATCGGCCGCCCAGGTCATTATGACCCAGCTGCATGCAGGCGGCAAATTCGACCAGAACTCCTACAAGGTGTCCGGCGGCCTGCACGGCGTTGGCGTCTCCGTTGTGAACGCATTGTCGGAATGGCTGGAGGTGCGCATCTGGCGCGGCGGCAAAGAACATTATATGCGCTTTCACCATGGCGAACCGCAGGCGCCGCTGCGCATTGTCGGCGATGCGCCGGGGTTGAGCGGAACGCTTATCGCATTTCTTCCCTCTACGGATACATTCACCAACACCGATTACAATTTCGAAACGCTGGAACACCGTCTGCGCGAACTGGCGTTTCTGAATTCCGGTGTGCATATCACCCTGCGCGATGAACGCGGGGTTGAGCCGCGCGAGGTTAATCTGGTCTATACCGGCGGGGTCGAGGCCTTTGTGCGCTATCTGGATCGCAATAAATCCAAACTGATTGACGGCCCGATCGCCATTTCCGGCGAACGCGATGGCATTATCGTCGATGCGTCACTGTGGTGGAACGATAGTGTCCATGAAAACGTATTGTGCTTTACCAACAATATTCCGCAACGTGATGGCGGCACCCACCTGGCGGGATTTCGCGGCGCGCTGACGCGCTGCGTCAATGCCTATGCCAATAGTTCCGGCATGGCGAAAAAATCCAAGGTGCCGTTGACCGGCGATGACGCGCGCGAAGGGCTGACCTGTGTTCTGTCGGTAAAAGTGCCTGATCCGAAATTTTCATCGCAAACCAAAGACAAGCTGGTGTCATCCGAGGTGCGCCCCGCCGTTGAAGGGCTGATCAATGACCGCCTGTCACAATGGTTTGAGGAGCATCCGGGCGAGGCCCGCACCATTATCACAAAAATTATCGAAGCCGCCGCCGCCCGCGAGGCTGCACGCCGCGCGCGTGAATTAACCCGGCGCAAAAGCGCGCTGGATATTTCCAATCTTCCCGGAAAACTTGCGGATTGCCAGGAACGCGATCCGGCCAAGTCCGAAATTTTCCTGGTCGAAGGCGATTCCGCAGGGGGTTCCGCCAAGCAGGCCCGCGACCGCGCCAATCAGGCGGTGCTGCCCCTGCGCGGCAAGATCCTGAACGTGGAACGTGCGCGGTTTGATAAAATGCTGGCCTCCAACGAAATCGGCACACTGATTACGGCGCTGGGCGCGGGCATCGGGCGCAATGATTTCAACATTGAAAATGCCCGCTACCACAAAATCGTCATCATGACCGACGCGGATGTGGACGGCGCACATATCCGCACCCTGCTGCTGACTTTTTTTTACCGGCACATGCCGCAACTGATCGAGCGGGGATATCTCTATATTGCGCAACCGCCGCTATACAAGGTCAGCCGGGGCAGCTCAGAGCAATATCTGAAAGATGAAAAGGCGCTGGAGGATTATTTGATCACCAGTGGCGTCAAGGACGCTGTACTGCATCTGTACGATGACACTCAGCGCGCCGGAGAAGATTTGCGCGAACTGACCGAACATGCGCGCGGCATCCGCGCCATATTGAACCATCTGCCAAAGGGCAAATATCCGGATTTCATTATCGAGCAGGTGGCCATTGCGGGCGCGTTAACACCTGATGTGCTGGACGATCCGGCAGAGGCGAGCCGCGTGGCGCAAGCCATTGCAACCGCGCTGGACCAGAACACCGCAGAAGAAGATCGCGGCTGGCAGGGCGAAGCGACCAATACAGGCGGCCTGCGGTTTTTCCGCGATGTGCGCGGTGTGCGCGAGGCCTATGAAATCGACGCCCCGTTGCTGGCCAGCGCCGAAGCCCGTCGGCTAAATGCGGAAGTACCGGAACTGCAAGCGGTTTTCCGCCGCTCGGCCACGCTGCGGCGCAAGGACAATGAATATATTATTGCCTCTCCCACCGCGCTGTTTGAGACCATCAAACAGATTGGCAGTCAGGGCATCAGCATTCAGCGTTATAAAGGCCTGGGTGAAATGAACCCGGAACAATTGTGGGAAACCACGCTGGACCCGCAGGTGCGTTCACTATTGCAGGTGAAGGTTGATCATTCCGACACGGCGGACGATCTGTTTTCGCAGCTGATGGGCGATGTGGTTGAAACACGGCGTCAGTTTATTTACGACAATGCCCTGAAAGTATCCAATCTGGATGTCTAGTTCCGCCTCCAGCCCGGCCAGCTATATTCTGACGGTTTCGTGCCCTGATCGGGTAGGCATTGTTGCCGCCGTGGCCGGGGTTCTGGCCGACAGCGATCTGTTCATTACGGACTCGCATCATTTTGGCGATCCCGGCACCAGAAACTTTTTCATGCGCACGGCCTTTGAAGCGGCAAACCCGGAATTTAACCAGACGGCGTTTGCCAAAATATTCAGCCCCATCGCCACGCGGTTTGGCATGCGCTGGACATTGACGAACTGCATGCTGCGGCCATCGGCGCTGATAATGGTGTCGAAATCCGACCATTGCCTGAATGATCTGCTGTACCGCCACCGTACCGGTTCGCTGCCGGTGCATATTCCGGCCATTGTTTCCAACCATATGAATTTGGCGCCGCTGGTCCAATGGCACAAAATCCCGTTCCTGCATGTGCCGGTAGGCAAGGACAATAAACCAGAGGCCGAAGCCCGCCTGCGCGATATTATCGCCCAGACCAAGGCGGATTTCGTTGTTCTGGCCCGTTACATGCAGATTTTTTCGCCGGAATTATGCGCGGAGCTGGAAGGCAGGGCGATCAATATTCATCATTCCTTCCTGCCCAGCTTCAAGGGCGCCCAACCCTATCAGCAGGCGCATAAGCGCGGCGTCAAACTGATCGGCGCCACGGCGCATTTTGTCACGCCGGATCTGGATGAAGGCCCGATCATCGAGCAGATGGTTGAACGTATTGATCACAGCTACACCGCCGAGGCAATGGCCGCCGCCGGGCGCGATGTGGAAAGCATGGTACTGGCCCGCGCCGTGCGCTGGCTGGCGGAACAGCGGGTGTTTCTGAACGGCAACAAGACCGTGGTTTTCAGATAGAATTATGCCAGCGCGCCGCGTTCTTCAATGAATGTGATCACCGCATCCTGACCAATGCCCGCGCGTAAATTGGTGAATACAAAGGGACGCTCCCCGCGCATTTTTTTGGCGTCACGCGCCATCACGTCCAGATCGGCGCCGACCATCGGTGCCAGATCGATCTTGTTGATGATCAGCAGATCAGAGCGCGTAATGCCCGGGCCGCCCTTGCGCGGAATTTTATCGCCCGCCGACACGTCAATGACATAGAGCGTGAGATCCGCCAGTTCCGGCGAAAAGGTCGCCGCCAGATTATCGCCGCCGCTTTCGATGAAAATAATATCCAGATCGGGAAAACGCGCATTCATCTTGTCCACGGCGGCCAGATTGATCGAGGCGTCTTCACGAATGGCGGTGTGCGGGCAACCGCCGGTTTCCACCCCGTCAATGCGTTCGGGCGGCAGTGCGCCGGAACGGGTGAGGAATTGCGCATCTTCCCTGGTGTAAATATCGTTGGTGATGGCGGCGATGGAATAGGCGTCACGCATATTCTTGCATAAGATATCCATCAGCGCCGTTTTACCGGAGCCGACCGGGCCGCCTACGCCGATGCGGATTGGTCCGTGTGCAGATTTATTCATGATCGGAACAGCCTCGTATATTGGGTTTCATGCCGGGCGGAACAATAATCCAGCATGGGGGTGGCGCTGCCAATTTCGGATAACGGCAATGCTTCAGCCAGTTCAACGGCGGCGGCAACATCCGCTTCCAACAGGCGCAGAGCAATCTGCCCATCTGTCTGGCCAAGCGGAATCAGCCGCACCCCCGCCGAAATCAAATTAGCCGTAAAGGCATGCAGATAGCCCGCCAGCGCATCGCGCATGTCAATGCCATGCGCATGGGCGCTGAGAGCGACGATGACGGGATAGCTGGGGGCGGCGTAATCAGACTGCAATGAAGGCTTGTCCAATACCGGGTGCGGCCAGGCGTCGCGGATGGCGCGGGTAAAAGCGGCGCCCTGGGCCTGGGTTTCCAGCGCAAGTTCGGATGTTGAGCGCATGGCGGATGACAGTTCAAATATTTCCATCAGCAGGGCGTGGTTGTTTGCAGCCCGCGCGCGCCATGCGGCCACAAACAGCATCGCATCATTCAGGCCGGAGCCATGGCGCAGCAAGGTGGCGCACCATGCCACCAGATCATCGCGATTTTTAATCAGTTCAATTTCCACGGCAAATTCAAGACCGTGGGAATAGCTGAACGCCCCCACAGGAAAGGACGGCGACAGCCAGGCCAGTAGTCTGTACAGAGATGAACTAGTAGTCATGGGTGTGACCATGTGCATGCGCAGGCGCGCCGTCATAGGCGCCGGGTTCCGGCGCGAAAATACCCAGCTTGCGTTCAACCTTTCCACCTAGATCAATGACCATATGTTCGATCACATGATCATAGCGCAGGCGCAGACAGCCAGCCTCCAGCACCTGCACCGGCAGATGCCGGTTGCCCAGATGCCAGGCAATGCGGATCGCATCTCTGGAATGGGCGGCGGCAATGTCCATCACATCTTCGCGGGCGGCGCGCACCTGCACCCAGCGTCCATCATCCAACAACAGGCCATCGCCATCGCCAAGGCGTTCCGCGCGCGCCAGATCCAGTATGAAATCGCCCTGCGCATTATCCAGCGTGAGGCGCACCCGCCGCCGGCACCGGTCATCAAAGCCCAGCGTGACGCACCCCGCCGCCGCGTGTTCGGGCCAGTGACCCGCCGTGGAAACCTGTGTGGCGCGCGGTAATGTCATGTTCAAAACAGAAAATAGCGTTGCGCCATCGGCAACACGGATGCAGGCGCACAGCTCAGCACTTCGCCATCGGCGCGCACTTCATAGGTTTCGGGATCAACCTCGATTTTTGGCAGCGCATGATTATGGATCATCTGCGCTTTGCCAATGGCGCGAATATTTTTCACCGGCAGAATCTCGCTTTGCAAACCCAACTGGCCCGCAAGCCCGCTCGATACTGCCGCCTGTGACAGGAAACTGAACCGGCTGGCGGTGCGTGCGCGCCCGAATGCGCCAAACATCGGGCGAAAATAAACCGGCTGCGGTGTCGGGATGGAGGCGTTGGGATCGCCCATCAGCGCAGCGGTGATGGTTCCGGCCT
>Ga0209893_1000008_pt1 | contig 65920 bp, 71 predicted proteins | sample GWRWT3_25Nov14_FD_187190 | JGI IMG/M metagenome (GOLD analysis project Ga0209893, IMG submission 187190) | Sand microcosm microbial communities from a hyporheic zone in Columbia River, Washington, USA - GW-RW T3_25-Nov-14 (SPAdes) (version 2) | ecosystem: Engineered > Artificial ecosystem > Sand... | reverse complement strand
TCTGCTCTTCCGTAAAACGTGATCCCTTCATCGTCCGTCTCCCTGAGTTGACGGACTCTACTCATTTTTGGAGGGGTTTTAAGGGCTCAGGTCACTTAAGCCGGGACCGGGCCGAAATCATGCGTGAACTAATTACTTCCGTGAAAAGCAGTGCGCCACTTTTGCCCCCCGCTGTCCGGTAAGGGGCTAGACATCAGATGCAGCAAAAACCATCACGCTGGAATATATCGCCCGCGCTGATTGCGCCCGAGGCGCGCAATCTGTGGAAGGGAGTGGCGTTTGTGGCGCCGCTGTGGGGCAGTGCGGGCAGGGGCGCGCTATTGGGGCCGCATGGAGGGCCGCTTTCCGGTTCAAATCTGGTTGCGGGTTCAACCCTGCAATGGCGCGGCACGCCATATGGGTTGGGCGCGGGGATTTCAGGGGCGTCAAATCTCTTGTATCAGGACAATTTTATTGCGCTACCAACATCCAATGGTGTGGGAACCGGCGATTTTACTGTGGTTTGTCTGGCTAACCCCCCTGCTGAGGCAGCCGTCTCCAACGCCATAGGACAAAATGTTAGTGGCTTACAGCCACGACTTGATATGTTTTTTAATGCAGCCAGCATTGCCGCATCCTCGGGCAGTTTTGAATTTTTGACCCGGGACGCCACGAACGTCTTTGTAGATGTTGCAGGCGTGATTGATGGTAAATATCATTTATTCGGCGGTAGCCGGGATGGCGGCAATGTCCGGGCATGGGTGGATGGCCTGTTGCGCGCATCCACATCGAACACTGTTCAAAACATTGCTGGCGCGGGTGGGGGTTTTGCGATTGGTAGCCGGGCGGAAAGTACGGTTACCCGAATTAATACCGCCACGACCGTCGTTTTTGTGGCGGGGTGGAACCGGGCGCTAAGTACGGCCGAGATGCGCCTGCTGGCGCTAGATCCGTTTTTGATGTTGCGTCCGACGCCCGAGTGGCGCGGCGTGTGGACGCCGCTTGCGGGCGCCGGAGTTTTAAATCCAAACGATATGGGGGACGGGGTTCAGCTCGAGTCCCCCGCAATTTCTCAAGCTCACAATTTGAGCCCATTGGATGGGTTTTTTGCGCAAGGCTTCGAGACGCCCACGCTTGCGCTTGGGGGGGTATTGAGCCCGGCCAAAAGTTATCTGGCCTCGGTTTTGGAAACACCGGCGTTTACGCAGACGCATTTTTTAGCTCCGGGCAAACTATTCCTTGCTGAAACTATTGAGCCAGCAGGACTGAACCAGGCGCACCAGTTTGTGCCGCAGAAAATGAATTTCGCTTGTCCTTTTGATTTTGTGCCGCTTGGCGGGAGCGCGCAAACCGGGCATGAATTCAGAACATCTGGCGTCACCACAAATTCCCGAAAGAAAAATATCAGCAGCAATGCGCGCGGTGCGCAGACGCTGACGGATAGCCGGTCAAAATCAATTACGGAGTAAACCATGGCAAAGACAGTAGATGATGCCGTACTGGATGCGGCATTGAACCAGATCAAGACAACCGCAGACAGGCTGGTGGTGTGCATTGGCGCGCCAGTGACCTATGCGGAAGCAAACGCCAATTCCCCAACGGGGAAACGGTGCGGGCAGCGCGCCATTACATCGGCGAATTTTACGGGGCCTGTGAATGGCGATGTGTCAGGCCGCAAGCTGACGGTCAATCAGCAGACCGGCATTACGGTGGATGTCAGCGGGACCGCTGATCATGTGGCGCTGGTGGATGACACGGCCAGCATATTGCTGGCTGTGACCAGCCTGAGCGCGTCACAGGCGGTGACGGCGGGCAACACCATGACGGTGAATGTCTTCGATCTTGAAATTGCCGATCCAACATAAGGGGTACGGATATGCAGGTTTACGTCAAGGATCCGGGCGCAGTGCTGGATTATTCGATCGATTGGGGGACTGGATATCTGCAAAGCGGGGAGACGCTGAGCAGCAGCATCTGGACGATTTTTCCAGCCGACATGACGCAAAATTCGGCGTCCAATGCGGCGGGCGTAACGAGCATAACGGTTTCGGGCGGCGCGGTGGGGCAGATTTACCAGCTTACCAACCGCATCACGACATCGCAGGGGCGCACCGATGAGCGTTCCATCACCGTCAGAGTGGAGCACAGATAATGATCCGTGAACGGTTGAGTTTAATAAGCGCGCCCGCAATCGAGCCGGTGAGTGAGGCGGAAGTGATGGCGCATTTGCGCACCGGAAGCGAGGATGAGCTGGCATTGATGCTGGGGCATATTCGCGCGGCCAGGCAGATGGTGGAAAGCTGGACCGGGCGGGCGCTGATCAGCCAAAGCTGGCGCTGGATGCTGGATGGCTGGCCTGGCACTGTATCGCAAGACTGGTGGGATGGGGTGCGGCCCGGTGCGATAAGCGCGGGCGCCGCGCGATTTATTGAGGTTCCGAAAGCGCCGCTGCTGTCGGTGAGCGCGGTGACCTTGTTTAATGATGCGGATCAGGGGGTCGTGTGGGCGGCGGCAAATTATTTTGTGGATACAGCAAGTACGCCGGGAAGGCTGGTATTGCGCAATGCAGCCAGTGTGCCGCTGCCGCAACGGTCCGCCAATGGATTGCAGATTGATTTTACCTGCGGCTATGGCGTGGGGCCGGGGGACGTGCCCGCACCGCTGCGCCAGGCGGTGCTGATGCTGACGGCGCATTATTTTGAAAACCGGGAAGTGATGCAGGGCGCAGAGGGCGGGAGACATGTTCTGCCGCTGGGCGTGCATGCGTTACTGGCGCCCTATCGCATGATGGGGTTGTGACATGATCGGAGGATTGCGGCATCGGGTAATTCTGCAACGCCGGATCGAAGTGGCGGATGCGGGGGGCGGGGTCAGTTTAGGCTGGACGGATATTGCAGGCTTGCCGGCGGAGATCATGCCGCTTGCGGGCAGTGAAAGGGTCCAGGAGATGCGGGTTCAGCCGGTGCAGAATTTTCTGATCCGGTTGCGGTATCGCGATGATGTTACACCGGCGGACCGGCTGCTGTTCGGGCAGCGTGTGCTGAATATTCGCAGCGTCCGGAATGTGAAGGAACGCAGCCAGTGGCTTGAATGCCGCTGTGAAGAAGGCGTGGGCGGGTAAGGCGCCGCATCTAACTCGCCGTCATTTCGAGCGAAGCGTGGCAATCCAGGGCTACACGGCATGGTCCGTGTTTGTGGCTTCTGGATTGCCACGTCGCTTCGCTCCTCGCAATGACGGCGACTTAAATCATAAAAGAGAAAGGATTATGCCCATGACCGCGGCAGGATGGGAGCTGCAACAGGCGATCTTTGCGCGTCTGGATTCTTTACTGGCGGAGCCGGTCTATGACCATGTGCCGCAGAATGCGCCGTTTCCCTATGTGGTGGTGGGCGACGCCACGGCCACGGCCTGGGGGGCGGGGGATCTGAGTGGCGAGAGCCATGCGCTGAGCATTCATATCTGGTCGCGCTATCAGGGGCGCAAAGAAATGAAACAGGTCATGGCCGCCATTATGACGGCGCTGAATGGGGTGGCGCTGACGCTGGCCGGGCATCATCTGGTCGATTTGCGGTTCGTGTTTGCCGATGAGTTTCCGGACCCGGACGGTATTTCACGCCATGGGCTGGTGCGGTTTCGCGCCGTCACCCATCCGGTTTAATTTTTCTTACAGACGAAAAGGAGATAGCGATGGCCGCACAAAAGGGTCGTGATCTGCTGTTGAAGGTGGATAGCACGGGAGCGGGAGTATTTGTCAGTGTGGCGGGATTGCGCAATCGCAACCTGTCGCTGAATGCGAGACCGGTGGATATTACCAATGCAGACAGCATCAATGGATGGCGTGAAAGTTTGGAGGGGGCGGGGGTTAAATCCGCATCGCTGAGCGGGACGGGCGTGTTTCGCGATGATGCGGCGGATGAAACCGTGCGCGGATATTTTTTCAACGGAAGCATTCGCAACTGGCAAGTGATTGTACCTGGTTTCGGAATTATTCAGGGCGCTTTTCAGATTACGGCGCTGGAATATGCAGGCGAATATGATGGCGAGGTGACCTATTCGCTGGCGCTGGAAAGCGCCGGCGCGCTCAGCTTCACGGTGATATGAGATGGCCAATCCATATCGGGGTGAAATTTCCGCCAATCTGGATGGCAAACCATACACGCTGTGCCTGACTTTGGGGGCGCTGGCGGAACTGGAAGAACGGCTGGGCGGGGAAGATATTCTGGCGCTGGCGCAGCGCTTCGAGAGCGGGCGGATCACGGCGCGCGAAGCCATGTGTGTGATCGGCGCCGGGTTGCGCGGGGCCGGGCACGATATTGGCGATGACGCCGTTGGACGCATGCAGGTGGATGGCGGCGTGCCGGGATATCTTTCGCTGGTGATCAATCTGTTGCAGGCGGCGTTTGGCACCGATGAGGCGCCGGGCAAGCCCGCAGGTAAAGAGAACGGGAAGGGCCATGCCCCTTTCCCTGGCGGCGTCTGATGGGGCTGGCCTTTGGGCAGCTTCGTCTGACGCCGGAACAATTCTGGCGGATCAGCCCGAAGGAGTTGCAGGCGGCGCTGGACGGATATCTGAATGGCGGATTTTGGGCGGAGGGATCAGCCGTTCTGGGACGCTGGGAATTGGATGCGCTGTGCGTGCAGTTTCCAGATGAAGGAGTAGATGATGCCCCCTATTGATGAAACAGGCCAGGGCGCCGACGCTGGCGTTCAGAAGACGGATCAGCAGTTGCAGCGCTTGAGCGAGCTGCGGGTGCGCACCCGCGAATATAGCAATGATCTGCGCGTACTTGCCAGTGCGGGGCGCGATACCGGAGAGATTTTGGCGCGCGCCTTTACGGGTGCGGCGTTGCGCGGCAAGGATCTGTCGGACAGTTTTCGATCCGTGATCCTGTCGTTAAGTCAGAAAACATTGCGCTCTGCCGCCAATTCATTTTCGGGTGCGGTGACATCGGGGCTGGGTAATTTATTTGGCGGCATGATGCGCAATGCGAATGGCAATGCCTTTTCGCAGGGGCGGGTTATTCCGCTGGCGCGTGGTGGTGTGGTGAGCGGCCCAAGTATTTTTCCCATGAGCGGCGGGGTGACAGGATTGATGGGGGAGGCCGGGCCGGAAGCGGTACTGCCGCTGACGCGCGGGGCGGATGGGCGGCTGGGCGTACGCGCAGGAGATGGCGGGGCCGGGCGGCAGGTGACCATTAATTTTAATGTGACGACGCCGGATGCAGAAGGGCTGCGCCGGTCTGAAGCGCAGATCGGCGCCATGCTGCAACGGGTGGCCGGGCGCGGCGGGCGCAATTTGTAACAGGAGCGTGGAAATGGCATTTCATGAAATACGCTTTCCCACGGGGATAAGTCTTGGGGCCAGCGGCGGGCCGGAGCGGCGCACGGAAATTGTAACGCTGGCCAGCGGGTATGAAGAACGAAACAGCCCGTGGGCGGATTCAAGGCGGCGCTATAATGCAGGCTATGGGGTGCGCTCGCTTGGCGATATTCATCAGGTGATTGCATTTTTTGAAGCGCGCGGCGGCCGGTTGCACGGGTTCCGGTTCAAGGATTTCAGTGATTTTCAGTCGTCGCCGCCGGGCAGTGCGATTGGGCCGAACGACCAGATCATTGGGGTGGGCAACGGGAGCGCCACCAGTTTTCAGATTTATAAAAATTATATCAGCGGCAGCCAGTCCTATACGCGCGCCATACGCAAACCTGTGGCGGGGACTGTGCGGGTGGGGCTGAATGGCGTGGAACAGGGTTCCGGGCTTTTCACAGTGGACAGCACGACCGGGGTTATCACCTTTTCAGCGGCGCCGGGCGCGGGCGTAAGCATCAGTGCGGGATTTGCGTTTGATGTGCCGGTGCGATTTGACGCGGATTTTCTGGAGATCAATCAGGCCGCGTTCAGCGCCGGACAGATACCGAACATCGCATTGGTAGAGGTGCGGTTATGAAAATTCTGCCAACGGGCATGCAGGCGCATCTGGATAGTGGCGCGACGACCCTGTGCCATTGCTGGAAACTGACACTTCGAAGCGGCGCGGTGTCGGGTTTTACCAGCCATGACCGCGATCTGGTTATTGCGGGCGTGACCTATTCGGCGCTGAGCGGATTTGAAGCGAGTGCGATGGAAAGTTCTCTGGGGCTGAATGTTGATGATCTGGAAGTGATGGGCGCGCTGAGCACGGCGGCGCTGAATGAAGCCGATCTGGCGGCGGGAAAATTTGACAATGCGGAAATTCAGATATTGCGCGTCAACTGGCAGGATGTCAGTCAGCGGGTTGTGCTTGCCAGCGGCAATCTGGGTGAAGTCAGCCGGAGCAGCGTTGGATTTCGCGCCGAAGTGCGGGGACTGGCGCATCATCTGAATCAGCCGCAGGGGCGGCTGTTTCAATATGGCTGCGATGTTGATCTGGGTAGCGCAAAATGCGGGATCAATCTGGCATTGTCCGCATTTACAGGTGTTGGCAGTGTACAGAGCATTCCTGTTGTTGCGGACAATCGGCGCGCATTTATTGCGGGCGGCCTGGGCGCATTCGCCAGTGAATGGTTTTCACGGGGAAAAATACGCTGGACCAGCGGGGGCAATAATGGATTGGCCATGGAGGTAAAGCAGCATGCGCTGGCCGGTGGCGCGGTTACCCTTGATCTGTGGCTATCGATGCCAAAGCCCATAGTTGTTGGCGATACATTCAGCATCACGGCCGGGTGCGACAAGCAATTTGCGACCTGCCGGGAGAAATTCAGCAATGCGGTGAATTTTCGCGGGTTTCATTTAATGCCGGGGAATGACTGGATCCAGAGCTATCCGCGATCGGGTGACGCCAATGATGGCGGGAAAATGTAATGGATCGTGCACGGATTATTGCAGCGGCGCGGGCATGGATCGGCACGCCCTATCAGCATCAGGCGAGTTGCCGGGGTGCGGGATGTGACTGCCTGGGGCTGATACGCGGTGTGTGGCGCGATCTGTATGGCGCCGAGCCGGAAACGGCGCCGCCATACGCCATGGACTGGGCGGAGGCGAAGGCCGCAGAGCTGATGCGCGACGCGGCGCGCCGCCACATGCAGGAGATTGTGCCGGGTGAGGCGGGGCCAGGGGATGTGCTGATGTTTCGTATGGTGCGAAACGGACCAGCGCGCCATGTCGGCATATTATCTGATCGCGGGCACATCATTCATGCCTGTTCGGGGCATGCGGTGCGCGAAGAAGCGATTGGCCCCTGGGCACGCCGCGCGGCCTATGCGTTCCGGTTTCCAGGAATGAAGGAATAGTTTTATGGCAACACTGGTTTTGACAGCCGCTGCATCGTCGTTTTCGAGCAGTGCGGGGCTTGGGTTTTTTACGACGGCGGCGCTGGGGCTTGGCACAGCGGTTGCGGGAAGTCTGATTGATCAGCGGCTGTTCGGGCGGGGCGGCGCACAGGCGGAAGGCCCCCGGCTGGATGAGCTGCGCATCATGTCATCGACAGAAGGCGCGCCGATTGCGCGGATTTATGGACGAGTGCGGATTTCCGGCCAGGTAATCTGGGCAGCGAAGTTCAAGGAGGTTGCCACCACGACCAGCCAGTCTTCGGGCGGGCGCGGCGGCAAGGGATTGGGCGGCCGCAGCAGCGGTTCGGCAGCCAGCACCACAAACTATTTCTATTTTGGACGCTTTGCGGTTGCCCTGTGTGAGGGCGAAATAAGCCGTATCGGACAGATATGGGCAGATGGAAGACTGCTGGATTTAAGCGGCGTGAATTTTCGGGTGTACCGGGGCACGCCAGACCAGACGCCGGACCCTTTGATCGAAGCCATTGAAGGCGCGGGCAGTGCGCCGGGATTTCGCGATCTTGCCTATGTGGTGTTTGAGGATCTGGCGCTGGAACAGTTTGGCAATCGGGTGCCGCAGCTTTCATTTGAAGTGTTCCGTGGGCTGAGTGATGTGGAGGAATTAATTCGCGGGGTTGATCTAATTCCGGGTTCTACGGAGTTTGGCTATGATCCGCAAATCCAGATACGCGATATTGGCAAGGGGAAAACGGCGCCGGAAAACCAGAATAATCTGAGCGGATCAAGTGACTGGGATCTGGCGCTGAATCAGTTGCAGGAAACCTGCGTGAATTGCAGATCCGTCGCACTGGTGGTGTCGTGGTTTGGAACCGATCTGCGCGCCGGGTTTTGTGAAATTCGGCCGGGAGTGGAGAGCGTCGACAAGATCACGCTGCCTGATTCCTGGCGGGTGGATGGGGTTGACCGGGGTTCGGCGCATGTGGTGAGCCAGATTGATGGTTCGCCTGCCTATGGCGGTACGCCGTCAGATGCGGCGGTGGTGCGCGCAATTCTTGATCTGAAGGCGCGCGGCATCAAGGTGTTGTTTTATCCGTTTATCATGATGGATATTGCGGCGGGCAATGTGCTGCCCGATCCCTATACGGGAAGTGCGGGGCAGGCAGTATATCCGTGGCGTGGGCGCATTACCTGTCATCCCGCGCCGGGGCAAGCAGGGACACCGGATAAGTCGGCAGCGGCCACGGCGCAGATTGCGGGATTTTTTGGCAATGCGAGCGCGGCAAATTTTTCGGTTTCGGGAACAAGCGTCAGTTATAGCGGGCCTGCGGATTGGGGATTGCGGCGCATGGTGCTGCATTATGCGCATCTGTGCGCAACGGCGGGCGGCGTGGATGCGTTTGTGATTGGATCAGAACTGATCGGGATTACGACGGTGCGCGATAGCGCCAGCGTTTACCCGGCGGTAGCGCAACTGCAAAGCCTGGCGGGGGCGGTGAAGGGTGTGTTGCCGGCGACGAAAATTTCCTATGCCGCCGACTGGTCGGAATATTTCGGGCATCAGCCTGGCGATGGCAGCGGCGATGTGTTTTTCCATCTTGATCCGCTATGGGCGGACGCCAATGTGGATTTTGTTGGTATCGATGTCTATATGCCGTTAAGCGACTGGCGCGATGGGGATACCCATCTTGACGCGCAGGTGGCGGATTCGATTTATGATTTACCCTATCTGCGCGGCAATATTCGCGGCGGTGAGGGGTATGACTGGTATTACGCATCACCGGCTAACCGCGCCGATCAAATCCGTACGCCGATTACCGATGGCGCCTATGGCAAGCCATGGGTGTACCGGTACAAGGATTTCTGGAGCTGGTGGGATCAACAGCATTTCAATCGTCCGGGCGGCGTGCAAAGCGCAACGCCGACGGCCTGGACGCCGCAAAGCAAGCCGATCTGGTTTACGGAAACCGGTTGTCCGGCGGTGGATAAAGGCGCCAATGAGCCCAATAAATTCATTGATCCAAAATCATCGGAAAGTCTTGCCCCGCATTTTTCGCGTGGATCGCGGGATGATTTTATTCAGCGCCGGTTTCTGCAGGCCATTCATCAATTCTGGGATCCATTGAACCCTAATTTTGTTGAAGCCAATAATCCGGTCAGCGCCGTTTATGGCGGGCGCATGGTCGATCCGGAAAATATCTATGTCTGGACCTGGGATGCGCGGCCCTGGCCGGATTTTCCGGCGCGCCGCGATCTGTGGACAGATGCGGGTAATTGGCGGCTGGGGCACTGGATCAATGGACGGCTTGGCGCAAGTGGATTGCGCGAGATTGTGGAGAATATTTTGTTCGCCAGCGGGTTCACGCAATTTGATGCGACGGGGCTGGTCGGCATAGTGGATGGATTTGTCATTGACCGGATCATGTCGGTGCGCGACGCCCTGCAACCGCTGATGCAGGCGTATTTTTTTGATGCGGTGGAAAGCGAGGGGCTGATCCGGTTTATGCATCGCGGGCGGGCGGCGGTTGCCGATCTGAGCCAGGCGGATGTGGTGGCGGTGAACAGTCAGGGAAAATCGGATTATGAGCTGACACGGGCGCAGGAAACCGAGCTGCCGCTGGCGATGAAGCTGCAATATATTGATGGGGCCGCCGATTACCGTCAGGGCAGTGTGGATAGCCGCAAGCTGACGGGCGCAAGCGCACGGGTTTCGGTTTTGAATTTGCCGGTTGTGATGAGCCAGGCGAATGGTCAGCACATTGCCGATAGCCTGTTGCAGGAAGCCTGGACCGGACGCGAGCGCGCCAGGTTTGCGTTACCGCCTTCGTCGCTGGCGCTGGATCCGGGCGATGTGATTGAGTTTGCCGGGAAGGACAGCAGCCATCGTTTGCGTATTGAACGGGTGGGTGATGCAGGCGTGCGGACAGTTGAAGCCATACAGGTGGATGCGGGGCTTGTGCGGCAACTGGCCGGGCCGGAGCGTATGCAGAGCTTGCCTGCGGTGACCAGTGTGGGGCGGCCGATTGTGGATTTTCTTGATCTGCCGGTTTTGGGCGGGGCGGAGCCGGGCCATGTTTTACGGGCTGCGGCGTATGCCAATCCCTGGCCGGGGGCTATCGCGCTGCATAAAAGCCCGGCAACGGCCGGTTATGTGCTGGACCGCATGATCGAAACGCCAGCGGTAATGGGAGACAGCGATACGGATTTTTATGCGGGGCCGTTGGGGCGCTGGGACATGGGTAATGCGCTGTGGGTGACGCTGTTTGAGGGCCAGCTTGAATCGCGGGATGATCTGGCGGTGCTGGGCGGCGCCAATGCGGCGGCGATACGAAATGCCAGTGGCGACTGGGAAGTGTTTCAGTTTGTCAATGCGGCGCTGGTGGCGCCGGGCAAGTACAAGCTGTCGCGCCTGTTGCGCGGTCAGGCGGGAACCGAGCGGGCGATGGGCAATCCGGTTGCGGCGGGCGCGCGCTTTGTGTTGCTGAATGGCGCGGTGCGCGAAACGGGTTTGACGGCGGAGCAGCGGGGGCTGGCGTTGAACTGGCGCTATGGACCGGCGTCGCGGACGATTGATGATTTTACCTATCAGACGGCGGTGGTGACAGCGCGTGGCGTGGGTCTGCGGCCGTTAAGCGTGGCGCATGTGCGCCTGAGCCGGAATTACGCGAGCAATGATCTGAGCTTGAGCTGGGTGCGGCGCACACGCATTGGCGGCGACAGCTGGGAGCAGAGCGAGATTCCGTTGGCGGAGGATAGCGAGCGCTATGAAGTGGAGATATTAAGCGGCGCTGTGGTGAAACGGATATTTTCAACGACCGCGCCCAGCCTGGTTTACACCAGCGCGCAGCAGATCGAGGATTTCGGCGTTGCGCCCGCATTGCCGCTATCCGTCGCGATCTATCAGATTTCCACGGTATTCGGGCGCGGATCGGCGCGGGAGGAAGTGCTCAATGGATGAGATGGAAATGATCGCGACACCTGCCTATAAAAAGGCGTTCAATGATTATCTGCGCCGTGGCGTGCCGGTTGAATGGTCAATGAAGGCGGCGGCGGCGCGGGGCGAGCTGTTTTTGAAGGCGGCGGAACATCCGACCACCCATTATGTCTGGCGCACGCGCGGCGATGGCAGAGTGCGCGCCAGCCATGCGGCGAATAATGGCAGGGTGTTTTCGTGGGATTATCCGCCCGCGACCGGCCATCCGGGCGAGGATTATGGCTGCCGCTGTGTGGCGGAGCCGTATGTGCGGGGGGAGAGTGAATTTGCGTATCAGACGCTTTTGACTAATATACAAGATGACCCGGTTCAGTGGGATAATATAGATTTTTTGAGACACTTCTTTTCGGACAATCCGAAAGACAAAACCCTGTCTGAAACAGGTCATTTAGCCGGAGTGATCAATTATTATTTTTATCATATTTTTGATAACGGCATGCATTCCTATGACAGGTTGAACGCCCAGATAATTGATGCGGCGAGAAAGCATCCATCAGGCGCGTTTAGCTATGAATTCGATAACGCCTATACGGGATTTAGAAACTATCTGTTTGTTTTTGGGGGTGGCACTGTCAGCGGAATATTTACCGGGACGGTGCGGCATGCGGATGGCATGGTGTATATTCAGGGAAACGTAGATTATCAGTTTAGGGATCAGTTTACTGATCCAACTGACGAGCGTGAAAATACAATTGGCACATCGGACCCGACCGCTGCAACACAGGAATTACTGGATGAAACAGAATATGGCGGAACATATTACGGCATAACTGGAGAATGGCGGACCCGTTTTGGCGCGGAAGCAAAGGCCGATGAAAAGTCAAGCCGGTACCAATGGGAATAACGTCTAAAATCAATGGCGGCAATATATGAAAGTTACAGCGATAAATAACTTCCTGGTAGGGAAACTTTCACTGCGTAATACTCTGCGGTGGATTTTTTTGGCTTATGTTTTTATCGCCGCGTCTATTGGCACTCTGGTCATTTTATATCCTTTCCTTTGGATCTATCATAATGCCACTGCGCCAGCGCCGATGCCTGTTATACTGCCTAATGGATTTAGATTTGAAATAGATTGGAAAAGTAAACATCACAAACTTCATATTGCTGACAGAAATGGAAATCGGGTGGTTGAGCCGGATGTCAGAAAGATCGCGTGGCATGGCGAGGCCGTTTATGGATACCGCACAGGACACGCGAAAGAAGTGTATTATTTCGTCTGCGACTATGACAAAGACTGCTCAATATCTCAGCATTTGAATATCATGGAATTTAATCGCATTCTAAAAGACCGCGGTTATCGGGAAATTGGTCCTGATACAATGAAAAGTTATCATGAGCTTCTGGAGCTGCAGGATAAAAAATATCCCGAATTAGAAATTATTAATGGAAGAATGGTTGTGCCAGATTAAGTTGCACCCAGGATTTTTTGATAAGACCTGCTGCGGTGCATATCTATTGAACTGTCATTGAAGGCCGCGTTACGGGAACATCCAAGCAAATCCACTATAGAGGGTCAAATGGCGTTACTGTTGTTGTGGAGACCTTAGGCAGAGACGCCGGGAAAATAATTACTTTCTGGCGGCATCAATAAGGAGCGTTTCATGCAATTTAGCGTATCAGATGTTGATAATATCCTGATCCCCGAAGACATTGAAGGGTTCATTGAGATGGGAGCGCCAGCTGATGAATATCAGGACGAGGCAGCCCAGATTGCGGCGGCTGTTTCGGCGCTTGGAAAGGAGGAATTCAACAAAAAATATTCTGGCAATTGTTTCTCTGGTTTGGATGAAAAGCTTTGGTCTCGATGAAGAAGATATGGCGCAGCGTCTGCTCGCATTAAGGCGGGTTGCACAAGCGATGTTTGGTTTGCGGTAACTGGGGTTAGGTTTTGACATAACGGTTTTTCGTTCGGAAGATTTTGAAAACTGTCATGTCAAGACCTGACCCCAATTTTTATGCAATTTTTATTATGGGCGGGTCCCAAAATCATGGGGCCTTTTTTTGTTTTTGACAGCATTCAGCAGAGGAGAACCTAAATGGCGAATAGTGCAAATCTGGCGCTGACCTATCTGGAGGCGGCGCAATCGCAAAAACATGTGACGGTGAATGAGGCGTTAAACGGGCTGGATGTGCTGGTGCAGCTTGGCGTTCTGGATCGCGATTTAACCGCGCCGCCGGGTAGCCCGGTGGAAGGGGACCGGTATCTGGTGGCGGCGGGGGCAACCGGCGCGTGGGCGGGACAGGCGGACAAGATTGCCGCGTGGCAGGCGGGGGCATGGATGTTCCATACACCCCGTAATGGCTGGAAGGCCTGGGTGGCCGATGAAGCCGCGTTTGTTTTTTATGACGCGGGCGCCTGGACACACACATTGAAGGCGCGTGAAAGCGATGTAGCGAAAGCGCCGCTTGGGGCGCGCACATCCTTTCGCATATTGGAGGAAAGCCACACGCTGGCGCTGGCGGCGACATCGGATACCGTTATCCAGATACCCGACCGCGCGATCGTGTTTGGCGTAACCGTGCGTGTACAGACGGCTATCACCGGGGCCACGTCGTACAATTGCGGCATTGCGGGCGAGGCCAATAAATATGGCGGTTCGCTGGGGATTGCGGCGGGCAGCAACAATATTGGCGTCACCGGGCCGACGGCGTTTTACGCCAACACGCCGATCCGGTTTAGCGCGGTGGGCGGAAATTTCACCGGCGGGGTGATCCGCGTCGCCATTCATTATCTGACGCTGGGGGCTTCGTTATGATAGAACAAAACATGAATATTGTGAGCCTGCATGACATGGAAACCCTGGCGCGCAGCATTTGGGGAGAGGCGCGCGGTGAAAGTGCGGAGGGCCAGGCGGCGGTCGCTTGGGTGATACGCAACCGGGTGCGGGCGGCGCAGGCGTTTATCGCAAGGCGCAAGCGCGCACATCCGCTGTTTGGCGATGGCACGATTGTGGGCGCGTGCCGCGCGCCAAGGCAATTTTCCGCGTGGAATGTGGATGATGGCAACCGGGACAAGCTGCTGCAATTGGGCTTTGGAGATGCGGCCTATTGCCGCGCCTTTGCGATAGGCTGTCAGGTATGGAGTGAGCTGCTTAAAGATCCGACAGGCGGCGCTACGCATTATCACCGCCATGACATTGAACCTGTCTGGGCCAAGAGCATGAAATCCACGGCGCTGATCGGGGCGCATATGTTTTATGCGTGATAACGTCAGAAAACGCCGGGCGCTGTCATCCCTATTGTGAATGGTGACCGCGACGCATTCACTCCTTGCTGCTTTTCGCGAGACGTTCAAGCTGTTCCTGCATGGCGTCGATGCGGGCGCGCAGTTCGGATACTTCCTCGCTGCCGGCAGCGGGGGCTTTGCTGCGTGCCTTGCCGATGTGGGATTTACCCGCCGGGAATGGCACAAAGTTCTGCATCGCTTTTTCCATCAGCGCCATATTCTGTTTGGCGATGTCTTCAAATGGTTTCAGCCCAGGCACCTTGCCAAGAACACCGGTGAATCTTTCGCGGATAGTTTCCTGATTTTTCTGGAAGGTCTCCATCACGGTTTCCAGGTAATTCGGCACAAAGGGCTGCATGGCGTCGCCATACATGCCGATCAGATGGCGCAGGAAATTGACGGGCAGCAGGGTTTGCCCGCCCTTGTTTTCTTCTTCAAAAATAATCTGGGTCAACACGGAACGGGTAATATCCTCGCCGGTCTTGGCGTCATAGACTGCAAAGTTCTGTCCGGATTTTACCATTTCGCTAAGTTGCTCCAGCGTCACATAACGGCTGGTGGCGGTGTTATACAGGCGCCGATTGGCGTATTTCTTGATGACGATCTGTTCGCCGTTTTCTGGTGTTTCTGCTTCCGGCACGTCATGGATCCTTATGCTTAAACCGCCATGAGGGTGGCGGATGGTTCGTCCCTGCATTATATTGTATCTTATTGTCGCCTTGTTATGCTGCAATGCGCAAGAGTAGTGTTCAGGCAAACCGTTTAAGATATACCCAACAAAAGGATCTCCCATGACCGAAGTCGTTATCGTTGGCGCAGCGCGTACCCCGGTTGGTTCATTTAATGGCGCCCTGAGCGGGCTTCCGGCCCATGAGCTGGGGCAAATCGTCATTGGCGCGGCCCTGGACCGGGCCGGAATTGGCCGCGATGAGGTCACCGAGGTGATCATGGGCCAGATTCTGAGCGCGGGCGAAGGCCAAAACCCGGCCCGTCAGGCTTCCATTGGTGCCGGTATCCCGGTACAGGCCCCGGCCTGGGGGGTGAACCAGCTTTGCGGTTCCGGCCTGCGTTCGGTGGCGCTGGGCTTTCAGGCCATCATGAATGGCGACAGCAATATTGTCGTGGCAGGCGGCCAGGAAAGCATGAGCCAGGCCCCACACGTTGTGCATATGCGTAATGGCGCCAAAATGGGCGCAGTCGAAATGATCGACAGCATGCTGAAGGATGGACTATGGGACGCCTTCAACGGTTATCACATGGGCAATACGGCTGAAAATGTGGCCGGGCAATGGCAGATCACCCGCGAGCAGCAGGACGCCTTCGCCGTCGCCTCGCAAAACAAGGCCGAAGCCGCCCAGAAAGCCGGCCGTTTCAAGGACGAAATCGTTCCCGTTGTGATCAAGACCCGCAAGGGCGAAACCACCGTCTCTGATGACGAATATATCCGCCATGGGGTGAAGATCGAGGATATGCGGGCCCTGCGCCCGGCTTTCCAAAAGGATGGCGGCACGGTTACCGCTGGCAATGCCAGCGGTATCAATGATGGTGCGGCTGCCGTCACGCTGATGCGCCGCGAGGAGGCGGAAAAGCGGGGCATCAAACCGTTGGCCCGCATCGTGTCCTGGGCGCAGTCGGGGGTTGATCCCTCGGTCATGGGCACGGGGCCGATTCCGGCCGCCAAATCTGCGCTGGCCAAGGCCGGCTGGTCGGTCAATGATCTGGATCTGGTGGAAGCCAACGAGGCCTTTGCGGCGCAGGCCTGCGCCGTGAACAAGGAACTGGGCTGGAATCTGGACAAGGTTAATGTGAATGGCGGCGCGATCGCCATTGGCCATCCTATCGGCGCGTCAGGCGCGCGGGTTCTGGTAACCCTGCTGTATGAAATGCAGCGCCGCGATGCGAAAAAAGGCCTTGCCACATTATGCATTGGTGGCGGCATGGGTATTGCCATGTGCCTTGCGCGCGACTAAATACAGACCGTGACAATAAATTCGTCCCCGCACTTCATGTTCGGGGGCGTTTGATTTTTTAACATACAGGTTTATGGAGTTTACTATGGCGCGTGTGGCATTGGTCACCGGCGGGACACGAGGAATTGGCGCAGCCATTTCTATCGCTTTGAAGAAGGCAGGATTTAAGGTCGCTGCAAATTATGGCGGCAATGACGCCGCTGCGAATGCGTTCAAGGATGAAACCGGGATTGCGGTTTACAAATGGGATGTGTGCGATTTTGACGCCTGCGGTGCAGGGATCGCCAAAGTCGAGGCTGATCTTGGGCCCATCGATGTGCTGGTCAATAATGCGGGCATCACCCGCGATGCGACCCTGCATCGCATGACCAGGGAAAAATGGCGCGAAGTGATCTCCACCGATCTGGATAGCGTGTTCAATATGTGCCGCCATGTGATTGAGGGCATGCGCGCCCGCAATTATGGCCGCATCATCAGCATCTCGTCCATCAATGGACAAAAGGGCCAGGTGGGACAGACCAACTATTCCGCCGCTAAAGCGGGCGTCATTGGCTTCACCAAGGCGCTGGCGCAGGAGAATGCGTCAAAGGGCATTACCGTCAATGTGGTATGTCCGGGATATATCAATACCGACATGATGAAAGACCTGCGTCCCGACGTGCTGAAAGGCATCATCGATACGATTCCCGCCGGCCGCCTGGGCGCACCGGAGGAAATCGCCGATGGCGTGCTTTATCTGGCGGCGGAACAGGCCGGATTTATCACCGGCGCGACCCTGACGATTAACGGTGCGCAATATATTGCCGGTTAGTTAACCGTTTTTATCCGGCTGGCGGGCGCTTTTGCCAGCCGGATGAGCCGACCAGCGGCCTATTGCCGCGCGTCCAGCCCCCCCGGAAGGCTCTGAAAATCCATTCTTATGATCCGAAACCGGGCCGACGCTTATTTTCTTTTAATTAATTTGTAGGACAGTGGGCGGACATGAACAATCCATCTGTCATAAATGAATCGGCCGAGGTCCGCCGTGAACGGTTGGCCATTGCAGCGCAGTTGATTAATGGCGCGGTCAATCCGCTGTGGAATTTGGGGCGCTATTCCGTGTTGGGTTGGTGCGCGCGCGATATTGGTATTGATATTGCCACGATCGCCACGACCCAATTGCTGAAGCTTTGCAAAACCTCTGATGAATATACCAATGGCGCACGCCAGATGGGGGATCGGCGTTACCAGGAAGTGTGTGACATACCAGGCGTTCAATCGACGCTGATTACGCTGCCCGATCCCATCGGATCCGGACCGGGCCTGGTGCCCCCCAGCCTGGTGAATTCCGTTATCACCCGTTACTCGGTTACCAAGACGGCGCACCGGTCGGTGGGTCTGTTTGATATTGTGGGATTTTCCAAGAACGATCCGCTTGAACAGGTGGCGCAGCTCAGCTCGCTTGAATATTCCATCAACATTGCGCACAAGCGTCTTAGTGATGTGGGCATTAATATCAATCTCGCCCGCTCCACTACCGGTGACGGGTTCTATGTCTGGAACCGCGATACCGGTGTGGATGCTGATATTGCAAGCTATCTGCTGGTCATGCTGGCGCTGGCCGATAATGCGACGGCGCGGATGCGCTACGGTTCGGATATGGCGCCCTCGCTGCGGGTCTGCTTTTCACTGGGGTCACATTATTCTTACTATCAGGTGGAAGGGCTTAATCCGCGCGGCTATGATTATATTGTCGGGGAGGTTACAATTTCCCTGGCCCGCATGATCGATCGCTGCATGCCGGGACAGATCCTGATTGGCGAATTTGAGCGGCCCATGCCGCGCGGCGGAAAGGTGCTGAATACCGCCAGCTTCGTACAGCAGGCAACGCATACGCTGGAACGTTTCAAGGGCATGGGACTGTCAGGCGGCAATATCCGCCATTGCGCCTGCTATCTGACCGGCGAGGAGGTTGGGCAAGGTTTCTACAATATCCTGCGCTTTGAAATTCAGGACAAGCACGGCTTTCTGCACTACGCCTATAATCAGAAAATGAATCTTGTGCTGGCGCCGCAGGAAAAAGGTGCGGCCGTGACGAATATCTTCCTTGGCAAGCAGCAGGAAGAATTGGCGGATTTCGACGCCAAAACTTCAAAAATAAATGTTGAAGACTGATCCGTCAGGCTGATTAGCGCGAATAAAATTCGATGATCAGATTCGGTTCCATCACCACCGGATAGGGTACGTCCGTTAACAGCGGTGTACGCACGAACACCGTCTTTAATGCACGATTATCGACATTGAGATAATCCGGCACCTGGCGTTCGGCAGATTCAAGAGCTTCCAGAACCATGCCGAGTTGACGCGATTTTTCACGAATCTCGACGACATCCCCTTCACGCACCCGGTAGCTGGGGATGGTGACCCGTGCGCCATTGACCATGACATGGCCATGATTGACGAACTGACGCGCGGCAAAAACGGTGGGTACGAATTTGGAGCGATACACAATTGCATCCAGACGGCGTTCCAGCAGGCCGATCAGATTTTCGCCGGCATCGCCGCGCACGCGCACGGCTTCTTCATATATGCCACGAAACTGCTTTTCGCTGATATTGCCGTAATAGCCTTTCAGCTTTTGCTTGGCGCGCAACTGAATGCCGAAATCCGACAGTTTGGTCTTGCGGCGTTGTCCATGCTGACCCGGGCCATATTCACGCTTGTTGAGCGGGCTTTTGGGCCGACCCCAGAGATTTTCACCCAGACGACGGTCGATCTTGTGCTTGGATTGTTGCCGCTTCGACATTAACTCTTTCCCAGACCTATTAATTTGTGTGGCAGATTCGTCTGCATGACAAAAGGGGCCGCACTCGTTTAAGCGGGCCCGCATTTCGGGGGTAATATACGCATTGATTGCTGTCTGTCAAACCTTATCCCCTATATTCCTTCGGATCAGGAATAGAGAGCCACATCACATAGCCGGTAATGCCTATCATCATCACCATAGCCACAATAAATGGCACTTCCGGCGCAAAATGATAGAGCGCCGCGCCCAGCAATGGGCCCAGGCCAAACCCCAGGGAGCCTGCGGACATGCTGATTCCGGCCAGGCCGCCCTGCTCATAGGGGGCCACTTTCAGGCTGGCGGCGGCCGCATTACCCGGCTGGCTGAAGCCCAGACCAAGCCCGACCAGCACCATACCCCCCAACAGCGGAACAAGGGTGGACGATAATATCAGCACCACAACCCCCACAAGCACCGAAGGCACGCCAAACCGCAGCAATGTTCTGGGCGTCAAATGGAATGGACGAATAATCAGGAACTGCGCCCCCATGGTGACAACCGCCATCAGAGCCAGGGCGATGCCGACCCGGTTGGCGGTCTGTGCCGCCGTCAGATGCAATATATCCTGGAAATAGAAGCCCCCCACCTGATGCACTGTCGCCATCACATAGGAGGTGAAAAAATTGATAATCAGATAGGGGCGGATGCGCGGATCGGTAAAGTGCAGTTTTTTCACGCCCGGTGGCGTCAGGCGCATGGGCGGCTCCGGCAAAAACATCCAGATCAGCGCGGCGCTGACCAGCGCCACCAGCGCGGCCACATATAAGGGCGCAATCAGGCTGATCAGCACCATTGCGCCGCCAATGGCCGGCCCCAGGATTGAGCCCAGCCCAAAGGCCGCATTTTGCAGCGCAATACCCGATGTGCGTTCTTCCGGTGTGGTGGTTGCCGCCACAAAAGATTGCGATGCCGGGAAAACCCCGCTTGCCACCGCCGCAAACGCCATGCGGGTAAGCAACATCAGGGGGTAAACGAATAAAATCGGCAGCCAGCCATGCATGCCCGCCTCCACCACCGCTGCAAACATCATCGTGGTGACGGCATAGCCGATCAGGCCGATGATCATCACCTTGCGCCGTCCCAGGCTTTCGCAGCGCCGCCCCCAGAACGGCCCGCCAAAAAAGAACATGGCCGCCGTCAGCGCGGATATCAGCCCGACCTGAATTTCCATCAGACCCAGTTCGCGCCCGATAGGGGCCAATACCGCCAAAGTTACCGAGCGCCCGATGCCCACCGACAACAGCCCGCCAAACAGCAGCCAGTGCGCCCAGGCGGGCACATGGAACGCTTGCGGGGCCACCGTGGCCTCGGCGGCTTTGCTTATGGGACTATCTGGGGGCACTTGGATTTAATCTAATTGCGAGTCAGGGCGACCATACACCAAGGCGCGCGTAAAACCAGATTTTTTGCATTTTGGCGGTGATCCAGACGGCAAGCCCCGGCGCAGACCCTTCGTTGCCAGTTATATAAAGCATTTTGCTTGCATTATATTTAGCTATTTGCTACATAGAAATATGTGGAACGTCACCTACACGCCCGAAGCCCTGCGGGCCTTGCTTGCAATGGACCCGGTGATCGCAAAACGGGTCAGGTCGAAAATTCTTGCGCTGGCGCGTGCCCCAATGGCACGCAACAACAATGTTAAAAAGCTAATCGGGGTTGAGGGCTATAGGTTGCGTGTTGGCGACTGGCGGGTGATCTATGTTTTGCAACAACAGACGGTAACGGTCATCATAGTAAGCGTTGGCCATCGCAGCGAGGTTTACAAATGACGAGGCAATATATCTCTCAAGACGGCAAGCCGGCCTTCGTTGTAATTCCCATCGATGAGTGGCGCGCCATTAGCGCGACCCTGGAGGATCGCACAGATACAGCCGCTGTGCGGGCTTTCCTGAAAACGCCGACTGAAACTTTTCCTGATACGCTCGTGGCGGCGATCCTCGATAGGGCGCACCCGATCAAGGTGTTTCGAGAGCACCGGGCGCTGACCCAGGCGCAACTCGCGGCGGCCATCGGCACAAGTTCTGTCTACATCTCGCAGATCGAACGGGGTGAACGCCGCGCCGGCCGCAAGCTTTTGCTCAAGTTAAGCAAGGCGCTGGGTGTTGAGCGTGACCTGCTGGAGGAAAACCGGGATGCAGAAGCGCCATAATTAAGGCCTGTCCGACAACATCTTATCTATTGAGAATTATTCTTAAACTGATAAGGTGGCGGAAGAAAAAACAGGAGCCCTCATGACCACCATCACCATTTCGCTGCCCGAATCCTTGAAAACATTTATCGATGAACAACTCGCTACCAAGGGCTATGGCAATGTCAGTGAATATTTCCGCTCGTTGCTGCGCGCGGCACAAGAGGAAGAAGCCGAAGCAAAACTGGAAGCTCTGCTGGCCGAGGGGTTGGCAACAGGTGGTGATGACATTCCGCTCACCCGCGAATTCTGGAAAGACCTGAAGGCCGAAGCAAAGGCCCTGGCCAAGCAGCACCAGTCACGCAACAAGCAAAAGTGAAACCCGTCGTCAGACCGGCGGCGAGAGGTGATATCCTACGCCAATACCAATACTATATATTTGAAGGAGCATATGATGCTGCGGGCCGCTTCATTGATGCCGTCGACATATCTATCGCGCATCTCTGCGGTATGCCAGAAACCGGCGCGCCAAGAATTTCCAGTAATCCCATTCTATCGGGCCTACGCTCCTGGCCCGTAAAGGGCTTTGAGGATATCCGCATTTACTACCTCATACAGAACGAGGAAATTCGCATCGTTCGCGTATTGCACGGACGGCGAGATATTCAGAACATTCTTGAAAATGATTAAAGCCTGTCATCATCTCACCCCGCCTCCTTCTTCCTCCGCGCGGTCGCCAGCGACGTGACGACACCGCGTAATGCTCGGACTTCCTGTTCCATCAGGCCCGCGCGCGTGAAAATACTGCGCAAATTGCGCACCATGGCGGGGCGCTTTTCGGGGGGGAACAGAAATCCGGCCGTGTCCAGTTCACGTTCCAGATGTTCGAACAGGCCGACCAGTTCAGCATTGTTGGCGGGCCAGGTATTGCCCGGATCAAGGCGCTCGGGCGGCGTTGTATCCGCCGCCTTGAACCATTCATAGCCCGCCAGCAGCACCGCCTGCGCCAGATTTATGGAGGTAAAGCGCGCATCAACCGGAATGCGCAACACCGCCTGCGCCAGGGCAACATCATCATTCTCCAGGCCGCTGCGTTCGGGGCCAAACATCAAAGCGCACCTTAATCCCTGCGCGGTTTTTGCGCGCATCTCACTGGCGGCGGCTTCTGGAGTCACAACGGGCTTCAGCATTTCTCGAATGCGCGCGGTGGCAGCCACCAGAAAATGAATATCGGCCGCCGCATCCGCCACTGTCTCGAACAGGCGCGCCTCCTCCAGCACCCAGTCGGCGCCCGATGCCGCCTTGATCGCCCATTCATTGGGCCAGCCCTCGCGCGGCGCAACGATGCGCAGATCGCGCAGCCCAAAATTCGCCATGGCGCGCGCCGCCATGCCGACATTCTGTCCCAGTTGCGGCCTTACCAGAATCACAGAAGGCGGGGTTAGCGCGATACTCACGGTTTTGCGCCGTCGCGATACAGTTTGTAGATGATGCTGTCGAGCAGCGCCTCAAATGACGCATCGACAATATTTTCCGATACGCCAACGGTGAACCAGCGTTCACCCTTGCCATCGCGGCTTTCGATCATCACGCGGGTGACCGCCCCGGTGCCACCCGTCAGGATGCGGACTTTATAATCCGCCAGTTCCAGATCATCGATATAGCTGGAATAACGCCCCAGATCCTTGCGCAACGCGCGATCCAGCGCATTGATGGGTCCATTGCCTTCTTCGTAGGAACGAAACACTTCGCCATCAATATTGATCGTCGCAGTGGCATCGGAGATTGTGACCAGTTCGCCTTTTGCATTGTGGCGGCGCTCCACCATCACGCGGTAGCTTTCAACCTTGAAATATTCCGGTATTTCACCAAGCAGCCGGCGCACCAGCAGCTCGAACGAGGCCGTCGCCCCATCATAGGAATAACCCAGAAATTCACGCTGCTTGACGATTTCCAGCAGGCGGTTCAGCCGTTTGTCTTTCGGATCCGCAATAATACCGATGGTTTCCAGTTCGGCAATCAGGTTTGATTTTCCCGCCTGATCCGACACCAGAATGCGCCTGCGATTGCCAACACTTTCGGGCGCGACATGTTCATAGGTTCTGGTGTTCCTGGCCATCGCGGAAACATGCAGCCCGCCTTTATGGGCAAAGGCCGACGCGCCGACATAGGCGGCATGGCGATTGGGCGGGCGGTTCAGAATTTCGTCAATGGTGTGTGAAATGCTGCTGAGCTTCTTCAGCGCCGCCGGTGTGATGCCGGTCTCGAATTTATCTGCATAGCCCGGCTTCAGCATCAGGGTTGGGATGATCGAGGTAAGATTGGCGTTGCCGCACCGCTCGCCCAGGCCATTGATCGTGCCCTGCACCTGGCGCACCCCGGCGCGGATTGCGGCGAGAGAATTGGCAACCGCGTTTTCCGTATCATTATGGACATGAATGCCAAGATGCGTACCCGGAATATGTTGCGCCACATCGCCGACAATGCGTTCCACCTCGTGCGGCAGGCTGCCGCCATTTGTGTCGCACAGCACCACCCAGCGCGCCCCCGCCGCATGGGCGGCGCGCGCACATTGCAGCGCGTAATCCGGGTTGGCCTTGTAACCATCAAAAAAATGTTCGGCGTCAAACAGCGCCTCATGGCCGCGCTTCGTGATCAGCGCGATGGAATCCGAAATCGCTTCGACATTTTCATCGCGCCCGACCTGCAACGCCACATCCACATGAAAATCCCAGGTCTTGCCGACGAGGCACACTGCGGCGGCGGCACTACCCAGCACCGCCGCCAGATCGGGATCGTTTTCGGCGCTGCGGCCCGCACGTTTGGTCATGCCAAAAGCCGTGAATTTTGCGCGCGTCAGCTTTGGCGGCGCAGCGAAAACCGCCGTATCGGTGGGGTTGGCGCCGGGCCAGCCGCCCTCGACATAGTCCAGCCCCAGTTCATCAAGCAGTTTGGCGATCAGCAGCTTGTCCTCGACGCTGAAATCCACGCCCTGGGTTTGCGCGCCATCACGCAAGGTCGTGTCATAGAGATAAATCCGTTCGCGCGCGCTCATGACAGCACCTTCCACAGGGTACCGGTTGGCCCGTCTTCCAGTTGAATGCCGCGCGCCACAAGTTCATCGCGGATACGGTCTGCCTCGGCGAAATTTTTCGCCTTGCGGGCGGCAATGCGGGCGTCGATCTGCGTCTGGATTTCGGCTTCATCCAGCGCCTGTCCTGGGGGTTGCCAGTGAAACCATTGCTCCGCCGTCATGGCGAACAGGCCCAGCAGAAATTCGCCGCCCGCGCGCAACTGTTTCGCGGCATCGGGCGCACCCTGGCCTGCGGCATGGGCCAGTTTGTGCATTTCCGCAATGGCCAGCGGCGTGTTCAAATCATCTTCCAGCGCGGCGCGCACGGTTTGTGGAATATCCTGCGCGGTGGCGTTCACGCCATCCACCAACCGGTACCAGGTGTCCAGCACGGTTTTCACTTCGCGCGTGCCTGCATCTGTCCAGTCAAAGGGTTGCCGGTAATGGGTCGACAAAAGCTGGAGGCGTAATACCTCGCCCGGTGCTTTTGCCAGCAATTCATGCACGGTGCGGAAATTGCCTTCTGATTTCGACATCTTCTTGCCATCCACCATCAGATAGCCATTGTGCATCCAATAATTTGCGAAGGTGCCGGGGCCATTGGCGCAGGTGCTTTGCGCCACTTCGTTTTCATGGTGCGGAAAGATCAGATCAATGCCGCCGCCGTGAATATCAAACGATGCGCCCAGATGCGCAAGACTCATGGCCGAGCATTCGATATGCCAGCCGGGGCGGCCAAAGCCCCATGGGCTGTCCCATCCCGGCGTCTGCGCGTCAGAGGGTTTCCACAAAACGAAATCCATTTCATCGCGTTTATAGGGGGCGACATCCACCCGCGCGCCGGCCAGCATTTCCTTTACGTCGCGGCCCGACAGGCGGCCATAATCGGCATGGCTCTGTACACTGAACAATACATGTCCGTCAGCGGCATAGGCATGGCCTTTGGCGATCAGACTTTCGATCATCGCAATCATCTGCGCGATATGCGCGGTGGCGCGCGGCTCCACATCGGGAGGCAGGGCGTTCAGCGCCGCCATGTCGGCATGAAACTGCGCGGTGGTGCGCATGGTGATTTCAGCAATGGGGACATTTTCATCGCGGGCGCGGGCGTTGATCTTGTCATCCACATCGGTGATGTTGCGGGCATAGGTCACATGGCGGGCGCCATAATTCAGCCGCAACAGCCGCGCTAATGTGTCGAACACCACCACGGGCCGCGCATTGCCGATATGGGCATAGTCATAGACGGTCGGCCCGCAAACATACATGCGCACATTGGCAGGGTCGATAGGCACGAAATCCTGTTTCGTCCGCGTCTTTGAATTATAAAGTTTCAGGGCCATCTCCGTTCCATTTCCATCACGCGCAAACACCGTCCAGTGGCTGGCCGCTTGCGGTTCTTGTGAATGGAGAGAGGAAATAAGAACGGCGCGGCAAGCTGAAGCTAGCCGGTAATAATCAAACAATACTGATTACAGATGCGCGCCATTATAAAAAACCCATAAATTACGCTGTTTCGCCCCGCAACAGGGCATGCGCCCGCTTTGGCCCGATGAATATTAGCAGGCTTTTCATTTCCGGTCCATGGCCAAGACCAGTCAGCGCGAGGCGCAGTGGCATGAACAGATCGCGCCCCTTGCGCCCGGTTTGCGCCTTCAGGGCGTTGGTCCAGACCCCCCAGGTTTCAGGGGTGAAATCCGCCGCCGGAAGCAGGCTCTGGGCGATTGCCAGAAACTCCGGCTCGGTGATAACCGGACTGATAGGCCCCCTGACCACATCCCACCAGAGCGAGACATCCGGGAACCGCACCAGATTGGCCCGCACCATGTCCCAGAATGCCGCGCCGCCGCCGACCCCCAGCGCCTTCAGCCGGGCTTGCGCCGCCGCAAACGGCATGGCGTGCAGGATGCGTTCATTCATCGGCCCCAGATCATTGGGATCGAACCTGACGCTGGCGCGGCCTATATGGCTGATGTCGAACCCCGCCACCAGTTCATCCATGGTCTGGCGCGGTTCCACCGGGTCAGACGTGCCCAGGCGCGCCAGCAGGCTGTTCAGCGCCATCGGCTCAAACCCGTCTTCGCGCAGGCTTTCAACCCCCAGCGATCCCAGCCGTTTGGAAAGCCCCTCGCCGCCCGCCCCGGTCAGCATCGGGAAGTGTCCGAACACGGGTACGCTGGCCCCCATCGCCCTGAACAGTTGAATTTGGACCGCCGTATTGGTCAGATGATCTTCGCCCCGGATCACATGCGTGATGGCCAGATCAATATCATCGCAAATGCTGGGCAGGGTATAGAGCGGCTGGCCATCGGCGCGCACCAGCACCGGGTCCGAAAGATTTTGCGTGTGGATCGCCACCTCGCCATGCACCAGATCGGTCCAGTTCACCGTTTCGTGGGGCAGCAGAAACCGCCAGTGCGGCGTGACGCCATTATCCGCATAGGCCTGTTTTTGCGCATCGCTGAGTTTCAGCGCGGCGCGATCATAGACGGGCGGCCTGCCGCGCCCCAATTGCACCTTGCGTTTCAGGTCCAGTTCTTCCGCCGTTTCATAACAGGGGTAGAGCAGGCCGCGCGCCTTCAGATCATCCATCGCTGCGATATAGCGCGCCATGCGTTCGGATTGCCGCATGAAACCGTCATGCGGCATGCCTAGCCAGGCCAGATCCTTGAGAATGCCATCCTCAAATTCTTTTGTCGAACGCTCGCGGTCCGTATCGTCGATGCGCAGCACATATTTTCCGCCATGCGCGCGCGCGAAAAGATAATTCACCAGCGCGGTGCGGATATTACCGACATGCAGACGCCCCGTGGGGCTGGGCGCAAAGCGAACGGTGACAGTCATGACCGGGGACCAAAATACGGGAATAATTTAGTTTGCTTCATATTCATTCTTTATCACGGGTAAGCTGCTCCAGGGAAACAACCGCGTCATATGGCCCATTTTGCGGCCCGGACGGGGGGCATCCTTACCATACAGGTGCAGGCATGCGCCTTGTGTGCGGGCGAGTTCGGCCCAGTCATTCACATCATCGCCGATCAGGTTGCGCATTTCTGCGTTGCTGTGCCGTGCGGGATCGCCCATCGGCCAGCCGCAAATGGCGCGGATATGCTGTTCAAACTGGCTGATAGCACAGGCATCCAGGGTCCAGTGCCCGGAATTGTGCACACGCGGCGCAAATTCATTCACCGCCAGCGCGCCGTTTTTGAGCACGAAAAATTCAACGCCAATAACGCCCACATAATCCAGCGCAATCAGGATGCGTGTGGTCAGCGCCCTGGCTGCATCTGTAATATCCTGCGAGACCGGCGCAGGCACGCGGCTGATATCCAGAATGCCGTTACGATGAATATTTTCGGGCGGATCATAGCAGGCAATCGCCCCATCCAGCCCGCGCGCGGCGATGACGGAAATTTCCCGTTCAAAGTCTGCAAAGCCTTCCAGAATGGAAGCGGCGGCGCCAACCCGCGCCCATGCGTCCGCCACGTCGGCAGGTGTGCGCAACGCCGCCTGCCCGCGCCCGTCATAGCCCAGCCGCCGTGTTTTCAGGATGGCCGGCAGGCCGATCTGCGCTACCGCCTGCGTCAACGCAGCCGCGTCACCAACAGATGCAAAGGGTGCTGTGGTGATGCCAAGGCCGCTGAGAAAGATTTTTTCCGTCAGCCGGTCCTGCGAAATGCGCAAGGCGTCGATGCCCGGACGCACCGCAACCATTGCCGCGATGCGTTCCACACAGGCCACCGGCACATTCTCAAATTCATAGGTGACCACATCGACGCTGGCAGCAAACCTGCCGCATGCCGCTATATCATCATATTCGGCCAGGGTGATGGTATCACACACATGACTGCCGGGATTATCGCCAGGTGGGCAGAAAATATGGGATTTCAGTCCCAGCCGCGCCGCCGCCAGCGCCAGCATGCGGCCCAGTTGTCCGCCGCCCAGAATACCAATCGCGCCGCCGGGGGCAATCATCCTGATCAGGCTCTGTCAGAAGGGTGCATGGCCACCGCCTGGGTCTGCCTTGTGCGCCATGCATCCAGCCGTTTGGCCAGCGCGCTATCATGCAGCGCCAATACGCTTGCGGCCAGCAATGCGGCATTGATTGCACCCGATTCGCCAATCGCCAATGTCCCAACGGGGATGCCCGGCGGCATCTGCACGATCGATAACAGGCTGTCCTGCCCCTTGAGCACTTTACTTTCCACCGGCACGCCAAACACAGGCAGAGGCGTAAGCGCCGCCGTCATGCCCGGCAGATGCGCCGCACCGCCAGCGCCCGCTATGATGATGTGCAGGCCCCGTTCGCGCGCGGATTTGGCGTAAGCATATAACCGGTCCGGGGTGCGATGCGCGGACACAATGCTGGTCTCAAATGGTATCTTCAGCGCTTTCAGGGTGTCCGCCGTATGGCGCATGGTGGGCCAGTCAGACTGGCTGCCCATGATTATCCCGATCAGCGGTATGGTCTTGGCCATTGCAGGCGCTCCTTAAGCGCGGAAAGCCGGGGATTATAGGGGCCGCCTGCTTGCATGCAAGCAGGATCACGTATCCACTGCCATATTTCTACAAATCGTTAATACATTTTCGATAATGTTTGCTTTACAATCGCCCCTGAACTGACGTCAACCTTCAAGAAGCGCAGATGAAAATCACGGATTCAAAACCAGTTGCGGGTGTGCGCGCGGCCAGCACGGCGGCTTCGGCCAGGGTCCGCCCGGGGCAGACCGCCGCCACAAATGGCCCCGGCGATTCGGCCAGCATCATGGGGATTCCCGAGGCCGAGTTTACGCCGAAGGTGCGCGACGCAATCATGAGCCTGATGCAGGAGGTTGATCGTTTTCGCCAGGAACTGGAGCGGGCGAGGAACCGCATTGATCATCTGGAAAAGCTGGCCGAGAACGACGCCCTGACGCCGGTATTGAACCGGCGCGGTTTCATACGCGAAATGACGCGGGTGAAAAGTTTTGTGGATCGCTACAATACGCCCGCCGCGCTGGTGTTTTTTGATCTCAATAATTTCAAGCCGGTCAATGATCAGTTTGGGCATGCGGCGGGCGATCAGGTGTTGCAGCGCGTGGCCGGGGTGCTGGTGGAAAATACCCGTGATTCTGATATTGTCGGGCGTCTGGGCGGCGACGAGTTCGGCGTGATTCTGGTCAATAACCGCGCCGATGTGGCGGCGCTCAAGGCGCAGAAGCTTGCAGATTCCATTGCGGGGCTGCGTTTTGCGGCAAATGGAAAAACCTACGGCGTCACGGCTTCCTATGGCACCTACATATTTGAACCAGGCGATGATCCGGCGCAGGCGCTGGCCAAGGCCGACGAGGCCATGTATGCCTCAAAACGACAAAGCAAGATGTCATAGTCTTATATACTCTGTTGACGGATAATTTCGATTATGACCGGCGCGCCCGATTACCCTTATCTGCGTTTTCCCGGCGCGCCGCCTGTGGGTACGCAACTGTGCAGGCTTGATGAACTTCCCAAAGACGGGGCCAGGGGATTTTTGTTTGGCGAAGACGTCCGGCGCTTCGATATGTTTGTGGTATGGCGCGACGGCAATCTGACGGCCTATGTCAATGATTGCCCGCATGCGCATACGCCGCTGGATTATGTGCCGGATCGCTTCTTCAATCTGGAAAAATCACATCTGTTGTGCGGCACCCATGGCGCGCTGTTCCGTATCCATGACGGGCATTGCGTTGCGGGGCCATGCAAGGGCAAGCATTTAACCGCTGTGCCGGTGCGTCTGGAGGGGGACATGATCTGCATCGGCTGATCCTGGTGTTGTTGGCCGTCGTGAAACTGTAATATGTTTCCCATATAACGCGCGCCAATGGAACGGGGAGACAGGCCATGAATGCAGATCAGGAAGCTTCGGCAATTGGCGCATTGATCGCACAGCGTATCAGCCGCCGCGCCGTGCTTGGCGGCGTTGTTACGGCAACCGCCCTGGCAGGTACGGGCATGTCCTGGCGCAGCGCCTATGCGCTGGGTCCGTCCAGCCTTGCATTTGAGGAATTGGCGCGTGGCCTGGATACGGATTTTCATGTGGCGCCGGCGCATGATGCGCAGGTTCTGATCCGCTGGGGCGATCCGGTTTATGCGGACGCGCCGGCCTTTGATCCGATGGCCCAGACGGCGGCGGCGCAGGAAAAGCAGTTTGGCTACAACAATGACTTTGTGGCCTTTATGCCATTGCCGCACACTTCAAAAAAATCCAGCCAAGGCCTGCTGTGCGTCAATCATGAATTCACCAATGCGCGGATGATGTTTCCGGGGCTGACATCGGTGATGCAGGCAAAACTTGAAGGCGCCGTTGGCGTTGCGGCGCAGGCGCTTTTAGGCCAGATGCCCGAATTGAGCCGCGAACAGATAGAGATCGAAATGGCCGCCCATGGCCATTCTGTGGTGGAAATAAGATTTCACAAGGGGGTTTGGAAAGTCATTGCAGACAGCCCGTTTAACCGGCGTTTCAGCATGCTGTCGACGCCCATGCGCCTGTCGGGGCCGGCAGCGGGGCATGCGCGGCTTAAAACTTCCGCTGACCCGTCCGGCGCCAACGTTATCGGCACACTGAATAATTGTGCGGGCGGCGTAACGCCCTGGGGCACGGTGCTGATTGCAGAAGAAAATTTCAATTTCTATTTTTCAGGTGATCCGGCGCAAACCGCAGAGGCTGATAATCACCAGCGCTATGGCATTGCGCCTGGCAAAACACGGTTCCAGTGGGCGCGGTTTCATGACCGGTTCAATGTCGAAAAAGAACCGAACGAGCCAAACCGTTTTGGCTGGGTAGTGGAAATAGATCCATATAATTCGAAATCCGTTCCGGTAAAGCGCACCGCACTGGGCCGGTTCAAGCATGAGGCGGCGACCGTCGCCATTGCACCCGATGGGCGCGTGGTGGTGTATACGGGCGATGATGAACGTTTTCAGTATGTCTATCGCTATGTCAGCACCGGCAGGTTTGATGCAAAAAACCGCCCGGCCAATATGACCCTGCTGGATGATGGTGTGTTATCAGTTGCAAAATTCGAGGCTGATGGCCGTCTGATCTGGATGCCGCTGGTCTGGGGTACGGGACCGCTGACACAGGAAAATGGATTTAACAGCCAGGCGGATGTGCTGATCGAAACGCGCCGCGCAGCCGAATTGCTGGGGGCCACCAAAATGGACCGCCCGGAAGACATTGAGACGAACCCGGTCACTGGCCGCGTCTATCTGGTGCTGACCAACAATGACAAGCGCGAGGACGCACAAAAGGACGCCGCCAATCCGCGCGCCAAAAACGCCTTTGGCCATATTCTGGAACTGGCCCCGCCTGTTACGGGCGGCGAGAGCCCGGATCATGCGGCGGATGAATTTCGCTGGGATATATTTCTGCTGGGCGGTGATCCGGCGGATGCGGGTTCGGGCGCACGCTATCACCCCCAGACCAGCAAAGACGGATGGCTGACGACGCCGGACAATATCGCCTTTGACAGCCGCGGGCGCATGTGGATCGCCACGGATGGCGCCAATGACAATGGGTTTGCCGACGGCGTCTGGGCCAGCGATGCGGAAGGGCCGGGGCGTGCGCTGACACGGCATTTCCTGGCGGCGCCGCGAGGTGCGGAAATGTGCGGCCCGTGCTTTACGCCCGATGACGCCACCCTGTTTGTCTCCGTACAGCATCCAGGGCAGGAACCCGGATCGACATTCGATACGCCTTCAACCCGCTGGCCCGATTTTAAGGACGCCATGCCGCCGCGCCCGGCCATTGTCGCCATCACTGCGAAGGGTAAACCCATCGGCGGGTAATCCTGAGTGAACCTCCTGGATGCGCTATCGTGTGAAATGCGCCAAGTTTACACCTGCCTAACAACGATTTAAGGCGGGGGCATGTCCAGATAGCCCAAATTCACAGCGGCGGCGCAGGTTCCCGACGCCAAACTATCTGTCTGTCATGGGGTGGACAGCATGTTTGCCGCCGGCGGCGCCATCATTATGGGTAACGAGGCCCCGTGATCACAGAACAGGCGCCACTTGCGAATGCCCCGCCCGGGACGGGATTTCGATCCTTGGAGCCTATCTGCGTTATGCCGGTATTCTGTCAGGGGTCCGGCTGCTGGCTGCGGGCATTGGCGACAAAATTCGGGAATTGTTAAAGCGCAGGCCAATCATGCTGCCGATCATTGGTCCGCCGGGGAGCCGGGCAATTTTATCAAGCACCGATTCCGAACCCGGATACGCGGATCAGATATCATTCCTGACTAAACCATTTTCATGAAATGACGATTTCTTGATCTGGATCAAACGCTGAGCGCACTACCCGCATTAGCCTCCTGCTCTACATTCAGTAGACGGAGGATAAATATCATGAGCGGAAGTGAGTTATTGTTCGCGGCCCTAACGATCACGGCGTTCAGCATCTATGGCGCAGTGCTGATGTGGTTGACATTGACCTATCATGATCAGCAGAAACTGCTGAAGAATGATTGATGAGCGGTTATCCGCCCGGCGGCTATTTTTTCTCGACCACTTCCACCGGGCCGCCGGCGGCTTTCCATTCGCCAAAGCCGCCACGCATATGCGCCACGGGTTTTAGCCCCATTTCATGCGCCGCCAGCCCGGCCAGCGCCGAGCGCAACCCGCCTGCGCAAAAAATGATGAATTTTTTGCCTGACTGAAAGCGTTCCTTGGCGTAGGGGCTTTCCGGGTCAATCCAGAATTCCAGCATGCCGCGCGGTACATGCCACGCGCCGGGGATCGCCCCGTCGCGCCATAATTCGCGTATATCGCGAATGTCGATCAGTTCAACATTCGGATCGTCTTTGACCTTCATTACTTCGGCCACCGTCATGGTTTCGATAATGGTTTCGGCTTCTGCGCAAAGTTGTTTGACGCCTTTTGTGATCATGGCTGTTACCTTCCAAATGCACCCTGAGGATTAAACGAAGCGTAGTACATGCAGTATCATTTGACAAGAATATGCGCTAAACAGTCCGGATGACCCCTATATCCGGTACTAATCCCCCTTCGCGCCAGCCGATTTCTAATAATCTGAAAGGCATATTGCTGATGCTCGTATCGGGTGTCGCGGTGTCATGCATGTCCGGGGTGATCCTGCATCTGGTCAAAACCCAGCATCCGTTTGAGGTGGCGTTTTTCCGCAATGCGCTGGGCCTGATCATGTTGCTGCCGCTGCTGATCGGCAAGGGCGGCCTGACGCATTTGCGCACGGGACGGGCGGGGCCGCTGGTCTGGCGGGGCCTGTTAAGCGCCGTTTCCATGATGTGTTATTTTTATGGCGTGGCGCTTGTGCCGCTGGCCGAGGTGACGGCGCTATCTTTCATGGGCCCTCTGTTCGCCACGGTGATAGCCATTATTCTGCTGGGCGAGCGCGTGCGTTTGCGCCGCACCCTGGCGCTGATTTTCGGGTTTTCCGGCGCCCTGATCATTCTGCGGCCGGGCTTTAATGTTATCGGCCTGGGGACGCTGCTGATCCTGGGATCGGCGGCGTCCTGGTCGGTCTCGATGATCATCATCAAAATGCTGACCAAAACGGAATCCGCCCTGACGCAAAGCATCTATACGCTGGTGATGCTGACCCCGATTACGGCGCTTGCGGCGCTGCCCTATTGGCATATGCCGAACCTGGAAGAGTTTGGCTGGATGGTTCTGATGGCGGCGCTGGGCACGGCTGCGCAACTGGCCTTTACCGAGGCTTTCAAACTTGCGGATTTAACCGCCCTGCTGCCCATGGATTTTACCAAGCTGATCTGGTCGGCCATTGTGGGCTATCTGTTTTTCGCACAGACCCCGGATATCTGGGTATTTATCGGCGGCGCGGTGATTTTTGCCTCGACGACCTATATTACGTTGCGTGAAGCCCAGGTCAAAAACAAGGCCCCTGTGGAAACTACCCCTGAAGCGTCCGTTTAATCGGGTTTCCTATCGCGCCGCTGTACGCTTAAAATGACAAAAATATTCGCCATATTCTGAGGGGAGCATATCACGCATGCGCGATCTACTTGATTTTACCGGCAAAACTGTGGTCGTCACCGGCGGTTCCACCGGCATCGGAAACGGCATTGCCCGCGCGTTTCGTGAACATGGCGCGAAACTGATCATTACCGCCAGCCGTGAGCGCAGCGCTTATGACAGCGACATGGATGGCATGGACTATCATCAGGTCGATATCGCCAATGACGACGCCATGCGCGCCTTTGCGGCCCAGGTGCCCAGCCTGCATGTGCTGGTCAACAGTGTCGGGACTGTGGTCTATAAGCGCAAGGAATTTCAGATGCCGACCTTCCGCCATGTGGTGGATGTGAACCTGAACGGGGTCATGCATGCCTGTGTGCTGTTTCATGACAAGCTGCTGGCCACGAAGGGTAATATCGTCAATATCGCGTCCGTCGCCAGTTTCCGCCCCACGCGGGGCAATCCGGCCTATAGCGCCTCCAAGGGCGGGCTGGCCCTGCTGACCAAAAGCCTGGCCGACGCCTGGGGGCCGGAGGGCATACGGGTGAACGGGCTGGCGCCGGGCTTTGTGGCCACCAAAATCACCGCCGTCAGCTATGATAATCCCGAAATCAACGAAGGAATCATTAACACCACCCCCCTGCGCCGCTGGGGAACGCCCGAAGAAATGGGCCAGGTCGCCCTGTTTCTAGCCTCGGACATGGCGTCCTTCATGACAGGGCATACGATTCCGGTGGACGGGGGGCAGAGTCTTTAGAGATATTAAGACACAAGAATAAGCGCCCATAAGGGCGTACATACCGGAAGGGAGAAACGCCATGCACATTAATATTGGAGGGTTGCTGGCAAAGCGGGCGCAGCTTAGCCCGAAGCTGGAAGGCCTGTATGATGTCGCCAATAATCTGCGGCTGAGCTATGCGCAGTTTAATGCGCGGGTAGACCAGACGGCCAACATGATTTCAGCGCTGGGTCTTAAAAAAGGCGACCGGGTCGCCCTGCTGCTGATGAACAGCATCGAATTCGCGGAAAGTTTTCTGGCCTGCGCCAAGCTGGGCCTGGTGGTGGTGCCGCTGAACTGGCGGCTGGTGCCGGATGAGCTTGAATTCATTCTCAAGGACAGCGGCAGTACGGTGCTGATTTTCGGCGGGGAGTTTACCGCCAATGTGGACGAACTATATGCGCGGGGACCGAAAACCGATATCTCCAAATGGCTTTATGTGGGGCCGGATGGCAATTGTCCGAAATATGCGCGTTCTTTTTCTGAACTAACCAAAGCTGCGCCCGCCACGCCGGTTAACATTACCGCTGGCGAAGACGATACGCTTTATATCATGTACACCTCCGGCACGACGGGCCTGCCCAAGGGTGTGGTGCATACCCATAATACCAGTTTCTGGGCCATCGCCACGCTTTCCGCCACGGCGGATATGCGGCTGTATGACCGCTTTTTGCTGACCCTGCCCATGTTCCATGTCGGCGCATTGCTGCCACTGATGGTGTGCATTTACAACGGCCTGTCCTGTGTGATGCAGCGTGCCTTTGATCCGGCAATCACTTGGAAACTGATCGAGGGTGAGAAAATCAATGTGGCGATGCTGGTGCCCGCCATGGTGAATTTCATGTTGCAGGTTCCTGAAATCGAAACCGTCGACGCGTCCTCCCTGCGCTTTTTCTTGTGTGGCGCGGCGCCCGTGCCGGACCATCTGGTTTTATCCTATGACAAGCGCAACATTCCCGTGTTGCAGATTTACGGATTGACCGAAACCTGTGGTCCGGTAGCCGTGGTCAGCCTGGATGATTATAGGGACAAGGTCGGTTCAACCGGAAAGGCCTTCATGCATACCGATGTGCGCATTATCAATGTGGAAACCGGCCAGGATATGCCGGTGGATGTGCCTGGCGAGCTGATCACCCGCTCAAAACATAATATGATCGCATATTGGAACCGTGAAAAAGCCACATTGGAAACCCTGCGTGATGGCTGGCTGTACACCGGCGATATCGCGCGCATGGATGCAGATGGTTATGTGTTCATTGCGGATCGCAGCAAGGACATGATTATTTCCGGTGGCGAGAATGTTTATCCGGCGGAGGTTGAGGGCGTATTGCTGACCCATCCGAAAATCCGTGAGGTGGCGGTGATCGGACAGGCGTCCGCCAAATGGGGGGAATCGCCCCTGGCCGTGGTGGTGAAAGCCGATCCGTCGCTGACCGAAGCCGAAGTGCTGGGCTATGCTAATGGCAAGCTGTCGCGCTTTAAGCTGCCGAAAGCCGTCGTTTTCATTGACGAAATTCCGCGAAATCCGTCCGGCAAGGTGCTAAAGCGTGTGCTGCGCGAGCAATTTCCGGATGACGCGCCGGAATAGACGCATTAAAGCTATCCTTTATCAGCATTACATAATGGAGTGAAGACAATGGCGACCCATGCCGAAAAAATGCAGGAAAAATTCAACAAGGAAATTGCCGACAGCTTTATCGCCGGCAATGACAAGCAGACCGGGCTGAGCCAGTATCTGGGTATCCGGCTGGTCGAGTTCAGCCCCGGCAAGGTCGTCGCTGAACTGAAAGTGAAAGACGACTTGCTGACCCCGTTCGGTAATCTGCATGGCGGCGTGATGTCGGCCTTTACCGATCATGTTCTGGGCTGTGTGTGTTATCCGCATATGAGCAAGGGGCAGTGGGCGGCGACCACCGAGTTCAAGCTTAATCTGCTGGCGCCGGTCAGCAAGGGAACCGTGCGCGCAGTGGCGGAGATCATCAACATGACCCGCACCACGGCGGTCGTGCAGATCCGCATGGATAATGATGGGCGTCCCTGTGTTGCTGCCCAGGGCACTGTGCTGATCATGGATCCGCGATAATTAACGCGGTGAACGTTCAGGACCTGACGGCAACTCTGCCGCAACGCCGCATGTTTGCGCTGCCGGATGGCGCGCTGTCCTATCTCGACTGGGGTGGGCCAGCGGGCGCGCCGCGCGTGGTGATGTCGAACGCCAATGGCTTTAACGCATTTACCTACCGGCATATGCTAGGCCCGCTCAGTGACCGCTTGCACATTCAGGGCGTAGATGCACGCGGCCACGGGTTCAGCACAGCTACAGCCAATCCGGACGCGCCTTTGTCGTGGAATACATTCCGCGATGATCTGATCCGGTTTCTGGAAGCGGGCAGCAGCCCCAGCCTGCTGGTGGGGCATTCGCTGGGGGCGACCACAAGCCTGCTGCTGGCGGAGGCGCGTCCCGATCTGGTGCGTGGCGTGCTGGCGGTGGAGCCTGTGATCCAGCCTTATCTGCGATCCTGGGGCATGCGCGTCAAACGATGGTTTAACATACCGCATCCGGCCAATGGTCTGGTGGAGGGGGCGCAAAAACGCCGCGCGGTGTTTGCCGATCGTGAGGCGGTTTTCAAATCCTATAAAGGGCGCGGCGCGTTCCGTTCGTGGCCGGACGAAATCATCCGCGATTATATCACTGGCGGTGTCCGGGACCGTGACGATGGCCAGGTCGAACTGGCCTGCGCGCCCGCCTGGGAGGCACATGTGTTTCGTTCCAGCGGCACCTATATCTGGGACCGGCTGGCGCGCATCAAACCGCCAATCACCATTATCCATGGCAATGTGTTTTCGACCTGTTCAGCGCCCGTGACACAGCGCATGACGCGCCTGCATCCGTCGACGAAAATCACACTGGTAGACGGCGCCAGCCATTTCCTGCCGATGGAGTTTCCCGAAATTGTGCGCGAAAATATTCTGCGCATGAGCGGGATTTAATAACGGCTAACGCGGGATGATTTTAGATTGAATCACCCCGCCCACCGTCATTACCCGGTCAAGCCGGGTAATGACAACAATAGGGAATGAGCATGGGAAAACCTAAAATCATCGCGATCTAATACGCATATTCCTCATAGACCGGTAGCACGCTGCCTTTCCAGGGGCCGTGATAGCGGTCCAGCATGATTTCGGCGGGACAGCGGCCCGTTGCGGCTGTTTCAAGCAGCACATCGAGATAATGCTGCTCATCCAGACCGGTGCTGCCGATACGTGCGCGGGCCTTCAGGCCGGCGGAGGAAATTTTCAGAACTTCCTGAGCCACATCCTGCAACGTCCCGCCGCGAAAGGGCGTGTGCAGCGCCTGTTTTGGCACACCGTCGCGCAGAGCCTGGCGTTCCTCGGTGGTCCAGTCTTTCACCAGATCCCATGCCGCATCCAGCGCGTCCTGATCATAGAGAAGGCCAACCCACAATGCGGGCAATGCGCACAGTGAACGCCATGGGCCGCCATCGGCGCCGCGCATTTCCAGAAATTTTTTCATCCGCACTTCGGGAAACAGGGTCGTCAAATGATCGGCCCAGTCGCCCATGGTGGGTTTTTCACCTGGTAAGGCGGGTAATTTTCCGGCAAGAAAATCGCGGAATGATTGCCCTGACGCGTCAATATATTTGCCCTTGCGATAGACAAAATACATCGGCACATCCAGCGCATATTGCACATAGCGTTCAAATCCGAAGCCTGCATCAAATACAAAGGGTACCATGCCCGCGCGATCGGGATCGGTGTCAGTCCACACATGGCTGCGGAAGCTGAGATAGCCGTTTGGTTTTCCTTCCGTAAACGGAGAATTTGCGAACAGCGCAGTCGCAAGCGGTTGCAGCGCCAGCGAGACGCGGAATTTTTTTATCATGTCCGCTTCGGATGAATAATCCAGGTTCACCTGCACCGTGCACGAACGATACATCATATCGACGCCATGATCGCCACGTTTGGGCATATATCGCGTCATGATGCCATAGCGCCCCTTGGGCATCACCGGAATTTCGGAACGTTTCCAGTCGGGTGTAAAGCCCAGCCCCAGAAAGCCGATACCAAGTTCCGTGGCCACTTCGCGCACCTGTTTCAGATGGGTGTTCACCTCGCCACAGGTCTGATGCAGATTTTCCAGTGGCGCGCCGGAAAGTTCAAACTGCCCGCCCGGTTCCAGGCTGATCGCACCGCCATCCATGGTCAGGGCAATGACATTTTCTCCTTCCATCACCGGCTGCCAGCCAAAACGCTGCATGCCTTCCAGAAGGGCGCGCACGCCCGCCGGGCCTTCATAGGGCAGGGTGCTGCGATCAGACAGGCGAAAGCCGAATTTTTCATGTTCGGTGCCGATTCGCCACTGATCCCTGGGCTTATTGCCGGAAGCCAGATATTCGACAAGGTCTGCTTCGCGTTCAATCTGGCCGCTGGCTGATTGTGATCCCGACATGCTCTTCCTCCGCAGCACACTATTCTACTGGGTATAGTCTACACTGGCTGATGCGCCAGTGCTACAGGGCTGCTATCCCAGTCTCCGCACACGGATTGCCACAGCGCCAGCGCCGCAATCGCTGCCGTGTCGGCCCGCAGGATTCGCGGGCCGAGTGAAACCGCAAGGCTTTGCGGCATGGCGTGTAAACGCGTGCGTTCTGTGGAGCTGAAGCCGCCTTCCGGGCCGGTCAGCACTGCCCAGGGCTTGTTTGGTGGTGCGGCCTGCAATTGGGCCAGCGCTGATCCGCCCGCACCGGATTCATCGCAAAATAAAATTTGCCGATCCGCAGGCCAATTGTCCAGCACGGCATGCAGTTTTTCCGGCGTCTGTAAAGTTGGCACACTGACCAGCCCGCATTGTTCCGCTGCCTCAATCATGATGGCGGCAAGGCGATCGGTGTTTGCGCGCGGCGCATTGGTATATTCGGTGATCACCGGATGAATTTCACGCACGCCAAGTTCGGCTGCTTTTTCGGCGATGATTTCGAGGCGTGTCCGTTTGATCGGCGCACATAACAGCCACAGATCCGGCACGCCGGTTTGCGGTTGAATCTGCTCAAACAGTGTAACGAGGCCCGCCTGTTTACCCAGATCAACTATGCGGCCCCGCCATTCCCCGTCGCGGCCATTGAACAGGCCCAGCGTGTCGCCCGCAGAGCGTCGCAGGACATTGCGCAGATAATGCGCCTGTTCACGGCTCAGCGCGATCTGCGCGCCCTGGGTAAGGTCCGTGTCGATATACAGGCGGATATGTTCGCGCGCATTGGCCATAGGATTGGTCTTCATACTTATGCTAATTCTGCTACATGACAGAGCTTACAAGCAAAGATCAGGCAGGCGCAATTCTGGATGCAACGGGGAACTGGGTGGACCGGCATGCGCCGGCCATTGCGCGCCCCTGGTTGCGGCTGGCGCGGCTGGACCGGCCTATCGGGACGTGGCTGCTGCTGTGGCCATGCTGGTGGGCGATTGCGCTGGCGTCTGGCGATATAGGGCTGATGCTGGTGTTTGCGCTGGGCGCGGTTGTTATGCGCGGCGCGGGATGCACCTTCAATGACATTGTGGATCGCGATCTGGATGCACAGGTGGCGCGCACCGCCAATCGTCCGTTGCCCAGCGGCGCGGTCAGCGTGGTTGCCGCATGGATATTTCTGATCGCGCAATGTGGCGTTGGGTTGGCGATTTTACTGTCGCTGAATGATTTTGCTATTGCGGTTGGGGTGGCGTCACTGTTTCCGGTGGCGGTTTATCCTTTCATGAAGCGGATCACCTATTGGCCGCAATTATTTCTGGGCATTGCATTCAATTGGGGCGCGTTACTGGGCTGGGCCGCGGTAACGGGCACGCTGGCGCTGCCTGCCATCTGGCTGTATCTGGGCGGCATATTCTGGACCCTTGGTTATGACACCATATACGCCCATCAGGACGCCGGAGACGATGCGCTGATTGGCGTCAAATCCACGGCGCTGAAATTTGAGGCAAACAGTAAACCCGCTATTGCCGGGTTTTACGCGGCGGCCCTTGCCATGTTCGCCCTGGCCGGATGGAGCGCAGGGACGGGCTGGGGCTTTTGGCCAATACTGGGCCTTGCAGGGGCGCATCTGGCCTGGCAGGTGATCGCCCTGCAAAGTGATAATCCGGCCAACTGCCTGCGCCTGTTCCGCAGTAACCGCGATTTCGGCGCGATCCTGTTCGTGGCGATAGTGGCGGGTCTGATTTAGACAAATTGCCGTAAAAATGTGTTATAAAGAGACATGATACAGCCTTCGGATTATCTTGCTGCGGAAGAAATTTTGCGTCTGCGCGCCAGATCGCAATGGCGTTCGGTGTGGATGATTGTGCATGTGTGGGGCGTGGTGTTTGGCGCGATGGCGCTGTTTGCTCTATGGCCCAATCCGGTTACGTTTGTTCTGGCGGTGATGCTGATCGGCGCGCGCCAGCTGGGCATGGCGATCCTGGTGCATGACGCGGCGCATGGGGCGCTGTTTCAAAATCGCGTCTGGAATGACCGGATCAGCAACTGGTTATTGGCCTATCCGGTGCTGACCGAAACCAAAGCCTACCGTGCCTATCATCTGGAGCATCACAAATATGTGCAGCAGCCGAATGATCCCGACATTGGCCTGTCGGCGCCGTTTCCGATCACCAAATCCAGTTTCCGCCGCAAGCTGTGGCGCGACATCACCGGGCAAACCGGATATAAACAGCGCCGCGCGCAAATCCGCGCCGCAACAGGCCCCCGCGACATGCCGCTGTCTGAACGCATTGCGCTGTTCTGGCGTAAAATGGGGGGTATGCTGATTACCAATCTGGCGCTGCTGGGGGGCTTGAGCGCGATTGGATACTGGTATCTGTATCCGCTGTTGTGGGTGTTGCCGCTGCTGAGCTGGTATCAGGTGATTACGCGCATTCGCAATATCGCCGAACATGCCATGGTTCCCGACAATGACGATGATTTTCGCAGTGCGCGCACCACGCATGCCAACTGGCTGATGCGTATTTTCCTGGCGCCCTATTTTGTAAATTATCATCTGGAGCATCATCTGATGATGTTCGTTCCCTGTTACCGGTTGCCCGATGTGCGGAAAATATTTTTGGCCAAAGGCCATGGCGCGCGGATGGAATATAAACCCGGCTACCGGTCGGTTCTGGCGCTGGCGCTTTCGAAGCCGGAAGCCGCCTGATGGAAATTGTTTTGGGCGATCCGGCGCAATTCATCCGCGATCATACGGTTTTGACCCAGACGCCGCTGGTTCCCGAAATCAGCCTGTATGTCGCCAGTGAAATGCTGCCGATCTGGCAGATGACCGAAGACGAGATGCAGAAAGTGGGTTTGCCGCCGCCCTTCTGGGCCTTTGCCTGGGCGGGCGGGCAGGCGCTGGCGCGCTATGTGCTGGATAATCCTGAACTGGTGGCGGGCAAGCGGGTGCTGGATTTCGGCGCGGGTTCGGGGCTGGCGGGCATTGCAGCCGCTCTGGCGGGCGCAGAAAAGGTAAGCGCCGCAGAAATCGATCCCATCGCAATCATTGCGTTGCAGTTGAATGCGCACGCCAACAGGGTCATGCTTGCCCCCGTCGAAGGCGATATTGTCGGTCAGATTACACAGGACTGGGACGTGGTGCTGGCCGCCGATGTTTGTTATGAGGGGCCTGCGTCGAAACTTATTGTGGCGTGGCTGGACGAACTGGCGCGCGCCGGCGTTATGGTGTTGATGGGCGATCCGGGGCGGACTTATTTTCCCAAATCGGGGCATGAGAAACTGATCAGCTATGCGGTTAAAACCACGACCGAACTGGAAGATACCGATCTGCGCAATACCAGTGTCTGGCGTGTGACGGGATGAGTGTGCGCCATGGCGTATAGTTCCCTGCGGAATTTTATCGAACGGCTGGAACGTGACGGCAAGCTGCTGCGCGTCAGCGAACCTGTTTCGACCGTGCTGGAAATGACGGAAATTCAAACCCGGCTACTGGCTTCAGGTGGCCCGGCTGTGCTGTTCGAAAAACCCGTGGGCGCGGATGGCGCCATCGGCTCGATCCCTGTGCTGGTCAATCTGTTCGGCACTGTTGAACGTGTCGCCATGGCCGTTACCATGGGTAATGTGGATCGCCGTACCGGGCGTGATCTGCGCGAGGTCGGCGAGACCCTGGCGTTTTTGCGCCAGCCGCAACCCCCAGGCGGATGGCGTGAGGCGGTGGGCATGGCCCCATTGCTGCGCACCGTGATGAACATGCGGCCCAAAACGGTGCGCAGCGCGCCGGTGCAGGAAATTGTCCTGACCGGCGATCAGATTGATCTGGCGCGCCTGCCCATTCAGACCTGCTGGCCCAATGAACCCGCGCCGCTGATCACCTGGCCATTGGTTGTCACAAAAGGCCCCGGCGACAGTGCGGAAGACGGCTATAATCTTGGCATTTACCGGATGCAGGTGCTGGGGCGCGACCGGACCTTGATGCGCTGGCTGCGCCATCGTGGCGGGGCGCAGCATCATGCGCGCTGGGGTGCGGCAAAACCCGAACCCCTGCCTGCTGCGGTGGTGATCGGGGCCGATCCGGGCACGATTCTGGCGGCGGTGACGCCGGTGCCCGATACGCTTAGCGAATATCAATTTGCCGGGCTGCTGCGCGGCGAGCGGGTGGAGCTGGTGGCGTGCAAAACCGTGCCGCTGAAAGTGCCAGCACAGGCCGAGATCGTGCTGGAAGGGCATGTGTCGCTGAGCGATTATGGCGATGAAGGGCCGTATGGCGATCATACCGGCTATTATAATTCGGTAGAGCCGTTTCCGGTGTTCACCATCAGCGCCATCACCATGCGCCGCGATCCGATCTATCTGTCCACTTTCACCGGCCGCCCGCCAGACGAACCCAGCATATTGGGCGAGGCGCTGAACGAGGTGTTCGTGCCATTGTTGCAGCAGCAATTTCCCGAGATCCTTGATTTCTGGCTGCCGCCAGAGGGCTGTTCCTACCGTATTGCCGTGGTGTCGATCCGCAAGGCCTATCCCGGCCATGCCAAGCGGGTGATGATGGGAATCTGGTCTTACTTGCGCCAGTTCATGTACACGAAATGGGTGATCGTGGTGGATGACGATATCAATATCCGTGACTGGAAAGAGGTGATGTGGGCGATTTCCACCCGCATGGATCCGGTGCGCGATATCACCCAGATGCAGAATACGCCGATCGATTATCTGGATTTTGCCAGCCCCGAAAGCGGCCTTGGCGGCAAGATCGGTCTGGACGCCACCAATAAATGGCCACCCGAAACCAGCCGCGAATGGGGCACGCAAATCCGCATGAGCGACGGCATAATCGAAACCGTCACCCAGAAATGGTCAAAACTGGGACTGCCCGGAAGCGGCAAAGCGATCTGGAAATAGCCCGCAGAACCAGATAGCCTGTACCGCCAATAACAAAACCAAACCAATCGGAGGGGGATAAGGCGCATGGAACAGATGGCAACACAGATGGCGCAAACAATGGCGCAGATGAGCAACGGCATTATTCCGGTTTCGACGCTGTATATCGGCCTGAATGCGCTTTTGAATTTAATTCTCGCAATTCTGGTTGTGCGGGCCCGGGTAAAGACAGAAACCAACATAGGCGACGGCGGTAAGGAAGAGATGATCAAGGCCCAGCGTGTGCATGGCAATAATGTGGAATATGTGCCGATTACCCTGTTGGTGCTGATCGCAGTGGAAATGGCGGCGGCGCCCGTATGGCTCGTGCATGCGCTGGGTGCCGGGTTGACCGTTACCCGGGCGTCGCACGCATTGGGCCTGTCTTCCTCTACGGGCCGCACGGCTGGGCGGTTTCTGGGAACCATCGGCACATGGGTGGTCCTGCTGGTGGGCAGCGTAGCCTGTATTTACTATGGGCTGAATTGACGCCATATATCTGAATGGGTTCCGTGGCCCATCCAGATTTTTCACTCAGGAGTATTCATGTCGGCTGATATTGCGAATGCCCAGAAGTATGATGAAGCCAGTTTACGCAATCTGGCCGATGATGTCATTGCGCGGGTGCGTGCGGCAGGCGCGGACGCCGCCGATGTGCTGATGGTTGCAGGCGCGTCGCTGTCGGCGTCGTGCCGGATGGACGAGGTGGAGGAAGTTGAGCGTTCCGATGGCCAGGAGTTTGGCCTGCGCGCCTTCATCGGCAAGCGCCAGGCCATTGTGTCGTCCAGCGATTTCAGTAAGAACGCGCTGGATCAACTGATCACCCGGGTCGTGGCCATGGCGAAACTTGCGCCCGAGGATGCATATTGCGGCCTGGCGGAGCGTGATCTGCTGGCCAGGACTTTCCCAGAACTGGATATTTGCGATGCTACCGAACTGGAAATGCCCGCGCTGATTGAAGCGGCCAGGCGCGCCGAGGGTGCGGCGCGCGCGGTTGAGGGCATCACCAATTCCGAAGGCGCTGGCGCCAGTTGCAGCCATAGCCGCGTGGTGCTGGCGACTAGCGAAGGATTTTCCGGCAGCTACGCTACATCCTCGTTTGGCCTGTCCTGTTCCGTATTGGCGGGTGAAGGCACGGCGATGGAGCGCGATTACGAATATTCTTCCGCGCGCCATTATGGCGATCTGACTTCGCCGGAAGAAATCGGTCAGGTGGCGGCGCAGCGCACGCTAAGCCGCCTTAATCCACGCAAAGTTAAAACCCAGCAGGTTCCTGTTATCTATGCGCCGCGCGTGTCCAACAGTCTTTTGGGACATCTGGCAGGCGCCATATCGGGGGCGGCCGTGGCGCGCGGCACAAGTTTTCTGAAGGACCGGCTGGGCAAGGCTGTCTTTTCCAAAGGCATTAATGTTTTTGATGATCCCCATCGCCGCCGTGGATTGCGTTCCAAACCATATGATGGCGAAGGGGTTGCAAACGGACGCCGGGCCATCATTGAAGACGGCGTGCTGGGCGGCTGGCTGCTGGATACCGCATCGGCGCGTCAGTTGGGATTGCGCAGTACCGGCAACGCCGCGCGTGGCAGCGGATCCGCCCCTTCGCCCGCCACCAGTAATTTTTACATGGAGGCAGGTAAAACCCCGACCGTGGACATTATCTCCTCTCTGAAGAATGGCCTGTTTATTACGGAATTGATCGGCATGGGGGTAAACCCGGTCACGGGTGATTACAGCCGGGGGGCAACCGGTTTCTGGATTGAAAATGGCCAGTTCGCCTATCCTGTCAGCGAGATCACGGTTGCCGGAAATCTGCTGGAAATGTTCCTGCATATAACGCCAGGCGACCTTCTTGAGTTCCGCTATGGCATGGATGCGCCGACCCTCATGGTCGAAGGGATGACGATCGCAGGTGAATGACGATAACAGCGCAAGACACCACCGCTTTGCAGTAAGCGCAGCACGCGAAGCAGGCGCGTTGGCCATGACCTATTTCGGTGCGGATTACGCCAAATGGGACAAGGGAAAAAACAACCCGGTAACCGATGCGGATGTGGCGGTTGACCAATTATTGCGCCAGCGCATGCAGGCGTTTGCGCCTGACTATGGCTGGCTGTCGGAAGAAACCGTTGATGACAAAAGCCGCCACACCGCGCGGCGTGTCTGGGTGGTGGATCCCATTGACGGTACTCGCGCCTTCATCCGGGGCCAGCCGCATTTCGCTGTTAGCATCGCCCTGCTGGAAGATAACAGGCCTGTCTCCGCCGTGATTTTTAATCCGGCGACGGATCAATTATTTGAAGCGTCCGGCACGGGGCCAAGCCTGTTGAACGGCGCAAGGGTGCAGGTCAGCACAAAAAACGAATTACAGGATGCGCGCATACTGGCGGCGCAGGGATTGTTTCAGCATAAACGCTGGACTGCCCCGTGGCCGTCCCTGCATGTGGAATCGCGCAATTCCATTGCCTATCAGGTGGCGCTGACCGCATCGGGGCATTTTGATGGCTGCATAAATCTATGGGGGGCGTATGATTGGGATCTGGCGGCGGCCGATCTGATTTTACGTGCGGCGGGCGGGCATATTACCGACCACACCGGGGCGGCCCTGCGTTTCAATCAGGAAATCCCGCGCCATCCAGGCATTGTTGCCGCCAACCCGGCGCTGCATGGTCTTTTGCTGGGGCGGATGCTTACATGAAGATGGACCGGCGCGGATCGGGTGTGGGCATGCGTTTGCCATTGCTGCTGACGCAGTTTCTGGGGTGGCTGATTTTGCGGCCCCGCGCGGCGAAACTGACTATTTCGATTATTTTTGACGCGATCCCCGTCATTGCGATCAGTCTGATCGGGATAGCGGGCTATCAGGCGCTGTGCCGTTGCGCGCCTGGCGAAATAATTCTGTATTCTATCGCGGCGCTGATCAGCGCCACATGCATTGGTATGTTCGTGCTGACGGGTCTGTACCGGCCCATGCTGCGCTATCGCGATACGCTGATAATTTTTCCCGTGCTTGGCGCCAGCGCGGCGGCGGCGGGGATCATTGCGCTGGGTGTTGCCGCCTTTGCGCCCGCGCCGGATGTTGTGCCAATGATAGGCGTGCTGTGGCTGGGTCTGGTGGCGCTGATGTTGGCCTGGCGGCTGATCGGCGGCGCGCTGCTGAATATTGCGGTGCGTGATAACCGGCCAGATGTGACCCAGGTTGCGATTTATGGTGCGGGCCGCGCGGGCGTCGCACTGGCGGAGGCGATGGAAAAAGACGACACGCATAATGTCGTCTGTTTTGTGGATGATAATACCCAGTTGCATGGCCGCACCCTGCATGGGGTAAAGGTACGTCACGCCGATGCCTTGCGCAATCTTGCCGGACGCGGACAGCTTGATCTGGTCGTGCTGGCGCTGCCGTCGGTTAGCCCGGCCCGGCGCGCGGCGATTATCAATCAACTGGCCGAGCTGGAGGTGAAGGTTGAAACCGCGCCGACGCTGGAGGAAATTATTTCCGGCTGGCGCCGGGTCAGCGATATTCGCGCGGTCAGCCCGGAAGAACTGCTTTCGCGTGAGCCGGTTGCGCCTGATCTGGCGCTGCTGGCGCGGGAACTCGGCGGAAAATCGGTGCTGGTAACCGGCGGCGGCGGATCGATTGGCGCGGCGCTGTGCCGCGCGATTATTGCGCATGCACCAGCCAGGCTGATCATTTTTGAGATGTCGGAATTTGCGCTTTACACGATCGAGCGCGAACTGCGTGAATATATTGATGCGCGCGGCGGGCGCACCCGGTTGATCTGCCTGTTGGGATCGGTGCTGGACAAGGCGGCGGTCAACCGCGCCATGGCGGTGCACAACCCGGATATTGTCTATCACGCCGCCGCCTACAAGCATGTGCCGCTGGTGGAAATGAATCCGATTGCGGGTGCGGATAATAATATCTTTGGTACGCTGAATGTAGCAAAGGCGGCGCTTCAACAGGGTGTGCATAAATTCGTGCTGATCTCTACCGACAAGGCGGTGCGCCCTACCAATGTCATGGGCGCGGCAAAGCGGGTGGCGGAAAAACTGGTCCAGGCGCTGGGTCAAAGCGGCGGCAAGACATCTTTCGCCCTGGTGCGGTTTGGCAATGTGCTGGATTCTGCGGGCTCTGTGGTGCCGCTGTTTCGCGAACAGATACGCGCTGGCGGCCCGGTAACCGTGACCGACCCGGCCATGGTGCGCTATTTCATGACCATACCAGAGGCCGCCGATCTGGTTATCCAGGCGGGCGCAATGGCGAAGGGCGATGGCGATCTGTTTCATCTGGATATGGGTGATCCGGTGAATGTGGCGGATCTGGCGCGCAAACTTATTCACCTGTCGGGGTTTTCCGTGCGCGAGCCGGGCATTGGCGGCGGCGATATTGAAATCCGGTTTATCGGTCTGCGTCCGGGTGAAAAACTTTTTGAAGAATTACTGGTGGATGGAACCAGTACGCCCACAGAACATCCACGCATCTTTCGCGCCGACGCGGGGATACAGCACTGGAGCACGCTGGAATCCTATCTGGCGCAGCTTGTTCAGATCATGGCGGCACAGGATGTTGAGGGCCTGAAAGGCGTGCTGCGCCAGCTTGTCGAATCCTATGGCGCGGTGCCCGCAAGTGCGGGAAACATAAGTATGATTGGCGAATGAATTCCGTCAGCGAATTATTTTCTGGTGCGGATATGACACTTGCGGCGGCGCTTAGCCATCTGGTTTTTGTGCTGGGTATTTTTATCCTCTCGGCAATGCTGACCTGGGTTATGATCCGTTTTAATATTTCCGATGTCCCCAATGACCGCTCATCCCATGTGCGCCCCACGCCAAAGAGTGGCGGCGTCGCCATCGCGGCGGCATTTTTTGCGGGGCTTGCAGGGCTTTATATGCTTAGTGGCACGGCGCGCCTGCCGGGTACGCAATTCGTCATGTTTCTGGCCACTTCCGGGATAATGTTTGCAGCGGCGCTGATCGATGATCTGGCCGGGTTACGGGCATTAGTGAAATTTTCCATGCAGTCTATCTGTGCGCTGCTGTTCAGCCTGTTTGTGGCGCATATTGATGTGCTGGCGTTTCCCGTGATCGGCAATGTTGCGTTTGGCGTGTCTGGGCATGTGATAACCGTGCTGTGGATTATATTTTTCATGAATGCGTTTAATTTCATGGATGGCATTAACGGGCTTGCGGGTGGCGGCGCATTGATCGCATCATTGTTTCTGGCGGGCATTGCGTTTTTTTCCGGCGCGCATTTTGTGTATCTGGCGGCGCTGTGCCTGTTTGGCGCTGTGCTGGGATTTTTTGTGTTCAATTTCCCCAATGGGCGCATCTTTATGGGGGATACGGGCAGCCAGATTACGGGCTTTGTAATGTCCGGCCTGGCGGTCATCGCGGCGCGCGCCGATATTGGGCAGGTTTCGATCATGGTCGTCCCTGCGCTGTTCGCCTGCTTTTTGTTCGATGTGCTGGTGACGCTGTGTTACCGCTTTGCGCGCGGGCAAAATCTTGGGCAGGCGCATCGCGAGCATCTGTATCAGATCAGCAACCGCCTGGGCTTTTCACACAAACGGGTAAGCCTGGTTTATTTTGGATTGTTCATCATGAACGGGATATTTGGCGCGCTTATTCAGAATGCGGAACCAGCGGCGCGGTTGCCGTTATTGCTGGGCGGGATATTGCTGCATGCGCCGCTGGCGATCATGGTCTATGGCGCGGGCCTGCGCAGCGGTGTTGCCGATCTAACCGGCCCAGTCAAAATCAAGGCCCAGATCAAGACACGCACTTGAATGCGTCAGTGCCCCCACTGAAATCAGATCAACGCCCGTGGCGGCGATGCCCGCGACCGTATCCAGATTAACATTGCCCGACGCTTCCAGTATCGCGCGTTCCGCCGTGATGCGCACCGCCTCAACCAGCATGTCATTGGACATATTATCCAGCATGATGATGTCCGGCTTTTCCAGCAACGCTTCTTCAAGCTGTGCCAGCGTGTCCACTTCCACCTCTATCTTTACCATATGACCGGCATGCGCGCGGGCGCGGGCGATGGCCTGTCGCACACCACCGGCAACGCCCACATGATTGTCCTTGATCAGCACGGCGTCATCCAGCCCGAAGCGGTGATTGGCGCCGCCGCCTGCACGCACCGCATATTTTTGCAATGCGCGCATGCCGGGAATGGTTTTACGGGTACAGCAGATGCGCGCCTTGTGCCCTTGAACTGCGGCAACCATGCGGGCCGTGGCCGTGGCAACGCCGGACAGATGCCCGAGAAAATTCAGCGCCGTGCGTTCCGCCGTCAGCGCCGCGCGGGCCGGGCCCTGTATGATGGCAATCACATCACCGGGGGCAAGCGTATCGCCGTCGCGGCGGAATTTTTCCACCCGAAGCCGGGAATCGACCAGCTTGAATACCGCTTCGGCAATTTCGATGCCGGCCAGCCGTCCGGCCTGACGCGCGCGAAGGGTGACGCGCACAGTGGCGGCTTCCGGAATGATGCTGTCCGACGTGATATCGCCTGCGCGGCCCAGATCTTCGGCCAGCGCGGTATGCACAAGCGGCATGTACAGCAGCGGCGAGAGGGGAATCAGATCATGTCTGCTCATGCGCGCGCACGGGCTTTTTGTTTTTCCGCGCTCATACTGGATGGATAGAAAAACGAACGGCATTGTTGCGCCGGGTCGGTCACTGGATAATCCTCGCGATAATGACCGCCCCGGCTTTCATGGCGCAGCAGCGCCGCCTCGCAGATCAGCCGCGCCGCAATCAGCATATTTGTTATGCGGGCGGAACGCTGTCCGGCCTCAACCGTCAGATCATCCAGTTCCGTGAGCGCCCTGCGCAGGCCGTATTCATCGCGCACCACACCTGCATAGCGTGACATGATTTCACGCAGGCGCTGCACCAGCGGGGCCAGTTCGGGCGCATCGTAAGACTGAAATTGCGGCGTTACGGATTCAACGTCTATATTTTGCGTACTGGCTTTAACGCACAGCGCCGCAATGTCGAGGGCCGCGCGCGCGCCAAACACCAGGCCTTCCAGAAGCGAATTGCTGGCCAGCCGGTTGGCGCCATGCAGGCCCGTTGCCGCCACCTCGCCGCAGGCCCAAAGGCCAGGCAGGCTGGTGCGGCCATTACAATCGGTGGCGATGCCGCCCATATGATAATGCGCCGCGGGGGCAACCGGTATTAAATCCGTAGACGGATTAATTCCGGCGGCGGCCGCCAGCGCGAATACGGTGGGGAACCGGTCCTTGAAACTTTCACCAATCGCCGTGCGGCAGTCCAGATAAGGTGTGTGGCCACCCTGCAATTGCCGGCTGATGGCGCGCGCCACGATATCGCGGGGCGCCAGTTCCGCCGCCGGATGTTCGCGCGCCATGAAACGTTCGCCCAGTTCATTGACCAGCACCGCGCCTTCACCGCGCAAGGCCTCGGTCGCAAGCGGTGCGGGCGACAGGCCAATATTCATGGCGGTCGGATGAAATTGCACAAATTCCAGATCGGAAAGCTTTGCGCCCGCATTCGCCGCCATCGCCAGCCCCGCGCCGGTGCATCCCGGCGGGTTGGTCGTCACCGCATACAGCCCGCCTATGCCGCCGGTCGCCAGCACCACCGCCGCAGCGCGCAAGCAAACGGGATGCGCATCCGCCTGATCGGTCGCGCGGGCGATGACGCCACAGACGCGGCCCCGGCTCAGTAATAATTCTTCCGCCGCAAAATTTTCCGCAACCATTATGCCGGGGCATGCCCGCACGGCGGTGATCAGCGCCTGCATCAGCCCGGCGCCCGTGCCATCGCCGCCAATATGCAGAATGCGATTGACCGAATGCGCCGCCTCGCGCCCCAACGCCAGACCGCCATCAGGCATACGGTCAAAGCGCACACCCAGCGCAATCAGATCTTCAATGCAACGCGGCGCCTCGCGCGTTGCCAGCGCGACAATCGCCGCATCGGCAATGCCTGCGGCGGCATTAAGCGTATCTGACGCATGCTGTTGCGGGCTATCATCCGGCGCGATGGCGGCGGAAATTCCGCCCTGCGCCCAACCCGTGGCCGCGCCCGAACCCAGCGGCGCATTGAGCAGCAGAATAACCGGGCGCGGCGCAAGTTTCAGCGCGGCGGTCAAGCCCGCAACGCCACCGCCTACAATGATGGCGTCGGCGTTGTAGGTGGCTAATTCATCGCGCTGCATGGTCTTGCCTGTTTATGCGGAAATCAATTCGCGTGGGCCGCCGACAATTTCGGCCTTGCGCAGATTGCCGGGGCCACCCTGCCATTGCGCCGATCCAGCCGCAGGCGCGCCAAGCGCCAGCATGCGTTCGACCGCCTGGCGCGCGCGCGGCGCAATCGCCGGATCAATCTCGACCACATGCTGCATTTCACGCAAGGCGCGCAGAATATTCGGCAGCGAGATTTTCTTCATATAGGGACACAGATTGCAGGGCCGGATGAACTCCACATTCGGCAATTCCGCAGCGACATTATCGCTCATCGAACATTCGGTGATCATCACCACCTTGGGCGGCTGAACCTGGCGCACATAGCCGATCATGCCGGCGGTAGAACCGGCATAGTCCGCCTCGTCCAGCACATCGGGCGGGCATTCGGGATGCGCCAGCACAATGATGCCGGGATTGGCCTCGCGATATTCGCGGATTTCCTTTGCGGTGAAACGTTCATGCACGATACAGCGGCCCTTCCAGGTGAGAATTTTCACGCTGGTCTGGCGGGCCACATTCTGCGCCAGATATTGATCCGGCAAAAACAGCACACGGTCCGTACCCAGCGATTCCACCACCTGCAACGCATTGGACGAGGTGCAGCAAATATCGGTTTCGGCCTTCACATCGGCGCTGGTGTTGACGTAGGTCACCACCGGCACGCCGGGAAATGCCTGTTTCAGCAGGCGCACATCCGCGCCGGTAATGGATTCCGAAAGCGAACAACCCGCGCCCATATCGGGGATCAGAACCACTTTATCCGGGTTCAGTAATTTTGCCGTTTCAGCCATGAAATGCACGCCGCACTGCACGATGATATCGGCGTCCGCCTTGGCCGCCTCGCGCGCCAGCGCCAGACTGTCGCCGACAATATCCGCGACGCCGTGATAAATTTCCGGGGTCATGTAATTATGCGCCAGCACGATGGCGTTTTTCTGCACCTTCAGTTCATTGATGGCGTGGATATAAGGGGCGAAGAACGGCCATTCGATTTCCGGGATGACCCTGCGCACACGGTCATAGACCGGGGCCGTGGCGCGGGCCACCGCCGGGGTATATTCCAGCCCGTCACGGGCCAATTCAGCGGCGCTGTTCATTATCGTTCTCCTGCGCTTCCCTGCATTTCCATCTGCCTTTTATTTTTATACTCATTTAGAGCATAAATAAGGCTTAAAAAATAACCGGATCCTCTGCCGGTCTTCGATATGCTATATGTGAGCATTTAGCCGAGTCAACAATTAATATTTCAATAATGTTTCAGCGCGGCGAGGATATCCGCACCCCCGCCGCCAGGCGTTCGCGCAGCACTTCGCGGCGGAAGCGGAACAGGGCGGCGGGGCGGCCGCGTTGCTGGGGCTGGATTTCGCCAGTGCTTTCGACGACGCGGCTGTTTTCAACCAGACGGCGGAAATTCTGTTTGTGCAGGGGCGCGCCCAGAATGGCCTCCACGGTGCGCTGTAACTGAAACAGGCTGAAACTTTCCGGCATCAGGTCAAACACCACGGGCCGGTATTTCAGTTTGGCGCGCAATCGCCCCATCGCTGTCGCCAGTATGCGGCGGTGATCCGACATCATCGGATTTCCCAGCGGCGGCGGCGCGCGCAATTGCGAAGCATCGTCGCCTTCGCGGCGTGCTTCGGCAACCAGCCCGGCTTCATAGAGCAGCTCATAGCGCTCCAGCACAATTTCCTCGTCCCAGCTTGCGCCATCCAGCGCAAAGCAGATATTGGCGCGGTCCTGACGCTGGCGTTGCTCCACACCCGTTGTCCCTGCCTTGATCCAGGCCTGCAATAGCGGCGCGATCACCTTATCGATGAAGGCCGGGCGCCCCTTGCGCCAGTCTTCCCAGGGAAAATAATCGTACCAGGATCGCCAAGCGGTATTATCGGGGGCGGACATTTCCGCTTCATGGGTCAGCGCCAGATAGCCAACCGAAATAACCCGGGGCCCGCCCTCGCGTTCACGCGGATGCCTGCCACTATCGCCGAAAGTATACAGCTGTTCGACATAACCCAGCGTCACGCCGATGCGCCCGGTAACGGTTTCGCGCAGGCCACGATCAAGGGTGCGGTGCCGGGTCGCGTCAAACGGGCCCGATGGCAGGGCGTCGCCAGCCACGTCGAAACCACGTGCAACGGATTGCGCCTCCGCCGCATCCAGGGCAGGACCATGACGTACCAGCACCAGTGGGCGATCATCGGTAACCGCAACAATCACCGCACCCAGATCAATGATCATATCTGTTGGCTTTTGCGCCTTCACGCTTGCACACTGATCTATAGTTTTGCCGGCATCGAGAACAATGTGCCTTCCATATCAAACTCGCCCGGCCCCATTGCGGCGATGGCTTCGATCATGCGGCCTTTACGCCCCATAATTTTGTCTGCAACGGCCACCAGACGCGGATTGGGTTGGGCATGGCGTGCGGACGCACGCATCAGCCTTGCGGCATTGTGTTCATGACCTTCGTTCAAATGACACAGGGCAATATACGCGGTGGCGGTAGACCGGCTGATCCCGGCCCAGCAATGGATCAGCATTGGCGCGCTCTGATCCCAGCCATCGATAAAATCAAGTATCTCCCGGATATGCTTCTCGCCGGGGATGATCAGCCCCTCACGCGGTTCTGAGATATCATTCACTGAAAGCCGCAAATGCCTGTCGCGACGCAACGCAGGCGGTGTGTCGATCATGGATTTAGGATCAAGCAATGACACAAGATGAGATGGCGCCAACTGTTTAATCGACGCATTCACCTGGCTAAGCGGACACACATAGATCATCGCACATTCCTTAATCCGATCAGGTATCTATTCCTTACAGAAAAATCTACTTCGGGGCCAGTACGCGAAAGCGTTCCAGAAACGCGCGCTTGGCCCGGCTGGGCGATAGTTGACGAATTTCAGGGCACACAAGATTGCGCGGGCGCTCAAAAATCTTGCCGGCTTCCACAATATCAAAACCTGCAACTGTAATTGCCTCAAAATAGGCGCTGGCGCGATCGGCGCGCTTGATCTCCTGCGCCACCTTATCGGGCAGCAGGGCAGGAATGCCGAACCGCAACCGGATGGCGCCGTCCAGCCGCTGTTCCAGCGCCTTGTAATCGGTCCCTACAGCCGCCTTGAATGGGCTGATCAGATCGCCCACCACATATTCGGCGGCGTCATGCAGTAGCGCCGCCAGCCGCCAGCGCTGTTCGGCGCGCGGTTGCAAATGGTCATAGATCGCCAGCACCAGCAGCGAATGCTGCGCCACGCTGAACGGCCATGCGCCACTGGTCTGGCCGTTCCAGCGCGCGACACGCGACAGGCCATGGGCGATATCTTCTATTTCAATATCCAGGGGGGACGGGTCAAGCAGGTCCAGCCGCCGCCCGCTCAGCATCCTTTGCCAGGCCCGGCCTGGTTTATTTTTGATATTTTTTTGTGTTTCCATAAAACAAAACCAGTATTTATATTTTATATATAGTTTATATTTCCGAATACATAAAAAAATCTATGTATATTGTGAAATATGGCGAAAATAAGACGAAAAATTCTTGTTCACAATTATTTGTGAGCATTGAAATTGAGAAAATCATTCATATTTGTTCTTTAGTATGGGAGTAAGTGATGGATAGAAACCGGATCATACTGAAAACCTTCGAATATTGGCAGTCCAAGTTTGAGGGGCATCGGCTGCCCTCGCGATCTGACATCCTTCCGGGTGAACTTCGGGATTCATTACCCTTTTTGTTCATCGCAGATGTGAACACGCTAACCCCAATGGGATCAGAGATCAATTTACGGCTGGTCGGCACCCATATTGAGCGCGCCCTTGGGATGGATCTTACAGGCTGCCCCGTCGGCGGCATGGCGAAACATTGGCTGGACTTTACTGTCGGGCGCGATCTTTTTGACGCCGCCAATACGCGTAGCGCCATCATTGCCACCCATGAATTACGTGGCCCTGCCAACAAAGAAAATTTCCTGCCCCAGCAAACCAGCGCCGCTTATCTGCGTTATCACAGGCTGGTGCTGCCATTGTCGCGTGATGGCCGTCACGTAGACCGGCTTTTAGGCGCACTGGTGGCCGAGGAGCAGGAGAATATCTGGGCCCTGTGGCAGGCGCCGTTCGTGTTCGAAGAACTGGCCAAACGGCAACTGACATTTCCTTATGCCGGGACGGCGGGGGCCAGGGCTGTTACGCCGTTACGGGCACGCCGGGTTCCTGCTTCGCGGTGCGGATAGTCAGGGAGGTTTTCACGCTGGCCACATTTGGCGCGGAAGTCAGATTGGCTGTCAGAAAACGCTGAAATTCCGAAAGATCGTGCGCGACGCATTTCAGAATGAAATCAATCTCGCCGTTCAACATGTGGCATTCGCGCACAATGGGCCACCTGGCTACCATCTGCTCGAACGCGATCAGATCGGCCTCGGCCTGACTGCGCAGGGACACCATGGCGAATACGGTCACTTCATAGCCCAGTGATTTGGCGTCGAGTTCCGCATGATAGCCACGAATGAAGCCCGCTTCTTCCAGCGCCCGCACCCGTCGCAGACAGGGGGGGGCGGAAATGCCTACGCGGTTCGCCAGTTCCACATTGGTGATGCGGCCGTCCGCCTGCATCTCGCGCAGGATCATGCGGTCTATTTCGTCCAGTTTTACCCGTTGCATGGCAGTCGAATTCCAAGACTTTTTGTCTGAATGGTTATATTATTACGAGTTCGTGAAATAATATAACCCAATTAGCGGCAATGAGTAACCAGTACAAGCCTTTAAGGCCCCCTGTGCCGATCTGTTGGGTCGTTACCGATGGGAGTGCGGGCATGGAGAACCAGTGCCTGGGTCTGGCGGAAGCGCTGGGTGTTGTGCCGCAGGTAAAACGCATTAAGCTGCGCACGCCCTGGGAATGGCTGCCGCCGCGTCTGGGGATGCTGATCAATCCGCTGGCGGGGCTGGATAAGCGGGGCGATCTGCTGACACCGCCCTGGCCGGATTTGCTGATTGCCACCGGCCGGCGCACGGTGGCCGCAAGCGCGATGATCCGCCGGCTAAGCGGTAAGACCGTGACCGTGCAAATCCAGAATCCGCATTATCCCGTGTCGGCGTTTGATCTGGTGGTGACGCCGGTGCATGACCGCTTGCGTGGCGCGAATGTGATGGCGACAGCGGGCGCGCTGCACCGGGTGACGCGAGAGCGCCTGGATATGGCGGCGCACGAGTTTCGCAGCACATTGGCGCATCTGCCACGGCCCCTGGTGGCCGTGCTGATTGGCGGCGCAAACAGCGCCTACCGGATGGATCCAAAAATCATTGCGCGATTTGCCGCTGGATTATGTGATCTGGCAAAAACCATAGGATGCGGGTTTGCCGTTACCCCATCACGCCGCACCGGAGAGGCTAACGTAGCTGCGTTGCGTCAAGGGCTTGCCGGCGCGCCGCATATCCTGTGGGAGGGCGAAGGCCCCAATCCCTATTTCGGCTATCTGGGACTGGCGGATGCGGTGATTGTGACATCGGATTCCGTCAATATGGTCAGCGAGGCCTGTGCAGCGCAAAAGCCGGTTTATGTGTATGATCTGCCCGGCGGCTCTGCGAAATTTAACGCCTTTCACGCGGCCATGCGCGATTGCGGCGCGGTGCGGCCTTTCATTCCAGGTCAGACCAGGCAGCTTGAATCATGGACGCCGCCTGCAATTGATGATACGGCCTCGGTAGCCAGGGCGGTAAAGCGTTTGCTGATTATTCGAAACAACTAACGGAACTTGCATGCCGGTGCTTGACATAGCGGCGCTTCGGACAGCCGTCCTGCAACACGACCCGTTCGACTATGTGCTGGTGCCGGGTTTTGTGCATGCGGATGCGCTGGCGGACATCAACCGGGATTTTCCGCCGGTGCCCGGGCCCGGTTCCTATCCGCCGGTGCGGCTGGAAATTCGCGGGCGGTTTGCGGCGCTGCTGGAAGAACTGGATGGCGCGGAATTTCAGGCGGCCATCGCGGAAAAATTCGCTATCGATCTTTCCGGCTATCCCACCATGTTTACGGTGCGAGGATTTTGCCGTGCGTCGGACGGCAAAATTCACAATGACAGCGAAACCAAGATCATTACCGTGCTGTTATATCTGAACCCGCCCTGGGAAGCCGAAGGCGGCCGCCTGCGTTTGTTGCGCGGGCCGGATGACCTGAACGATATGGCGGCGGAAGTGCCACCCAATGGCGGCAGTCTGCTGGTGTTTCGCCGTTCGGCCCATAGCTGGCATGGGCATGAACCTTTTGAGGGGCAGCGCCGCGCCATTCAGATGAACTGGGTGCGTGATGCGGGTGTGGTTCTGCGCGAACAATGGCGCCACCGTTTATCGGCTGCCGCCAAACGTCTTGTTCCATTTGTGTGAGTTCCGATGGCGCTGAACCTTGATACATTTTCCAATGCCGATCTGAAAGGCGGCTGGCGGCCCGGTAATAATGCGGGCGGTCATTCGCTGTTCAAGGCGCTGGGCCACCCGATAGCGGCGCGGCGCGGCCAGGCGCTGTTTGAAGCCTGTCTGCAAAACGGCCCCATTGCGATTTACGATCCACGCGGTTGCGCGGTTGCGTTTGATGCGCTGTTTGGTATTTCGCGTTGCGAGATAGAAAATATTTATGTGCAGCGGGTAGAAGATCAGGGGACGGAGATTCTAGGCCGCAAGGCCCGGTTGCTGACCGAACTGCCGCAATCCAAAGCGAAGACATTACTGGTGCTGTCCTTTGATGCGGCGCGCCTGACCGGGCAATTGCAGCCGCTTTTGCCCGCTGGAATAGCGGTGCGATCGCTGGATGAGATGCGCATTGATACAGATATGCTGACCAATCCGGGCAACTATACCGATCCATTGAACTTTGCGACGAACTTTGCATTGTTCCGCGATGTGGCGGGCAAGGATGCGGACAGCGGGCTGCACACAATTCTTACGACCGCAAATTACTGGGCGATGCACGGGGCCAAAAATCCCGGCCTGTGGCTGTGCCTGTTCGATGCGCATGGAAATATACTGGCGGAATGGCAGGAACCCTTGCCGCAGGCAGGCGCGCTGATCCGCATCGACAGCCGTGCGGTGCGCGAACGTTTTCGCCTGGGGGATTTTTGCGGATCGCTGTTCATGCATGCGTTGCGCGTGGCAAAGCACGATATCGTCAAATATGCGCTGGATATATTTGGGCAGGGTGGGGCGGCGCTGTCGTGCAGTCATGACGCCAATGCCTGGCCCGCCGATTTTTATGCGGGCATGCCCGCCCCGCAGCCGGATGAACAGTTGATTCTGCATATTCAGAATAGCCATCCAACGCCGATTCCTGCGGGATCGGCCGGTCTTGGCATTATGGGCGGGCAGGAAGTTCATAAACTTGATCTTGAAATTCCCGCCTTTGCGACTTGTTCACTCGATGTTGCGCAGCTATTGCCGCAGGCGTGCTGGCCGGATCAGATTGAAATTCACGCCGGAAGATATTTCGTCCGTCCACGGTATGAAATCCTTCGCGGGGATGGCCGCCGACGCATCGCGCACGCCAATGTTGAACGCACGGATCTGAAACCCGATCCCAAAATTCCTGATCTTTCCGCCAGCATGGGCAAAGCCTATCTGATGCCATTGCCGGTGCCGCCATTGAAACAGTTTTCGTCGCTGATGTTGCCGGCGCCGATGGCGACGGGGCAGAACGAATTACCCCTGCGCGCTGACTTGTATGATGCAAGGGGCAACAAGGTTGCGGAACATTTCATGGGCCGCCTGCAACGGCGTGACAGTGTGCCGTTAAGTATCGACGACTGGTTGCAACAGTCGGGTGCATCGCTTGTGTCCGGTTTTGGTCATGTGGAATTTGTCTATGATTTTCGCGATGGCGGCACGGCGGATGGCTGGCTGCATGCGCTGGGCAAATACAGTTTGCGATCCAGCGGCCATACGGCGGAGACAATTTTCGGCGCGCATATCTATAATGTGCCGGTGATCTACAAGGACGAGCCGCAATCCTATACCGATACGCCGCCGGGGCTGTCGACGCGGCTGTTCCTGCGGCTGGGGCAGAATTTGGGCGCGCAAACTGACGCGCTGTGCCATCTGATCTATCCCGCATCTCTGCCCTGGCATGCAACATCCAGCACACAGATCATCCTGCATGACGGCAATGGTAATGTGGTGGCGCAAAAGCAGGTGGCCATCGCATGTAGCGGCAGCCTGTTCTGGACCTATTCAGAAATGTTTGCGGCGCATGAACGCAAGGCGGCGGGCGATGGCGCCTATATCATTGTGCGCGACGCCACCTGCCGCCTGTTTGGCTTTCACGGGCTGATGCAGGGCCGCGACAGTTTCAGCCTGGATCACATGTTCGGGTTTTAGCTTACACCGGCTGTGCCGCGCCCAGCCGCATGTTGCGCTGATATTCCGCTTCCAGTTCAATCATGCGCGGTTCGATGGATTTATAAATGACCGGCGTCTGTATGTTCAGTACACGGCGCACTTCGTCCAGGGGCAGCTTCAGCATGGCTTCCCAGTCCACCCCCGGAAACCAGACGGCCTTTTTACCATTGCGATAGGCTTCCCGGATCGTGCGGAAAATAGGAATTCCGTGCGGAAGATCTTTCTTGAATTTGAACATGCCCACCAGCACCAGAAAGCCAATGCCGCGATTGCGGGTATGCGCATAGGAAAATGCCAAAACGCTTAATTCGCCCAGCGGATTGCGGCCATATCCGGTCACGACATGTTGCAGATCATGGCTATCGCGAAGGCGCGATGAAAAAAGCTCAAATTCCGCCCGGCGCTGTTCCCATTGCGGGGATTGCCTGCTGGCGTCCACCAGCCCTTCCGCAGACAGGCCTTCGGTTTCGAGAAAATTCTGATAGATGCGGCCAAAACTGCCCTCAGGCAGGCTGCGCAGATAGTCCTTATCACATAATGTTGCCAGCAATTGGCGCTTTTGCGCAATCACAGCCTGACCAACCGGGCTGGCGCGGAACATTTCCATACGTTTTTGCATGGAATTACCCGTCAGCGCCGCCACAATCTTGAAAACCTGGCCCGTATCTTCCTTGTTCCTGAACAGGGCGCGAAGGGCGCGGATGGCGACAAGCGGCTGTATCCGGCCAGTTTCACTTATAGACAGGGCCTCATTTTGCATGGTCGCAATCCTCACTGTTGCAATTAACGCTGGGACACAATACCAGACATTGATAAACAAGCTTGCGGCCCGTCTATACTGTCAAAATTGTAAATAGGTTGCCTGTTATGTTTTTTCAAGCTTAATATCACGGTTCTGGGACTTTTGTATATTTCGGCACTTTGGGTATCTAACCACCGGGCGGGATTGTGGCGGAAAAATTAAAGCGCATACGGCGAACCGCCGAAGAGGCGCGGCGTATTATATTGGACGCGGCTGAACGGCGCCTGGCGGAACTGGGCCCCGAAGGCATCCGCCTGCAGGATATCGCCGCTGATATCGGCATTTCGCATCCCACCATCCTGCATCATTTTGAAAGCCGCGAAGGGCTTGTGGTTGCATTAACCCAGCGCACGCTGGAACAATTGCGCGCGGATTTGTTTGGCGCCTTTACCGGCCCCCATGCCCGCGATGCGGATATGCACCCCATTCTGGACCGGGTGTTTGACGTGCTTAGCAGACAGGGCCATGCGCGCCTGATCGGCTGGATGATTTTAAGCGGCGCCATCCGGCAATCGCCGGAACAGGGCCTGTTGCGGGATCTGACGGATTTAATTCACGCCATGCGCACGGAAGAAAGCAGGACGCGCGGCCTGCCCGCGCCCGAACGCGATGACACTTTGTTCATCGTGATGCTGGGGGCAGTGGCCGCATTCGGCGATGGCCTGTTTGGGCCCATGGTGCGCCGCGCCGCCGGCGTCACCGACGAAATCGAAATTGCTAATCGTTTTCGCGCCTGGTTCGCCGAACTATTGCGCAGCCGGATACTGCCTGCTGCGCAATAGGTTTGTCGCATCTATTTGGTTCTCCAGACCAGACCGCCCTGCTTGGCGGCTTTCAGATGCTCATTGTTTCGCGCCCATGCGAATCCCAGTTTCAGACGATCAAACAGACGTTCGATCTGGCGTTCCATTCCGGGATCGGTGAAGATATAGAACTGGTTTTCCAGTATGGCATCCAGCACCAGTTCGCCCACCACATCGGGATCAAGGCCGTTTTTCAAGGTGTCGCCAATCGGGTTTAGCGCAATCGGGCGGTCATCGGATGTTCCAAAATGATCGGGCCGGTGTTTGGCGGCCTCAAGAATGTTCGTATTGACGCCGCCCGGGCACAGCAGCGACACGCCCAGCGGCGTATCCTTCAATTCGCTGTACAGCACTTCCATCATGCCAACAACCGCATGTTTGCTCGCATTATAGGCGCCCCAGCCCGCGCCCGCATTGATCAGCCCGGCCATGGAGGACGTGGCCATCACATGGCCGCTTTCGCCATTGCCTTTCATCAGCGGCAAAAATGCACGCAGGGCGTAAACCACAGCGGTCTGGTTGACGGCAATCACCCAGTCCCAGTCCTTTTGCGACAGTTCTTCGCTTAATCCGCCAACGCTGACACCGGCATTGTTGCACAATACATTCACCTTGCCGAAGCGTTTAACGGTTGCGGCGGCGGCGTCAAAGACCTGCTTTTCAACCGTAATGTCACAGCGGCAGGTATCGACATCCGCGCCTTTGGCTTTCAGATCGGCCGCCGCCGCGACCAGGCGTTTTTCGTCAATGTCGGCCATCATCACTTTCATACCGACCCGGGTGAAGGCTTTGGCCATGCCAAGCCCCATGCCACTGGCGGCGCCGGTGATAAAGGCTACTTTTCCTGCTACGTCACGCATTGTCTGTCTCTCCCTGTTGTTTATTTCAAGCGTTCATTAAAAAAGCTGATCACCCGGTCCAGCGCAACGCGCGTTGGATGTCCGGCTTCGTCTACCAGATCGGTGGTCACCACGCTATGCGCCAGCGGGTTGCCATCGGGATTGCCGAACTTGCTATCGATCTCGATGCCTTCGAATCCATCGCCCAATTCACGCCGCAGGGTTTCAAAGCGCGCGCCGGGGCTGGTGAAATCACCGGTAAAGCGCAGCCCCAGCACTTTTTCGCCCTGCGCCACCCGGCGTTTGACATTCGCCAGTTCCGCCGGGCTGACATGCAGCGCGGCACAGCGGGTTTTGCCTATCGCAAAAGGCAGAAACGGCTGGCTCAGCACCGGGGCCATCATGCACGGTTCCATCATCAGGCTAAGCGCGAAATTGCCGGTCACGCACATGCCGATGGCCCCCACGCCGCGCCCGCCCAGTTCGGCATGCACAGAACGGCACAGCGCGCGAAGCCAGTCGGTTACCGGACTGGATTTATTGGCGGCCAGCACCGAAAATTCGTGGGAAATGCACACCTGGGCAATGGATTTTGCAATATAGCCATAACTGTTGCCGCGGCCCGGTTCGCCAAACAGATGCGGCGCCACCGCCGTAAAGCCTGCATCCACCACCCATTGCGCAAAACGCAACAATGACGGCGTAATGCCCGGAATTTCGTGCATGATCACCACGCCCGGCCCCTGACCACGCCAGTAAACCGGCTTGGTCTTGCCATCATGGGTAAAACTGCGTTCGGTAAAGTCAGTTAACGCTACCATATCCCCGTCCCCGGCTATTTTCCCCCATCGTTGCGCAAAGCGGGCGTTATCACAAGGACTCGATGAAAGTTTCTGCAAAACCGGCTAGAGTGCAGACATGTCACAACACAAACACCATGGCGGGGCTTTGGGCTGGCTGGACGATGCGAAAAAGCATCTCTGGCTGCCTTATACCCAGATGCAGACGGCGGCGGAACCACTGGCGGCGGTGGCGACCGAAGGCGTGCGCATAGAGCTTGCCGATGGGCGCCAGTTGATCGACGGCATTGCGTCCTGGTGGACGGCCTGTCATGGCTATAACCATCCGCATATCCGTAACGCCATTACCGATCAGCTCTCGCGCATGCCGCATGTCATGCTGGGCGGGCTGGTGAACGAACCGGCCAGCCGGTTGGCGGGACGACTGGCGCGGCTGGCGCCTGGTGATCTGGAGCATGTGTTTTTTTCGGAATCCGGTTCGGTGGCGGTGGAAATCGCCATGAAGATGGCGCTGCAATACTGGATCAATCGCGGGCACAAAGGGCGCACGAAATTTGTCTGTTTCCGCGATGGCTATCACGGCGATACGCTGGGGGCGATGTCGGTATGCGATCCCGATGAAAGCATGCACAGCCTGTTCAGGGGGGCGCTGCTGGAACAGTGCTTCGTTGATCTGCCGCGCAGCCGCGCACAGCATGAAGCGCTGGACAGGTTTTTGCATTCGCACCGTCATGAAATTGCCGGCATGATTGTGGAACCGCTGGTGCAGGGTGCGGGCGGCATGAAATTTCACAGCCCTGAAATATTGTTTGATCTGCGCGCATTGTGTGACCGGCACGGGCTGTTGCTGATTCTGGATGAAATCATGACAGGCTTCGGGCGTACAGGAACGATGTTCGCCTGCACACAGGCCGAAGTCATTCCCGATATCATGACGCTTTCCAAGGCGCTGACCGGCGGCACGCTTGCATTGGCGGCAACGATTGCCAGTAGCGCCGTGTATCAGGCGTTTCTGGGCGGAGATGACGCAATGGCATTGATGCATGGGCCAACCTATATGGGCAATGCGCTGGCCTGCGCGGCGGCGAACGCCTCGCTGGATCTGTTTGACTCTGAGCCGCGCCTGGCGCAGGTGACGGCGATTGAGGCGCATCTGCGTGAGGCGCTGGCCCCCTGTGCGGCCATGCAGGGCGTTGTGAATGTGCGCGTGAAAGGCGCCATCGGGGTGGTGCAGTTGCAGGACATGCAGGCGCGCGCATGGTTCAAGCGGCGTTTTGTCGAGGAAGGCATTTGGCTGCGCCCGTTCGGCGATATTGTTTACACCACGCCGCCCTTTACGATTTCCGCCGATGAACTGCATCAGTTAACCGGCGCGATGGTGAAAGTGATCGGCGAATGGGCGGCGCGGCGCTGACATGGACAGTCTGGAAAAATTCGCCACAGAAAAACTCGCAGAAC
>Ga0209893_1000007_pt1 | contig 68573 bp, 68 predicted proteins | sample GWRWT3_25Nov14_FD_187190 | JGI IMG/M metagenome (GOLD analysis project Ga0209893, IMG submission 187190) | Sand microcosm microbial communities from a hyporheic zone in Columbia River, Washington, USA - GW-RW T3_25-Nov-14 (SPAdes) (version 2) | ecosystem: Engineered > Artificial ecosystem > Sand... | reverse complement strand
GCCAGGCAGGTGTCCAGCACATCAGACGATGTCATGCCCTGATGCACAAAGCGCGCCTCCGGCCCAACATGCTCCGCCAGATTGGTCAGGAACGCGATCACATCGTGCTTGGTCTCGCGCTCGATTTCATCAATACGGTCCACCTCAAAATGACCGCGTTCCCATACCGCCTTTGCCGCCTCGCGGGGGATGATGCCAAGCTCCGCCATCGCGTCACATGCATGCGCCTCGATCTCGAACCAGATCCGGAATTTGGACTCCGGCTCCCATATGGCAACCATTTCGGGACGGGAATAACGTGCGATCATGGGGGTAATTTGCCTTTGTTATTAAATGTTAAATCAGGCCCAACTGTCGGAAGCTGGCGGTCTTGCCACGCCCGATCACAATATGGTCATGCACGGCGATTTTAAGCGGCCTGCCGGCTTCGATGATCTGTTTGGTCATTTCGATATCCGCGCGCGATGGGGTCGGGTCGCCGCTTGGGTGATTATGCACGAGAATGATCGCGGATGCGGAAAGATTCATCGCCCGCTTCATCACTTCACGCGGATAGACAGGGGTATGATCAACCGTGCCCATCTGCTGCGTTTCGTCGGCGATCAGCACATTTTTATGATCCAGAAACAGGATGCGGAACATTTCATTTTTTTCATAGGCCATGGCCGCATGACAATATTCCAATAGTGCGGACCAGCTTGATAATAGCGGCCTGTTCAGCACCGCGCTTTGCGCCAGATGCAACGCCGCCGCCTGGACGATTTTCAGTTCCCGCACCACGCTTTCGCTGCCGGTCTCTTCCCGCAGCAGAGCTGGATCTGCGCTGATCACATCGGCCAGCGAACCAAAACGTTTGATCAGTTGCTTCGCATCCGGCTTGACGTCGCGTCTGGGGATCGCCCGGAATAGAATGAGTTCAAGCAGTTCATAATCCGCCAGCGCGTCGGCGCCCGCTTCCATGAAGCGGTCACGCAGGCGGTCACGATGTCCGACATAGTGGGGGGTATCGTCAGGGCTGGTCACAATCAGCCGCCAAAGTCGGGCAGATGCAGACCGCGTGGCGATGTGGTGAAAATTTCACAACCATTTTCAGTAATGCCGATCGAATGTTCAAATTGCGCGGACAGGGATTTATCGCGGGTCACCGCAGTCCATCCGTCACTCAGGATTTTCACCTGGAATCTTCCGGCATTGATCATCGGCTCAATGGTGAAAATCATGCCTGGTTTCAGCACGATGCCCGCGCCGCGTTCGCCATAATGCATGATGTTTGGCGCGTCGTGGAACACCTGGCCAATGCCATGGCCACAAAAATCCCGTACGACGGAAAAGCGGTTGGCCTCGGCATAGGACTGGATCGCATGGCCAATGTCGCCGGTAGTGGCGCCCGGCCTGGCTGCGGCACAGCCGCGCATCAGGGATTCGTAGGTGGCCTCAATCAGGCGCCGCGCCTTGACGCTGGCATCACCTGCCACATACATGCGGCTGCTGTCGCCATGCCAGCCGTCCAGCAGCGGCGTCACATCAATATTGAGAATATCGCCATCGTGCAATTTCCGGTCACCTGGAATGCCGTGACAAACCACATGATTGAGCGAAATGCAGGTGGTTTTCGGATAACCCCGATAATTAAGCGGGGCCGACACGCCGCCATGCGCGATGATATAAGCATGGCAGATTTCGTCCAGTTCGGCTGTCGTCACACCGGGCTTTACATGCGGGCCTATCATGTCGAGCGTTTCAGCCGCCAGCCGCCCAGCCCGCCGCATCCCCGCAAAGCCATCCGGGCCATGCAGTTTGATCAGTCCGTTATTACGCAACGGCGCATCATGGGCGGCAATGTAATTCATATTCTATGGATACCCGGCCTGAAGCATTTCGTCCAGATGTTCACATAAGCATTAAAACACCGCAGGCAAAGCCCGAATATGGGAGGGCGGAAATTTTCATGATATTTAAGAACAGAGTGGTTTCCAGCAGGCAGGAATTGCGGATAAACTATGCGAATGAACACGGCAGATAAAAATTCGACAGGTGAAAAGATCGTTACCGCCGCCATTCTGGTGATCGGGGATGAGATCCTGTCGGGCCGCACCCAGGATACAAATTCATCCCATATCGCCCGCTGGCTGGGGGAGGCGGGGGTTCGTTTAAGCGAAATCCGCGTGGTGCCCGATGTGCAGGCGGAAATCGTCGCGGCGCTGAATGCATTGCGCGGGCGCTATACCTATGTGTTCACTACCGGCGGCATCGGCCCCACCCATGACGATATTACGGCGGATGCGGTGGCGGCGGCCTTTGCTGTTCCCATCGGTTTTCATCCGCAGGCCATGGCGATTCTGGCGGCGCATTATAAGCCGGGTGAATTTACCGAAGCGCGCAAACGCATGGCCCGGATACCCGACGGGGCCGAATTAATTGATAATCCGGTCAGCAAGGCCCCAGGCTTTCATATCGGCAATGTTTTTGTCCTGGCCGGTGTGCCGATGATCATGCAGGCGATGCTGGACAGTTTGCGCCACCGCGTGACGGGCGGGGCTAAAATGCTAAGCGCCAGTGTGGGCGGTGCAGTCGCCGAGGGGCATGTGGCGGGGGCGCTGGGGGCGCTGCAAACGCAGTTTCCTGATGTAAGTCTGGGTAGTTACCCGTATTTTCGCAGGGCTGAACCAGAGTCTGATCAGATTGCCGGCTATGGGGTCAATTTCGTTATGCGTTCGACCGATGCAGGCAGGCTGGCGGAAGCGCGCGAGGCGGTTCGCGCCATGATTCGGGCCGAAGGGGCTGTGCCTGAGGACCGCGATTGACCTGCAATTAGCCATGCGGCCTGTCATGTTTTTATCACAAAATGGTGACGCAAACGGGAAAGGCTTTTCAAATAGATGAATAGGTGTCAGATTATGCTGGAAAAGCGTTGTAAAGTAAGTATGGTCTCTGTGTGATCAGCTTGCATAAAAAGCGTGACGACAGTTGAACAATTGAGGGAGAAGCACGGCATGTTGAAGGGAAAAATGGGCGTCATGGGTATGGTGGCGGGGGCCACGATGTTGATGGGCGCCACGGGGGCGTTTGCTGCCGGGGTTGAGGGAATGATGGACGTCTCTCATCTTAATTCAGCGCACGAGAACTGGGCCAAGGCAGGCAAGCACGAGTTTTATGTCTCTTGCACCAGCATTGACGATTATATCACCCAGGTGGAAGGGCCGAATCTGAAAGAAACCCAGATGACCGCCTATAAGGATTCAATCGCCAAGGCCGGTGGCAACACCTGCTGGCCGGTATGGCGCGGATTGGTGAAATAGCCATAATTCTGTTCGTCGTTGCCGATTCAGGCAATGGGTAGTCTGATCCATCTCAATGGCGTTTCAGAATGGCGGCGTTTCAGAATGGCGCGTCTGCGCTGGCCTGGCGTGATATCCTGAGATGATATAGTCCGGTGGACGAAAATTTCCGGATAATGGCGGCGTGTGATTTTACGTCCGCCATTTTTCGTGACGGGCGCTCCCTTCCTGTGCGGTATTAGAGTGTTTCATTATCTGGCGGAAGCATGTCCTGCATCGAATCTGTCATCCCGGACTTGTTCCGGGATCCAACAGCCTTCGCCAGAAGGCTATGGCTTGGCAGGTGGGCCACCCGGGAAAACCTGAGTTTGTAACCCTGGACACCGGAACAAGTCCTGGGTGACAAAATTGGATTGTGATTCAATCGAAATAAATTAGGGGTTAACCGTTCATCGTCGCGGTAGTTTTGTGTCTCTGCAAGCTGGCTCTACCCCGATTCAATTGACCCTGCTATATCATATGCCAGAGTCCCCGTAGCTCAGCAGGATAGAGCACCAGATTCCTAATCTGGGGGTCGTGCGTTCGAATCGCGCCGGGGACGCCATTTTATTCTGGATGCTGGCTGCACATTTATGAACGACGCCTTACCCAACCCACGCCGCCAGCTTTATGGCGAGATCGCCGTCAACCAGTCCGGCTGGCTGCGCGTGTCGGACCTGCATGATATATATTACGAGGAATCAGGTAATCCAAAAGGCAAGCCGGTGCTGTTTGTGCATGGCGGGCCAGGTGGCGGGTGCGATCCGAAGATGCGGCGGTTTTTTGATCCTGCCGCCTATCGCATCATCCTGTTTGATCAGCGCGGCTGCGGTAAAAGCCGCCCGCATGCGGAACTGACGGAGAATACGACCTGGCATCTGGTTGCGGATATGGAAGTGTTGCGCACCCATCTCGGCATTGAGAGATGGCAGATTTTTGGCGGCTCCTGGGGCAGTACGCTGGCGCTGGCTTATGCACAGACCCACCCACAGAGGGTGAGCGAGCTGGTGTTGCGCGGTATCTTCATGCTGCGGCAAAAAGAATTGCATTGGTTTTATCAGGAAGGCACGAGCTATATTTTCCCCGACGCGTGGGAACAATATCTGGCGCCAATCCCGCTGGAGGAGCGGGGCGATATGATCGCCGCCTATTATAAACGCCTGACCAGTAAAGACGCAGGCGTGCGTTTACAGGCGGCCAGAGCCTGGAGCATCTGGGAGGCGGCGACAAGCTTTCTGACCCAGGATCCGTTGCATATATCGCGTGCGGGCGAAGACAGCTTTGCCGAAGCCTTTGCCAGGATAGAGTGCCATTATTTCGTCAATAAGGGCTTCTTTATCCGTGACGATCAATTGCTGGCGGGCGTTGAAATTATCAGGCACATTCCGGCGGTTATCGTACAGGGACGCTATGATGTTGTTTGCCCCATGGTTTCGGCCTGGGAACTGCATCGCGCCTGGCCCGAAGCGTCCCTTCATATCGTCCCCGATGCCGGACATTCGTCCATGGAAGCTGGAATTATAGATCAACTGGTTCGGGCAACCGACCATTACCGCCCATAAAGGGCATCTGCAAAGGATTAAAAATATGCGTTTGTTACCTGAATTTGCGCTTTGCCTGCTTGCAGGGCTGGGGCTTGCCGTGGCTGGGGCCATTGCGCCCGTTTATGCGCAAGACGCCGCAAAACCCGCAGAAGCTGCGCCAGCCGGGGAAAAACCGGCGGAAACAAAAAAGTTTGATGACTGGGTTGTGGCCTGCGGCATTCCAAAAGAGAAAACTAAAAAAGTTTGCCAGGCCGTGCAAACCCTCACCAATAAAGAAGATGGCAAGCGGGTCATGCAGATCATGGTCGGCTATCCGGATGGCGAGACGGATCCGGTCGCGGTATTTGTCCTGCCGCTTGGCTATTTGTTGCAGGCAGGCGGAAAGTTTGAACTGGACGGCAAAGATATGGGCGTTCTCGGCGCCGAGCGTTGCATACAGAGCGGATGTATCGTTCCGCTGGCGCTGGATGCTGAAATGCTGGCAAAATTCAAGTCTGGCTCCGGTGGCAAGATTGTCGTGACGATCGCCAAGGACCGCACAATTGATCTGCCGGTTTCACTGAAAGGTTTTTCAGCCGCGCTGGGTGAGTTGAAGAAGAGCTAGGCGGGCTGTCTTTTTATCGTCAGGCAGATAGCGAGGTTAACACATGAACAATAGTAAAACCTGGATCGTTGCAGCCGCATCGGGTTTGATCGCCGTTCTGGTAACATCTTATCTGACGCTAGCGGATCGCGCGCAAGCCCAGGCGCCGATGGTGCGTAATTCTGAGACGCATAATGCGGGGGAATGTATCACCTATGGATCAGGCTCCGCCCTGCAAATATGCTTCCACAAATTCGCGGATGGCACAAGGTGTGTGGCCGCAGGCGGCGGCGGGCTGGCCTCGGCGGGGGCTGGCGCGGCGTTGCAGTGCGATTTCAGGTAAGGGCGCCAGGCAGGAGGGCTTGATTTTCGAACCGGCAGTGAATGCCGGTGTGGAGAAGTTTGTTCAGATTTTTGTGGCTAAATCGACAATCGCCGCAAGGCCGCGTATATAGGAAGATATGACCAGCATAACAGACGATAAGCCGCGCCACCCGGAAAAGGCCCACAAGCCCGATCAGCCGGTGCGCCGTGGCAAGCCGGACTGGCTGCGCGTCAAGGCGCCCACATCGCCCGAATATGCCGCCACGCGCAAGATAATGCGCGATAATAATCTGGTCACCGTGTGCGAAGAGGCCGCCTGTCCCAATGTAGGCGAATGCTGGGCCAAGGGGCATGCGACCATGATGATCATGGGCGACACCTGCACTCGCGCCTGCGCCTTCTGCAATGTGCGCACCGGCATGCCCGGCCCGCTGGACGCGCTGGAGCCGTTCAATGTGGCGGCGGCGGTGCAAAAGCTGGGCCTTGCGCATGTGGTGATTACGTCGGTGGATCGCGACGATCTGGCGGATGGTGGTGCGGCGCATTTTGCGTCCGTCATCGGCGCGGTGCGGGATAAAAATCCCACTACCAGTATTGAGGTGCTGACGCCGGATTTCCTGCGCAAGGCGGGGGCGATAGCATGCGTCGTGATCGCGCGCCCGGATGTCTATAATCACAATCTGGAAACCGTGCCGCGTCTCTATCCGTCTGTCCGGCCCGGTGCGCGCTATTTCAGCTCGCTGCGGCTGTTGCAGCAGGTCAAGGAAATCGATCCGGCCATGTTCACGAAATCCGGTATTATGGTTGGGCTGGGCGAAAGCCGTGAGGAAGTATTGCAGGTGATGGACGATCTGCGCGCGGCGGATGTGGATTTTCTGACCATCGGCCAGTATTTGCAGCCCACCGCCAAGCACCGCCCGATCGACCGGTTTGTGACGCCCGATGAATTCGCGGCCCTGGCCGAAAGCGCCTACGCCAAGGGATTTTTGATGGTGTCGGCCAGTCCGCTGACCCGCTCGTCCTATCATGCGGGGGATGATTTCAACCGCCTGCGCACCGCGCGGCTGACGCAACTCGGGCGTTAGGCGTGCCGCGGCATGAACAAAAACACACGGCGCCCTTCAGCCCCGGACAGATGTTTGACCTCGTGGCGGACATTGCCCGCTATCCCGAATTTCTGCCCTGGTGCAGCGGCGCGCGCATAAACAGCAGACAGTTGCAGCCCGACGGGCGCGAGATCGTGCTTGCCGATCTGATCATTGGCTACAAGGCGTTCCGGGGAACCTATACCAGCCGCGTTGTGCTCGACCGGGCCGCCATGAAAATAGACGTTTCCCAGACCAATGGCCCATTCCGGCATCTGGCCAATCACTGGGAGTTTCAGCCCCTTCCTGAAGGTGGCTGTGTAATTGATTTCATTATCGATTTTGAGTTTCAGAACCCGATAATCCGGCAATTGATCGGGCTGGTGTTTACCGAGGCGGTGCAGCGGATGGTGGCGGCGTTCGAAGCCCGCGCTCTTGCGATATACACACCGGTAAGGGCCGGGCAAGTATAGTATCCGGTAATGTTACTATTGGTCATGCTATATTGTTAAGGTTAACGCCGCATCCATCAACGCCCGGTCTGTCACGATAGTTTTCCGCCCCGCGGATAGACGATGACGGCCCAGAAAATCACCTGAAAAGTGATGAAATAACTTTCTTAATACTTGAAAATGCGGTAGATTTCTGGTGTTGGGTATTACATATTCTATAAAAAGCACCTCCGAATATAACGGGGTTCTGCTTAATATTTTCAGTCCGTATAAATATTCATGCGGGCTGGATCAGTAAATTTAGTGAAGTTGTACGGGCCGGGTTATTTTTTATAAATGGTGATTAAGATGCGGTTAACGAAATTAGCCCTTTTTCTTTTCAGCGGCGTGGCCTTTGTCTCGGTTGGGATGCAGGGTGTGCAGGCCGCTATTATCCCGGGTTCGGAATTACTTGGCGATTATCTGGTTATCGCAACCGGCGATGGTACGGATTCCAGCAAGTTTGAAGCCTTTAATATGTCGAATACCGAGATTGGCGCTGATCAGGAGGTGCTGTCGAAGGCGGATTCTGGCCATCCGGCGCGCGTGGGAAGCCTGCCATTGGGAAGCGTCCCCAGCCTGCGCGATGTCTTTGGCGGAACGGCGGGTGCTATGGCTTCTTTTGGCGGCAACCGCTGGGACGATACGGATTGGGCCGGTGATGGCAATGGCCAAACCGCTGGCGTCCCGGATCGCCTTCAGGGCGCGCGTCCGCTTTTCGAGGGCATTGATTATAGCGGTAATGTGGCCATTACCGGGCCTAACGCCAAGTTTGGCTCCTCGAACTCCGATGTTAACGCAACTATGGGTATAAGATGCAATGCTGCATCCGCCATTGATTGTTTTCCCAGCCCATCATCGACAAATACCTACTTCGCCAATGCAGCCGATGCGGGTCAGTCGATGAACACACCGGCCAGAAACGGGGTTTTCCTCTTTGATCCCACCGACCTGAATGCCGGATTGGTTGCGACCCGTGACTTCATTGTCGGATTACAGCAGGAAACCCTCTTCGCCTCATCGTCCTTTGACCCCGTCACGGGCCTGCCACACACTACGGGTGAGGGCCTGTCCTCGTTCGACGCCGCGTTTGTAAACCGCAATATCAAAGATGTTAACACCACAGTTGTTACCGATCTTGACGCCATCGATTTGGCGGGGAATGGCGACGGCTTCGCGGTTATAGATATCAATGCGGGCGCTAATGCATTTAATGTCACTAACACCGACTGGATTTTGCAGAGCACCAAGGGAACTATTGCCATCTTCCGTCTCGTGGAAGAAACAACGCAGTATAAATTCGCTAACTCCTCCATTTTGCTTGGTGATGGTTCACTCAACAGCAACGATATCATTGATGAGTTGGGCGCCGTATTCTTTACGGATGCTTACAAGGGCACCAACGCCGTGATCGACCTGAGCAATGTCGTTCTCGGCGGCGCCGCCTTGTGGGACTTCACGGATTTTAATCCAAATCGCGGCACTCGCCTTAGCAGCGCTACCTCCGCCTACACCAGGCCCGGCAATTTGACTCTCATTAATATGCAAAACGCGCAGGGTTGCAGCCAATTCATCAGCGACCAGGTGCTGATGTCCAACAATCGCTGGAATCGCTGCGCACAGGTGGCAAGCGTTCCTGAACCCTCGGCATGGCTGCTCATGGGCTTTGGTCTGCTCGGCGTTGAAGTGATCCGGCGGACCCGGCGGGTAAGGGTATAAATCATCGCGTAATAGTTGCTTGCTGCGATGCGCGGCAGCAATGGCCTGCTGGCTGGCAGGCCATTTTTGTGTTTACAAACTGTCCCGGCGAGAGCTTATCCCGTTTAATTTGCAGCACGTTCAAGCTCCCGGCTGTCATCCCGGACTTGTTCCGGGATCCAGTAATCACAAGTAAAAGCCTGAGTTTGTAGCCCTGGACCCCGCACCAAGTGCGGGGTGACAGACCGGGATTGTGGTACGGGCAAACCTGAAATCATACCGGTCTAGGGTGATATGACATTAGGTTTGTCTCTAACCGCCCTCACTTTGTCATTGCCCGGTTTATCCGGGCAATCCAGATAACCCATCAGGGCCTGACCATGAAGCATGGATTACCCGCCTGAAGCGGGCAATGACAGCAATATGGAAAATGCAAACCTAATGTCATACCACTCTAAACAGGAAAAATTCGCGTGATGCCCTATGCCTGCTTCACTGCGCCAGCCTTATGTAGGGCGGCGATTTCGCTGTCCGAAAAACCCCAGGCTTTCAGCGTGGCATCCGTGTCCTGGCCCTGCACAGAAGGCGGCATGCGGATTTCGGACTGGGTGCGGTCAAAGCGTGGGGCAGGGGCGGGCTGTGTAAAACCATCGACGGTGACAAACGCCTTGCGCGCCACATTATGCGGATGATTGATGCTTTCTTCATAATTCAGAACAGGCGTAAAACAGGCATCCGTGCCTTCCATTAGGGCGGCCCATTCGTCGCGGGTTTTGGTCAGGAAGATTTTTTGCAGGCGCTGTTTCATCGCGGGCCATTGTGTCTGATCGAGCTGCTCTGGCAGATCCTGGGCATCACCAAGCCCGATTTTTTCCAGCATCAGGGCATAAAACCGGGCTTCGCCGCAGCCGACGGAAACATATTTGCCGTCTTTCGCCTGATACACATTGTAGTAATGCGCACCGCCATCGATGGTGTTGCTTTCGCGGGTTTCTTTCCAGCGGCCCATGGCTTTCAGGCCGTAAAACATGGTCATCAGGGATGCGGCGCCTTCGGTCATGGCGCAATCAATCACCTGGCCCTTGCCGGAAGTGCGCGCCTCAATGATGCCTGCCAGCAGTCCCATAGCCAGGTACAGGCCCCCACCGCCAAAATCGCCAACCAGATTAAGCGGCACCACCGGCGGCCCATCTTTCGGCCCAATGGCGTGCAGCGCGCCAACAATGGAAATGTAGTTGATGTCGTGTCCGGCCACATGCGCCAGCGGCCCGGTCTGTCCCCAACCGGTCATCCGTCCAAAGATCAGTTTCGGATTGCGCTTCAGGCACACGTCCGGGCCAAGGCCCAGCCGCTCCATCACGCCGGGGCGATAGCCCTCGATCAGCCCATCTGCCTGATCAATCAGCCGCAGCACCGTCTCAACGCCTTCCGGGGTTTTCAGATTGACGGCGACATTGGGGCGGCTGCGATTGCGCAGTTCGCCTTTTGGATCATGCCCCATGCCAAGTTTGGCGTCTTCGGTGCGGTCCACCCGCACAATATCGGCCCCCATATCCGCCAGCAGCATGGCGCACATGGGGCCAGGGCCAATGCCCGCCAGTTCAACGATCTTCACACCCTTTAGCGGTCCCATGACGGATTTCACTAAACGCGCGGGTTCTGTTTCACAACGCCAGCCTTGTGCAGCGCCGCGATTTCAGCACTGCTGAAGCCCCAGGCTGCAAGGGCCTTGTCGGTATCCTCGCCGGGTACCGAAGGTGGTTTCTGGATTTCGCATTTGGTGCGCTCAAAGCGCGGCGCGGGCGCGGGCTGCATGATGCCGTCAACTTTCACGAAACTGCCGCGCGCCACATTATGCGGGTGCGCCATGCTTTCTTCGAGGTTGAGGATTGGTGCGAAGCACACGTCGCTGCCTTCCATGATGGCGCACCATTCATCCCGGGTTTTACCAAGGAAGATAGTGCGCAGGCGCTCGCGCATTTCCGGCCATTTGGCGGAATCAGACTGGCCTGGCAGGCCGGGAACCTTGTCAAGGCCGGTTTTCTCAAGCAACTCTGCATAGAACTTGCCTTCGATGGAGCCGACGGAAACATAATTGCCGTCCTTGGTCTCATACACCGTGTAGTAATGCGAGCCGCCATCGATGGCGTTTGTGCCGCGCTCCTCACTCCAGCGGCCCATGGCCTTCATGGCGTAGAAAATAGTCATCAGCGACGCGGCCCCCTCGGTCATGGCGCAGTCAATCACCTGGCCCTTGCCGGAAGTGCGCGCCTCAATAATGCCCGCCAGAACGCCCATGGCCAGATACAGGGCGCCGCCACCAAAATCACCCACCAGATTAAGCGGCGGCACTGGTGCGCCTCCCGTTGGGCCGATGGCGTGCAGCGCGCCCACAATCGAGATATAGTTGATGTCGTGGCCTGCTGCGTGTGACAAAGGCCCATACTGGCCCCAGCCGGTCATGCGGCCAAACACCAGTTTGGCGTTGCGCTTCAGGCAGACATCCGGGCCAAGGCCAAGGCGCTCCATTACGCCGGGACGGAACCCTTCGATTACCGCATCGGCCTGATCAATCAGGCGCAATACGGTTTCGACGCCTTCCTTGCTTTTCAGATCGACGGCAACCGATGGCCGGCCCCGGTTCAGCAGATCGCCTTTCGGGTCGCGCTTCATGCCCAGATCGGCGGCCTCGGTACGGTCGACCCGCACAATATCTGCCCCCATATCGGCCAGCAGCATGGCGCACATCGGCCCTGGCCCAATGCCTGCTAGTTCAACGATCCTGACGCCTGCCAACGGTCCCATGGTTATCTCCCGGTTAATATTTGCATGTGATTTCGCCCACTATAAGCAAGGCGCGGGCAGCAAGAAAGCCCCATCCGTTCACGGCCCGTTAATCGCTCTTAGTCTATTGTAGACGCGGCAGTACTGCCATCAGGGATAAGGGTTATGGCTCATATATCGGCGCTCGCAACTTACACCGCACTCGACAAGGCCGAGCAGCGCAAGGCTGCGGCAATTGCCAACGCGCCGTATACAAAAGAGCTGAAAAATTTCAAGAGAGACATCGCGAATGTCAAAATTCAGGATGATATTTTCAAAAACCAGGCTTTGTTAAAGACAGTCCTCAAGGCCTATGGCCTGGAAGCCGAAATCAACAATCTTGAGAATTTGAAAAATGTCCTGACCAGCAAGCTCACGGATCCGAAATCTCTTGTGAATCAGAGGGTGAACAAGCGCTTTCTTGAGCTGGCCACGGATTTGAATCTTGGCAATGGTCTTTCCACGGCCAAGAGTGCGATTTTTGCCATAAACCTTGAGGGCAGACTGGAGAAAAAATTTGGTGACCCCGCCCTGGAGCCAAGGCAGAAGCTTCTGGTGAAAAACAGCCCTCTATTCAGGAAGGATATCGAGACCTTCAAGGCGCGCGCCGCGAACATAGATAGCGTCGATGAGTTGTTCAAGGATTACAGGCTACTGAAAGTGGTTCTTGAGGCTTATGATCTGGATACGGAAATTGACAAAGTAGGCTTTATCAAAAAAGTTCTGACAGGCAGTCCGGCCGATAAAGATGCGCTGGTGAATCGGGTATCAGATAACCGCTACCGTGAACTTGCGCTGGATATTGGTCTGTTCAATGGGGTAAAGGGGCTAAAAAGTACGGCCTTTGCCAATAGGCTGGAGAGCAAACTGGCGCAAACCCGTTATGAGCGTAACGTGGATGATGAGTCACCCGGCATCCGCGCCGCCTTGCGTTTCAGGACTTTGGCGGCGAGGATAAAGACACCCTACGATATCTTGTCTGATCCGGTTCTGCGCGAAGTGGCCTTCAAGGCTAACGGGATTCCGCAGGAGACCGTGAGGCAGCCTGTCGAATCCCAGGCCCGGCTGCTGGCAAGCAAAATTAAATTTGATAAACTGAAAGACCCGAATTACGCGAACAGGCTCATAAAGCAATATCTGGTGCAGACGGAAACCTTCTCGTCAGCGCCAACCAGCGGAAATGGTGCGCTGGTCAATCTTTTTGCCTGATCAACAAGGCATGGCGTAGGGACCATTCAAGAGATCCCCACGTTATGCGACGCAACACAGCACAAAACCGGAAGGCGCGGGCCTTCTGAACCAGAAGGCGCGTGAACTGCGTGAACTAGAAGGCGCGGGCCTTCTGAATGGTTTTGGACATGGTGGTTACGCGATCATTAATTGGCGCATAGGCGTTCTTCATTGCAGTCATGCCCAGGTCATTCACCTTGGTGGCCTGGTTGACAAGCTGATCAAACACAGAACGGGTATAGTCGCTGTGCATGGTCATAAATTCCTGCGGCGATTTGACAGCCAGCATCGCCTTGCTGGCTTTCACGCCATCTTCGAAGACCTGCTTGGCAAAGCTCAGGGATTCCCCGCTCAAAACTTCAAGTCCTTTTGTCGCGGCGGTGATGCTTTCGACAAAAGCCTCAACATTTTCCTTGTTCATCTCGACGGCCTTCTCGATGCTGTTTTGAAAGGCTTCAAGGGTCGGGCCGTTAGCGCCATTAAAGCCTGCAAAACCGTTAAGGGGTTCGCTGGCTGTTTCTGTTTCAGATGTGCTCTTCGATTTCGTTGCCATTGACATAATCTCCGATCGTGAATTCAACGCAATGTTGCGATGCAGCAATTTGATATTTAGGGGCAGGGGATCATATCGTCAAGCTAAATTTTGTGCAGCGCACAAAAAATATGTGCGGCTTAAAGCAGGGGTTGGTTAGAGTGACCCGTTATCGGCCACATCACTTGCAGCTGAAACGCCACGGCGATGCCGCTTGCTTGAGGTAAAAATAACCATAAAAACAATGCTATAGCCGTAATAACGCTAAATATACATGTTTTGGCAGAAGTATAGCGTGATATTGCGGCAACGTATCATTCGCTTTACGTAATCTGTGTCACTCTTGGCGCAATCTATTTGGACATCAGGAAAGATAAATCATTTTACATATGGACACGGATTCCCGCATTCCTTACTCTGGGCAACAGGTGATTCGGGTTGAATTTGTAGCCTGCGTCAATATCTTATCAGGATTTTATCGGGCGTGAAGGTTTTAGAAAGCATATGCGCAGATTATGGATATGGTATAGCCTGAACATGTTACGGCCAAACTTGGCTGGTGATTTGAAACCTGTTTCCTCCCTGGGGCTGATCAAGGCCAGAAGCAAGGATAGTATATGATTCGCAAGCTCCTCAGTAATGGTCGCCGTGCATGGAGGTCGGGCTTTGCCCTGATGCAGATTATTGCAGGGGTGGGTATTGCGGGCTTGTTGGTAGCGGCTTCTCCTGCGCATGCACGGCAGTATGCTTCGATTATTGTGGACGCAGATAGCGGAGCGGTGCTGCATTCCGAAAATGCGGAACTTAGAAACCGGCCTGCTTCGCTGACCAAAATGATGACCTTGTATCTGACTTTTGAGGCAATACGGGACGGACGGCTGACACTGGACAAGCAGCTCCCCGTCTCACGTCATGCGTCAGAACAATCTCCGACCAAGCTTTATCTGAAACCCGGCAGTACGATCCGTGTGGAAGACGCAATATATGCTGCGGTGACAAAGTCCGCCAATGACGCGACGACGGTACTGGCCGAATCGATTGGCGGAACTGAATCCGCATTCGCCAGAATGATGACGGCGAAAGCCAGCGCCCTGGGCATGATGCGTACGCAGTTTCGCAATGCAACGGGTTTGCCAGATGATCAGCAGGTAACAACGGCAAGGGACATGGCGATTTTGGCGCAGGCGCTGTATTCGCATTTTCCCAACCGGACTCATTATTTTGCAACCAGGGAATTTCGCTGGGGCAAAAACCGGTATAATAATCATAATCGCCTGCTGGGCACCTATCGCGGGGTTGATGGTATCAAAACCGGATATACGAACGCCTCGGGTTTTAATCTTGTAACGTCAGTCCGCCGCGATGGGCGTCATGTCTATGCTGTGGTTTTGGGTGGCCAGACCTCCTATTCCCGTGATCAGCAGATGCGCAAACTGCTCGATAGCACCTTTGCAAAGATAACCCCAGGCGCCTATTCGGAGCCGTTGCGCGTTGCCTCGGCAAAGCCTTCCGCAAAATCCGGTGTTAAAGCCCTGAAGCGGCCCGAGAAAAAATCCGTCGCTGTGCTGAAGGACAGTGCAAAGACGAAGGACAGTGCAAAGACAAAGCGTTGGGCCGTGCAGGTCGGCACCTTTCAGGTCCGCGCGCGCGCGCATGAGCGTGCCCGTCAGGCGACGCAGGTTGCGCCAAGCCTTTTGAAACCTGCGACAGTATCAATCCTGAAAGTTTCCAAACCCAGTAAGACCTTATACCGGGCGCTTTTGGTTGGCCTGACGGAACAAAGTGCGCGCCGCACCTGCCAGATTCTGGCGTCAAAAAACTTTGAGTGTCTGGCCATCCCGCCATCCCAAACGCTGGCGATGCTGGAAGGCCCCACTCTCAGATAATGGGACGATTGGGATAATTGGACGAGTGGCGCCGCCTGCTTATGTCAGGCGGTGTTGCGGTCGGCCGATGCTATGATAATCGAACCCTGCTTCGGCCATTTCCTTTGGGTCGTAAATATTGCGCAGATCCACGATTAATGGGGCAGCAAGCAATTGTTTGCAGCGTTTCAGATCAAGCGCGCGAAATGCATTCCATTCTGTGATGATCGCCAGGGCATGCGCACCGCCCATGGTTTCGTAGGCGCTGTCACACCAGATGAGATTTTGCAGCAGCTTGCCTGCTTCCTCCATGCCCTCTGGATCATAGACGCGCACAGTGGCGCCGGCCTTTTGTAGTTCGGGAATAATATCCAGGCTGGGGGCGTCGCGCATATCGTCTGTGTTTGGTTTGAAAGTGAGGCCAAGCACGGCAATCGTCTTGCCACTGACCGATCCGCCACAGGCCGCAATGATCTTGTTCGCCATGGCTTTCTTGCGCCTGTCGTTTGCCTCGACAACAGCTTTAACAATGCTGCTGGGGGCACCGGCCATTTCGGCTGTCCGCACCAGCGCGATTGTGTCCTTGGGAAAGCAGGATCCGCCATACCCTGGACCTGCATGTAAAAACTTTTTTCCGATACGCCCATCAAGCCCGATACCGCGTGCAACCTGCCCAACATCGGCGCCAACTTTTTCACAAATATCGGCCATTTCGTTGATAAAGGTAATTTTAGTGGCAAGAAAGGCGTTCGCTGCATATTTGATCAGTTCCGCGGTCTCGCGCTGGGTGACCAGTACGGGGGTTTCCAGCAGATAGAGAGGGCGGTATAATTGGCGCAATATATCAGACGCCCGGGCACTGCTGGCCCCCACCACGATGCGGTCAGGGCGTTTGAAATCGTCGATGGCCGAACCTTCGCGTAAAAACTCGGGGTTGGATGCGACATCGAAATCGGCGTCAGGCCGCGCCTTGCGCATCAACGCTTCGATTTCGCTGCCTGTGCCTACCGGAACAGTCGATTTTGTCACTATGACGGTATAACCGTCCAGTGCGTGCGCAACCTCTTCGGCTGCGGCAAAGACATAAGAGAGATCCGCGTGACCGTCGCCGCGTCGGCTTGGCGTGCCGACGGCGATAAAGACTGCATCCGCATCGGCTACCGCCGCCGCCAGATCCGTCGTAAAACTCAGCCGGCCTGAAGACACATTTTCCGCCACCAGGACATCCAGCCCGGGTTCAAAAATTGGCATTTTGCCAGCCAGCAGGCTGTCGATTTTGGACCTGTCTTTATCAACGCAAACTACGTCATGGCCGAAGTCTGAAAAACATGCCCCAGACACCAGACCTACATAACCCGTTCCGATCATGGTAATGCGCATGCCTTTACCCCTTCGCAAAATTGTTTCACTGGCAAAATATGACCAAGTGATGTTACATTTGATGTTATATTATACTGAAATTTCCTTAATAAAGCTTCGAAGTTCCAGTGCTAAATCCTGTCTATCCAGTGCTAAAGCAATATTTGCTTTGAGAAAGCCAAGCTTATCGCCGCAATCATAACGAGTGCCTTCATAACGCATCCCGTAATATTTAGCGGTCCCAAGCATGGCCGCCATGGCGTCCGTAAGCTGAATTTCGTTCCCCGCGCCACGTTGCTGGCGGGAAAGATAATCGAATATCTGCGGCTCCAATATGTAACGGCCAATAATCGACAATGTTGAGGGGGCAACGGCCGGATCAGGCTTTTCCACGAAGCCCTTCACCTTTACAAGGACGCCATCGTCGGACGCCACATCCAGTATGCCATAGCGATTGGTTAATTCGCGCGGCACATCTTCCACCAGCACCAGGCTGCCCCCGGTTTGGCGGTGGGTGTCGGTCATTTGCTTCAGGCACGCAGTTCTTGAATAGATCAGGTCATCGACAAGCAGCACCGCAAAGGGTTCATCGCCAATAAATTCCCGGGCGCACCAGACGGCGTGCCCAAGCCCCAACGGTTCCTGTTGCCGGGTCGAGACAACCGTTCCGGCCTTTGGAAGCCAACTGCGCAATTGTTCCAGCAGATCATTCTTGCCACGCCGCGCCAGGGTTTCTTCCAGTTCCGGGGCGCGGTCGAAATGGTCTTCCAGAACATTCTTGCCCCGGCTGGTGACGAAAATAAATTCTTCGATACCGGCCGCCGCCGCCTCTTCCACCGCATACTGGATCAGCGGTTTATCCACTACTGTCAGCATTTCTTTTGGCATGACCTTGGTCGCGGGCAAAAAGCGGGTGCCAAGACCCGCCACCGGAAACACCGCTTTCCTTACAGTTTTGCTCATATTCGCCTCGATATTTCCTGAAATCATCCCTAGCCAGACTTGCTTCTTACATATCGGAAATTTGCTAACAAGTGATAAGCATTACTTCACCTCAAGATAGCAGCACATCCCGGGCGGCGTTGAGGCGCGCCGCCAGATAGCTGGACCCGCCATGGTCCGGGTGGCAGGTCTGCATCAGCCGCTTATGCGCGGCGCGGATATCCTCCATGGAGGCGCCGGGATTTAGTCCAAGTATGTCCAGGGCCTCCTGCCGCGACAGTTCCGCCCGCGACCGCGCGGTTTGACCGGCCTGCGGTTCCGGCTTTGTGGGGGGCGGTTTCCTGCGCAGCAACCACAAGGCCCAACCAGCCAGCAGCATGGCGACCGGCGTCCGCCCGGTAATGGCCAGATATGCAGTAATCGCCAACAACAGGCATGCGCCGCCATAACGCATCCATTTCGCCATTTTTATGGGGTCCGCCCTGGCGAAGGATCGCAGGAACAGTAATCCCGCCAGTAAAAATCCTGCACCCGCCAATAACCAGATCATGCGATTCACATTTGTCGCGGCATGGAAAAAAAGATAGCTTGGTGGCCACAATAACAGAAAACACAACAAGGAGACATCCGATGAGCGACATGACACATGCAGAACGCCGCGCGCGCGGGCTGGAAGTATTGGCCACACTTACAGGTACGAAAGATCCGGAAAAAGCCGCCCAGCGGCTGGAAGATGAGAACGGCGCGCTAGGCTCGCACACGATTGATTTCTGCCTGGGTGATGTCTGGTCGCGCCCCGGCATCAGCCGCCGCGACCGCAGCCTGATTGTGATTGCCATTCTGGGCGCGCTGAACCAGTTGGATCAACTGAAAGTGCATGTGCGTGGCGGGATCAACCATGGTCTGACCCCAACGGAAATCCGCGAAGTGTTTAATCACATGTGCGGCTATGCGGGTTTCCCGCGGGCCCTTAACGCGATGAAGGTCACCAATGAGGTGCTGGCCGAACTGGGCCATGCGCCGAAGGAAGGAAAGCTGCCCCCGACGGACCGCCTGTCCCTGTCCGAACGCCGCAAACGCGCAGCGCCCGGCCTGGCCAAGGTGAGCGGCGGAAAGCTTTTCGATAATTTCGACATCACCCTGAACGGGCTTGAAAAGCAGATGGGGCCGATTGGCATTTACGCGGCGGATTTCATTTTCGGTGACATCTGGGAGCGCACAGAGCTTAACAAGCGCGACCGCAGCCTGATCGTCAATTCCTTTCTGGGGGCGCTTGGCCGTCAGGACGAACTGAAAATCCACATTCCTGGCGCCTTCCGGCATGGCCTCAGCAAAGAAGAAATTCAGGAACTGATCGTGACGCTTGCGGCCTATGCCGGGTTCCCGTTTGCGGTCGAGGCCACTCATGTTCTGCATGAACATCTCAAAAAGGAAGTCGTGTAAGGGCTTCCGAAACAGCGCGTTAGAGCAGCCCGCGATTAGCTTTTGTCAGCTTGTGAATAAGCTAGGGTATACCGCATTTAGCTTGAGGGCACAGGCTGCCCCCAGCCTGTCACCCCGGATTTATTCCGGGGTCCACCAGCCTTCGCCAGAAGGCTACGGCATGGCAGGTGAGTCACACGCTAAGGACTGAGTTTGGAACCCTGGACCCCGCACCAAGTGCTCCCGGGACCAGCCTTTGGCTGGCCCGAGGACAAGCTCAGTGACACTGTGGGTGGGGCGACTCCAGCTAAATGCGGCATGCTCTAATCGCGCAAAGCTGCTCTGACAGCTTGAAATCCAGCAGGGCGGCGGTTTCATGTTATGGCAAAGATTGTGTAAAGATTGACATTTAGACTGTTTATGGGATAGCCTTCAGTGCAGGAGAATTCGATGCCTTCCATGAATGTTTCTTTGACAACCGAGTTGATGCAGATCGTCCAGAATAAGGTGCAAAGCGGGCTGTATAATAACGCCAGCGAGGTTATCCGCGAGGCGATTCGCCAGCTTGACACCAATGCGCAACTGCTTCACGAGTTGAAGCTGGCGCATTTACGCCAGGCGCTGGAGCCTGGAATGCGGCAGGCGCGGGCTGGGGATTTCGCGGACTATTCCATCCACGCGCTTCTTGCGGACCTGGACAAGTCCTCACCCGCCATGTAATGGCGCGGTTTCGCTTAACGCCAGCCGCACTTTCAAGCTTGGAATCTATTGGCCGATATACAGAATCCACCTGGGGCGTGAAGCAACGCAACAGCTATTTACGGGCGCTCGACAAATGTTTTCATGATCTGGCGAAAACACCCGCAACCGGAAGGCCCCGCGATGAGTTATTCGCAGGCCTGCGCAGTTTTCATCACCAAAAGCATGTTATCTTCTATCTTTCTCAAAACAGGGAAATCATTATTGTCGATATACTTCATGAACGGATGGAGCCTGGGGCGCGCTTGCGACGGCCGCCAACGGACTATTAAAGCGCGATGATTTCAGAAATGAATCTCCCGAATCAGCCGAATTTGGTCGCCCGCTTCTGTAAAGTAGTGTTAATCTTCCTGAAATTGGGAGTGTCCACACTCTATACAGCGGGTGGCTAAACAACCCGCAATCGGAGGAAGCAGCCATGCATGATCTGGTTATACGCGGCGGGATAATTATCGATGGGACCGGCGGCGCGCGGTTCAAAGGCGATGTCGCCATTGATAATGGAATCATCACAACTGTTGGGTCCGTTCCAGGTAAAGGCAAGAAAGAGATCGACGCCACCGGCCTTCTGGTTACGCCGGGCTTTGTGGATGTGCATACCCATTATGACGCGCAGGTGTCGTGGGATGCGTTGATTTCGCCTTCCTGTTGGCATGGTGTGACAACGGTGGTGATGGGCAATTGCGGCGTGGGTTTTGCGCCCGCCAGGCCTGAACAGCGCGATGCGCTGATTGCCCTGATGGAAGGGGTAGAGGACATTCCCGGCGCGGTGCTGACCGAGGGCATGAAGTGGGAATGGGAAAGCTTTGCCGAATATCTGAACGCCATTGAGCGCAAGCCCCATGCGCTGGATATTGGTGCGCAATTGCCGCATGCCGCGCTGCGCGTATATGTGATGGGCGAGCGCGCCATTCAGCGCGAGGCGGCGAGCGATGCGGACATTGCGGAAATGGGACGCCTTGCCGCAGAAGCCATGCAGGCGGGCGCGATAGGCTTTTCATCCTCGCGCAGTCTTAATCACCGCTCGCGCGATGGCGACGTGATTCCAAGCTATGGCGCCGAACGCAAGGAGCTGGTCGGCATCGCCAAAGCCATGGGCGAAACCGGCAAGGGCGTGTTCGAAATGATTTCCGACTTCACCGATATGGACGCCGAGTTCGCCATCCTGCGCGACATGGCCGAACAGAGCAGATTGCCCATGTCGATTTCACTGATACAGTTTGATCAGCGCCCGGACGGATGGCGCGAATTGCTGGACCGCATCGAAGGCGCGGCCAATGACGGCCTGCAAATGAAAGGGCAGGTCGCGGCGCGCCCGATCTGCCTGCTGCTCGGGCTACAGGCGACGATGAACCCATTCAGCACACACCCCAGCTATCGTGGCATCGCTGATCTTCCGTTGGCCGAACGCGTCGCCAGATTGCGTGACCCGGAGCTGCGCGCGCAAATTCTGTCCGAAAAGGCCAGCGGCAATCCCATGATTGCCAGTTTGCTTAATTCAATGCACAAAATTTTCCCGCTCGGCGAGCAGCCGGATTATGAACCGCCGGTTGAACGCAGCATCAAGGCGCTGGCCGAAGCACGGGGCATGGAGCCCGGCGCGCTGGCCTATGACCTGATGCTGGAAAATGACGGGCAGGGGCTTTTATACGCGCCGCTCGCCAATTACACGGCGAATAATCTTGATGTGGTGCGCGAAATGATTTTAAGCCCGCATACTGCGTTCGGGCTTGGCGATGGCGGCGCGCATTGCAGCGTTATTTGCGATGCGTCATTCCCGACAACCCACCTCACCCATTGGGGACGTGACCGCACGCGCGGCGAAAGGCTGCCGCTCGAATATCTGGTCAAGCGCCAGACCCAGGACACGGCGAAACTGGTCGGTTTCCTGGATCGCGGCGTCATCGCGCCCGGCATGAAGGCCGATCTCAATATTATTGACTTCGATAATCTGACACTGGGCGCGCCGCATATTGTGTTTGATCTGCCCGCTGGCGGCCAGCGGCTGATCCAGAAAGCCAGCGGCTATAAATACACCATCGTGTCGGGTGAAGTAACGTTCAAGGATGGAGAATCTACGGGTGCGCTGCCGGGCCGTCTCCTGCGTGGATGTCAGCCCGCGCCTGTGTTGAAGGCGGCGCAGTAAGCAGTAAGCGGCCACATTCTGTCATTGCGAGGAGCGTTGCGATGCGCCTCGCAATGACGAAAGAATTTTACCCCTTGCTCAACGCAAAGCCGTCATAGCCGTCGGCACGGACCTGGTTGCATTTGGCGGTATAGGCCGGGAAGCCCAGATAGGGCATGAATACGCGCGGCTTGCCGGGGATGTTGGCGCCCAGATACCAGCTATTGCAGGTCGGGAACAGCGTGTGCCCGGCCACTTCATTGACATGATCCACCCAGGCGTTTTCGGCTTCCACCACCGGTTCGATGCAGTTTAGCTGGCGCTGGCGCAGATCGCTTATGGTGTCACCGATCCAGTTCACATGCTGCTCAATGCTGGGCACCATATTGGTCAGCACTGATGGGCTGCCGGGGCCTGAAATGATGAACATGTTCGGAAAGCCGACCGTGGTCAGGCCCAGATAGGTGCGCGGTCCTTCGGCCCATTTCTGCTGAAGGGTAAGCCCCTTGCGGCCACGAATATCCATGCGCAGCAGCGATCCAGTCATGGCGTCAAAGCCGGTCGCAAACACGATGCAATCCAGTTCGAATTCTGTATCCCGGGTGCGCAGGCCTTTAGGCGTCAGTTCCTCGATCGGCGCGGATTTGACATCGACCAGTTTGACATTGGGCCGGTTGAAGGTTTCGTAATAGCCGCTATCGGCGCACAGCCGCTTGCAGCCCACCACCGTATCGGGACACAGCAATTCAGCGGTGGCCGGATCCTTCACGATACTGCGAATTTTTTCGCGGATAAATTCGGCGGCGGTTTCGTTGGCGTCCCTGTTCAACAGCAGATCATTGGACGCATATAAGAACAGCAGCCCGCCGATCTGCCAGTATTTTTCATAAAGGGCGTCACGCTCCGCCTTGGAAATTTTCAGGACATCCACATTGCTGGTTTCGAAACGCGAACCGAAGGCGGTTTGCTGTTCATTTTCGCGGGCCCGGAAGGCGGCATAATCCGCCTTGATCTGTTTTTGCAATTCCTGGTCCATGGGGCGGTTTCCCGCAGGCACGGAATAATTTGGTGTGCGTTGAAACACGGTCAGATGTTTCGCCTGTTCGGCAATGATCGGGATCGACTGAATGGCCGAAGACCCAGTGCCGATAACGCCAACCCGTTTGCCGGTAAAATCCACCCCTTCATGCGGCCATTTGCCGGTGTGATAAATTTGGCCCTTGAAGCTGTCAGCGCCTTTGAAGTCTGGTGTATTGGGCGCCGACAGGCAGCCCGTCGCCATGACGCAATAGGTGGCGGTCATTGTGTCGCCATCTTCCGTGGTCACGGTCCAGCGGTTTGTGGCCTCATTAAACACGGCCGATTTTACCCGCGCGTTGAACTGAATGTCCTTGCGCATGTCAAAGCGGTCGGCGACATGGTTGAGATATTTCAAAATGACGGGCTGCGGCGAATAGCGTTCCGGCCACTCCCATTCCTGTTGCAGGGCTTCATCGAACTGGAACGAATATTCCATGCTTTCCACATCACAGCGCGCGCCGGGATAACGGTTCCAGTACCAGGTGCCGCCAACGCCCGTGCCGGCCTCCAGCACTCGCACCGAAAGCCCCTGTTTGCGCAACCGGTTGAGCATGGCCAGGCCGCCAAAGCCTGCACCCACGACAATGGCGTCATAGCTGGCGAGAGACGGTTTATTGCCGGATTTCTCAAGTGTAGCTGACATTTTACGCATCTTCCCGATTTGTTGAATTTGAATTACCCTAATTTAGCCTGATGGATGACCCAAGGTCAATTTTACCTCGTAACAGCAGGCCGCTATAACGCCTTTTACCAATATGGGAAAATGACATAGACTGCACCCGCCCTATGCCCCATGGGGCGTTGGGCGCGAAAGGTCAGGAACATCTCATGAAAGCTGCGTTGTGCAAAAAAATTGGCGAACCGGAAGATATGGTCATCGCGGATATTGCGCCGCCGATATTGCGCGAGGATCATCTGCGCATCCGGGTGCGCGCCTGTGCACTTAATTTTCCCGACATTCTGACGGTGCAGGGAAAATATCAGCGCCAGCCGCCGATGCCGTTTGCGCCGGGCATGGAATGCGCGGGCGACGTGATCGAGGTGGGGCCAAAGGCCAAAGGGGGTTTCAAGGTGGGTGACCGGGTAATGGCGCAACCCGGTGTTGGGTGTCTGGCCGAGCAAGTCTGCACATCGCCCATGAGCGTGTACGCTATTCCCGATAACGTATCCTATGAACATGCCGCCGGGTTTATCGTGACCTATGGCACGGTCTATCACGCCTTTGTTGATCGCGGCGATCTGAAGCGCGGAGAGACATTATTGGTGCTGGGCGCGGCGGGCGGTGTGGGGCTGGCCGCTGTCGAGCTTGGCAAGCTGATGGGCGCAAAAGTGATCGCCGCTGCCAGCAATGACGCCAAACTGAAAGTCTGCGAGCAATATGGCGCGGATCATGTGCTGAATTATACGGTCGAACCCATCAAGGAAACCGTGCTTGGGCTGACCAATGAAAAAGGCGCGGATGTGGTGTTTGATCCCGTCGGCGGTGACGCCACATTGCAGGCTCTGCGCTGCATCAACCGCAATGGGCGGCTGCTGATCATCGGTTTTGCCAGCGGCACGATTGCCGATATTCCCGCCAACCGGCTGTTGCTGCGCCAGTGTCAGGCTGTTGGCGTGGCGTTTGGCAGCTATGGCATGGCTTTTCCGGAAAAGGTGCGCGACAGCATGACCGTGCTGACCGGATGGTGGGGCGAAGGCAAATTAAAACCGCATGTGTCGATGACATTTCCACTGGACCAAACCGTGGCGGCGATGAATGCGCTGGTCACCCGCAAAGCCATTGGCAAGGTCGTTGTGACGATCCCATAGCAGCCTGCTAAGCGCCCGGGTCCAAGTCCGCAGCGTGATGAAGCCTTTTTTGGTCGTGAATCACAAGATGGCCATGGGACAAACTCATGATTTCCTTCTGGCGGAAAACATTGAGAGTCCGGCTAACGTGAATTGGCGTAAGTCCCGTAGCGTCGGCAATATGTTGCTGGGTCAATGGGAAGGAAAATTCGTTTTTCGATTCTGATCCGGACCAGCGCAGCCTCCTGACGATACCAAGCACCAGACGCGCAATGCGCTCCTCCGCGGAGCGCCGGCCAATATCCGTGAGCTGCTGCTCGAGGTTTTCCTGCTGCGTCTTGATAAACTGCCCCCAAACCATTAGGGCAGAATCCGTTCCCGACAGAATTCCCAGAACCTCATCACGGCGGAAAAGACAGTGCCGACCAGCGGTTATCATCTGAATCGATGAGCCAATCCGATCTGAAAATGGCGCTGTCGCCGTCATCATATCGCCAGGCAGCAGAAATGAGAGAATCATTCTGTGCCCGCCCGAAAGCGACACGAAGCGGTGCGCCCATCCTTCGCAAAGCACCAGCACGTGTTCCAGGTGGGTGTCCGCGCGATAGAGATTTTGCCTGGGCTTCGCGGTCTTGTGTTCCTGCCAAATCTCCTTGGCGGAACCGCCAGCGCGGTCAAGAAGAAGGGTACATAGACTGGTGCTGCGGGCTGGGCAGGTGTCGCATGGATAGACACGGGAAACGGGGGGCGTAGACCGGGGCAAATCAGGCTCCTTGAAACATGGTACAGTGAAAAATCCTCAAACCGTATTGATAAATACTGATTCACATTGTTAACTTAAGTATGTAATATATACTTAAGTACACCGGTAGATTTAGTGTATAAATTTTTCACAATCTGAAATTGTACGTGAATAATTTAGCTATATACGATAACAGGTTAAAAAGTTATTTGTAATATATACATATTTTATGGTGTCGCATATAACTACCCTTATAGGAAATAGTGGCTGGCCTAAGCAGGCCAAAGCGTAAAAATTCTGTGTTTGATGCCTATATAGGAACAACCCGTAATAATAAAAACGGAGGCAGAACGGGATGCAAAAATATGAATGGCTGAGCGTGTATGAAGTGTCGGTTCCTGAAATCGATGGAGATCACAGGACGATGCTTGAAATTGTCAATCTGGTCGGGCTGTCAAACCAGGCGGGTAATAGAAAAGAGCGTGAAAAATACATCGGCCGCTTGCTGGAGTTTTCTCTGTTGCATTTTTCACGCGAGGAGCAACTGCTTGAATCTTGGGAATATGGCGAATCAGGCGTTCACAAGCAGTATCACGCCAGCATGTATCAAAAGGCTCTCGATAATTTCAGGAAATTGGATACCCTTCCGGAAGATGAAACGAATGTGCGGTTTTGCGAGGAGGCGCTCGCCTATCTGATTGACGATGTGATACGCGGCGATATGAAGATAAAATCTTTTCTGATAGAGCGAGGAATTGCCACCCCCGGAAATGGCGCGCCGTCCGGTTCCTAGCTGGACAGAAAGAGGATATTGCGGCGATCCCCACAAGTTCATACGTTAGGTCACGGTAACGTTTGACTGACGTACATAATTTAATATGAGGGTGGCCTAATGATAGAGCATCATATCGACATTAAAACCAAAGACGGCATGATGAACAGTTTCATCACGCACCCGGAGGAAGGCGGACCGCATCCGGTGGTGCTGTTTTTGATGGATGCCCCGGGCAAGCGCGAAGAACTGCATGATATGACGCGGCGCATCGCCACGGCCGGATATTATGTGGTCCAGCCCAATCTCCATTACCGCACGACGCCTGAATTTGACATGAGCCGCGATCGAGTGGGGTCACGAAGTGACTCCACTTGATCGCGGAAAGCTGTTCTAACTGGAGCATACCGCATTTAGCCAGAGTCGCCCCACCCACAGTGCCACTGAGCTTGTCCTCGGGCCAGCCAAAGGCTGGTCCCGGGGGCACTTGGTGCTGGGTCCAGGGCCACAAACACAGGCCTTACCGTATGACTCTGGATCGCCACGCTTCGCTCGCGATGATGCCGAAGAGGTTACGTAACAACTTGATCGCAAAATACCCTAAAATCATTTCGCGCTAATCCAGATCCTGCACCTCGCCGCTGGCGCCTTCCACGCGGGCGGCGAGGGCGGCGGACATGAAGGCGTCCAGATCGCCATCCAGCACCGTCTGCGGCGTCGGGCTTTCGGTGCCGGTGCGCAGATCTTTCACCATCTGATAGGGCTGCAATACGTAAGAGCGTATCTGATGCCCCCAGCCAATATCGGTTTTGGCGCTGGAGATGGCCTGGGCGGCCTCTTCGCGTTTGCGCAGTTCATGTTCGTACAACCGGGCGCGCAACATTTTCCACGCATTGGCGCGGTTTTTGTGCTGTGAGCGTTCGTTCTGGCATTGCACGACAATGCCCGTCGGCGCATGGGTCAGGCGCACTGCGCTATCGGTTTTATTGACATGCTGTCCGCCTGCGCCGCTCGCCCGGTAGGTGTCGGTGCGGACATCCTTTTCATCAATCTCGATGACAATGCGGTCATCAACTTCCGGGTAAACCCAGACGCTGGCAAAACTGGTGTGGCGCCGCGCATTGGAATCAAATGGCGAGATGCGCACCAGACGATGCACGCCGGCCTCGGTTTTCAGCCAGCCATAGGCGCTGGGGCCTTTGACATGCAAGGTCGCAGATTTTATACCGGCCTCTTCACCGTCGCTCAGTTCGACGATTTCAGTCTTGTGGCCATGTTTTTCGGCCCAGCGCATATACATGCGCAGCAGCATGTTTGCCCAGTCCTGGCTTTCAGTGCCACCTGCGCCGGCATGAATTTCGACATAGCCGCTATTGCCGTCGGCTTCGCCGGATAGCAGGGTTTCGATTTCCCGCATGGCTGCTTCATCACGCAGGCTGCGCAATGCATTTTCCGCTTCGGCGATAATGCCGGGGTCATTTTCAGCCTCCCCCAGTTCTATCAGGCCAAGCGTATCGTCAAAATCAGTCTGCATGCGGCGTATTGCCGTGATGGACGATTCAAGCCGGGTGCGTTCGCGCATCATATCCTGCGCGCGTTGTGGGTTATCCCACAGCTTCGGGTCTTCGACGAGGGCGTTCAGCTCTTCCAGTCTGCGTTGTGCGCGATCCCAGTCAAAGATGCCTCCTCAGCAGTTCGAACGACTGCCTGATGTCTTGCGCCAAGGCCTGAATTTCAGCCCGCATGGAAAAACTCCTGAATTGAAACGAAGCGGATTAATACAGTCCCCCGGTGCCCCCGGCAACAGGTTCGGCGCTGGTTTTTTCTGGTTCGGCGCTTACACCGCCGGAGCCTTCGGTTCCCAACACGGGCTGCGCGCGGTCTTTGGGTTCCGTGCCGGGGCGAAAGGCTTCCAGAATTACTTTGCGGTCGCCGGGGTTTGCGGGCAGTCCGGTTTCCGCATTTACCCGCATCAGCCGGATGCCGGGCGGAATACGAAACGGGGTTGCGGACGAATCTTTTAACGCCGCAGCCATGAAATCCCGGAATACCGGCGCTGCAACAGATGCGCCGGTTTCTTTTTTGCCCATGGTGCGTGGCGTATCAAAGCCGATAAATACACCCGCTACAAGGTCCGGTGAAAAACCCATGAACCAGGTGTCGCGGCTTTCATTGGTGGTGCCGGTCTTGCCCGCCAGAGGCTTGCCCACGGCAGAGACGCTGGTTCCGGTGCCACGCTGCACAACGCCTTCAAGCATGGACACGATCTGATAGGCTGTTGCCGGGTCAATGCGCTGTTCACGCAGGTCCGGCAATTCAGGTTCCGGCAAGCCCTGCCGCCAGGGGGCGCGGCATTCCGTGCATTCACGGGGGTCGTTGCGGTACAGGGTTTTACCCCTGCGGTCCTGCACCCGGTCTATTAATGCAGGCGTCACCTGCCGCCCGCCATTGACCAGCATCGCATAGGCGGAAGTAAGTTTTAGCAGAGTGGTTTCGCCCGCCCCCAATGCCGTAGACAACAGGCTTGGCGCGGCCTGATGAATGCCGAAGCGCGCGGCATATTCATTCACCCGCTCGATGCCGATATGTTGCGCCAGGCGCACCGTCATCAGATTGCGCGATTTCTCCAGTCCCAGGCGCAATGTTGACGGTCCATAATATTCGCCGGAATAATTGGTTGGTTTCCATTTTGCCAGCCCCGGCCCCTGATCGATGACCATGGGCGCGTCCAGCACCAGACTGGATGGGGTAAAGCCGGATTCCAGTGCGGCGGCATATACAAAAGGCTTGAACGCGGAACCTGGTTGGCGCTGGGCCTGTGTGGCGCGGTTAAACTCACTGTCCCCATAGGCAAATCCGCCCTGCATCGCCAGCACCCGGCCCGTATGCGGATCCATCGCCACCAGTGCGCCGCCCACTTCGGGAATTTGTTGCAGGCTCCAATTGGCGGCTGCTTTTTGGGATGGCTTTTCATCCGTTTGCGCAACGGCAACTACATCGCCAGCATGCAGAACATCCTCGACACGGGCAAGCGGTGGGCCAAGTGTTGCGTTGTCCATGCGTTTGCGGGCCCAACGCAGTTGCGCAAAGGGAATGATCCCCTGCGCGCCGTCGGCAAAACCAATTCCGGCACGGTCATTCTGTGTTTTTAGCACCACGGCCAGCCGCCATGGGGCTAATCCGGCGGGCAGTGGCACGGCGGCCAGTTTTTTAGGCCAGTCATCGCCCGTGTCAATGCGGGTAATGGGGCCGTGCCAGCCATGTCGGCGATCATAGGCGATCAGCCCATCGCGTAGCACCTTATAGGCAATTTGCTGCAATCGCGGGTCAAGCGATGTGCGCACCGACAGGCCGCCATCATAAAGCGCATCCTCGCCAAAGCGGTTGATCAGTTCACGGCGCACTTCTTCGGCAAAGTGATCGGCATGCACGAATTCCTGGTCGCGCGGCGGCGCGGTTTTCAGCGGCTGCTGCGTGGCGTTCCAGGCTTCTTCTGCGGTGATATAGCCATCTTCCAGCATGCGGCTTATCACATAGTTGCGCCGCGCCACGGCTTTGTCATGTTGGCGCACAGGATGATAATTATTGGGCGCTTTCGGCAACGCCGCAAGATAGGCGGCTTCCTCCAGTGTGAGATCGGCCAGAGGCTTGTCGAAATAATTCAGCGCCGCCGCCGCTACGCCATAGGCAGAACTGCCGAGATAGATTTCATTAAGATATAATTCCAGCAGCCGTTCCTTGGAGAATGTGCGTTCGATGCGGAAGGCGAGAATGGCTTCCTTGATTTTGCGCTGATAGGAAACTTCGCCCGAGAGAAAGAAGTTCTTCGCCACCTGCTGGGTAATGGTAGATGCGCCGACCAGACGGCGGTCCTCCCCGGCATTTTGCAGATTGACGACGGCGGCGCGCAAAATGCCGATAGGGTCAATGCCGCGATGCACAAAAAAGTTCTGGTCTTCCGCCGATACAAAGGCGTTGATGACCAGTTTGGGGATCGTTTCATAGGGCACATAAAGGCGTTTTTCGCGGGCAAATTCAGTGATCAGCCGCCCATCGCCGGCATGCACCCGGGTGGTGATCGCCGGTTCATAATTGGCAAGCTGGGAATAATCGGGCAGGCCAATGCCATAGCGCCACAGGGCGATGGCCACAGCCGCGCCGCCGCCAATCGCCAGCAGCAGCGCCAGCGTGACGCCATACAGCAGAATTTTTCCTATTACTTTCAATATAGAATCCCGGAGCGCATAAGCCATTTACATCCAGCGCAGCTATAAAACCATATGAGTGTATTTCACAAGGTTAACAGTGTGGGTAAGTATTACTATCATACTGGACATCCATATCGGCATATGCCATAGCATATGCCGATATGGATGGAGGTCGTTATGAGTACAGAGCGGCATGTTAAACTCTTCAAAAACGGCAGAAATCAGGCGGTGCGTATTCCTCGCGAGTTTGAGCTTCCTGGCGAGGACGCGATTATGCGTAAGGAAGGTGATCGGTTGATCATAGAACCGGCCCGCCCAAAATCCCTTCTTGCTGTTCTTGCCGAGCTGGACGCATTGCAGGAAGATTTTCCACCTATCCCCGATCTGGCGCCAGACCAGATTGTTCTTTGATGCGTTATTTGCTGGATACGAATATTCTTTCGGATCTTATCCGCAATCCACGGGGGCGGGTAGCGCAGCGTATCGCAACGCTGGGTGAGGCGTCGGTGTGTAGCAGCATTATTGTTGCTGCAGAATTACGTTTCGGCGCCGCCAAAGCAGGATCGCTTCGGCTTTCAGCCCAGGTTGAAGCGGTGCTGGATGCCATGGAAATCTTGCCCTTTGAGACGCCCGCAGATGCCATTTATAACCAAATTCGCACACGTCTTGAACAAAGCGGTCAGGTCATTGGCGGGAATGACTTATTGATCGCAGCACAGACATTGGCGCTAGGCTATACGATCATTACAGACAATATGCGGGAATTTGCCAGGGTCGTTGATCTTCCCAGCGAGAACTGGTTGCGTGACGCGACAGTCTAAAATGTCAGCAACGCTGCCAAAATTAGCAGTGCACATAACTCGGAAATCTGTTGCACAGATCCTAATATGTCACCCGTCTGGCCGCCAATATGGCGTTTGGCGAGCAGGGCGGTGAACAGCCCCCCGGCGCCAGCAGCGATGAGTGCTGTCAGGGCGGTTCCAAACGGCAGGGCCAGCCAGGCAATCACAAAACCAAGCCCAAGCGCTGTTCCCGCCTGTTGCAGGTCAGGGTGTCCTGTCGTGTGGGCAAGGCCCGAATCCCTGGCATGGGGCAGTGCCGCCATGGCCACATACATCATGGCGCGGGATAGGGCGCCGGCGGCTATCAGGGCGGCCATGAGGCGGTCTGGCGCGCTGATCTGCGCCATCGCTCCAACCCGCAGCAACAGCGCCAGGGCGAGCGCCAGCGCCCCGTGAGCGCCTATGCGGCCATCCGACATGATTTCCAGCTTGCGCTCGCGGGTCCAGCCGCCGCTGAACCCATCTGTCATATCGCTGAGGGCGTCTTCGTGCAGGCCCCCGGTCAGCAGCACTGCCGCCACGATCCCCAGCACAGCGGCAATCAGCGTGGAAAAGCCGAAACTCACGGCAAGCCAGTAAAAACTGCCGGCAATCGCCCCGATAAACGCCCCCACCGCAGGCGATAGCCGCAGGGCATGGGCCAGCCTGCCTGCATTCCAATGCGCGGGGGCGCGGACCGGCAGCCGGGTCAGAAAGGCCAGCGCGGTAGTGAGGTCGTCACGCCATTGCTGTATCCGGTCATCCGGCGGTGGCGCCTGCATGTTAAACGCTTTCATTCTGATAAAACTAATGCGAGATAAGCCCGTTACCTGATTATACGGAAGCACAAAATGTCAGTATCCGCCAGCGCCCTGCCTTTTGACGATATTCGCAATCTGGTGCGCCAGTTGCCAGCACCAAATCTGGACGCACTGGCAAAGGCGCGCGCGCGTGAGGCGCAGCTTACAAAACCGGGCGGTTCACTGGGGCGGCTGGAGGAAATAGCCGAATGGCTGGCGTCCTGGCAGGGGCGGCATCCGCCGATGGTCTTGCAGCCTCAGGTTGCAGTGTTTGCCGCCAATCATGGGGTGGTGCGGCGCGGCGTTTCGGCGTTTCCGGCATCGGTGACGCAGCAGATGGTGGAGAATTTTGCGGCAGGCGGCGCGGCCATCAACCAGCTTTGCAAGGCGGCGGGCGCCGGACTGAAAATATTCGATCTGGCGCTGGATATCCCAACCCCGGATATTTGCGAAGCCGCCGCCATGAGTGAGGCGGATTGCGCCGCAACCATCGCGTTCGGCATGGAAGCGGTTGCGGGCGGCGGCGATCTGCTGTGCATCGGTGAAATGGGCATCGGTAACACCACGGTGGCGGCGGCCGTATGCTACGCCCTGTTCGGCGGCAAGGCCGAAGACTGGGTAGGACAGGGTACAGGCGTCGATGCAGAAGGTTTGGCGTGCAAGGCGGCGGCGGTGCAGGCGGCGATGGAATTTCACAAGGGGCATCTGTCCGATCCGCTGGAAATATTACGCCGTGTCGGCGGGCGGGAAATTGCCGCAATGGCGGGCGCCATCATCGCGGCGCGCGTGCAGCGCATCCCGGTGCTGCTGGATGGCTTTGTTGTCGGGGCGGCGGCGGCCGTGCTGCATCAGTTGCAGCCGGGCGCGCTGGATCATTGCCTGGCGGCGCATGTGTCGGCGGAAGCCGCGCATGGCCGTTTGCTGGAACGAATTGGCAAAAAACCCCTGCTTGATCTGGGCATGCGGCTGGGCGAGGGATCTGGCGCCGCGCTGGCGATTTCCATTGTCCGCGCCGCCGCTGTCACCCATGCGGGCATGGCGACGTTCGAACAGGCGGGGGTCAGCGGGCCTGGCCGGTCAAATATTATATAAGCCCAGCCAAATGCCGGCGCCGATAAGCATAACACCACTTATCCGCGCCAGCGCCTGGCCATGGGGAACAAGTTTTTCGAGCAGCACATAGACCGCAATGCCGATAATCCAGTAAAGGTTCATAACCCCGCCGACGAATAGCAGCCCCATCAAAAACCAGCAGCAACCGAGGCAGAATGCGCCATGCTGAAGGCCCATGCGCAGTGCGCCAATCTGGCCTTTACGCCAATGAGCGGTCAGGTAATGCACTGGCGAGCGGCAATGTTCCAGACAGGCGCGCTTGACCGGTGTGAGTTGCCATAGTCCGGCCCCCGCCAAAAGCGCCGCGCTTATTGCGGGACTTCCGACGCTCAGGGTGTGACGGATAATTTCCGCTTCACCAAGCCCCCATTGCAGCGCCGTTGCGCCGATGCTGAAGGCGCTCCATGCGAGCACATAGCCAAGGGTGAACAGACCGGTGGACGCAAATGGCGCCCCGCGTTCGCGCTGTTTCCGGTTGATGGCGGCAAACAGCAGAATCATTGGCGCGGCGCTGGGCAGCATCATCGCCACCATCATGACAATCCACATGGGGAACATCATCACAAAATAGGCGAAGCCTGAAGCCCCGGCTTTCATTCCTGGCATATCCATATCCATGCCAGCGCCAGATAAAATATAGGCCCAGGCCGCAAGTATCACGGCCGTCAGCCCGGCGATCACCACCATCCGGTCACGCTGCGCCAATATAACAATCGCGCTCTCGACTGGCGACTCTTCAGACATCAGAGACACTCTATCCAGCCGCCGTGGGCCGATCCGTCACCTATTGCGATCAGCGCACAACGCCATGGCCGTTTTGGCGTATCCTGCTAAATTGTCCGTAGCTGTCGTTCAGTTCCAAAGGCACAGCGCCGCGCGCCTTGGTCGAGGCGCTGCCGATTTCGGCCATCAGAAACTCAATGCCGTCCGGCATATCAATGCGCACCCGGTGCGGCTGGCCCGTGGCCGGGCTGATTATTGGCCTGCCGCTGGATTCGAGCACATCCGGGATGAGAACCTGAGCCGTGCGCGCGTCGATATCGACATCGAACTGGATGGGTTTGGAGATCGTCGGATGAACGGTGCTGCACATCGCATGAAACACCCACCAATGGGTTGCCGCTTCGTCAGTTTCTTCCCCTTTTGAAATACGTTCCAGCGCGTCGCGCTGACGCGCATCGGCGCGTTCGTCGACGATGATCTGCATCGCGCCGTTGCCCTTGAAGATGGGGCCTGGCCAGTCGAAAGTCATAGCCATGTTCAGACCGTCGAGCCGCACATCACCAAAATGGCCTTTGTCCACGCGAACCACTCCAAAACCCTTGCAATTGCCATGGGTTGGCAGATCCTCGAACTGACAGGGACAGCCATAGTTACAGTTGCAATTACTGAATTCAACGCCTTCCAGATACCAGTCTGTTTGCGCCATGCTCAACCTCCCGCTGAAAATGGACCGATGGTGACGTTTACGTGTCGATCCGAAGTGGGAAATCCTAGCAAGAGAGGCGCGCCGGTTCAACGCTTACATTGCCGGCAACATTGACTGGGCAATTAGTGGATGTGCATTCTCATATTTATGGCTTGCTAATATATATTCGATTTACCATTAACACTCGTCACTGATGCTTCAGACTATACAGCTGTCGTCTTGCTTTGAGTGCGATCCTGAAGATGCTTTTCAACGATCTCCACCACGCGCAGGGCGTTTCGGGACCATGTCAGGCCCTGAGCCTCTATTGTTGCTTTGGCGCCGTTGGCGATCTGCTTGCGCATCGCGGCGTCTGTACACAGACGCAAGATGGCGCGGGAAAATGCATCTTCCTGTTCGCCCTGCACAGGAAATAAAACCGCGTTTTCGCCATCGGTGAGTATTTCGCGGATATTGGGCATGTCCGGCGCTATAATGGCGCGGCCCAGCGCCAGATATTCAAACAGCTTTAAGGGCGAGGCATATTCGGTAACGCCAGGTATCAGCGCGATGTCGAACGCCCGGATATAACCGGCCACATCGTCACGCCCAACAACACCTGTGATGGTCAGCCGGTCCGAAACGCCCTGCGTCAGAGCCAATTGAGTAAGCTCTTTCCGGGCAGGACCATCGCCCACCACCAGCAGGTGCAGATTGTGCTGGCCATTATCCCTTGTGATAAAGTCGATCACCTTGTCGAGCGCATTCCACCCCCGGATAAAACCCGTAAAGCCAAGCACCAGCTTTCCCTGCAATCCATATTTTGCTTTTATGTCTTCGCCTGCCAGCCCATCGGCAAAACGGACCGGATTTATGCCGTTAGGGATGACATGGATGCGTCTGTCCGGCGCCCCGTAACGCCGGATATACCCGGCAAGCACTTCTGTGACTGGCAATGTGTAATCAACGCCGCGCCACACAACACCCTGGGCCCAGGCGGCAAACTTTTGCAGAGACAGACCGTCATGCTGTGATCTTTCCTCAAATATCGGTCCATTCACTTCTAGCAATAATGGGACGCCTGTAAGATATTTCAGCCAGATACCCGCAAACATGAACAGATTATAGCGTTCGTAGACAAAGTCAGGCCGGAAGCGTGCATAGGCGTTGTAAAGGCGGAAAAAGGCCGGGATGCTGTAAATGGCCTCTAAAATTTCGTAAGCGGCCCTCGGCAGCAGGCGTTTCAATGTTGCGATCAGCCCGGCGTCTGATCCGAATTCGCTTTCTTGTCCCCCACGCGCAGGACCGGCCAGAACCACCTCGTGCCCCTGTGCACGCAAGGCATCGATCATTTCATCCATATGTACGGCCTGGCCGTCGCGGCTGGCAATTCTATGATGGAATAAAATTTTCATTAAGAATCACTTGTCAAAAGGTCTTCACGCCCTTCTTGGTACCGCTTAAACAGGGGGCGGTCCAGAGTGACGCTGGACCGATCAGGTTGAATTTGGATGCTATCGGGCCTACACTGTCTGTTTCAGGCTGCGCTGCTGACAGGAACCCCGATGGATCTAAAATTTACCCCCGAAGAAATCGCCTTTCAGAACGAAGTGCGCAGTTTCATAGCGGAAAACTATCCTGACGCACTGCGCGGCCGCCGCAAGCTTGAGCGCGAGCTGAGCAAGGATGAGCATTTATCCTGGCACCGGGTGCTGGCGAAAAAAGGTTGGGTCGCCCCATCCTGGCCGCTGGAATATGGCGGTTTGAACTGGACGCCAACGCAGAAATTTATTTTTGCCCACGAACTGGCGAGGGCCGAAACCATCCCGCTGATGCCATTTGGCCTGGCGATGGTGGCGCCGGTGATCTGGACCTATGGGACACAGGCGCAGAAAGACTATTATTTGCCGCGCATTTATCAGGGTACGGACTGGTGGTGTCAGGGTTATTCCGAACCGGGGGCCGGGTCTGATCTGGCGAGCCTGCGCACCCGCGCGGTCAAAGACGGCGATCATTATGTGATCAATGGCGGCAAGACCTGGACCACGCTGGCGCAACATGCGGATATGATGTTTTGCCTGGTGCGCTCGGATGTTGACGCCAGGCCGCAATCGGGCATTTCGTTTCTTCTGATCGATATGAAAACGCCGGGCATTACCGTACGTCCGATCATCACCATGGATGGCGGGCATGAGGTCAATGAAATTTTCCTGGAAGATGTGCGTGTGCCCGTGGCCAACCGGATTGGCGCGGAAAACGAAGGCTGGACCTATGCCAAAATGCTGTTGGGGCATGAGCGCAGCGGCATGGCGGGCGTTGCGCGTTCAAAGCATCAATTGGCGCGGCTGAAACAGGTGGCGGGCGTTACGATTGAGGATGGCCGTGCGCTGCTTGAGAGTTCTGATTTCGTCCGGAAAATTGCGGCGGTGGAAATTGAATTGCTGGCGCTTGAATTTACCGATCTGCGCATGCTGGCGGCGGAAAGTGCAGGCAATTCGCCGGGGCCGGAAAGTTCGATCCTGAAAATCAAGGGTACTGAAATACAACAGCGCATCACAGAGCTGCTGATTGAGGCCGCAGGTGTTTACGGCGCGCCCTATTTGCGGGGCATGCGTCTGGATGGAGATAATTTTCCGAATGTGCCACCGGATTTGGCGGGCATTGCGCCGGAATATTTTAACATGCGCAAAAGCTCCATCTATGGCGGTTCGAACGAAATTCAGCATAATATCATCGCCAAAGCAGTGCTGGGCCTTTAACGCAGCGCAATAACCGGGAAACATCATGGATTTTTCATTCACCGAAGAACAGATATTGCTGCGCAACAGCGTCCAGCGGTTTGTGCAGGACCGTTATAGCTTCGAGGCCCGCAAAGCCATCATTGCATCGGATAGCGGGTGGAGCAGCGATTGCTGGCGCGCCTTTGCGGAGCTTGGCCTGCTGGCCGTCCCCTTTTCCGAGGAGCATGGCGGCGTTGGCGGCGGCGCGATTGAAGTCATGATCATCATGGAAGAATTCGGCAAAGGCCTGGTGGTGGAGCCGTATCTGCAAACCGTTGTGCTGTGCGGCGGGCTGATCAATCTGGCGGGAAGCAGCGTACAAAAAGCGGCATTATTGCCGAAAATCGCAAGTGGCGAGTTGATCCTCGCCATGGCCTATGCCGAACCGCAGGGGCGTTTTAATCTGGCTGATCTTGTCACCAAAGCGGAAAAAACCGGTGATGGATTTATTCTGAATGGCAATAAGGCCGTGGTTGCGGCGGCGCCCTGGGCGGATAAACTGCTGGTGACGGCGCGCACCTCCGGCATGCAACGGGACAAGGATGGCGTAACGATTTTTATCGTCGATAAAAACGCACCGGGCATTTCAACCCGCGACTATCCAACCATTGATGGGCAGCGCGCATCGGAAATCAGTTTTGAAAATGTCAAACTTGGTGCTGATACGGTGCTTGGACAGGTCGGCGGGGGACTGGCGCTGCTGGAAGAGGCCTTTGACCGGACGATTGCTGCACAATGCGCCGAGGCGGTGGGCTGCATGCGGGTGCTGACGGATGCGACGGTTGAATATTGCAAGACCCGCAAACAGTTCGGTCAGCCCATCGGCAAGTTTCAGGTGTTGCAGCACCGCATGGTGGACATGTTCATGGAATGCGAACAATCGCTTTCCATAACCTATATGGTCAATCTGAAACTGGACGAAAGCGAAAGCGAGCGCATGAAGGCAGCAAGCGCTGCCAAGGTGCAGATCGGCAAGGCCGGACGCTTTGTCGGCCAGCAGGCGATCCAGTTGCATGGCGGCATGGGCATGACGGACGAATTGAATGTCGGGCATTATTTCAAACGCCTGACCATGATCGACGCACAATTCGGCAATGTGGATTATCATCTGAAACGCTTCGCTGCCGCCGGGTAGCTCCGAAACGCCCGCCGGGGTTTTGTGCGGGCAATCCTGACGGCGGTGGATCAAGGTTATAGCAATGCGTCCAGATCGCGCGCGCTATGCAGTACACGGACGACCTCAATGCCGTCAGGCAAGGTCTGATAGAGGATAATGTAACGCCCCACGGGAAAACTGCGCAGGCCGGGTGTAAGCTCTGAACGCAGGCGGCCCATGTTTGGCTGCGTGGCGATCAGGCGGCATTGCGCCTCAATATCGTCAAGTATCCTATCCGCCGCTTGTGGATTGTCAGTAGCGATATAAAGCCATAGATCCTCAATATCGCTTTCTGCGCGAACGGTTTTCCGGACGCGGGACATGGGCGTTTATCACTCCTGCTTCAGCTTTTTGAGCCTTTCGCGTCCGCGCAATTTGATTGCTTCGATGTCCAGTTCACCGGCCGGACCGCTCTCGATGCCATCGCGCACATCCTGGCGCAATTGCTCCAGCTTCACGGCGCGCAGGCGGTCCTGCGCTTCCATCAGCCGCAGCGCCTCGCGCACCACTTCACTGGCGCTGCTATACAGGCCACCCGCCACCTTTTCGCGCACCATGGCTTCCAGTTGCGGGGTAAGATTGATGTTCATCGTCATGATTGGCACTCCATCTTCGGGCACAGGGTCAGAGGCTAGCTCTGGACAGCAATCCTGTCAATCATTGCCAATTATTGACAGGCTCGTCTGAACAAAATCAGTGACCTACCCCCACACTCCGTGTTACCCCCAGAAGAGGTCCGGGGGTGACAGCGATTGGGTGGGCGCCACCCCCAATCGAAACGGCTATTCCGCCCTTGGGGTTTATTCGGGCCGCCGTCTGGCCAGGGATTGGGAAATTCTTGCCCGCCGCGCCTTGGCCTTCTTGCGTTTGGCCTCAATCCGTCTCATGTTCAGAAAACTCAGTAAAGCTTCTTAAACGGGCTCTAACAGATTCTGGTGCGAAAACAGTGTTCAATCCCACATCCGCTTCTGACAAGGCCCTGGTGCTGTTTTCCGGTGGTCAGGATTCGACCGTCTGTCTGGCCTGGGCGTTACAGCGCTATGCGATGGTTGAAACCATTGGGTTCGATTACGGCCAGCGGCATCGGGTTGAGCTGGATTGCCGCCCCCGGATTTTGGCCCAATTGCGCAAGGATTTCCCCTGGGCGGGCGGATTGGGCGAGGATCATCTGATCGATCTGAAAGTGCTGGGTGAAATCAGCGCCACCTCCCTGACCCAGGACATGGCCATGGAAATGGCCGGTAACGGTCTGCCAAATACGTTCGTTCCGGGACGAAATCTGCTGTTTCTGACACTGGCGGCGGCGGTGGCGTACAGGCGGGGGATCGGGACGCTGATCGGCGGCATGTGCGAGACCGATTATTCCGGCTATCCCGACTGCCGCAATGACACAATCCGGGCGCTGCAAACGGCCGTTAATCTGGGCATGGACCGGCATTTTGAGTTTCTGACCCCGTTAATGTGGCTGGACAAGGCCGCAACCTGGGCGCTGGGCGAAAAACTGGGGGGCCCCCGCTTCACGGAATTAGTGGGCGAACATAGCCATAGCTGCTATATGGGCGCGCGTGAACAGCGTTTTGACTGGGGCTATGGCTGTGGCGAATGCCCTGCCTGCCAGTTACGAGCGAAGGGCTTTGCCGCCTGGCAAGGTGCCTGAGCCATAATTCTTACAAGAGCATAATTCTTACAAAAGTAATCCCATGACCTACGCGGTAAAGGAAATTTTTTACACCCTGCAGGGCGAAGGCGTGAATGCTGGCCGCCCGGCGGTATTTTGCCGTTTTGCGGGATGTAATTTATGGAGCGGGCGCGAGCAGGACCGGGCCACCGCCCAATGCCGCTTCTGCGATACGGACTTTGTGGGAACCGATGGACCCGGCGGCGGCAAGTTTGACACGGCGAAAGCGCTGGCGCAGGCAGTGCGCAGCAAATGGCCCGCCAATAATACCGGCAAAGCTTTTGTCGTATGCACCGGCGGTGAGCCGCTGTTGCAAATGGACACGGTGCTGATTGACGCGCTGCATGCAGCGGGCTTTGAGATCGCCATCGAAACCAATGGCACGCTGGAGCCGCCTTCGGGAATTGACTGGATCTGTGTCAGTCCGAAATCTACGGCCATCCTGCATGTCCGCAAGGGAGACGAGCTAAAGCTTGTTTATCCGCAGCATGATGCGCCACCGGAAAAATTTGAACAGTTAGATTTCGATTATTTTGAATTACAGCCCATGGATGGACCAGATCGTGCCCGCAATACCGAACTGGCGACAGCCTATTGCCTGGCGCATCCAAAATGGCGGCTTAGTCTGCAAACCCACAAATTCATCGGAATTCCATAATGTTTGAGATCAGCAAACAATTTTATTTTGATGCGGCGCATTTCATGCCGCATATGGCGCAGGGGCATGCCTACCGGCAGATGCACGGCCATTCGTTTCATGTGCAAATCGCCATTCAGGGGAAACCCGATCCGGAAACCGGATGGGTGATGGATTTTGAGGCGCTGGATACGATCATCGCCGAGGTGCGCGGCGAACTGGATCATCGCGTGTTAAATGAAATTGACGGCCTGTCCACCCCAACGCTGGAAAATATTTGCGCCTGGTTATGGCGGCGGCTTTCCAACCCCATTCCCGGCCTGTCCCGCATCACGATCTCGCGGCCCTCGGTTGGCCAAAGCTGCACCTTGACGGCCTGATTTACTTTCAGCGTCATTGCCGCGTTCCGCTCTCATCTGTAATCATGTCCGGGATCGCCTCGTCTCTTTCTGGACAGGCCGCTTGCGACAATCTGGTTCGACTGGCGCAGATAGTCTTTCACGCCACGTATAGCCCGCAAGGGCGAAGCGTGGTGGGCGATGCATGACTCGAACATGCGACCCCTGCGATGTGAACACAGTGCTCTACCAACTGAGCTAATCGCCCGATGCTTGATCAGGGCGCAAGCTATAAGGCGCTTCACCCTTTCTGGTCAAGCCGTAACAGGCGCGGCAGCACCTCGCGCAGGTCATTAAATTTATCAATAACCACGTCTGCACCCAGTTCGCGTACAGGGGTTTGCGTATAGCCGAAACTGACGGCAACAACGGGAATAGCCGCGGCTTTTGCCGTATCAATGTCGGTGGCGCTGTCGCCCACCATGATGGCGCGGGCCGGATCGCCGCCAGCCTGCAGGATAGTCTCAAGCAGATGCCGTGGATCGGGTTTGCGCACAGACAGGCTATCACTGCCAAGAATAGCCTCGAAATGGTGCTGCATATTCAGTGCAGCCAGCAATGCGAGCGTAAGCCCGGTGGGTTTGTTGGTACAGATTCCAAGCCGGGCGTGAGCGGCGCGAAAAAACTTCAGGGTCTCAATAACGCCCGGAAACAGGGTGCTGTGATTGGCGATATTATCGCCATAAAAGCGCAGGAAAAGCTTCAGCATACGCTGTAATTCCGGCTCCGAAGGCATTTGGCCGTTGCGGTTCATGCCGCGTTCGATCAGTGCCCTGGCCCCGTGCCCCACCAGATTGCGCACCTCCGCTTGGGGCAGCGCCGGGCGGCCTTCGCTGAGGAGCACATGGTTCAGGGCCGCCGTCAGGTCCGGCGCGGTATCGATCAGCGTTCCGTCCAGGTCAAAAACGATGGTATAGCCCGCATACTGCGTCATTTGCCCTTCCTTAACGCGTCATAATGCATAATTAACCATGCTGTGAGGCCGATCACTTCCGAATCAGCCATTAACATGCAGATTAGCGTAAGAGTTAGAAATATTTATTGAATTGGCGCGATACTGTTCTTCGATGCATTATTCAACATTCAACATGGTTAACCTGTTGCCGCCATAAAAGGGCCTGTCCATGAGCAGTTCTATTGATGTTGCCGTGATTATCCTGGCCGCAGGGCAGGGGACGCGGATGCAGTCCACCCTCCCCAAAGTGTTGCACCCCATTGCGGGGCGCAGCATGCTGGGCCATGTGCTGGCCTTGAGTGATGCGATTGCGGCGTCGCGGCGCGTTGTTGTGGTGGGGCCGGATATGCCAATTGTATCTGAGACGGCGCGCAGGCAGGCGCCGGATGCGCGCATTGCCATACAGGCCAAACAATTGGGTACAGCGGACGCGGTCAGGGCGGCGACCGTGGAAATGGCCGGATTTACCGGCGATGTGCTGATCCTGTATGCAGACACGCCATTGGTGCAGATTGAGACGGTTCAGGCGATGCTTTCGGCGCGGCGCAAGGGGGCATCCGCCGTGGTGCTGGGTTTCCGGCCCGCCGATCCATCGCCTTACGGCCGGTTGCTAATGAGTGATACCGGCGGTCTGCATGCGATTATAGAATCCAAAGATTGCACCCCGGAACAGCGCGCCATCGGCTTTTGTAATTCCGGGGTGATGGCGGTGGACGGCGCGGAGTTGTTCAGCCTGCTGGAAGAAGTTGGCAATGCTAACGCCAAGGGCGAATTTTATCTGACCGATATTATCGCCATCGCGCGTAAGCGCGGTTTGACCTGCGCAGCGATTGAGGCGGACGCGGACGAAGTTCTGGGCGTTAACAGCCGGGTTGAGCTTTCACAGGCCGAGACGATATTGCAGAACCGTTTGCGGCATAGCGCCATGCTGAATGGCGCAACTCTGCTTGATCCGTCGACGGTCTATTTTAGTCATGACACCAGGCTTGGCCGCGATGTTGTCGTCGGGCAGAATGTGGTGTTTGGTCCTGGCGTCACTGTGGCGGACGGCGCACAGATCAAACCGTTTTCGCATCTGGAAGGGGCAACAGTCGCGGCCAGCGCAGAAATTGGTCCCTATGGCCGGTTGCGCCCCGGCGCGGATGTGGGCAAGGGCGCAAAGATAGGCAATTTTGTTGAAATAAAAGCCGCACAGATTGAAGCAGGCGCGAAGATCAGCCATCTGTCCTATATCGGCGACGCCCGCGTGGGCGCGGACGCGAATATCGGCGCGGGCACGATCACCTGCAATTATGATGGCTTTGAAAAACATTTTACAGACATAGGTGCTGGCGCATTCATCGGTTCCAACACCTGTCTGGTGGCGCCCGTGAAAATCGGCGAAGGCGCCTATACCGGATCGGGAAGCGTCATCACAAAAGATGTAAGCCCTGATGCGCTGGCGCTGGTGCGTCCACAGCAGGTGGAAAAAGCGGGCTGGGCGGCGCGTTTCCGTGCGCGCTTTGCGGGTAAAAAATCAGGGCACGGATAATATTATTTACAAGGCGGAAATATGTGCGGAATCGTTGGAGTATTGGGCGCAGAGGGCGCATCGGAACTGGTGCTGGATGCGCTGAAGAGGCTGGAATATCGCGGCTATGATTCAGCAGGCATCGCCAGCCTGGTGAATGGCGCCATCGAACGGCGCCGTGCCGAGGGAAAATTGCGCAATCTTGCTGGTTCGCTGCGCGCCGAACCATTGCTGGGCGCGACCGCCATCGGTCATACCCGCTGGGCAACACATGGCGCACCGACTGTGGACAATGCGCATCCGCATGTTTCCGGCGGTGTGGCTGTTGTGCATAATGGCATTATCGAAAATTTTCAGGAACTGCGTGCAGAGCTTGAGGGAAAAGGTCACGTCTTTACATCTGAAACCGACACGGAAGTTATTGCGCATCTTGTGCATGACGGGATCAGGTCGGGACGCAGCCCGCGTGAGGCAGCGTCACAGGCATTTCAACGCTTGCGCGGGGCGTTTGCGCTGGCGCTGATATTTGCTGGCGAAGATAATCTGATGATTGGCGCACGCAAGGGCAGTCCGCTGGCGGTGGGCTATGGAAAGGGGGAAATGTTCCTGGGGTCCGATGCGCTGGCGTTAAGTTCATTTACGCAAACGCTTAGCTACCTTGATGAAGGCGACTGGGTTGTGCTTACCCGCGCCGGTGCAGAGTTTTTTGATGCTTCGAATCAACCGGTTCAGCGCAAAAAAGAAACCGTCAATGTTACCGCAGCGATGATCAACAAGGGCAATCATCGCCACTTCATGGCCAAGGAAATTTATGAGCAGCCGGACGCCATCGCCAATACGCTTAATGCCTATATTTCCGCATTGCGCGGCACAATTGACCTGCCAAAATTATCTGTTGAGTTGAAATCAATCAGCAAGCTGACGATTGTGGCGTGCGGCACGGCCTATTATGCCGGATGCGTCGCCAAATACTGGTTTGAGCAATTGGCGCGCCTGCCGGTCGAGGTGGATATTGCATCGGAATTCCGTTATCGCGAAGCGGCGATGCAGCCGGGTGGTTTATCATTGTTCATATCACAGTCGGGAGAAACGGCGGACACGCTGGCGGCGCTGCGCTATTGTCGTTCACAGGGACAAATTATAGCGTCTGTAGTCAATGTTGCAGAATCCACCATCGCGCGGGAATCCGATGTGATTTTCCCAACTCATGCGGGGCCGGAAATCGGCGTTGCCTCCACCAAGGCGTTTACGTGCCAGTTGACGGCGCTGGCGGCCCTGGCGATCGGTTTTGCCCGTGCGCGGGGGGCCATTGATGCCGCAGAAGAAAATCGGCTGACCAGGACGCTAACCGAATTGCCGCGCATGATCAATCTTGCGCTGGCGCGCGATCACATGATCCGCGAATTGGCGCATGATCTGTCCAAGGCGCGCGATGTGATTTATCTGGGGCGGGGGATGAATTATCCCATAGCGCTTGAGGGCGCGTTAAAGCTCAAGGAAATTTCCTACATTCATGCCGAAGGCTATGCGGCGGGCGAGTTGAAGCACGGACCTATCGCCCTGATTGATGAGGATGTTCCGGTGATCGTAATTGCGCCCAGCGACGCGCTGTTTGAAAAAACCGCGTCGAACATGCAGGAGGTGGTCGCGCGCGGCGGCAAGGTAATCCTGTTTTCGGACCTGGAGGGAATTGAGAAAATGGGCAGTTACGCCAAGGCCTCGGTCAGCATGCCGAAAGTCGATCCGTTTCTTTCTCCCATCATGTATGCTATTCCAATTCAGTTGCTGGCCTATCATACCGCAGTGTTCAAGGGCACCGATGTTGACCAGCCGCGCAATCTGGCCAAATCCGTGACGGTGGAATAATTCCAGGAATAGATGATGATCACGATCAGACGTATTGCCGGTGCGTTGGGAGCGGAAATCGGCGGCGTGGATTTATCGCAAAATCTTGATGATGCGATTATTGCGGAAATTCGCCAGGCTTTGCTGGATCATCTGGTAATTTTCTTTCGTGATCAGAACATCAGTCCGGCACAGCATATTGCCTTTGCGCGGCGTTTTTCGGAACCCGAAGAATATCCCATGCTGAAGGGGTTGAAGGAGTTTCCAGAAATCGTCGAGGTCGTAAAACTGCCGCATGAGCGGATAAATTTCGGCGGCATCTGGCATGCCGACACCACCTATACGCCAGTACCGCCGCTGGGTGCGATACTTGTGGCGCGCGAATTGCCGCCCTATGGCGGGGATACGATTTTCGCCAATATGTATATGGCCTATGACACATTGTCTGATGGCATGAAGGCCATGCTGTCTGGATTGAAGGGGTATAACAGTTCCGCCAAAGCCGATGCCAATAAGACCCGCGAAGACCGTCTGCCGGAATTGGGTAAGGAAGAGGCAAAGAAGGAACTGGTGGGTATTCATCCCGTGATGCGCACACATCCCGAAACCGGCCGTAAAATTTTATACGTGAACTTTGGTCACACAGTACGCTTTGATGGCATGAGCGATGAAGAAAGCGCGCCGTTGCTGAACTATCTGTTTGCGCATCAGGTAAAACCCGAATTTACCTGCCGGTTCCAGTGGAGCCCCGGCGCAGTCGTGTTCTGGGACAACCGCTGTGTGCAGCATAATCCGGTAAACGATTATCACGGCTATAAACGGGTGCTGCACCGTATTTCGCTTCGTGGCACAAAGCCCTATTAAGCGGGGTAATGTATGGACCTGTATCATGTCTGGTGTGAACTGAAACCCGGCGTCAGCGATATGGAATTCGCCAGTAATGTCGCCGCCTTTCTGGGCCGCCTGCGCGATCAGGGAAAAATTGCAGGCTATCGTCTATCCCGCCGCAAACTTGGGCTTGCGCCGCCCAGCCTGGGTGATTTTCACATCATGATCGAAACCGAAGACCTGGCGCAGCTTGATGCCGCCTTCAATCACGTCGCCACCCGCGCGGGCGAGGCGGAGCACCAGCATTTTGCCGTCAATTCCATGGCGCAAAATTTGCGCTTCGCGCTGTACCGCGATTTCCCCGATGCGGTCCGCAAGACCGGCGGTGAGAAATTTTGATAAAAATATCCCCCCTTGGCCCCCCTCACCCCGGCCCTCTCCCACAAGGGGAGAGGGGGCGATGAAATCTGGTTAACGTAGATGCGTTTAGCCACAGAAACACTGCTATTCCTTGTGGACGCGAGACAGGCGCCTATATGAAGCCGCCAGGAAACTTGGCCTGGCATCAGCCCTGCCGGGCAAACTCCTGCACTAAGCCTTATATTTAACGCTCAGAATTTCGTAGCTTTTGCCGCCGCCTGGGGTATTCACCTCAACTGCATCGCCAATTTTCTTGCCGATCAGGGCGCGACCCAGCGGGGAAGTTATGGAAATACGTCCGGCCTTTACGTCCGCCTCAATCTCGCCGACGACCTGATAGGTAATTTCGCCTTCGGTGTCTTCATCCAGCAGCTTGACGGTTGCACCGAATTTCACATCCTTGCCGGATAGTTTGGCGACATCAATGACCTGGGCGCGGCTGATTTTGTCTTCAAGCTCCATCAACCGGCCTTCGACATAGCTCTGGCGTTCCTTGGCCGCATGATATTCGGCATTTTCCGATAAATCACCATGCTCGCGCGCAGACGAAATGGCCTTGATGATGGCGGGCCGTTCAACTGTTTTCAGATGCCGCACCTCGGTTTCAAGAGATTCGAAACCATTGGCAGTCATAGGAATTCTTTCCATGTGTCTTGCTATGCCTATAGGTTAACGCGTGTATTGCCCCATCCAGCGTCACGCTGACAAAGGACGGGCCATGCAGCTACTGAATGTAAGATTGTAAGGGGTTAACTTCAAGCGCCCCGGCGCGCGAGGCCTCAAGTCCTTTGACAACCGCTCTTATTCCGGCCGCTGTCGTATAGTAAGGCACCTTGGACATTAGCGCACTTTGCCGGATGGAGAAAGAATCGGCAATCGCCTGCGCCCCCTCGGTGGTATTAAACACCAGTTGCACATCGCCGTTCTTGATGGCGTCGGCAATATGCGGCTGGCCTTCCAGCACCTTATTGATACGTGTGACCTGCAGCCCCGCCTGTTCCAGATAGGTGGCGGTGCCGCCGGTTGCTATCAGCCTGAAACCCAGATCACGCAGAGTGCGGGCCGCCGCAAGAATTGCTGGCTTGTCCCGGTCCTTGACCGAGAAAAAGGCTGTTCCGGTTTCGGGGAAGGTTGATCCGCTGGCGATCTGGCTTTTGGCAAAGGCGCGCTCGAAATTCCGGTCCAGCCCCATGACTTCGCCGGTGGATTTCATTTCCGGGCCAAGCAGCGTATCGACACCTGAAAAACGCGCAAAAGGAAACACGGCTTCTTTCACGGCCACATGGTTCAGTTTTTTCTGGACAAGACCAAAACCGGCAAGTTTTTCACCCGCCATCACCCGTGAGGCAATCTTGGCGAACGGCACCCCCATGGTCTTGGCCACAAAGGGCACCGTGCGGCTGGCACGCGGGTTCACTTCCAGTATGAAAATCACTTCGCCCTGAATGGCGAACTGCACATTCATCAGGCCAACGACTTTCAGCGCCTTGGCCAGCATGGATGTTTGCCGGTTAATTTCCGCGATAATTGCCGCATTCAGCGAGTAGGGCGGCAGTGAACAGGCGCTGTCGCCGGAATGCACGCCCGCCTCTTCGATATGCTCCATAATGCCGGCGACATGCACCGTCTCGCCATCGGCCAGCGCATCTACATCCACCTCGATGGCGTCCTGCAGATAGCTGTCGATCAGCACCGGATTTTTGCCGGATGCGATAAACGCCTGGGTCATGTAGCGGGTCAGTTGCGCATCATCGCGTACAATTTCCATCGCCCTGCCGCCCAGCACATAGGATGGACGGATAACTACCGGATAGCCAATGCGATGCGCCACCGCCAATGCTTCAGCCAGGTTCATGGCCGTGCCATTTTCCGGCTGTTTCAGGCCAAGCCTGGACAGCAGTTCCTGAAAGCGCTTGCGGTCTTCGGCCAGATCAATGGCGTCGGGTGTCGTGCCCAGAATTGGTACGTTGGCCGCTTCCAGTGCGGCGGCCAGTTTTAACGGCGTCTGTCCGCCCAACTGCACGATCACGCCATGCAGGGCGCCATTGCGCTGTTCGACCGCTATCAGCTCCAGCACATCTTCGGCGGTGAGCGGTTCAAAATACAGCCGGTCGCTGGTGTCATAATCGGTCGAGACGGTTTCGGGATTGCAATTGACCATGATCGTCTCATAGCCCACATCCGAAAGCGCAAAGGCCGCATGGCAGCAGCAATAGTCAAACTCTATCCCCTGGCCGATGCGGTTGGGGCCACCACCAAGTATAACGATCTTGCGGGCATTGGTTGGGTCGGATTCGCAATCCGGCGCGCCGGTGGAAATGGCGGGGCTTTCATAGGTCGAATACATATAAGGCGTGCGGGATTCAAATTCCGCCGCGCAGGTGTCGATGCGCTTATATATGGGGCGCACGCCCAGGCCCTGGCGTTGCGCGCTGACTTCTGCTTCCGCCTTACCCGCAAGTTGCGCCAGCCGGGCATCGGAAAAGCCCTTGCTCTTCAGCATGCGGAAATTCTGTGCGTCCGCCGGTAGGCCAAAGGCTTTCACACGGCTTTCATTTTCAACCAGATCACGGATTTGATGCAGGAACCACGGGTCAAATTTACTGGCGGCCTGTATGTCTTCCAGCGGCAGGCCATGCCGGAAAGCCTGCGCAATGCGCAACAGCCGGTCAGGCGATGGTTGCGACAGGGATGCGCGCAACGCATTATGGTCATCGCCCAGTCCCATGCCCTCGATGATGACTTCATCCAGCCCGCTCAATCCCGTTTCCATCGAGCGCAACGCTTTTTGCAGGGATTCCTGAAAGGTGCGGCCAATCGCCATGGCTTCACCCACAGATTTCATCGCGGTCGTCAACGAGGCGTCAGCGCCGGGAAATTTTTCAAACGTGAAACGCGGAATCTTGGTGACGACATAATCGATGCTGGGTTCAAACGAGGCAGGCGTAACGCCGGTAATATCATTCATCAGTTCATCAAGTGTGTACCCAACCGCCAGTTTTGCCGCCACCTTGGCAATCGGGAATCCGGTCGCCTTCGACGCCAGCGCGCTGGATCGCGACACGCGCGGGTTCATTTCAATGACGATCAGCCGCCCATCCGCCGGATTGACCGCAAACTGCACATTGGAGCCGCCGGTTTCGACGCCGATCTCGCGCAGCACCGCAATCGAGGCGTTGCGCATGATCTGATATTCCTTGTCGGTCAGGGTCAGCGCCGGCGCCACTGTCATGGAATCGCCGGTGTGAATGCCCATCGGATCGATATTTTCAATGGAGCAGATGATGATGCAATTATCCGCCTTGTCGCGCACCACCTCCATCTCATATTCTTTCCAGCCCAGAACGGATTCTTCGATCAGCACTTCGCCAACCGGCGAGGCGTCCACGCCGCCATCGACGATCTGGATATATTCCTCGCGGTTATAGGCAATACCGCCGCCCGTGCCGCCCAGCGTAAAGGACGGTCGGATAATGGCAGGCAGGCCAACCTTGTCCAGCCCAGCCAGCGCCTCGGCGCGGTTATGCGCGATAAACGAACGCGGCGTTTCCAACCCGATGCGCGTCATGGCTTCGCGGAATTTCAGCCGGTCCTCCGCCATGTCGATGGCCGCGCGGCTGGCGCCAATCAGCTCAACCCCATATTTTTCCAGAACCCCCATATCCGCCAGCGCCAGCGCGGTGTTCAGCGCCGTCTGCCCGCCCATGGTCGGCAACAGCGCGTCGGGGCGTTCTTTCTCGATGATCTTCGCCACCATTTCCGGGGTGATCGGTTCGATATAGGTCGCATCCGCCAGATCGGGATCGGTCATGATCGTCGCCGGATTGGAATTGACGAGGATCAGCCGGTAGCCTTCCTCTTTCAGCGCCTTGCAGGCCTGGGTGCCGGAATAATCAAACTCACACGCCTGCCCAATGACGATAGGCCCCGCGCCGATCAGCAGAATGGATTTTATATCTGTGCGTCTAGGCATCTTTACCCCTCACCCTCGCCCTCTCCCACAAGGGGAGAGGGGGCGCTGAAATCTGGTTGATGTGGGTGCGTCAAGCGCGATAGGATCCCCTCTCCCCTTGTGGGAGAGGGCTAGGGTGAGGGGGCCTGCGAGTTGCATGCAGCGTTTAGCCATCACTTCGCCCCCATCATCGCCGTAAACCGCTCAAACAGATAGTGGCTATCCTGCGGACCTGGGCTGGCTTCGGGGTGATATTGCACCGAGAAGATGGGTTTGCCCTCGACGGCAATGCCGCAATTGGTGCCATCAAACAGTGACACATGGGTCTCGACCACACCCGCAGGCAGACTATCCCGCAGTACGGTGAAGCCGTGGTTCATGCTGGTGATTTCAACCTTGCCGGTGGTCAGGTCCTTGACCGGGTGATTGGCGCCATGATGGCCCTGCGTCATCTTGCCGGTGCGCGCGCCCAGCGCCAATGCCAGCATCTGATGCCCAAGGCAAATGCCGAATACGGGCTTGCCGCTATCGATCAGTGTACGGATGACGGGTACGGCGTATGCGCCGGTTGCCGCTGGATCACCGGGGCCGTTGGACAGGAAAACACCATCCGGTTTATGCGCCAGAATTTCTTCGGCGGTGGCGGTGGCCGGAACGACCGTGACCTTGCAGCCTGTATCAGCCAGACAGCGTAAAATATTGCGCTTTATGCCATAATCAACAGCGACAACATGACGAACCGGCTGCGCCTGCTGGCCATAGCCCTTTTGCCAGCGCCAACTGGTTTCATTCCAGCTTACGGTCTGGCGGCCGGTGACGGTGATCGCCAGATCCATGCCGGTCAGCCCCGGCCAGGCGGCGGCTTTGGCGGTCAGCGCCTTAATATCAAAATTTCCCGAAGGATCATGCGCGACAACACCATGCGGCATGCCCTTCTCGCGAATCAGCCGGGTCAGCGCGCGCGTATCAATCCCGCAAATGCCCACAAGATTTTGCGTCTTGAGCCACGCGTCAAGATGGGTGATGGACCGGTAATTCGATGGGCCGGTAATATCCGCCCGCAACACGACGCCGCGCGCCGCGACATTTCCCGATTCCAGATCTTCCACATTACAGCCGACATTGCCGATATGCGGAAATGTGAAGGTAATGATCTGTCCCGCATAGGATGGATCGGTGAGGATTTCTTCATAGCCGGTAATAGCCGTGTTGAAACACACTTCACCCACGGCCTCGCCTGATGCCCCAAGACCGCGCCCATGGAAAACGGTTCCATCCGCCAGCGCCAATATGGCCGTGCTTCGGGATTCCGAACCTGTTGACCAGGGTTCAGGTGAATATTTATGGACAGCGGGCATTCAGGGGCTCCTGCGCGAACGAGGGGTCTGCGCCTGGGGATGATGTCTGTGCGAAAGTTGCCGGACCATAATCAAAACCGGTCAGGCCGTCAATTTCCCTAGGGTGATTAACAGCCGGTATTGTTGATTTTGTAACAGATTTTTCGATAATTTGCATTTGACGGAGGCTTTGGACTAAAGTCCGGCCATTCCAGCCTTCCAAAGGATCGCCTTATGCGCGAGAAATTAAGCCAAGCCCTCAAAGAATCCCTTAAAGCCAAGGAAGCCCTCAAGGTTTCTACGTTGCGGCTGATTCTGGCGGCGGCCAAGGATCGTGAAATCGCCCTGCGCGGCGAAGACAAAATGCTGACGGACGAGGATATTCTGCAGATCATGCAGAAAATGATCCGGCAGCGTCAGGAATCGGCTGCGACCTATGAGACGGCGGGGCGGACCGATTTATCAACCCAGGAACGTGAAGAAATCAGCATCATTGAGACGTTCCTGCCGGTTCAGATGAGCGATGAAGAGATCCAGGCTGCCTGTAAAAAAACAGTATCGGAAGTGGAAAACCCAAGCCTGAAAGATATGGGGAAAATCATGAATGTTCTGAAAGACCGCTATGCCGGTCAGATGGATTTCAAAAAGGCCAGTGCAGAGGTTAAGTCGCTGCTACAATAGCCTTGTATCTGCCCAATTGGTTTAGCATCATTTTAACATATGGATGAGACCGGACCAGATGCAGTTCGACCGGAATTTCGTTGATGAACTGAAAGCGCGGGTAAAGCTTTCCGATGTCGTCGGTCGTAAATTAAGGCTGATCCGGCGTGGCCGGGAATTTGTGGCGCTTAGTCCGTTCAGCAATGAAAAATCCCCCTCTTTCACCATCAATGATGACAAGGGATTTTATCACTGCTTTTCCAGTGGCAAGCATGGCGACGCCATTACCTTTCTGATGGAAACCGAAAGCCTGACTTTTCAGGAGGCGGTGGCCAGGCTGGCCGAGGATACGGGCATGGAGTTGCCCAAAGCCAGCTTTCAGGACAGCCATGAGGCGAGGACGAAGCAGGCCCGGCGTGTTACTCTGTATGGTGTGATGCAACAGGCGGCGGTGTTTTTTGCGGCGCAACTGGCGGGGCCTGCGGGCGCGGATGCCCGCGCCTATCTGGATAAGCGTCAGGTGCCCGCGGCCTTGCGCCAGACAATGGGGCTTGGTTTTGCGCCCTCTGCACGCACATTGCTGTGCGACACCCTGACCAGGGCGGGCGTAACGCCAGAACAACTGGTTGAGGCGGGGCTGGCCATAAAACCTGACAATGGCGGCCCAGTTTACGACCGGTTCCGTGACCGGATCATGTTCCCGATCACAGATAACAGCGATCGCGTGATTGCCTTTGGCGGCCGGGCCATGTCGGCGGATGCTCAGGCGAAATATCTGAATTCGCCGGAAACGCCGCTGTTTCACAAAGGCAATGTGCTGTATAATCTGGCCAATGCGCGGCGTGCCCTCCAGGCACCGATTAAGGGGCAGGGGCGCGATACCCTGATCGTCACCGAAGGCTATATGGACGTGATCGCGCTGACCAGGGCGGGCATACCCAATGCGGTCGCCCCCCTCGGCACAGCCCTTACCGAAGCCCAGATGGCCGTGCTGTGGCGTTTAACGCCTGAACCCGTGCTGTGTTTTGATGGCGACGCCGCCGGAATGCGGGCGATGTTGCGGGTGGTGGAACGCGCGCTGCCCCTGCTGGAGCCGGGCCGTTCGCTGCGTTTTGTGCTATTACCGGATGGCCTGGATCCCGATGACATCATTGCGCGCCAGGGGGGAGCAGCGATGGAGGGTTATCTCGCGACGCCGCTGCCGCTGGCGGATATATTGTGGTCAGCCGAGACCAGCCGATTGCCGATGGATACGCCGGAACGGCGCGCTGGACTGGAGCAGCGTCTACAGGCATTGCTGGAGACGATTGCCGATCCATCGGTGCGAAAATACTATCAGAACGATATCCGGCAGCGGATTTCGAATTTATTTCGTCCCGCGCACGTGTCTTCGAAGCCACAGCAGCCGGCTTTTACGGGTCAGAAGCGCTTTTCAGGCCAGCGTCAGCCCTATGCGCCTGCTTTTGGGGCCGGGCCAGCCAGTTCCGAGCTGAAACGCACCCATTTGGCCGCAAATGGCAAGGTATGGAACCTGGGCGCGCGGCGCGAACGTATCATTATTCTGACGGTTCTGAACCATCCCGCCCTGCTGGAAAGGCATCTTGAGGACTTTTGCGAGCTGAGCCTGACCGATCCGGCACTTGACAGGTTAAGGTCAGTAATCATAGAGCTAGCGGCTGCTTTCCCAGACCTTGAATATGGGTCTCTCCGGGGCCATCTAGTGAGTCGTGGGTTTGAAGGTTTGCTGGATGAGATGTTTGCGGCTGGGGCGCATTCCGGGGACTGGTTTTGTGGGGCAGGTGCGGCGTTTGCTGATGCTGAAACCGGTTGGGTTCAGACGGTTCAGCGCCATCGTAGGGAAAATTACCGTCAGCAGGCGCTAAACGAAGCGGAGCAGGCGTTGGCGGCGGATTTTTCTGTTGAAAAGTGGCAAAACTTAATGATTTTGCAGCAGCAATTGGCTGAAGATACAGAAGAAGGACTGATCACCGGGTTCGGTGAGGCGTCCGGGCGGATCGTAAAACCTTAATTGAATATCCTTCGAATTTCGATCAAGCTGATCACTTCAAAGCGATATTTTTGTGTTTTTGTAATATTTTAGAGCGGTTGTATCACCTTATTTATGAGCTGGTTTTCAGTTGCAATAATTGGGTGCTGCTCTGGCGCAGGAGATGATAGATGGCGGCAAAGGCAGCGGAAGCTACGGTAAAACCCGAAACGGCAGAAGTAGAAACGCAAGATCCCCCCTTGCTTGACCTTTCCGATCAGGCCGTCAAACGCATGATCCGCAATGCCAAGAAGCGCGGCTATGTGACCTATGAAGAGGTCAATCAGGTGCTGCCCTCGGAAGAAGTCTCGCCGGAGCAGATTGAAGACACCATGACGATGCTGTCGGAAATGGGCATCAATGTGGTGGATGCCGATGAAGCCGAAGAAGCCGCCGAGAGCAAGGAAATAGCCCCCGTAAATGGCGCGCCGGTTGTGCGCACATCCGGGACCAGCGAGATGGAGCGCACCGATGACCCGGTGCGCATGTATCTGCGTGAAATGGGCAGTGTCGAACTGTTGTCGCGCGAAGGCGAAATCGCCATTGCCAAGCGTATTGAGGCTGGCCGCGAAACCATGATCAGCGGGTTGTGCGAAAGCCCGGTGACATTCCAGGCCATTATCGTGTGGCGTGAAGAACTGAATGAAGAGCGCGTATTGCTGCGCGACATTATCGATCTGGAAGCCAGTTTTGGTAAGGGGCCAGGGCAGCCGACGCCAATTTTTCCGCCAGCTGCGGATGGTGTCGCCGCCCCCGCTGTGGTGGCTGTTCCAACCCCTGCGTCCCCCTCGCTGGATGAGGACGGCAATGAAGTTCTCGAAGACATCCCCATCGATGATGAAGAAGATGTTGATGCCGAAAGCAATATGTCGCTTGCCGCCATGGAGGCCGCCATCCGGCCACTGGTCATGGATGCCTTTGACCAGATTGCCGCCAACTACAAAAAGCTCCACAAGCTGGAAGAAGCGCGCATTGCCGGCGCCCTGGCCAATGAGCCATTGGGCGACGCCCAGGAACGCAAATACAACAAGCTGCGCACCGAGATTGTGCAACTGGTTGAAAAACTGCACCTCAACAACAACCGTATCGAGGCGCTGGTTGAGTTGTTATATTCCATCAATAAACGCCTGATGGGGCTGGAAGGTCGCCTGATCCGGCTGGCGGATTCGCATGGCGTGGACCGCAGCGAATTTCTGAACCAATATCTGACCAACGAGCTGGACCCGAACTGGAGCCGCCGGGTCGGGCGTCTAAGCGGGCGTGGCTGGAAGAATTTCGTTCAGGCCGAGCGGGTAAAGATCAAGGAAATCCGCGACGCCATTGCCAATATCAGCCAGGAAACCGGGCTGAACACCGCTGAATTCCGCCGCATCGTGCAGACCGTGCAAAAGGGCGAAAAAGAGGCCCGCCAGGCCAAAAAGGAAATGGTCGAGGCCAATCTGCGGCTGGTGATTTCCATCGCCAAGAAATACACTAATCGCGGCCTGCAATTCCTCGATCTCATCCAGGAAGGCAATATCGGCCTGATGAAGGCGGTGGACAAATTCGAATATCGCCGCGGCTATAAATTCTCCACCTACGCCACCTGGTGGATACGCCAGGCCATCACCCGCTCCATCGCCGATCAGGCGCGCACCATCCGCATTCCGGTGCATATGATCGAAACCATCAACAAGCTGGTGCGCACCAGCCGCCAGATGCTGCATGAAATCGGCCGCGAACCGACGCCCGAAGAACTGGCCGAAAAACTGTCCATGCCGCTCGAAAAAGTGCGCAAGGTACTGAAAATCGCCAAGGAGCCGGTCAGCCTCGAAACTCCGATCGGCGATGAGGAAGACAGCCATCTGGGCGATTTCATCGAAGACAAGAACGCGCTGCTGCCCATCGACGCGGCCATTCAGTCGAACCTGCGCGAAACCACGACGCGGGTGCTGGCCTCGCTCACCCCGCGCGAGGAGCGCGTGCTGCGCATGCGCTTCGGCATCGGCATGAACACCGATCATACGCTGGAAGAGGTTGGCCAGCAATTCTCGGTCACCCGCGAACGCATCCGCCAGATCGAGGCCAAGGCATTACGCAAGCTGAAGCACCCAAGCCGCTCACGCAAACTGCGCAGTTTTCTGGATAATTGAGGGGCTGCTTTACGCGGCTTCGAGCCGGGCGATTTCGGCGTCGATCAGTTGGCGCCAGTGCGCGGCTTCCTCCCGGTCCGGCAGCCTTTCGTAAAGATAGGGCCACACCGTGCCCCGGTAGAGCTTCACCATGACGGGCGCCCACGGCCAGCGCTCGGCCGCCTGCATCGCCGCCAGCATTTCGGCAAGCCGGTTGCGCACATGCCTTGGATCGGGCGTGTATCCCGGCGTGACCGCCGGTCCGAACAGATCGGGCTGCGATGTTGTTTCGAAAAAATCTGCTGTGCCGCTTTTGCCCATGAATTCACCCCATTTCGCCGCAAATCACTAATTAATTATATGCTGGATGGCTAATGGGCGCGAGGCGGAACGCGCGTTTATCCACAGTTGGAGCCTGTTTCATTTGAATTGAATCGTTGCACAGACCCCCACCCCGGCCCTCCCCACAAGGGGGAGGGGGAAAAGTGCGGAATTCCGAGGGAAAAGCCCCTCCCCTTGATGGGGAGGGGTTGGGGTGGGGTGAGCGAAAACAACACTTTGCGCTTCAATATAAATGGATCATGGCGGATGGCCTCAACCGTGTGATCGCCTTTGATCGGATAAGCGGCGAGATTGTGGCGCGGCGGGTCGCGCAACAGATGCGCCTGCGCCAGCGCCCAGCCGAGCCCGGAAAGCCGGTCGAATTGCGCCTTCTTTTCCGTAAAAGGAATGCGCGGAAAATCAATGCGCAGGAATTCAGTGTATCTGGTTCGGTATGCGCCTTAACCGATAGCCCCAGTCCCGACAGAGACCTGCGATAGTTGTCGTTCATAACACCCCCTCACCGTAATTACCAATGCCCACTAAATAGGTAGTAATCGACCGTCGCAGATACAAGATATGGTGGAAAAAAACACTTACCAGCGGGGTAGGGTATTGTTTGAAGCTTCAGCAAAGTTGGATAAGTAGGTCCTTCGATGCCATGTATCTGTGCCGCACAAGCATATGTGCTTGCTTCCACAAAATGAAACGGCAGGCTCTGGCCTGCCGTTTTTGTTTCGGGGGTTCAGGATGTGCATCACCCTGGCAGTATCGCCGATTGTTTCACGCCCGCCAGCGCCCTGCTGTTTTCCGCCCAGGCGTGTGCGGCGGCGATGTTTTTGAAGCGGTTTTCCATCATATAGCCGAGCGCGGGGTTGGTGAAGATATAGGGCTGGTTTTCCTGTATCGCCTCCAGCACCAGGCGGCCCACAATGTCGGGGTCGAGGCCGTCGGACAGTGAGCCTGCGATGGCGTCCTTGGGGTTGGGTTTGGCGGCGCCGCCATACTGGTCCTGGCGGTTGCGCGCCGAGGTACCGAGATTGGTCGCGACCAGGCCGGGGCACAGCACCGATATGCCAAGATTTGTGTCTTTCTGTTCGATCATCATGGTTTCCATGATGCCGACCACGGCATATTTGGTGGCGTTGTAGGGGCCGGTTCCGGGAATGCTGATCATGCCCGCGACAGAGGCGGTGCTGACCACATGGCCGCTCTCGCCATGGGACTGGATCAGCGGCACGAACGCCTGCAAGCCGTGCACCACACCCCACAGATTGACATCCACTACCCATTGCCAGTTGCGCATTTTCGCGGTTTCGCTGCGCCCGCCGCAACCGACGCCCGCATTGTTGCACAGCACATGCACCTTGCCGAATGTGTCGATGGTTTTTTTGGCGGCGGCGTGCATGTCATCCAGTTTGGTGACATCTACCCGCACACAGGCGGCGTCATGGCCTTTGGCTTTCAACTCGTCCACGGCGGCCTGAGCCGGGCCAGCCTCGATATCACCGATCATGACTTTCATGCCCGCCGCCGCGAAGGCGCGCGCCATGCCCAGCCCCATGCCGCTGGCGCCGCCGGTGATGAAGGCGACCTTTCCCTTTACGTCTTTCATGCTGATTTTGCGCAGCTTGACGCCGACGCCTCCCTGTGATGGCAGGGTTATTGCCCCTGCAGTTATTGTGAAGGGCCAGCTTCGCGCATGGTACAAGGGCAGGTCAAGCGGGCTGCGTAAAATCTGGCCCCTTGACCCCTTTGCATGGCGCTGCGATATGATGAGGGCAATTGCACCTCATGAGAGGCCACAGGGTATCCGATGCTTGTCCTGATCGATAATTATGACAGTTTCACCTATAATCTGGTTCACTTCCTGGGTGAGTTGGGCGCGCGCGCGGATGTCATCCGCAATGACAAGACCACGCCCGAAGAGATTATTGCGCGGCGTCCGTCCGGCATTGTCATTTCCCCCGGCCCGTGCGACCCGGATCAGGCCGGGATTTGCCTGGATCTGATCAAAAAGGTAAACGGGACAATTCCGATACTGGGCGTGTGTCTGGGGCACCAATGTATTGGTCAGGCCTATGGCGGAAAGATTGTGCGCGCCAACCCGGTCATGCATGGCAAGCTCAGCACCATATCGCATACAAATACCTGGTTATTCAAAGGCTTGCCGCAAAACTTTCAGGCAACACGTTATCATAGCCTGGTGATTGAGCGCGCCAGCCTGCCGGAATGTCTGGAGGTGACGGCGCAAACATCGGACGGTGTGATCATGGGGGTAACGCATCGCAGCCTGCCGGTGCACGGGGTGCAGTTCCATCCAGAAAGCATTGCCTCGCAGTACGGCCATGAATTGCTGCGCAATTTTCTGCTGCTGACCGGTTCCAATGTGCCGGAATGGCAACCGGCATGAGCGATTTCAAAACCCTGCTGGCCCATGTTGCGACGGGTGCGCCGCTAAATCTGGCGCAGGCGCGCCAGGCGTTCGAGATCATGATGTCGGGCGACGCCACGCCCGCGCAGATTGGCGGCTTTCTCATGGCGTTGCGGGTGCGCGGTGAGACGGTGGATGAAATTACCGCCGCCGCCAGTGTGATGCGCGAAAAAGTGTTGCGGGTGGATGCGCCGATGGACGCCATCGACACCTGCGGCACTGGCGGCGATGCGTCCGGCACGTTTAATATTTCCACTGCGGCGGCGTTTGTGGTTGCGGCCTGCGGCGTGCCGGTGGCCAAGCATGGCAATCGTGCGCTGTCTTCCAAAACCGGATCGGCAGAAGTGCTGATGGCGCTTGGGGTTAACATAGAAACCTCACCTGAACTGGTCAGTGAATGCGTGCGCAAGGCGGGGCTTGGGTTCATGATGGCGCCGCGCCACCATGGCGCGATGAAACATGTCGGGCCAACGCGGGTTGAACTGGGTACGCGCACGATCTTTAATCTGCTGGGGCCGCTGTCCAATCCGGCGGGCGCAAAGCGGCAATTGATTGGCGTGTTCGCCCGCCAATGGGTGGAGCCGCTGGCGCAGGTGCTGGCCAATCTGGGAACTGAACGCGCCTGGGTGGCGCATGGCTCGGACGGGCTGGATGAGCTGACCACGACCGGGCCAAGCTATGTCTGCGCGCTGGAAAATGGCCAGGTGCGCAGTTTTGATATACATCCCGCCGATGCGGGTTTGGAACTGGCGCAGCCGGTCGATCTGCTGGGCGGCGATAGCGAGGCTAATGCCAACGCCATCCGCGATCTGCTGGCCGGGCACAAAGGCGCTTATCGCGATATTGTGTTGCTGAATGCAGCGGCGGCGTTGATTGTCGCGGGCAAAGCGGCGGACCTGAAAGCGGGTGTCGCCCTGGGCGCTGACGCCATTGATAGCGGCAAGGCGGCATTGGTGTTGGAACGTCTGATTGCGATATCGAACGGCAGGGCCTCGCCATGAGCGACATTCTGAGCAGGATCGGCGCATATAAACTGGATGAGATTGCAGCGGCGAAACGCGACAGGCCTTTGGCGCAGCTGGAACAGGCGGCGCGTGCGGCGTCACCGGTGCGTAATTTTATGAAAGCCCTCAGCGCGCAACTCGCGCAGGGAAATTATGGCCTGATCGCCGAAATCAAAAAGGCCAGCCCCTCGAAAGGCCTGATCCGCGCCGACTTTGATCCGGCCGCACTTGCCCGCGCCTATGAAGGTGGCGGTGCGGCCTGTCTTTCGGTGCTGACCGATAGGCCGTCCTTTCAGGGCGCGCCCGAATATCTGGAACAGGCGCGCAACGCGGTTGGCCTGCCGGTGCTGCGCAAGGATTTCATGTATGATCCCTATCAGGTGGCCGAGGCGCGGGCATGGGGTGCGGATTGTATTCTTATCATCCTGGCGGCGGTGTCAGATGCGCAGGCAGCGGAACTGGAAAGCGCCGCGCAAGCCTGGGGCATGGATGTGCTAATCGAGGTGCATGACGCCGGGGAACTGCGGCGGGCCCTTAAACTATCCAGCAAGCTGATCGGTATAAATAACCGTAATTTAAGAACATTTGAAACCAGCATCGATACGACAATCGGTTTGCACAAGCTGCTGCCCGGCGGTTATCTGGTGGTCAGCGAAAGCGGTCTGGGTACACCCGCAGACCTGGCGCGCTGTGCGGCCATCGGCGTGAATTGCTTTCTGGTAGGTGAAAGCCTGATGCGCCAAAGCGATGTCACCGCCGCCACCCGCGCGCTGCTGAAAAAGACGGGTTAATGTGAGATGATTTTAGGTTCGTTCATAACCTCATCGTCATCGCGAGCCGCGAAGCGGCCCCCGGGACCGGCCTTGGTCGGCCCGAGGACAGGCTCCGGCGATCCAGAGTCGCACGAAAAGACCTGTAATTGGGACTCTGGATTGCCACGGCGCGTTCCGCGCCTCGCAATGACGCCGGGGCATAAATTTATTCCGCAATTGCCTGGTAAGGCTTCATAGCCATGGCGGGCAAAAAGCTTACACATTTTGACGACAAGGGCCATGCGGCGATGGTCGATGTGTCGGGCAAGGCCGAAACCGCGCGGGTGGCGGTGGCGATAAGTCATGTCACGATGAAGCCGGAAACCCTGAAACTGATCATTGATGGCGGCGTTGCCAAGGGCGATGTGCTGGGCGTGGCGCGGTTGGCAGGCATCATGGCGGCCAAGCGGACATCCGATCTGATCCCGCTCTGTCATCCGCTGGCGCTAAGTCAGGTAACGGTGGATCTGGTTGCCCATACGGACAGGAACCAGATCGAAATTACCGCAACCGCCAGGCTGACAGGCCGCACCGGCGTAGAAATGGAAGCATTAACAGCAGCTTCCATTGCAGCCTTAACAGTTTACGACATGTGCAAGGCGGCGGACAAGGGCATGGTTATTGGTCCCACATTTCTGAAACACAAGTCCGGCGGCAAGTCGGGCGATTATAACGTGCCCTGACGCGATGGCGGGCCAACCCCTTATTTCAGTTGACGAGGCTTTGGCGCGCATCACCGGCGCGTTGACGCCGGTTGGTTCGGAAATGGTGAGCATTGCGCAGGCGCATGAACGGGTGCTGGCGCAGGCAGTTATTTCAAACCGCACCCAGCCGCCCTTTGCGGTTTCCGCCATGGATGGTTACGCGGTGCGCGCCGGTGATGTGGCCAATGTTCCGGCAAAGCTGACCATCATTGGACAGGCTCCGGCAGGCGGCGCATTTACAGGCGCCGTCGGGCCGGGGCAGGCAGTGCGGATTTTTACCGGCGGCCCGCTTCCAAAGGGCGCGGACACGATCGTCATTCAGGAAAACACGCAGGCGGACGGCAATCTGGTGACCGTTACCCAGCCGGTGACGGCAGGCAGGCATATCCGCGCCGAAGGGCTGGATTTCCGCACCGGCAATGTGTTGCTGGCGGAGGGCAGGCGCCTGGGCGCGCGAGATGTGGCGCTGGCGGCGGCGATGAATGTTCCCTGGCTTTGCGTGCGTCGCCGCCCGCGCCTTGCGCTGCTGGCCACCGGCGATGAGCTGGTGCGTCCGGGCGAGCCCATTGGCCCGCACCAGATTGTCAGCTCCAACGCGCTGGGCCTTGCGGCCATGATCGCGGCCTGTGGCGGTGAGGCGATCGATCTGGGCATCGCCGCCGATGACCGTGAAGAACTGCGCGCCATGGCGCTGGGCGCGCGCGGCGCGGATATGCTGATTACGCTGGGCGGCGCATCGGTGGGCGATCATGATCTGGTGCAAAGCGTGCTGGGCGAAGTGGGCCTGAAGGTGGATTTCTGGAAGATCGCCATGCGCCCGGGCAAGCCACTGATCTTTGGTCATATGGGGCAAACCCCGATGCTGGGCCTGCCGGGAAATCCGGTGTCCTCGATGGTGTGCGGCCTGTTGTTTGTGCGCCCGGCCATTGCGGCACTGCTGGGTGAAGTGGGCGGTGGGAATTACACCCGCACCGTCATTCTGGGCGCAGATATGGTGGCGAACGACAACCGCCAGGATTATGTACGCGCGAGTTTAAGCGCCGATGGCGTCGCCACCCCGTTCACCGTGCAGGACAGCGCCATGCTGTCCAGTCTCGCCAAAGCCGGATGCCTGATCATCCGCCCGCCCCACGCCCCCGCCGCCAGAGCCGGGGAAAGTGTGCCGGTATTGGTTCTGGAGGGGGATTAGGCGGCGTCCATCCTGTGCACGCGGGCGTCAATATCCGGCCACAGGTCGCGTTTTGCGCGGCGCAAGTCATAACCGCTCTGCAAATTCAGCCACATCTCTGGCGTCGTGCCAAAATATTTGGCAAGCCGTAACGCGGTATCCGCCGTAATCGTCCGCTTGCCATGGACAATTTCGTTGATCCGCGCGGCCGTCACGCCAAGATCGCGCGCGAGCCGGTTCTGGCTAATCCCGCTGGGAACCATAAACTCCTCCAGTAGAATTTCACCCGGTGAGATCGGATCGAGAAACTGCGCCTTGGGGGGCATGTCAACACTCCTCAATGATAATCAACGATCTCCACTTCATGGGCGCCGCCGTTTTTCCACTCAAAGCAAATGCGCCATTACAGATTAATCCGGATCGAAAATTGACCCCGGCGATCCCCCGAAAGCACCTCCAGACGATTACCTGGCGGGCTGTGCATATCGTCAAGCTGCATAGCGGAATGCAACAGCGCCAGTTTTCGGCGCGCCATCCGTTCTATGCCACGAAAGCGGGCCACCGGCATATCGTCGAATAGCCGCGCCGCATCCCGGCTTTTAAACGATCTGATCACACAGAGACGCTATACTGTTACGCGGAATAGGTCAAGAGGGTTTGCAGATGGTGTCGATAGCACATGATATGTCCGTTTTTTGTAGCAGACGATATGTCCGGTTTTTCACCGGAGGTATGGCTTAACTGACGACAGGCCCCAGGCTCGACAGGAAAAATAAAGCTGTGGAGTTTACAGAAGCAACTATTACAAAAGATGCCCTGAAACATATGCACAAGAAATTGGAGAAGCTCTGGAAGGGCTTAAATGTTGTTCGGCAGGGATGGACAAAAACACCCTGACAGGGTCACTGATCCAGGTCTTTCCGCCTGGTCATCCTCCCGGGAATGTCACGTTGGCCATGCAGCACCCGCCAGACATCGATATGTTCATTCTGTTCGATGTAGAAAATAAGATATGGAAAGCGTCTGAGCGGCCAGTAACGAAGGTCCGGCAAATCCAGAGCATGCGCATAATGTGGCGATCCGGCTGTGGGATGGCGCGAGATATGCGCATAGGCCCGCTCCAGAGCGTCGATGAAATTAATGGCTGTCTGATCCACGCCTTCACTCAGATAATAATCAATGGCGGCGTCAACATCCTGATAGGCCACGGCGCGTGGAACAATCGGTTTGGTTTTCACTTCCCGGAAGTGCTGTTTATGCGCGCGCGCAATCCATCAAAATAGTCACGGCTTACTGGCGCCCCCGGTGCAGAGGCAGCGCCGTCCAGCAGCAGGGAACGCAACATCTGCCGGTCCTGTTCCTTGCGTATCAGTTCGCGCACATATTCACTGCTGGTGCTATAGCCGCGCAGGGCGACCTGCTCATCAACAAAGGATTTGAGCGGTTCCGGCAAGGATATATTCATTGTGGTCATGGAATGACGCTAGCCATTTTGGCAAAATTTGGCAAGAAACAAGTTGGGTCATGTGCTATCGACAGCCGCACATTATGGCTTGACCTGTGCGGGCGCGTTCAAGGACACTTCCAAAGGCCAGCCGGACCGCCGTATCGAAACCGCGCGGGCGGTTGACGGCGCTTCTGGATCACCGTGAGGGGGGAACATACATAATGACTTATCCGCCATGACTTATCCGCTGCAAATCGCCGAGCGCGACGAACTGCTCGCCAGGGCGGAATCGCTACGCGCCATCATTGAGGGTGACGCCGAGAAAAATGAAGCTGGCCGCACCCTGGCGATGACCTCGGTCAATGCGCTGTATGATAGCGGCCTATTGAATATGTGCGTGCCGCGCGAACTGGGCGGGCTGGAGGCGGACCCGATGACCCAGACCGAGGTCTATGAGGCGATCAGCGCGATGGATGGCGCAGCGGGCTGGTGCCTGGTCATCGGCGCCACGTCGGCCGGCATGCTGGGCGGCATGATCAGCGACGGCGCGCTGGGCGAAGTGTTCAGGAACGGGCGCATCCCGCGCGCATCGGGAACGGTGTTTCCATCCGGCCTTGCCGAGAAGGTTGATGGGGGGTACCGGGTCACGGGCCGCTGGGCCTTCGGCAGCGCCATTCACCATGCGGACTGGGTAACATCCGGCGCGATGGTCGCCAGGGATGGCGCGTCCATCCGGTCCGCCAGCGGCGCGCCGCAACTATGCTCGATCTGCGTGCCCATCAAGGATGTGATCATCGAGGACAACTGGTTTTCCAGCGGCCTCAAGGGAACCGGCAGTTCGCATTACCGGATTGAGAATGTGTTCGTTCCCGATGATTTCCTGTTGGGCGGGAAACGTCCGCCGCGCGGCGGGCCGCTGTTCCAATTGCCGACCTATGGTTTTGTGGCCGCCTGTCATGCGGGATTTGCTCTGGGCGTGGCCAAACGGGCGATGAAGGAAATCACCACAATGGCGGGCGGCAAGAAACGCAAGCTGACCGGCGTGAATCTCGGCGACCGGGGCGCGTTCCACAAGGAACTGGGCGTCATGGCGAGCAAGCTGGCCGGCGCGCGGCTGTTCTCGCTGGATATTCTGAACCGTATGTGGGTGGCGCAGAACAAGGGCGAGCGCATGTCGCTGGTGGAATGGGGCGAGTGCCGCGCGGCGATGACCTATGTGACCGAGGTGGCGGCGGAAGTGGCCACCTTCGCCTACCGCTATGGAACGGGGGCCGCGCTGTACCATCCGCATCCCCTGCAAAGATGCCTGCGCGATATTTATACCGCCACCCAGCACGGGGTGGTGAGTGATGAAAATTACGAAACGCTGGGTCTCGCCCTGATCGGCAAGGGAAAATGGGAGCCGCTGATCGGCGGCCCGCCAAGGGAGTTGTGATTCAACGCATTGATTTTATTGCTTGACAGACACGAACAAAACATGAACAATGCCTATGCTGCAGTAATGTGTGGGTTTGGCTTGCCCGTTCCCTTATTTTAGGCGCACCATAAAATATACAGGAAATGGATGAGGCGGAGAATGACACGGGTATTGGAAGGCATTCGGGTTCTGGATTTTGGGCGCTATATTGCGGGGCCGTTCTGTTCGGCGTTGCTGGGTGATCTGGGGGCGGACGTAATCCGGATTGAGCGGCCGGGGGGTGGCGAGGATCGGCCCGTATCGCCGGTGGGCAGCGATAAGACCGGCGCGGGGTTTTTGCAGGTCAACCGGAACAAGCGCTCATTGACGCTGAACCCGACCTCAAAGGAAGGGCGCGAGATTGTCAAAAAGCTGGTGGCGACCGCCGATGTGGTGGTGGCCAATATTCCGCCGCAGGCGCTTAGCGCCATGGGACTTGATCTGGATAGTCTGCATGCGATCAATCCGCGTGTGATTCTGACCACCGGTTCGGCGTTCGGGCGCGGCGGGCCCTATAGCGACCGGCTGGGCTTTGACGGGATTGGCCAGGTGATGTCGGGCAACACCTATATGTCGGGCACGCCAGAAGGGGGGCCGCATCGCAGTATTTTTCCTTATGTGGATTTTGGCACGGCCACTAATCTGGCGTTCGGCACTCTGGCGGCGCTGATGGCGCGCGAAAAAACCGGGCGCGGGCAAATGGTTGAGGGATCGCTGCTGCGCACCGCGCTGACCATTTCCAACACCTGTCTGATTGAGGAAGACCAGCTTGGCATTGGGCGCAAACCGCAGGGTAATCGGGGTTTTAATGCGGCGCCGTCGGATATTTTCAAAACCAGGGATGGCTGGATACTGGCGCAAGTCGTCAGCAATGGTCTGTTCAAACGCTGGGCCGGTCTGATGGGTGAGGATATGTGGATGACCGATCCGCGTTTCAGGGACGATGAGTCCCGTGCGATCAATGGACATTTAATCAGTGAGCGGATGAATAAATGGACGGCCAACTACACCAGCGCCGAGGCGCTTGTTCTGCTGGCCGAAGCGAAAATTCCAGCGGGCGAAGTTTTAAGCCCGGCCCAGGCGTTACGCGACCCGCATATTCAGACCATGTTTGTGGAACAGGAATATCCGACCGTGAAAAAACCTGCGAAACTGGTTGGGCCGTCCGCATTGCTGTCTGACACGCCTGCGGAATTTTATCTGCGCGCGCCAGAGGCGGGCGAACATACTGATGAAATTCTGGGAAGCATCGGCTATACTCCGCATGAAATAGCAGAATTGCGCGAAAAGAACATTGTCTGAGGTGATCAGGCATAAGACCAACAGGGGATAGATCATGGCAGGCAGCGTAAACAAGGTAATTCTGGTGGGTAATCTGGGCGCCGATCCGGAAATTCGCCGCACTCAGGATGGCCGGCCCATTGCCAATCTGAGTATCGCCACTTCTGAATCCTGGAAGGATAAAAACAGCGGCGAGAAGCGCGAAAAAACCGAATGGCACCGGGTGGTGATTTTCAATGAAGGCCTGTGCCGTATCGCTGAGCAATATTTGCGCAAAGGGGCCAAGGTCTATGTTGAAGGTCAATTGCAGACGCGCAAATGGAAGGATCAGTCCGGGCAGGACAAATATTCAACCGAAGTCGTGTTGCAAGGCTTTAACAGCGTGCTAACCATGCTGGATTCGGCGGGCGCTGGTGCGGGTGGCGGACGGGCGCAAGTCAGTGGCGGACAGCAGGGCGGCTTTTCCGGTGGCGGCGGACGCGGTGATTACGAAGATATGGGCGCAGGCGGCGGCGACTTCGGCGATTTTGACGACAAGGTGCCGTTTTAAGAATAAGAATTGGGACCGGTCATTTCGACCGGGGGCTGCGCCGCCGCATCAATTTGAATATCCCCTGGGCGTTTAACAAGGGCCGGGTTCCAACATGCGCCTCTGCATTTACAAAGGCCACGCTTCGGGTCAGTTTTGTGACCCGGCTTTGCCCCACGATCCAGTCGCCGGGGCGGGCAATCGACAAAAAATCTGTGGTCAGGCGAACCGTCAGGGCCGTTGATTTGGCGCTGTTCGCCACCGTCAGGCCC
>Ga0209893_1000006_pt1 | contig 74140 bp, 66 predicted proteins | sample GWRWT3_25Nov14_FD_187190 | JGI IMG/M metagenome (GOLD analysis project Ga0209893, IMG submission 187190) | Sand microcosm microbial communities from a hyporheic zone in Columbia River, Washington, USA - GW-RW T3_25-Nov-14 (SPAdes) (version 2) | ecosystem: Engineered > Artificial ecosystem > Sand... | reverse complement strand
CCATTTCCCGCGACAATGTCACAGACATGATTTTATCAATGCGTTCGCGCAGACCGCCGCTTAGGCCGACATCCCTGGTGGATCGCCCATTGGCGCGCATCCATTCGCGCATCGCGGCGACAAACAGCAGCGCCATCGGGTGGCTGGCGCGCGGCGCGACCCGCTCATATAACTCCTCCAGCGAATTGCCGGACCAGAACACTTCTTCAAAACGGTCCGCCAACGCAATAACCCGGCGAAAGCGCAAGAATTTATCAAAGATAATCGCCCAGGACCAAAATGACGCCAGCAACAGGACGATCATAACCCCCTTGACCACCAGGTCGGCCCGCATAAACAGACCCCACATGGAAAAGTCGACAACCGAAACACCGGCGGCCTGTGAAATAATTTCTTGCTCCATTCACCCTTCCTTGCAAGCACTGCCCGATATCAAAAGGAATCGCTTTTCGCGATTCGATACGGATAAAGCTGCTCTATCCGTTAAAATCCAGTACAAATTTCATTCTGATTGACCTGAGACTACATTTTTTCAAAGCGTTTTCATGGCGGGACAAGCCCAGCGATATTGGAGTCACATAAATAATGCTTCGTTAACGAATCCGGTCATCTTCGACCCCATGCTCCTTGCGGCAGGTGATCTATATTGAGAACGTGGCGCAAATGAGGCGATTCGTGAACCCACATAAAGCCTGATTATGAATCCTGGTTATCTTCGTTCAGCGCAAGCAGGTCCAGTTGCGGGCCAGCTTGCCCTGGCGTCAGGCCGATATGCCGGAAAGCGGCTTCACTGATCACCCGCCCGCGCGGGGTACGCTGTAACAGCCCCTGCTGGATGAGGTAAGGCTCCACAATATCTTCCAGTGCATCGCGCGGTTCGCTTAGCGCCGCCGCCAGGGTTTCAATCCCCACAGGCCCGCCATCAAAACTTACGGCAATCAGGTTCAGATAGCGCCTGTCCATGGCGTCCAGCCCGCGCTTGTCAACCTCCAGACGGGTCAGCGCCGCATCGGCTTCGGCCGCGCCAATGGCAATGTCACCCGCAACAGAAGCAAAATCCCGAACTCGGCGCAGCAACCTTCCCGCCACGCGCGGCGTACCCCGGCTGCGCCGCGCGATTTCCTGGGCGCCCTCCGGCGTCAAGGCCATGCCCAGCAGCCGCGCGCCGCGCGAAACGATCTCGACCAGTTCTTCAATCTCATAAAAGTTCAACCGGACCGGAATGCCAAACCGGTCGCGCAGCGGCGTCGTCAGCAGCCCCGAACGGGTGGTCGCGCCGATCAGCGTAAATTGCGGAAGATCAATGCGCAGGCTACGCGCCGATGGCCCCTCGCCAATTATCAGATCAAGCTGAAAATCCTCCATCGCCGGATAGAGAATTTCCTCCACCGCCGGATTAAGCCGGTGAATTTCATCAATAAACAGAATATCGCGCGCCTGCAGATTTGTCAGAAGCGCCGCCAGATCACCCGCCTTGGCAATAACCGGCCCCGATGTGGTTTTGAAATTTACCCCCAGTTCGCGCGCCAGAATCTGGGCCAGTGTCGTTTTACCAAGCCCCGGCGGACCAAACAACAGGACATGATCCAGCGCCTCGCTGCGACCACGGGCGGCTTCGATAAATACCTGAAGATTTTCCCGCGCCTGCCGCTGGCCAATAAATTCGCCCAATGTGCGCGGTCGCAGGTTTGCGCCTGCCGCGTCATCGCCCTGGGCATTTGGGGCCACCAACCGGTCTTCTTCGTCCCCTTCAAAGGCTGAATTACTCACGCCGAAAGCTCCCGCAGCCCACCACGAATCAATTCAGCTACGGACGCCTCCGGGGAAACAGCCGCGCCGGGACCATGCCGCGCCCGTCCCAATGCAGCAGCGGCATCCGACTCCTTGTAGCCCAGATTGACCAGCGCCGATAGCGCATCATCAAGCACCTGCTGAAGTGAGTCCCGCGCTGCCGCATCAGCAGGGTTAGCCGCCTGACGCAACATTCCCGCGCCCGGCGCCGGGGCCTTGTCCTTCAGATCATTGGCGATACGGCCGGCCAGCTTCGGCCCCACGCCAGAAGTTCGGGCAAAGGCATTCTTGTCCTGCATCGCCGCAGCGCGGGCCACCCCCTCAACACCCAGCGACCCCAGAATTGCCAGCGCCAGTTTGGCCCCCACCCCCTGCACCGTGGTCAGCAGGCGAAACCATTCTCGTTCCACTTCCTGCTCAAAACCAAACAGCGTAATGGCGTCCTCGCGCACCTGTGTCTCTATGTGCAGGCTCAGCGGACTGCCCAATGACGGAAGCCTTCCCAGAAAATTGCTTGCGCAATAAACCAGATAGCCAACACCGTTTACATCCAGGATTAAACTGTCCGGGCGAACAGCATCAAGCACGCCTTTTAATCGCGCAATCATCCCAGCCCCCCGGCTTTGCGTATCGCTGCCATTATTTGCTGCGATGGGGCCGAATGCGCATGACAAATCGCCACGCCCAAAGCGTCGGCGGCGTCGGCGCCTGCGATAGCGCATCCGGGCATCAAACGGCCCACCATGGCGCGCATCTGGGCTTTATCTGCATGACCTACACCTACCAGCGCCTTTTTGACCTGGTTTGGCGCATATTCGGCTACCGGGATCCCCCGCAACGCAGGCGCCAACAGCACCACCCCGCGCGCCTGCCCCAGTTTCAGGCTTGATCCCTGATCCTTATTCACGAAAACGCTTTCAACAGCCGCCTCTGCGGGGCTCCAGTCTTCCAGCACCTGCACCAACCCCTCAAACAATTGCCGCAGCCGGAACGCCATTTCACCATCCGTGTCCGCCTTCACCACCCCATTGGCGACGTGACGCAACTGATTACCAGCCACATCAATGACGCCCCAGCCGGTTGCCCGCAATCCCGGATCAAGTCCGATCAACCGGCGCATGCAATCATGCTCCCAGGTTTGTTCAAACCGCAAGTTGCTCCATTACCGCATCATCAATTTCATAATTGGCGTAGATATTCTGCACGTCATCGCTTTCATCAATCGCGCCCAGCATTTTCAGCAGGCCCGGCGCATCGTCGGCCCCTACAGGCACAGTGATATTTGGTTTCCAGATCAGAGCGGTAGACTGGGCAACGCCGAATCGCCCTTCCAGCGCGGCCGCCACCTCATGCAGGGCCGCAGGTTCGCAGGTTATCTGATGTCCGTCCGGGCCGCTGACACAATCATCCGCCCCAGCGTCAATCACCGCCTCCAGCATGGTGTCGGCATCGGCTACGGAAGCCGGATACTGAATGCTGCCGACCCGGTCAAACTGATAGGAAACGCTGCCGGTCTCGCCCAGATTGCCGCCGTTCTTCAGAAACGCAGAACGGACTTCACCGGCCGTGCGGTTGCGATTATCTGTCATGGCCTCGACAATGACCGACACGCCGCCAGGGCCAAACCCCTCATAGCGTATTTCCTCAAGGCTGGTGGCGTCCGCCCCCTGGGATTTTTGTATGGCGCGTTCAATATTGTCTTTGGGCATGTTCTCGGCGCGCGCAGCGGCAATCGCCGTGCGCAGGCGCGGATTAGCGTCCGGATCGGGCAGCCCGGATTTGGCCGCAACCGTGATTTCGCGCCCCAGACGCGAGAATATCCGGGCGCGCTTCTTGTCCTGCGCCCCTTTGCGGAACATGATGTTCTTAAATTGGGAATGGCCTGCCATTTCCTGATTCCACTCACTATTATGTCAAATTTCACGGTAATTAACCTGCCGCTAAGACATATCTTGTATCAAATATTACAGGGGAAAAATACTGCATCCGTGAAACAAGATTTTCCAATGAAAACATGTGTGCAGGTACGTTCCGATGGATAGACAATTCAATCAGAGGGCGAAATGTTTAGCTTTGGCAATAAGAAATCATCCGCGCAACGGGCAGCAGAGGCAACCAGTTCAACAGAACGGGAAAATCTGGAACAAATTGCGGCGGTGATGAACGCCCTGCCCGTAAGCGTCATGGTGCTGAGCCCGGTTGATGCAAAAATTACGTATGTAAACCCCTATTGCACCGAGGCGATGCGGATTATACGTGCAGGCCTTCCGGTCAATTTCGATCCGGGGCAGATGCTGGGACAAAAAATTGATTTCTTCCAGACCAGCCCTGCCTTGACGCCGTCTTTTGTGTCAAACCCATCGAATTTTCCCCTTGAAACAGAAACCAGGGTTGGCGACGATACCGTAAGACTGAAATTTGCCGCAATGCACGATAGTCTCGGCAAATATAATGGCGTCATCGTTACCTGGCGCATCGTCAGCCGCAACCTGCAGGCCATTGCCAACTTCCGGAAAAAATTGAATGATTCCCTCTCTGAAGTATCCGACGCCACGCTGGACATCATGACCGCAGCCGGGCATGTCAGCGGCCTGTCACAGAAATCCAGCACACAGGTCGAACATGCCCGTAACAGCGCCAACGAAACATCATCCAATGTACAGACTGTGGCCAGCGCCGCAGAAGAACTGTCCAGTTCAATCGTAGAAATTTCACGTCAGGTGGCAGAATCCTCGCGCATTTCCCAGGAAGCCGTCACCGAAGCAGACCGTACCAATACTACGGTTCAGGGCCTGGCGCAAAGCTCTGACAAGATCGGTGAAGTAGTCAACCTCATTCAGAATATTGCAAGCCAGACCAACCTGCTGGCGCTGAACGCCACGATTGAAGCGGCGCGTGCAGGCGAGGCCGGCAAGGGCTTTGCCGTTGTGGCCTCGGAAGTGAAAAACCTGGCCAACCAGACCGCCAAGGCCACCGAAGAAATCGCCGCCCAGATCAATGAAATCCAGAGCAGCACCACAGACGCCGTCAAGGCCATTCAGGGCATCGGCAAAACCATTCACCAGATCAGTGAAATTACCTCAGCCATCGCTGCCGCCGTCGAAGAACAAGGCGCCGCGACAGGCGAGATCAGCCGCAGCGCCCAACAGGCGGCAGGCGGCACTGAAGCCTTGAAGAGTGACGTGGATACCCTCTCAACGGCTGCCGTGGAGACAGGCAAGGCCGCGACCGGCGTTACTGACGCCGGCGAGGCCCTGAAAAGCAGCACACAGAAGACACGCGACGAAATCGAAAAGCTTTTGAGTGAAATCGCCAAAGCCTGATTGGCTGTGATCTCACTTAACCGGTCAGGTGGCGGTGCCTGACCGGCCATCTCTCCCATAAAAACAGTGAAGCCGCCACCGCGGTTGGAGTGTACAAACCCCCGGGCGCCTGTTGCTACAGGTGGGCGCCATATATTCCAGACCACGATCCGGAACAGGGACAGCTCCCTTCGGGTGGTTTAAGGCCCCTGGGTATGTGGTCTCCTGACCAACGGGGCAGCCTCTTGCGAAACATAGCTTATTTCTCAGCCAAATGCGTGATCTTTTCAGCATTATAAAAATGTATTTCGGCTCTGTGACCATTTTTGATTTGATTTACACGTTTCCACCCCACTGTGTCATTACCCGGCTTGTCCGGGTAATCCACGCCACACCCAAATGCATGAGTTTGGGATTCTGGGTTGCCCGGATAAACCGGGCAATGACAATGAGAGTGTGTGATGCGCGTCCATATGGTCAGAAAAACTGTCTAACGCTCCGCGCGCGCGCGCCGTTTGACCGGTTCCTGCACGTTGCGGGCGAATTTTTTGGCGGCTTCTTCGTCGAACAGTTCCGCCAGTTTTTCGGTCATGGCGCCACCAAGTTGCTCCACATCGACGATGGTGACGGCGCGCTTATAATAGCGCGTCACGTCATGGCCGATGCCGATCGCCAGCAGTTCCACGCTGGAGCGTTTTTCGATCCAGCCGATGACTTCGCGCAGATGCCGCTCCAGATAATTGCCGGGATTGACCGACAAAGTAGAATCATCCACGGGCGCGCCATCTGAAATCACCATCAGGATTTTGCGCTGCTCGCGCCGCGCCATCAGCCGGTCATGCGCCCAGGTCAGCGCTTCGCCGTCGATATTTTCCTTGAGCAATCCCTCACGCATCATCAGGCCGAGATTTTTACGCACCCGGCGCCACGGCGCTTCTGCGCTTTTATAGATGATGTGACGCAGATCATTCAAACGTCCCGGGCTTGGCGTTTTGCCATCCGCCAGCCATTTTTCGCGCGCCTGCCCGCCTTTCCAGGCGCGTGTGGTAAAGCCGAGAATTTCCACCTTTACCGAACAGCGTTCAAGCGTGCGCGCCAGAATATCCGCGCACATCGCCGCCACCATGATGGGACGGCCGCGCATCGAACCGGAATTATCCAGCAACAAGGTCACCACCGTATCGCGGAACTCCATATCCAGTTCCTGCTTGAACGACAGTGCATGATAGGGATCGATGATCACACGGGTCAGCCGTGCGGCGTCCAGCATGCCTTCTTCCAGATCGAATTCCCAGGTGCGTTCCTGCTGCGCCATCAGTTTGCGTTGCAACCGGTTAGCCAGCCGCCCAACGACACTTTGATATTGCTGCAACTGCTGATCCAGATAGGCGCGCAGGCGCGTCAATTCTTCGGCGTCGCACAATTCCTCTGCGGCGATGATCTCATCAAACATTTCCGTGTACACACGATAGCCGGGGAAACGCCGGTCGCCGCTGATTTCTGGCCGCCAGGGCCGGTTGCCATCGGGGCTTTCCTCACTGTCCTGACCTTCGATTTCCTCTTCGGACTCCATCATGACGGTCTGGCCTTCGCCCTCTTCGCCCTCGCCTTCGACATATTCCACATCGTCGGAGCTGCCTTCGGAGGAATCGCCGCCATCACCATCCTCATCATCATTCTGATTCTGGTTATCGGAATCTTCGCCCTCTTCGTCGCTGTCTTCGTTTTCCGGGCTTTCCTCGCCCAGTTCCTCGCCCAGGTCGAGATCGGTAATGATCTTGCGGGTCATCCGTGCAAAGCGGGCCTGATCACCGATCATCCCGTCCAGTTGCGCCAGATCCTCGCCCGCTTTTTCTTCAATAAACGAACGCCATAATTCAACAATATTTGCAGCCGAAGCGGGCGGCTTAATCCCTGTCAGTCTTTCACGCACGATCAGCGCCACCGCGTCGGCCAGCGGAACCTCGGACCGCTCAAGCACATTGGTGAACCCCATTTCCGTATAGCGGTGTTCAAGCGCGGCATTCAGGTTTTTCGCCATGCCGCGCATTTGCAGCGCGCCGATGGATTCCACACGCGCCTGTTCGGATGCTTCATATATGTCACGCGCCATCTCGCCCATGGGCGAGAAATTGCGGTGCGTCGTATCATCATGGTGACGCAGGCGCAGGGAATAGGCGTCAGACAGTCCGCGAATACGGGAAACTTCACCCGCCTGCATCTCACGCGATGGCAGTGGCAGGCGGATTGTGTCGCCACGCACGCCCGGCGCTTCCGCGCCAAAGGTTACCTGTAATTCCGGATCTTCTGCGATGGTGCGCGCAGCAAAGGTCAATGCCCGTTTGAATGGCTCAACCGGACTTTCCTTTGCGCCATTACTCATTACTGTATCGCAATATGCGCTGCGGATTCGGGCAACTCCTCGCCGAAGCAGCGCTGATAGAACTCGGCAACGCTGGCGCGTTCCAGCTCATCGCATTTGTTCAGGAAGGTCAGCCGGAACGCAAAACCAACATCGTTGAAGATGCGCGCATTCTCCGCCCAGGTCAAGACGGTGCGCGGACTCATCACCGTTGACAGATCGCCGTTCATGAATGCCGAGCGGGTCATGTCCGCCACCCGCACCATATCGGACAATGTCTTGCGGCCCTCGGCTGATTGATAGGACGGCGATTTCGACATCACGATGGATGTTTCCATATCATGCGGCAGATAATTCAGTGTCGTCACAATGTTCCAGCGGTCCATCTGCCCCTGATTTATCTGCTGTGTGCCATGATACAGGCCCGACGTATCGCCCAGACCGATCGTATTGGTGGTCGAGAACAGCCGGAAATACGGATGCGGGCGAATGACCCGGCTTTGATCCAGCAGGGTCAGTTTGCCGTCCACTTCCAGAACGCGCTGAATAACAAACATCACATCGGGACGGCCCGCATCATATTCATCGAACACCAGTGCGCAGGGGCGTTGCAATGACCAGGGCAGAATGCCTTCACGAAATTCGGTGACCTGTTTACCGTCACGCAGCACGATGGCGTCCTTGCCGACCAGATCGATACGGCTGATATGGCTGTCCAGATTGACGCGAATACAGGCCCAGTTGAGCCGTGCGGCGACCTGTTCGATATGGGTGGATTTACCCGTGCCGTGATAGCCCTGCACCATCACCCGGCGGTTGAACGCAAATCCGGCCAAAATCGCCAGCGTGGTTTCACGGTCGAACACATAGGCCTTGTCAAGATCCGGCACATATTCGTTAGATGTGGAGAATGCCGGCACCCTCATATCGCTGTCGATACCAAAAACCTCGCGCACCGAAACCGTGGTGTCAGGTGCGTCAAGGGCCATTTTGCCGGTTGAGTCTACCGTCATGATTATCTTCCATATGTTTACAATGGAGCTATGGGGGCGGGTTATTTGACGCCGCTAGCCTTTAGCCGGGTATAGGCCTGAATGACCTGTTTTAACTGACCTTCTGTTGCCCTGTCCCCACCATGGGCATCGGGATGATAACGTTTCACCAATTCCTTATACCGCAGTTTGATTTCTTTCAAGGTTGCGGTTTCTTCCAGATCCATGCAGACAAAGGCCTCGCGCACCAAAGGCGGCCATTTTCGTGCCGGAGCCATGGTATTTTGTGCGGTTGCCGGGTCAGACGGATCGCCGAACAGCCCAAACCTGTCGCCCCGGCGGAGTGCAGACTTGCCCCGCCCGGTCATGCTGGTGTTGTGCAGGCTAGGGTTACCCTGCTTGGCCGACCAGGTGGGGCGATGCCCGGTTATGTTGCCCTTGATATAATGCTCAACCTCGTCCGCACTCATGCCGGAGAAAAAGTTCCAGGTGCGGTTATATTCCCGGACATGATCCCCGCAAAACCAGTAATATTCGCGCAACGCCTCCGGTGATTTTGGGGCGCGGTGGGGGGCCGGATCCTTGCAGCCATCCCAGTTGCAGACATGGGTAACCGGCTCCGCCTGACGCGCAGAGCGGGAGCGTATCCTGATTTTGTCTATGTCGCGTGTAAATTTCATCACTTTTCTGTGCGTATATCTATGCGTAATCCTGTACTGCTTCTTCTGAAAAAAGCCTGTAAATATACATTTTTTTCTGCGGGGACGGAAATCCAAATGCGCGTTTCAGAGATAATTCGCACTAAACTTGAACAAGGCCTTGCGCCAGCATTGCTTGATATTAGTGACGAATCACATCGCCACGAAGGCCATGGCGGGTCAAAACCTTCCGGCGAAACGCATTTTAATGTGACAATCGTGTCATCGGCGTTTGAGGGCAAAACCCGGGTTGCACGACACCGGATGGTGTTTGATCTGCTGAAGGAGCAGATGGATGCCCCCATTCATGCCCTCGCGCTTACCACCCTTACGCCCAAAGAACATGCCTCACGGTAATATGACGGCCAGCAACAGTGGCAGCACGATAATAGACATCAGCGTCGATTGCATGACGATGCCCGCAACTGTTTCGGGATCGGTCTCGTAACGTACCGCGAAGACATAGTTGATCACCGCCGCCGGCATCGCCGCCTGTAGCAGCAATACGCCCCGCACCGTATCGGAAAGACCCAGCAGGCTGGCAACGCCCCACCCCGCGCCCAGCCCCATCATAATGCGCAGCGCGGCCAGTGCGCCGCTGCGCCGGGCCGTGCCCCAGCCGATCCGCGAAAGGCTGACGCCAAGCAACAGCAGCATGAGAGGAATCGTGATCCCGCCAACCAGCCTTGTTGTATTGCCAAGCCATTCCGGCACACCGTAACCGCCAAATCGAAATAGCATCGCCAGCGGTATCGCGTAGATTACCGGAGTACGTAACATCTCGGCGGGCGAAAACCTGCCGCTGTTAATCCACACACCCAAAGTCGGTTGCGCCACCGCATTGACCAGAAAAAATCCCGTACCCAGCGCCAGTCCCGTTTCGCCAAACGCAAACAGGCAAATCGGCAGGCCCATATTTCCGCCATTGGAAAAACTCAGCGACGGCAGATAATGGCTTACCTTCATGCCGGCCCCACGCAGGATCACACTGCCTATAATGAGGTAGATGCAAATCGACAGCAGTGCGGCCTGCACGATCTGACCCAGCGCCGCCAGTTCGACCTGCAAGGTGCTGAGCGTTGCAAATACCATGCAGGGCATGCCGATATTGATAACCAGACGGCTGACCATTTCAGAATCAAAATTATAGCCCCTCTTGGACCATATAAACCCAATGCCTGCCGTTATAAAAACAGGTGCAAGAATCCCGACCAGTTCTCCTATCACGCTTGGCGGACCGGTTTCTGGGGGCTGTGTTCTGCTGGCGGCGTGATACGGATGGAACTGATCGCATTGCGGCTGCGGCGCAATATTTGGAATTTGAAACCGTAGAATGTGAAAACCTGACCAGCGTCGGGGATTGCCTGTGCTTCATGAATGACCAGCCCGGCTATCGTCGTGGCCTCGTCATCGGGCAGGTTCCAGTAAAATTCCCGGTTCAGATCGCGGATTGCAACCGTGCCATCGGAAATAAAGCTGCCATCCGGCTGCAACCGCACCCCACGCACCGGCGCGTCATGTTCATCGGAAATTTCACCGACAATTTCTTCCAGAATATCTTCCAGCGTCACAAGCCCCATCAGCACGCCATATTCGTCAACCACCAGCGCAAAATGACTGCGCCGCGCCAGAAACGCCACCAATTGCGCCCGTAATGTTGTGCCTTCCGGTACAAACCATGGCGCCGTCGCCAGCGACATCACATCAATGGCCTGGTCACCGGGAATATTGTCGCGTTGGCGTGCTGTCATCAGCCGCAGCAGATCCTTGGCATGCACCACGCCGACAATATTTTCCGGATCGCCTGACCAGAGTGGAACCCGCGTATGGGGACTTGAGAGCACCTGGTTGACAATCTCTTCCGCCGGCAGAGCCGCATCGATCATGTGGATATTCTTGCGATGCACCATGATGTCATCGACGACAACCTCGTCCAGATCAAGGATGCCGCCGATCATATCCCGCTCGCGCTTATTAACCGCACCTTCGCGGTGATGCAGATCAACCGCGCCGCGCAATTCCTCATGCGCCGATATCACATCGAAAGGCCGGTCCGGGTCATAGCCGAACACATGAAAAATCCCGCGCACTGTATAGCGCACCATCGCAACCAATGGCCGCAGCACCCAGATCACGCCCTGCATGATCAGTGAAACCGCCAGCGCGGTTCGTTCCGGCTGGGTAACTGCGTAGGTCTTTGGCAATACTTCGGTGAACACGACAACCAGAACCGTCATTATGACCGTCGCATAGGCTACACCCGCATCCCCGAACAGACCGATCAACAGGCTGGTCGCCAGCGCCGAGGCAAGAATGTTGACCAGATTGTTTCCCAGAAGCACCGTTCCCAGCACGCTTTCGCGGTCATTTATCAGCCGTTCCGTCGCTTCTGCACGGCGCGAACCATGTTCGGCCAGCCGGTGAATGCGAACCCGCTGCGCCGCCGTCAACGCCGTCTCAGAAGCAGAAAAGAAAGCTGCCAACACCAACAGGACAAGAATCGCGCCGATCAGAAATTCTATCGGCAGATCGACATCAACCTGCATCTCCATTTTGGGCCTATCTCCTTGTTTGCCTATTCAGCCGATGCCTTCACCAGTTCCAGCACAATCTGCGGGTCAACCTCACTGCTGATAAAGCATTCGCCGATTTTCCGGGGCAGCACAAAATTTATCCGTCCGCCTGCCACTTTCTTGTCCTGCGCCATATGCGCCAGCACATGATCCGGGTTCAGTGCGCCACCGGCAATATCTTTTATCCGGGTTGGCATTCCCATGCCTGACAGGTGCCGCATCACGCGCACCGCATCCTGCCCTGGCGCCAGACCAATTTTTGCAGCCAGTTCAAAGGCAAGGCACATGCCGATCGCCACACCTTCGCCGTGCAGCAGCCTGTCGCTGTAACCGGTTTCCGCCTCCAGCGCATGTCCGAATGTATGCCCCAGATTCAGGAGTGCGCGCGGTCCGGATTCGCGTTCATCCTGCACCACCAGTGCCGCCTTGGCGGCGCAGCTGGTCATTACCGCACGGATACGCGCCGCCTGATCCCCGTCGCGGATGGCGGCCCCTGCCCCTTCAAGCCAGTTGAAAAAACCGGCATCGCCGATCAGGCCGTATTTCACAACTTCGGCATAACCCGCCAGCAATTCGCGTTTGGGCAGCGTATCCAGCAGCGCCACGTCCGCAATCACGATGCGCGGCTGATGAAATGCGCCGATCAGATTTTTTCCAAAGCGGTTATTGATGCCGGTTTTTCCACCCACGGATGAATCCACCTGCGCCAGCAAGGTCGTCGGAATTTGTGCAAAGTCCACGCCCCGGCGCAACACCGCAGCCGCAAAGCCCGTAAGATCGCCAATGACCCCGCCGCCAAACGCCAGAAGCAAATCGCCGCGTTCAATTTTTTCTTCCAGCATCCAGTCAAGAAGCAATTCCAACTCATTGAAATTTTTACTGTGTTCGCCTGCTGCAACAATCCGGTGGCAATGAGAAATTCCTGCATTATCCAACGCCTCCAGCAATGCGGGAAGATGTTTCAGGGCAACATTGCTATCCGTGACAATGGCCACCCGTTTGCGCCGCAGCATGGATCCAATAATATTACCGGTCTGCCCAAGCAGGCCAACGCCCACATGAATATCATAGGCACGCTCCCCTAATGCGACATGCACCAATTGTGAAGCAGGCGCGCTCATTGCGCCTGCCCTTGAGGATGCGCAAAATAAACGCCAAGTTTTTCAATAATCATATCCACAACTTCTTCATGCGGGGCTTCCACACTATCTACTATAATGTCCGCCAGGGCATAGACCGGATAGCGTTCATCGCGCAGGCGTAACATCGTCTCGCGCACATCGCCCTGTTTGAGCAGCGGTCGGTTATTGCGCCGCGCCACGCGCCTGAGCAGCAGTTCCACATCCGCACGCAGCCAAACAGAAACGCCATAATACGCAATATTTTCCCGCGTCTGCGGATCCATATAGGCGCCGCCACCTGTCGCCAGAACACCGCCCGGTGGGGTTCCCTTGCTCATATCCTGTAACAAGCGCTCAATTACCTTGTTTTCGCCCCTGCGAAATGCCGGTTCGCCGTGTTTTTCAAATATTTCAGGAATCGTCATGCCCGCAGCCGTCTCGATCTCGGCGTCCGTGTCCAGAAAATTCACCCCCAGACGCGCCGCCAGCCGCCGCCCAACGGTACTTTTTCCCGCCCCCATCAAGCCGATCAGGACAATAACCCTGTTCCCCGCCGGGTTATCTATCTGGGCCGTGACGGGGGGCGCTTCGCCCTCTTCTGATTCATCTTCCATGGCCCCAGACTATCCGAAATCGTCCTTGTTTTCTAAGCCCGATTTTCTGGCGGCATTTAGCGCCATTGAAAGGCCGCAATGCACCGGATAATGTCCCTGTAAAGAGATTCCCCTGAACAGGGATTCGCCCAGCCCATCAGACTCACACACCAGACTCACAAATGAAAGGCGCAGTGTCCAACAATGCCAAAGCTACTGGTTTCTATCCTGGTATTGCTGGCCGCCATGCTTATCGGCGGCGCGATTTATATTTCAATCTGGGACGTGCCGCCCCCGGTACGCACAGTCGAGAAAGTTCTGCCGGATGATATGCTGGGCAAGTAAACGCGACCGGCATTTGGCGTTTTTTTCAGGTTTCTGCTGTGTTGCCTTGATTGCCGCGCCAGCCATGGCGCAGGCGCCGGTGCCGCTTCGTCCCCCCTCTGAACTGGCCCCCGCCGCACCCCTGCCCCCGGCGGCAGAGGAATATCCCGCCGAACCTGCAGGCGATGGAATCAGCACCGGTGAACTTGGGCAGTTGGATTTCGCGGCGGTCGGACTTCTGGCACTTGAGAGTGGCGGCTTTGGGCCCGGCACCTGGCAGGGGGCTGACCGGGCGCTGGTAGAGCGCCTGCTGCCGAAATTACCCGTCACCACACATTCCCCCACCCTGCAAAAGCTGGTGCAGAGACTTTTATTGAGCGCCGCCGAACCGCCGCAGGGAGAAAGCAGCGGCGCATCTTTCATTGGCTTGCGGCTTGAACGGTTGATTGAGGCAGGCCAGTTTGAACTGGCCGGACAGATGGCCGCACTTGCGGGTGGCCCCAGCAAGGATGAGGCCCTGTTACTGGCGCGCGCTGAAATAGCGCTGGCGTCGAGCGAGCTCAAGACCGCCTGCGATATGGCCGCCGCGCAGATCCGCACGAGCGAAGCCGTCTTCTGGCTGAAACTTACCGGCTTTTGCCAAATCATGAATGGCGATGAGGCCGCAGCGCAATTGACCGCATCGCTGGTGGCCGAACAGGATCCGGACGATACGGGATATCAGAACCTGCTGACTGCGCTGATCAGAAAATCCGGCAGGCTGCCGGAAAAATTGCCGCATCTGGATATTCTACAATTGGCGATGATCCGTTTTGCGTCGCTGCCCCTGCCCGGTAAAATCGACGATCATGCCTCCGCCGCCGTTCTGAAATTGATGGCGCGCATGCCCGGCGCATCGGTGCAGCAACGCCTGCCCGCCGCCGAACGCGCAGAGGCCGCCGGGGCAATCGGCCCGGAAGAAGTGGCCCAGCTTTATGCGGAAATGCCATTCACTGTGGAAGATCGCGCCAGCGCCGCCGAACTGGCGAAGAAACTGCCGCCCGCCCAGGCCAATGCGTTGCTGTACCAGTCTGTGCGTGGACAGGATTCACCGGCCAGCCTGATGCTGGCGCTATCTTCTGCATGGTCGCTTGCCCGCGCCAGCAACAGTTTTGCCACCGTTTCCCGCGTCAATCTGACCTCCATACGCGATCTGGTTCCCGCACCGGAAATGATCGAAATCGCCGCCAATGCCGGTCGCGCCCTGCTTGCGGCGGGCGACCCCATGTCTGCAAACCGCTGGTATGAGCTGGCCCGTGCGTTAAGCCTGTCCGGTAACAATCCCGGCGCAACCCGCGCCAAAAATGATCTGTGGCCCCTGCTGCGGCTGGCGCAGCCGGTTGCGGGCGCGCCTGACGACCCGATCGAAGTGACAGCCTGGCTGGCGCAATTATCGCCGGAAGATAAAAACCGCAAAGGGCCACTCCTGCTATCCGCCATGTCGGCGCTTGATATGGCCACACCGGAATCCGAGTGGGTCAATATGGTGCAGGACACAGGAAAAACCGGAGCAGCCGCGATGCCGCCTGCGGCGTTGTTGCATTTGCTTATGGAAGCCAGCCAGAGCGGGCGCGTCGGGCAGACCGTTTTACTGAGCCTGGCCTGTCTGGGTGAAAATGGCGCGGGGCTGACAGACCCGTTCCTGCTTGGAATCACCGTGCGGGCGCTCAACACCGTTGGTTTGCAGACAGAAGCCCGCGCTCTGGCACTGGAAGCGGCATTGCTTGCCGGGATTTAGAATATGTTTTTCCTGGATTCAATGGAGTGCGATATTGTTTCCACCCTGCTCTTATTCCTCCACCCCACCCCAACCCCTCCCCATCAGAGGGGAGGGGCTTTACCACCGCGTTCTGATCTTCTTCTCCCTCCCCCTCGTGGGGAGTGCCGGGGTGGGGGGAGACTGGGCACATGACCAGGGCGCATTTTGATCCGCTGATCGAGGCATTTCTGGAAATGCTTTCGGCGGAGCGCGGGGCCGCCGCCAATACGCTGGCCGCCTATGGCCGCGATCTGACCGGGTTCAGGGATTTTCTGACGCGCCGTAAAATCGCTCTGAAAGACGCCGATGCGGACAGTATTCGCCGCTATCTGGATGGGCTTTCTTCCGCTGGATTAAGTAAGGCCACCGCTGCGCGGCAATTATCCGCCATCCGGCAATTTTACCGCTTTCTGCTTTCCGATGGCATGCGCCAGCAAGACCCCTCCAGCAATATTGAGGGTCCACGCCGCCGCCGCCGCCTGCCCAAAGTGATGGGCGAGAGTGAGGTTGACCGGCTGATCGCCAGCGCGCAGGCGCGTGACGCGACACCGCAGGCCGCGCGGCTGTGTTGCCTGCTCGAAATTCTGTACGCCACGGGGTTGCGGGTCAGCGAACTGGTCAGCCTGCCGCTGGGCGCGGTGCGCAATGATCCGCATCTGTTGCTGGTGCGCGGTAAGGGCGGGCGCGAGCGGCTGGTGCCGCTGGGCGATCCGGCACGCACCGCGATTGAAAAATATCTTGCCGTGCGCGTGCATTTTCTGGATGAGGGACAGCCGTCAAAATTTCTGTTTCCCTCGCGTGGCGGTAGCGGCCACCTCACCCGCCACCGCTTTGCGCAATTGCTGGGTGAACTGGCGGCGGAGGCCGGATTGCCCGCGCGGACGATTTCACCACACACCCTGCGCCATGCCTTCGCCACCCATCTGCTGGCCCACGGCGCCGATCTGCGCGCCGTACAGCAAATGCTGGGCCATGCCGATATTTCCACCACCGAAATCTACACCCACGTCCTGACCGCCCGCATGCAGGCGCTGGTCAAACAGCACCATCCGCTGGCGCGGGGTTAACCGCTCCAGCTTGACACCGCCCCATGTCCGGGCCACAAAGCGGGTCGTTGTCACAATGGTCAGGGGCCTATGCGGACCTATCTGGATTTTGAAAAGCCGGTCGCCGAACTCGAAGATAAAATCGAGGAATTGCGCCAATTAGCCGCCAAAGACGCCACCATGACCATCAGCGATGAGGTGGCCAGGCTGGAAACCAAGGCGGCCGCATTGCTACGCCAAAGCTATACGCGGCTGACGCCCTGGCAGAAAACCCTGGTGGCCCGGCATCCAAACCGGCCGCATTGCCTGGATTATATCGGCCAGTTGATTACGGAATTTACACCCCTGGCCGGAGACCGTGGATTTGCCGAGGATAGCGCCATCATTGGCGGCCTGGGGCGGCTGAACGGGCGGCCCATCATGCTGATCGGGCAGGAAAAAGGCGCCGATACGGATGGCCGGGTGCGGCATAATTTCGGCATGGCGCGGCCCGAGGGCTATCGCAAGGCCATCCGCCTGATGGACATGGCGGAAAAATTTAAACTGCCCGTCGTCACCCTGATCGACACGCCGGGCGCCTATCCCGGTGTCGGGGCCGAGGAGCGGGGCCAGGCGGAAGCCATTGCCCGCTCAACCGACCGCTGCCTGTCATTGCAGACGCCATTGATCGCCGTCATCATCGGCGAAGGCATGTCCGGCGGGGCCATCGCACTGGCCGCTGGCAACCGGGTGATCATGCTGGAGCATGCGATTTATTCGGTGATCAGCCCGGAAGGCTGTTCGTCCATCCTGTGGCGCGCCGCCGACAAGGCGAAAGAAGCCGCCTCCGCCATGAAACTGACGGCGCAGGAATTACTGGGGCTGGGCGTCATCGATACGATTATTCCCGAACCCATCGGCGGCGCGCACCGCGAACCGATGCAGACGATTCGTCAGACCGGGTTGGTTATCGAGCAGGCGCTGATTGAGCTGGATGGCAAGGATGGCGTCGAAGTCCGCAAAGCGCGGCGGGAAAAGTTTCTGGATATGGGCCGCAAGGGACTGCTTTAGCTTTAGCAGCAGCCCTCCGGCCCGCACACATTGGCGGAAACCTCGGTGGTCGCCACATAGTCCTCCCCCTTGGTTTCTTTCGGATGGCGTAAAACCGAACGCATACAATCGAATAACCCGGCTTCTTCCAGTGGTACGTCAATCAGTGGCGGCACCGGAATAATCTGCGCGCTATAGGGATCGCGGTTGTAGATGCGATAGGTTTTGTCACAGACCGCCACCGGGACGCCACGTTCCAGCACATGGCCGTCATCATCTTCGACCTTGCGCCAGGGGCCGGCATAGATGACCGCCTGTTTGCGCTCCAGACATATGCCCTGCTTGCCCTTATAAGCCGTGACCGTGATCGAGCGGAACTCGATGCCTTCTACCGTGCGCCAGGGGGTCGCGTCGCGTTTGGCAATGGCGACGCCATAAAAGCCGGCATCTTCAAACGCGCGCAGAAATTCGCGTTCCTGAAACGCACCAGAGATGCAGCCGGACCATAATTCCGGATCATTGCGCATATGCCGCGGCACCATTTCATCCGAAACAATGTCAGAAATGGCGACCCGGCCACCCACTTTCAGAACGCGGAACATTTCGGCAAACAGCGCAGCTTTATCTTCAGCCGCCACCAGATTCAGCACGCAGTTGGAAACGATCACGTCCATACTGGCGTCAGCGATAAGCGGCGCATCCAGCGCCTGCTGCTTCTTGTAGGCTTCCAGCGCCTCTAAATCGGCATAGGACGATACGGGATGGGCCGCCAGCCAGGCTTCGACGGCGGCGATATCCGTGCGCAAATCCTGAATCTTGCCACGCTTGAACACCACATTGTCAAAGCCGGTGCTGCGCGCAATCTGGCTACGGTGTTTTTCGGCCAATTCCAGCATTGGCGGATTAAAATCGACCCCCGTAACCTTGCCCGTCGCACCAACAATCTGCGAGATAATGTAACATATCTTGCCACCGCCGCTGCCAAGATCCAGTACAGCTTCACCCGCTCGGACAAATTGCGACGGATCGCCGCAGCCATAATCGCGATCAATAATCTCCTGCGGGATGATTTTCAGATATTGCGGATCGTAATCAACCGGGCAGCACAACGCGTCTTCACGCGCCTGCGATGCTGCGCCGTAACGCAGCAGGACTTCTTTTTCCGTATCTAGCGGGATCATATCCATGAGGCCATCTTCCATATTTATGTAGCTGGTCTATTGTTTTCGTCGCGGGTTGGTTTGCAGTTACACCTTGCTGCCAAATTGGCGTTGCCACCAACCGCCGCGTTTTGGCCCTGCCGGAGCTTCCGGCAGCACTTGCTGGGGGGCGGGTTCAGGTTCTGGTTCTGGTTCGGGTTCGGGTTCGGGTTCGGGTTCGGGCGCATGCGCCATTTCGGCAACCTCGGAAATTGACGCCACGGCAATGGCCTCCTGATCTGCCGGACGCGGCGCTTCTATCGTCGGAGCCTCCTCCTCCGCAACAGCGGATTCGGCCTGCGCCGCTGCCGGACGCCACATTTCCTGCATTGGCGTGTCGGCTGTCGTTTCTTCGCCTGTATGAATTGGGATGATTAACACATTGCCTGATACCCCGGCATCACCGTCCTGGGGCGGAAATACGCCCTCGTTCCCCGGTAAGGGTTGCGTCCCATCCCGGTCACGATTACGCCCCCGGCCACGCCGACGACGACGCGACTTGCGACGCACGGCTTCTTCTTCCGCCGTTTCACCTTCCAGTCTTACAATAGGTTCTTCCTGCAACTCATTGACATCAGATATGTTTTGAACATCTGCATCATTTTCCGTCCGGGGTTTGCGCGCATCATCCCCACGCCCCCGACCACGCCTGCGCCTGCGTTCTGTGTTCCGCTTTTCCCCGGCTTCCTGCGCTATGGGTTCATCCAATATCTCTTCAGGGGCATCCACCTCTTCTTCCACGATCTCGGGTGAAATTGGTGCGCTGACTGAGAGGGGCTGAATAACCGCGATGCGATCCGACTGCTTGATTTCAAAATTCGGCGACTGAATGGCATCCGAGGCAATGATAAAAATTGAGCTGGCCGTGCGGGCCTCAATCTGATGCAGCCATTGGCGTTTCTGATTGAGAATATAAATCGCTACATCACCCGGAACATATACATCCAGTACGGGGGTATGGCGGCGCATGCATTCCTCTTCGATGCCGCGCAGCACACGCAGCGCCAATGAGTCGACCGAACGCACCAGGCCGGTGCCATGACAATTTGCACAGGGGCGCGTTGTGGTTTCCACCACGCCCTGGCGCAGCCTTTGACGCGACATTTCCAGCAACCCAAACGGGCTGATGCGCCCGATCTGGATATTGGCGCGGTCTGTGGCCAGGCAATCCTTTATTTTGCGCTCAACCGCCTTGTTGTTGCGCATATTTTCCATGTCGATAAAATCGATCACGATCAGCCCGGCCAGATCGCGCAGACGCAATTGCCGCGCCACTTCCTCGGCAGCCTCCAGGTTTGTTCTTAAAGCGGTCGCTTCGATATTGGCTTCACGGGTTGATTTGCCGGAATTCACGTCGATTGAAACCAGCGCCTCGGTTGGGTTGATGACGATATAACCACCGGATTTCAGCCGGACCGTCGGATCAAACATCGAATCCAGTTGCGCTTCCACCTGATAACGCTGGAACAGCGGTACCGGCTCGCGATAGAGTTGCACCCGCCTGGCATGGCTTGGCATCAGCATCCGCATGAAATCTTTGGCTTCGCGGTAACTGGCCTCGCCTTCGACCTGAATGATTTCGATATCCTTGTCGTACAGATCGCGCACGGCGCGCTTGACGATGCTGCCCTCCTCGTTGATCAGGCAGGGGGCTGTTGAACGCAGAGTCAACTCACGGATCGTTTCCCATTGCCGCAACAGATAATCGAAGTCGCGCTTGATTTCCGCTTTGGTCCGGTTCGCCCCGGCGGTGCGGATGATCAGGCCCATTCCTTCCGGCACCTCCAGTTCCGCCGCGACGGTCTTTAACCGCTTACGGTCCACCGCATTGGTGATTTTACGCGAAATCCCGCCACCGCGCGCCGTATTGGGCATCAATACGCAATACCGGCCCGGAATTGACAGATAGGTGGTGAGCGCAGCACCTTTTGAGCCACGCTCATCTTTCAGAATCTGCACCAGCATAATCTGACGTTTCTTGATGACTTCCTGAATCTTGTATTGCCGCCTGCGCGCACGCGGGCGTGATACTTCGTCGAGCGCGTCTTCGCCGCCTACGGACTCGATGCGCTTGCTGGGGCCTTCTTCCCAATCACCTTCCTGACGCGCTTCGGCCGCGCCATCCGCCCGTTCATTGCGCCGCCGCCGACCGGAACGCCGGACACGTTGTGGCGTGCCGGTTTGTTCTTCAACCGGTTGATCGCCCGCGAAGGATTGCCCGGAGTCCAATTGCCCAGCCTCGGATTGCATTGTCCCGCTATCCGTGGCGGCAGGAATTTCAACCTCGGGAGAATGCGTATCAGGTGCGTCGCCGGTCGCATGAACAGTCTGAACGCCCTCAATTTGATGCGGCGCATCTGATGTTTCTACCGCTATCTCGCCTGGGTCTTCCAGGGGGCCGGAGCTGATGGCGTCCCGCTCGTTCGCGGCCATCAACATTGAACCCGAACCAGGACCGGAAGCTTCGCCATCCATGTCCGGATTATCAGACGCGCCTTCATCCACATCGGAGGCATCGTCTGTGTCGCGATCATCCGCCTCAAAATCATCCGAATCGCTTATTTCAACTTTGAAATCAACGTCTTCATCCGCTTCTTCGGCCCGCTGTTCTTCCGCCGCATCCGCTTCCAGCAGGGCCTGCCGGTCGGCCACGGGAATCTGGTAATAATCCGGATGGATTTCGCTGAAGGCCAGAAACCCATGCCGGTTTCCGCCATAATCAACGAAGGCCGCCTGCAACGAAGGTTCGATCCGGGTAACTTTCGCGAGGTAGATATTTCCGATCAGCTGTTTGCGAGCGGCGGATTCAAAGTCAAAATCCTCAAGCCTGGTACCCTGCACGACGACGACCCGGGTTTCTTCCGGGTGTGTCGCGTCTACTAGCATTTTCTTGGTCATAAAATTTATCTCCAAGCCATCGGGCGCAAAGGCGCTCCATCCTGCGGGCGCTGGCCAGTATGGCTAATGTTTGGAAGCGGCCGGCGGGGGCGCGGCTCATCCGCTCCCCTCCAGACACAGTAAAGAGCCTGCGATCCGCCAGCCGGTATCGGCTGACGCGCATTACCCGCCACGATTGGCTGGACCGGCTTTTACTGGCTTTGCTTCCGGGTTTCATTTCTCATCGGGCCAGCCATGGGCCGCCCGCCATAATTATTCGCAATAGCTATTGCACAACAAGCACTTAGGTTTCCCTGTATGGCTCTCAGCGCACTGCCGGTTTCGTCGATTTCGATTCTCAAAAACGGGCGCTACCGCTTCACCTTAAACACCTGACTGGCAGAGAGCAAGAGAACATGCAGTTCGCAGGACAACAGTTAAAATCAAGAAAAAGCTCAGGATTCTTGATATTTTAAACGCCTGCAAGGAAACTGCATCTTCAACTGATTCGAAGGCATGCGCCATTGAGTTCACCAGAAGGCAAAAATAACAGCTATTGGATGAGGCCGCTGATCCTTGCATCACCCTGGTTGATTCTATGGGCGGCTGGTCTGTGCCTGCTTTTGAATAGCAGCGTCATGGCTGGAGAAAGCATTCAGAGACTACGGCTTGATGAGAGCTCCACGAAGACGCGCATAATTCTGGATCTTTCGGACAGGCTTCCCTATTCGTTTTTTACACTCGCCGATCCGTACCGGGTCGTGATCGATCTGCCTGAGGTCGAATGGTCCGCCAAGACCCGCAGCGCCAATTCAAATGCCGGTCTCGTATCCGGCTATCGTTTCGGGCTGTTTCAACCGGGCAATTCGCGTTTCGTTCTGGATTTGCAGCAGCCTGCAAAAATTACAAACGCCTTTTATCAGGAAGTGGCGAAGGGCGCGGGCGGGGCCAAATCGCGCAGCAATCAATTGGTCATTGATCTGGTGCAAACGGATCGTGATGGTTTTTTGAAAACGGCTGGTTTCAAAGGCCGAACCACCCCATCCCTTGCCACAAAACCGCCCGCTGCACAGTCATTGCCGACGCCATCCGTGCCGGCGGCTAAACCGCCTCTGCCGGCTTCCTTGCCGAAGGCGCCGCAGGCAGCCCCTGAAACCAATATTGCCGCATTGCTTCCTACGCCAAATCCCCGCCGCTTACATGCGCCGGTGATAGAGGGTGCCGCACCGGTCCCCCCCGCAGCAACCCCCCTGTCTCCTGTAAAACGATCTGAAAAACCTCCGCGCATCATTGTGATTGATGCGGGGCATGGCGGGGTTGACCCCGGTGCGATTACAGCCAACGGCGTTTATGAAAAAACCATCGTGCTGGATACCGCCCGGCGTTTGCAGGCACTGTTAAGCCGTGACAGGCGCTATAAAGTGGTGATGACGCGCGACAGCGATGTGTTTGTGCGGCTGGGTGACAGGGTGCAGATTGCCCGTAATGCAGAAGCCGACCTGTTCGTCTCTATCCACGCGGATGCCCTGGTCACCCGCAAGGTGCGCGGCGCATCGGTGTACACCCTTTCCGAGCAGGCGTCCGACAAGGAGGCCGAATTACTGGCGGCAAAGGAAAATAATTCCGACATGATCGCCGGTATCGGTATTGGTGACGAAACCGATGAACTGGTAAAATCCATTCTTATCGATCTGGCGCAACGCGAAACCACAAATAAATCCGTGCATTTTGCCAAACTATTGTTGCCGGAACTCAGCGAGGCCGGCGCCCTGCTGAAAAATTCGCATCGCTATGCCGGTTTCAGGGTTCTGAAGGCCCCCGACGTACCCTCGGTTCTGGTGGAACTGGGATTGCTGTCAAACAATACAGACGCAAGGGTTCTGACCTCAAAATCCGGACGTCAACGGCTTGCCGAGGCATTGAAACAGGCGATCGAAACCTATTTCCGTAATCACGAGACCTGACATTATTTCCTCAGACGGGACCGGGTTGCAGTCCGGCCTGAGGAAATGGCCAATATGCGCTACTCGCTGGCGGCGGCGCGGGCGCCTTCACTATCGGTTTCCGGCCCCGCCAGAATCAAACCGGAGATCAACCCGGCCTTGCCACGGATGGCTGCTTCTATTTCATCGGCCATATGCGGGTTTTCGAGCAGGAATTTACGGGCGTTTTCGCGCCCCTGTCCAATGCGCGTCCCGTTATACGAGAACCAGGAGCCGGATTTTTCGACCACATTGCCGGTAACGCCAAGATCAATCAGTTCGCCAACCTTGGAAATACCCTCGCCGTACAGAATATCGAATTCGACCTGTTTGAAGGGCGGCGCGACCTTGTTCTTGACCACTTTGACGCGGGTCTGGTTGCCAATCACTTCTTCGCGATCCTTGATGGCGCCGATGCGGCGGATATCCAGCCGGACCGAGGCATAAAATTTAAGGGCGTTGCCGCCGGACGTGGTTTCCGGGCTGCCGAACATGACGCCGATTTTCATGCGAATCTGATTGATGAAAATGATCATGCAGTTGGATTTTGAAATGGACCCGGTCAGCTTGCGCAGCGCCTGGCTCATCAGGCGCGCCTGGAGACCGACATGGGCATCGCCCATGTCGCCTTCCAGTTCGGCGCGCGGCGTAAGGGCCGCAACCGAATCGATCACCACCACATCCACGGCCCCTGAACGCACCAGCGTATCAGCAATTTCCAGAGCCTGTTCGCCTGCATCAGGCTGCGAAATCAGCAATTCATCAAGATTGACGCCCAGCTTGCGCGCATAGGCCGGGTCAAGCGCATGTTCGGCGTCAACAAAGGCGCAAATACCGCCCTTCTTCTGCGCCTCGGCAATAACATGCAGGGTCAGGGTCGTTTTGCCGGAAGATTCCGGCCCATAAATTTCAATCACCCGGCCGCGCGGCAGGCCGCCAATGCCAAGGGCAATGTCCAGTCCCAGCGAACCGGTTGAAATGGAAGCAATGGGCGCAATGGCTTCCGCCCCGCCCAGCTTCATGACCGAACCCTTGCCGAAGGCCCGCTCAATCTGACCGAGCGCCGCATCCAGGGCCTTACGCTTATCCATTTTATCCTCACCAACGACACGAAGCGGGCTTGCAGACATGAGTGTCTCTCCTTGTTATTTCACACACGGCGGCCCCGTACAACCGAACAGCATAAGGGGCCCTGTTCATGTACGCAGTTTGTTCTCAATGCGGAGATTCTGTCAAGCATATATTTTTATTTGATTTTACAGATTTGTTCGAAATATGTTCTTTGAGGAAAAAGCGCGGAATTGCTTAATTATTGCCCATGACTTCCTTCACGCGCGAGGCGAGCTGGCGCAGGGTGAAGGGCTTTGGCAGGAAGGCGAAATCACCCAGAGGCTCATCATTGTTCCGGAACGCATCCTCGGCATAGCCGGAGATGAAGATCACGCGGGTCTTTGGGGCCAGCGCACGAATCTCCTTCAGCAAAGACGCCCCATCCATATTCGGCATCATCACATCGGAAATCATCAGATCAATGCACCCCACATTGGCGCGCATCAGTTCCAGCGCCATTTCGCCACTGCTGGCTTCCAGCACTGTATAGCCCTTGCCCGCCAGCGCCCTTGAAACGAAGGCGCGCACCGGCTCTTCATCCTCGACCAGCAGGATCAGGCCCTTTCCGGTCAGGTCCACCGGCTCGCTATCGGCAATAGACGTAGCAACCGCATCGGTTTCATCTTCATCAAAACGCGGCAGATAAATTTTGAACACCGCTCCATGCCCCGGCTCGCTTATGACATAAATATTGCCGCCCTGCTGTTTGATAATGCCATAAGCAGTGGACAGGCCGAGTCCCGTCCCCTTGCCCACTTCCTTGGTGGTAAAAAACGGTTCAAATATCTTGCCCACGATTTCCTTGGGAATGCCGGGGCCATTATCTGCAACCTCGATCAGCACACAATCACCCGGAGGCATCCAGGCATGATCCAGCGCGCGCGCCTCGCTGGCGGAAACATTTTCCGTTCGTATACGAATGGCCCCGCCATTTGGCCCCATGGCGTCGCGGGCATTTACCGCCAGATTGATAATAACATTCTCCAATTGCCCCTGATCGACCTTGATCATGCCAAGATTGCGGCCATGGGTCATTGTCAATTCAACCCTGTCGCCCAGCAGGCGGCGCAACAGATTGTTCAGTTCCGCAAGCATATCAGTCAGGGAAACCACTTTTGGTTTCAGGGTTTGCTGACGCGAAAAAGCCAGAAGCTGACGCACAAGATTGGCTGCGCGGCTGGCATTCTGTTTGATCTGGTGAATATCGCTAAAGGATGGATCACCCGCATGGTGGCGGCCAAGCAGCAGATCGCTATACCCGATGATGGCGGTCAGAAGATTATTAAAGTCATGCGCGATACCGCCCGCCAACTGCCCCACCGCCTGCATTTTTTGCGACTGGGCAAATTGCAGTTCCAGATTTTTCTGTTCGGTAATATCAACCAGATACAGCACAACAGAGGCTGTGTCCGCCTCAAGCAAGCGGGTTACATAAAGTTGCGCCGAACGGATATTTTCACCGCTGCCAATCTGAATTTCGATATGGTTCTCCTGCCTGTTCTGCAGCAGCGCTCCGGCAATCTTGCGGCGCACATCATTGCGATAGTCCTGGGCCACCAGATCAACAAAATTTCCGCCACGGGATGCGCTTTCATGAAAGCGCTGGCGGAACGACATATTCACTTCCAGTATTTTTGCATCGGGATCCACAATCAGGATGCCAACCGGCGCAATATCAAACAAATGCAAAAAACGGGACTCGTCTTCCTCATGCGAAATCATATCAGTGGCAGCTTCATCACGCAGGTCGCGAATGACGAGTTGCACGTCGTTATCGCCGTTATTTTCCCCCTGGCTGACAAGATAAGTAATTGAAACCGGAATACGCACGCCTTCCGCACCCAGTAATATTGCCCGGTCAAATCTGATTGATGGCGCAGGAAAAGTCTCGCCAGAGGACCACAGGGACAAAGGCCCGTCAATCAGATCACGTATGTTACGCCCCTGCGCCATCAGGCTGAGAGGATCCGTACCAATCCAGCCGGCAAACCGGGGATTGGCGGCAAGCAGGCGCCCATCCCGCTTTATCGCCGCCAAACCAACAGGCGCATTCACGACAATACCAAACAGCATATCCTTGATTTTCTGGATTGCCGCCATATCAACATTTACAGACGCGGATTCGATCCGCCGCAATGTCCAGACAGACACGCCTTTCATGTTCTGTATGGGAGCGACGCGCACGTCAAACCGCAACCTTGCGCCCTGCGGATCAGAAAATTTAAGCTCTTCCTGAGCGAGCTGTCCATCGCGCGCTGCTTTTTGCAACCGGTACAGACGGTCCGCCTGCGCATCCACGCCATGCAATAACGAAGCAATGCCCGGTATGGGAAAAGCGTCTTTTGGCAATCCGGCCAAAACAAAATAGGCGGTATTCGCGTAATATACCTGCCCGGAATCGTTACCAATCAGAATCGGATCAGCAGCGTTTTCCACGACCGCAATCAGCGCCTCAACGCCAAGCCCCGCTGCGCCCAGCCCATGATATTTTGATCCCCCGCGCGGTCGCACCACGCCAATAAGGCCGCGCAATAACCCTGCCATAGCCCCTCTCGCCCTCTGTTACCTACAATAGCTGAACCAGCACATTATAAACGCGCAGACTGTCTCTTCCTGTTTTTGATCCCCATGACAAAGCTGATCACCTCGGCCACAGCCTTATAATTATCCGGGGAAATTTCCCGGTCAATCTCGGCCGAGGCATATAATGCCCGGGCCAGCAGCGGATTTTCAACAACCGGAACCTTGTTTTCTTCTGCAACGGCACGAATGCGCAGCGCAACATTATCCAGACCCTTGGCGACGCAAACCGGCGCCGCCATCTTCTGGTGCTCATATTTAAGCGCCACAGCATAGTGAGTCGGGTTGACGATGACCACTGTCGCCTCCGGCACCGCCGCCATCATTCTATTACGTGACCGCTCGGCCCGGATCTGACGCAGCCGCGCCTTGACCATCGGATCGCCGTCACTTTGCTTATGCTCGTCCCTTACTTCCTGGCGCGTCATCCGCTGCTTCTTCATGAATTCGAAGCGCTGAAAAACAAAATCGGCCCCACCCAGCAAGGCCATAACCGCCGCTACCGCACCAAACATCTTCAGCACAATTGATTGCAGATAGGCCGCAGTCGCCATCTGATCAACCTGCATCAATGTGTCAAGGCGATCGCGGTCCGGCCACACGACATAGATGACAATGGCGCCGACAATAATCAGTTTGAATATATTCTTTCCAAGCTCCGCAGCAGACTGCAGCGAGAATATCCGCTTCAACCCCTTCATGGGCGACAGCTTGCCAAAGCTTGGCTTGATCTTTTCGAGCGCCCAGACCGGGCGCTGCTGCATCAGGGTGCCGGCCGCAGCGGCAATCATCAAAACCAGCAGCGGAAGGAGTAAGGCGCCAAGGGTCTGCTCCGCCGCCTCACGCCAGATCTGCAATACCTGGCCACTATCCATGCGGAATGCATAACCCTGTTCCAGATATTTCTGCATATCCCTGTACAGCGAACCGGCGAGCGAACTGCCATACATCCCAATCATAATGGCGCCGCCGCCCAGCATAAAGAAATGCTTCAGTTCCTGGCTGCGGGGCACATCACCTTTTTCCAGCGCGTCATCCAGCCGCTTCTGGGAAGGCTCTTCTGTTTTTTCTGAATCGTCCTGATCAGCCATCAATCATAAATCTCATGGCGCGTTCAGGAACGGTGACATCCCGGCTTCAAAATGATCCAGAAACCACATCATTGTGCTGGATAGCACAGCAGCTAAAATAGTGAAGCCAAGCATAATTTGCGCGGGCGCGGCGATAAAAAAAACCTGAAGTTGCGGCATCAAACGGGCAATCAGCCCCAAGCCCACATTGAATATCAGACCGAATACCAGAAACGGGCTGGCAAGCTGGATGCCCATCGCAAAAGATTTGGCGGTGGTTGCAATGGCAAGCTCACTGAATTGCGCAACGGGCGGCAGATTGCCCGGTGTGAAAATACTGTAACTATCCACCATCGCCCGTAACAGAAGATGGTGCATATTGGTGGCGAAGATCAGATTGACGCCGATCAGGGTCAAAAATGTCGCCACGATGGCAGACTGACTCTGCTGGGCTGGATCAAACCCCTGCGCGGCGGCCAGCCCCGTTTGAAAGGCGATTACCGTCCCCCCGACATGCAGCGCGCTTAACAGCAGACGCGCCATGCCGCCGATAAACACCCCGGTCATCGCTTCCGTGCCAACGGCAAACGCAAGCCCCACAGCGACAGGAGGCATCACGGGCAATGTCGCCCCAACAAGCGGATAAATGACAGCGCTAATGGCGACCGCAAGCCCAAGCCTGATCCAGGGCGAGACCGCCATTTCACCAAACCCCGGCATCAGCATCACCATGCCGCCAACCCTGGCAAAGACCAGCATGAAAGCAAAAGTCTGCGCGGGAATTAATTCACCCAGCATGTCCAGGCCTTATGTATTGGTGACATCTATAAATTTGCGATCCTTTCCGCAATCCGGACCATTAGATCGTCCATCACGCGGCCCATAAACGGCATGAACAGAAGAAGCGATGCAAAAATCGCTATGAGCTTCGGCACAAAGGTCAGTGTCATTTCCTGAATTTGCGTCAGGGCCTGAAACAAGGCGATGATCAGGCCGACGACCAGACCAACCATCATCACGGGCGTTGACACCTGCAACATGGCAATAATGGCTTCGCGGGCGATGTCCAGAACATCATTGGATTCCATCGGTTCATTGCCTTCTGCAAATAAAATTAACGATAAAATTCAGGTGTAAAAAAAACGAAGACCCGCTAGATCGGCATCCGCATGATTTCCTGATAGGCCTGAATTACGCGGTCCCGCACAGCAACCACTGTCTGCAATGTCATTTCCGCATCATTGATAGCCGTAACCAGATCAACCACATCGGTCTTTCCGCTTATCGCATTTAACGACGCGGTTTCAGACGTCCTTGTGGTGTTGACGGCGTCGCCAATGGAATCTTTCACAAGATCGGCAAAGCTTGGCCCGGTGTTTGTGGCGCCAGCGGAACCCGCGTCTGTTACGCCTTCCAGAATGCGGCTTGCCGTCTGGGCATAGGCGTTTGCTGCGCCCGCTGCGTTGGTTACGTTGACAGCCATCGGAAATTATTCCTTCTATGAACGGTTAGCGGTTATTCAGCAGATCGATTGTGCGCACCATCATATTCTGCGAGGCCTTGACGGCCGCCAGATTGGCTTCGTAACTGCGCTGTGCCTGTTGCATATCCATGGTTTCAATCAGGGAATTGACGTTGGGTATTTTCACATAACCACTGCCGTCAGCCGCTGGATGGGATGGATCATATACCGTTTCAAATTCAGCCTTATCGTTTTCGACGCCTTTTACCTTTACCAGTTTCGCACCGCTTGCTCTGTCTATCTCGTTGGCAAAACTCACCACACGCCGGCGATAGGGTTCACCATCAGGCCCCCTTGCCGTGGATTGCGCATTGGCGATATTTTCCGCGATAATCCGCATCCGCGTTCCCTGACTGTTCATGCCGGAAATCGAGGTTTTGATTGCTGATTTAAGATCCATCTGCCTGTTCCTTCTTAAACTGTTTGCCGTGAATTAATTACGGCCGCCAAGCGCAAGTTTCAGAAGTTGCGCCTGTTTGCGGTAGATGCTGGTTGCTGTTTCATATTCCATCTGGGTTTCGCCAAGCTTGACCATTTGCTCCTCGATTGAAACAGAATTTCCCGAAGGATTGACTTCTTCCGTGGCAACCTTTTCAGGTTTGAAATTGAAGCGCTGGGCATCCGCAGCGCCCTTCAAATGTAGCGGATTTGTCATGGCTATTTGCGATGTTGAGCCACGCTTCAACAGTTTGTGAAAATCCACCGGCTTCAGATCACGGGCCTGATAGCCCGGCGTGTCCGCATTGGCGATGTTTTCCGAAAGCAGTTTCTGCCGTTCGGATAACCATTCCATTCTGGCCCGAAGTGCCGCAAACAGGGGGGCGCCCTTAGCTTCCATTTGAATCCCAGTGCATCATGCGATGCATCCAATGCGGTTATAAAACCACCAACCCCGGCATTTTCCATCTTTGCGCTTAAGAAAACTTTAATGGACCGCCCAGCCTGAAATTTAATTTTTAACCCGGCGTTAAGCATAAACCGGCACATTCCGTTTCAGGAACAATGCGTGCGCGCATCTTTAAGGATATCAGCGCTTGGAAATGATGGAATATCTGCGCTTCGGCCTGGCGTTAATATTTGTGCTTGGACTGATTGGCGCCTGCTCCTGGTTTGGCAAGCGCATGGGGCTAACGCCCCGCATCACGGGCGCCGCCGGGCAGAGCCGCCTGTCGGTCACGGAGGTGCAATCCGTGGATGCCAAACGCAAGCTGGTGCTGATCCGCCGCGACAATGTTGAACATCTGATCATGCTGAATGGTGAGCGCGACCTGCTCATAGAAAGCGGCATCGAGGCCAGCGTGGATATTCGGGATAAGGTCACGCCAACGCCACGCGGAACGGCAAGCCTGTCCCGCATACTGCCCTTCAGCGGAAAGTTCCCACATGCGTAAGAGCAGCCGTCATTTTATGCTGCTGACGCGCCCATTGTTCATTGCGTGTTTGCTGGCTGTGTTATTTATGAGCCTGGCGCCGGCAGGCGCCCAGTCGATTTCCATTGATCTGGGCGGCGTTGCGGGCGCCGCCGCAGGCGCAGATGAGGATGCGCCCCTGGGCGGGGCAAATTCAGTAACCGGACGCATCCTTCAACTGATCGCCGTCATCAGCGTCCTTAGCATTGCCCCGGGCATTCTGGTCACTGTGACATCATTTACCCGCATCGTGGTTGTTCTATCACTAATGCGCAGCGCCATCGGCACGCAAACATCACCACCAAATACGGTGATGATATCGCTGGCGCTGTTTTTGTCAGCATTTGTAATGGCCCCGACCTTTCAGAAATCCTACGAAGACGGCATCCTGCCCCTGATGGAAGAGCGCATTGAGGCCCCCGTCGCATTTGAACGCACCGTCGCCCCGTTGCGCATGTTTATGCTAGGCCAGGTGCGCGAGGCGGATTTGCGGCTGTTTCTGGGGCTTTCCAAATCGGAACAGCCTGCTACCCCGGAAGCGACCCCCCTTCAGGCCCTGATCCCCGCATTCATCATTTCGGAATTAAAGCGCGCCTTTGAAATCGGCTTTCTGCTGTTCATCCCGTTCATCGTCATCGACATGGTGGTGTCGTCCGTCTTGATGTCGATGGGCATGATGATGCTGCCGCCCATCATGATCTCACTGCCCTTCAAGCTGATATTTTTCGTGCTTGTCGACGGCTGGGGACTGGTCACCAGCAGCCTGGTGCGCAGTTTTGAACCTTAGTGAAATATCCTTCGTGAATTTTCGCGGTAGTACAGGAAAAGCCAATTTTGTCTGCTTGATTACCAGACGGTTTTTTACGTAGAGCCGGAGGGCGGAAAACGGAGGGCGGAGAGCGGAGGGTGTTCTGCTGATGTTCCGCATGCACTTTCTCCCTCATCCCCTGAAGGTGCAGGTGCATCAGGTGATGACCAACAATGGCGTCAGCTTCCGTTCGGAATCAACGGCAAGACACCAATATCACGTCTTCCCGTGAACAACCTGTTGAGACATGACAGCTAGGGTGAATCGCCACACCCGCCGCGTTATTGTGGATGACAGCCGGACGCGATGCGGTTGCGGTCCGCCGTCACCATCATCTCGATCAGGCCATCCAGCTTTACTTCCGGCGTCCAGCCAAGTTTGGTGCGGGATTTTTCCGGCAGGCCGACCAGAAGCTCCACCTCCGCCGGACGGAAAAATTTCGGGCTGACATGGATAACGGTCTTGCCGCTTTTGCGGTCAATTCCCAACTCACCCGGACCTTCGCCTTCCCAACGCAGATCAAAGCCAAGCAGCGCCGCCGCGCGTTCACAGAAATAGCGCACCGTATAGGTTTCGCCCGTGGCGATCACATAATCATCCGCCACATCCTGTTGCAGCATCGCCCACATGGCCTTTACGTAATCACCGGCAAAGCCCCAGTCGCGTTTGGCGTCCAGATTGCCAAGCTCCAGCACGTCCTGCTGTCCCGCAGCAATCCGCGCCAGCGCGAGCGTGATTTTGCGCGTCACAAATTCCTGACCGCGCAAGGGTGATTCATGATTGAACAGAATACCGGAACTGGCGTGCAGCCCATGCGCTTCCCGGTAATTCTGGGTCATGTAGTGGGCAAACACCTTTGCCACCCCATAGGGGCTGCGCGGATAAAATGGCGTGGTTTCCTTTTGCGGAATTTCCTGCACCTTGCCGAACATTTCCGATGTCGAAGCCTGATAAAAACGCGACTGCGGCACATAGTCGCGCATCGCTTCCAGAATATGCAGGCAGCCCATGCCATCAATCTGCGAGGTCGTTACCGGCAGCTCAAACGACACGCCGACAAAGCTCTGGGCCGCCAGATTATAGATCTCGTCCGGGCGCGTGGCTTTTATGGCGCGGGTGACATTGCCGATTTCCTGCAGATCAAAATCGATCAGCTCAATTTTATCGTGCACCTTCAATTCCCGAAGACGCCACAGATTATCAACGGAAACCCGGCGGCAGCCACCATAGACTTTATAGCCTTTATCCAGTAACAGACGCGCCAAATAGGCCCCATCCTGCCCGGTAACCCCGGTAACAAGTGCAGATTTCTTCATAATCTAAGCAGTTTCCCCATCATTTTGCCGCCGGCGTACCAGCAGTACTCCGCAATATATTCCATAAACGTCTCGATAGCACCGGCCAGTCATGTTGCGCAAGCCATGCCATTTGACGCCCGGTGAGGGCCTGTATGCGATTTTGGTCCTCCAGAAGCGCCGAAATCCCCGCAGCCAGATCTCCTGGCAGAATTCCGGGTAATTGGTGTGTGACGCCCGCCACATCCCGAAAAATTGGCAGGGGCGTACAGGCCACCGGCCGCCCGCTGGCCAAGCCGAAACGTACCGCCGCGCTGGAGGATTCGCCACTTTTTTGATAGGGAAAGACTATCAAATCGGCTTCTCGCAGCCGCTCAAGCACAACCGCATCGTCCAGATAATCCGTTACCAGAGTAATGTCCTTGCCGAACGAACTGGCGGCGATGGCTGCACGGCATAATTCCTGTTCCACATGAGACAACTCCCCTGGATAGGCCGCGTTCAGCATCAGCAGACGTAACCCGGGCCGTGTCTCACGCAGCAGGCCAAACGCCTCTATCAGTTGCAAATATCCCTTGCCCGGCAGCATATAGCCAAAACAGGCGATCAGTTTTTCGTCCTCCGCGCTGACTGGCGCCGCCTGCGGCACGCCATTGGGCAAACTGACACCATGTGGAAACAGTATGACGTTTTCGATCAGACCAAGCTGTTTTAAGTAGTTAAGATCATCAATCCCATGCACGTAAAGCCGGGTGGCCTGCGCCAAGGCGCCTGTAATGGCGCGCAGCGAAAATGTACGCTCCGGGCGCACAATATCGGCTGTCGCATGGAAGAAAATATGAACAGCCACCCCATCCGCACACAGCCGGGTGATCAACCGGGCAAAACTGGTCAAATCGAAAAACCCGAAATTGAACTGAATCACCACAGATCCAGCACCTGCCGAACGAATTCTCAGATAAAGCTGCTCCAGCGTGTCTTCATCGCCTTTGCGCCAGCAGCGCACGACAAAACTTTCGTCCACTTCGATCCTGTCATCCCCGTAATTCGCAATAACGGTGATCTGGCCAGCCGGAATGGCGGCGCTGAGCGCGCGCGAATAAGCTGCGATGCCACAGCGGATATTCCACGTCGTCACAAAGGCAACATGCGGCAGAGCGCGCGGGACCGTGCCTTCATCAAGCGCGGCGATGGCTTGCAGATTTCGTTCCGCCACATGCGCCCAGCGCCAATTATCAAGCAGCGCCTGTTTGCCAGCCTGCGCCCGGCGCAGACGCTCATCGGGGGCTGCGTCATACACCTCGCGTAACTTTCGCGCCAGATCATGCAGATCAGGTTCCGCCCAAACGGAATTGAACTGTTCAAAATGGGTTTGCGCATACGCAAACTGATAGTCCACCAGCCACGAATTATCCGGTGTGCAGAAATCCATCTGGCCACCGTAAGCTGTCGTAATCACCGGCTTTTCGAACAGCATCGCCTCGGCAACCGGCAATCCGAAGCCTTCGCCGCGGCTGGGCGCAGCCAGCGCATCGCAGCGCCGGTAAAGATCGGCTACATTCACTTCGTCCATTTCTTCATTGTGTAAAATGACGGGCGCCGCATCCGGAAAACGTTCATGAAATTCAGCAAGCTGGCGTTCGATCTGATTGTGAATATTGGGAAAAGTTTTAACCGTCAGCGACACTTTGTCCCTGTTTGTGAACGCCATGCCAAAGGCTTCCAGCAGCACGTCTACACCTTTGCGCGGAAAACATGACGATACATGCAAAAAGCGGAACCCGTCCGAATCCTGTCTCTCTTGCGGCCCCCGCGCGGCAACATGCAACAGATGATCCACGCCGTCCCCGCTAACCGTTAGCGGCGCGCGCACACCATTGTCCAGAAGCACCTTGCGCACATAATTTGAAACCACGGTGATGTGTGTCAGCGACCGGTTAAAGGTGTCAACATAGCTGGTGGGAAATCCGCTTTCTTCCCATGCGTAATTACATAATCCGTTGGTTGGCGAATGCATTTTGGATGCGCGTGGGGGATAGAGGTTAGCCAATGTCACACCGGGTGCGCCGCCCTCCTCCTGGCCGCGCAGCCACATTTCATGGCACTCCTGATCGGATGCAATAAAGCCCGCATCCGGCGTATAATCGCCCGGACCATCAGCCGCATGCAGCGCGACATCAATCCCCTTGCGGTGCAATGCCCGCGCAAATTCACGATTAACCAGCGCCAGACTATAGCTGCTGTCAAACGGGCCTTCGACGCGAATTTCAGGCGGCGTCATACGCTTTGCGGGAGGCGCGGCCTGTATTGCAACACCAATGCTTTCAAGAAATGCCGCTAATGCCGCGCGCACCGCTTCGCGTTCAAAGCGTTGCAGATTTCGCCGCTGGGCAAGCAAAATACGGCGGCGCAGCCCCGGCTCTTCCGACAAGACCTTGATCAGGGCTGCGGTTTTTGCATGACTTTTTTCGCCCAGCAGCAGCCCGCCCTCGCCAATTGTGCTGGCGATGTTGCTGCTGTTATAGGCGATCACCGGCACGTCATGCGCCATTGCTTCGATCAGCGGCATGCCAAAGCCTTCATGCTCGCTCATAGACACAAAGACATCCGCCTGCTGATAAATCGCAGCCAGGCTTTCATCCGTGACTTTACCGGTAATTTTTACACTATCTCCGAGGTTTAACTCATCGCGCAGCTGTTCCAGATGCGAAAGATAGGCATTGGATGTTACACCCCCTACAAGCAGCAATCGCGAAGCAATGTTCAGCCTGCGACGCAACAGGGAGAAGATGGAAATCAGATCATGCTGACATTTATTCTCAACAATGCGTCCGACATAAACAACATTAAACGCACCCTCCATCCGGGTTTTCAACTGCCTGTCCGGCGCAATCGCACGCAGACGGTCAAGATCAACCAGCATGGGAATCGTTACGGCATTTTTATAACCCGCCTGCAAAAGCGCGTTTGTGTTCAGATCTGAATCACCGATGGCGCCGATGAAACGATCCCGCCATTGAACAAGCTGTGCACGGCCCAGATCACACAGGTCACGCATGGGGCTTTGCGGGGGAAAGAATTCAGCCGGCGTAATATTATGGTAAACCATTACCAGGCGGCTTTTCCGGGATTTTATCCAGTCACCATGGTTATGGCCATTTGTGTGGTGAACCAGAAGAACCTGATCGGGTGAATCCCGGTATTTTCGTACAGGCTTAATCTCATTCTTTAATTCGGCAGCAATCTGCGTACAGAATATATCTGAATCAAAGCCCATCTCACGCAGTAACCCGCGGGTGAACAGCATCCCGTTTGTAACCCCGTCACCATAAGCGGACCCTGTATGAAACTGATGAATGGCGGCAGGTTTCAGAGCCACCGGAATCAGGCCTTGCGCGCCCAGATGGCGTAATCACGCGCGCCATAAAAAAGCTGATTAAGACGCGAAGCCACCGCATCAGAACCTGGAAAATGCGCCTGATCATCATCTGGATGCAGATAAATTATTTCGGCGTCAACAAAGCCCCTTTGCTCAACCATGAATTTGCTGATCCCCGGACGCAAGGGCGCGCGATGCGTAGGATCGCTCCAGAATGTACTGGCCCCGACCATCAAATTATCCGGGTTAGGCGTTTCCAGCAGCAAAAACCCCCCCGGCGCCAGAACACGTTTGGCTTCATCGATTACACTGATGAGATCGCTGAATTGAAGATGCTCGATAAAATGAAAAGCAGAAATCCCTGACAGGCTGGCGTCCTCCAGGCTGCGCAAATGCGCCAGCGCTTCCGTCTCGCGCACATCCAGGTTTGCCTTGCGCGCACCGGAAACAAATACCCTGTTCAGATCGATACCGTACGCGGGAACGCCGCGCTCGCCCAGCAGTTCAATCCATTCACCCCGGCCACAGCCAATATCCAGCACCGGAAGTTTTGTTGATACGCCAGCTACACGATCAAGGTAAATACGCTGGCGATTTTTCAGATCCTCGCGGCTGCCCCGGAACGACGCTTCGAACGCAGCGTAAAAGGAATCGAGACCATCCGGGCGTGCTACTGTGTGCACTGTTTTCACCGCGACTTCCTGCCGCATATCGGCCAGGCGTTGTTCGGTCAGGCCGATATGCTTGCGCAGATCCTGCGTTTGCTTGCGCAGATCCTGTAATTGAGAATGACAATGCGCGATCTCCGCGTGCATCCGCTGCTCAACATAACCTGTCTCTTTGGTGACAATAGAAACAATCCCGCGTGTTTCATGCACAAGCAGAAGACTTTTCAGCCAGCTCATCCCATAACCAAGAACCGGCAAGATCCTCAGTCCGCGCAGAAGCCGCCGCCGCCATACATTCATCATCACCAGTGCTGGCCCAAGGACAGGTATAGCGCTCAACCGCTGTTTCAGCACCAGCATCATATCATCCTCTTCCACCGGCAGAATTGCCCCGCTTAAGTCTAGCGGCGGTGGCGGCAATACAATCAAACCCTCCGGCTGACGCATTTCCGTGTCGATTTGGGCTTCGAGAGACATCTGATTGACACCATGACTGTTGGCTGTGATCATTCCAGTGATCCGTCATTCATATATACGCTTGGCTCAAGCCGGCATATTCCCGCAAATTGTGCGCCAATACACCCCGCCACCTCAAAAGCCATCAGATTATCGCACCAATGGTAGCAGTGGGTCAGATGATTGTCATTATCATGCAGCGCCGCCGTCAGCGTGTACTGTCCAGGGGCCAGATTGACCGCCATGCGAATGGATATGGTTCGCCGCTCGCCTGCGCTGAATGACAGGGGCCACTTCAGGTGAAACGTATTGGTGCCGAAGACATCCTGGCCAAGCCGGTCGCGAATCATGATGCCCAAAGTAACCGTCGGCACAGTCTCTGCGGCCACCAGATCAAACACAAAGTCTGCAACCTCTCCCGAGGACACGATGGCGCCACCCGAGATCAGGCCGGCAACTCTGGTTCCCTGAATTTTGACCGCCCCGGTTCCATAACTGTTGTTCTGCGCTTCATCGCTCAGGGGGATTGATAAGGGCGCCGGTCGCGGCAGGGACATTTCCTGCGTCTCCATATCTGCTATCAACCGGTTGTAATAGTTGACCGCCTGGTCTGGCGTGCCCGAAAAAACCGCCGCGCCTTCCTCCAGCACAATCGCCCGGTCACAAAGAACCTTGACCGCATTCATATCATGCGAGACGAATAATATCGCGCCCCCGGAATCACGAAAATCCTTGATGCGCTGCATGCATTTTTGCTGAAAATGCGCATCGCCAACTGCCAGCGCCTCGTCCACAACAAGGCAGGCAGGCTCGGCATGGATGGCGATGGAAAAGGCCAGCCGCATAACCATGCCCGAAGAATAAGTGCGTACCGGATCGTGAATCGCCGCGCCCAATTCGCTAAAATCAATGATTGCCTGGCGCTTTTGCTCCACCTCAGGTGGCGTCATCCCCAACAGGGCCGCATTAAAGGCGATATTATCCAACCCCGTCAGTTCTGGATTGAAACCAGTCCCCAATTCCAGCAACCCGGTTACCCTGCCGGAAAGCATGACGCTGCCCTGATCAGGCAGAATAACCCCCATAACCAGCTTCAGCAGTGTTGACTTTCCGGCGCCATTCCGGCCGATCACCCCCAGAACCTGACCGGCCTCAAGTGTAAAATGAATATCCTGGAGCGCAATTTTAACTTCATGCATTTTGCGGCGCAGCACCAGTTCCCGCAGCCGGTCACTTTGCCGACGGTAGATTCGGTAATGCTTGCTGATATGCTCAACGGTAATCATGGCTGCCCTGCACTAACCCGTGTTTATATGGCATCGCGGATATGATGCTCGCTATAAGACAGCAGCCGGATCATAAGGCCCGCCGCCAACGCGCTGCCTGCAAACAAAATCAGCATCCGGCCGGCATCAGGAACAGCGCCATTCAAGAAAATCTCGTGATATTCACGCACAAACCACCATGCCGGATTATAAATCTGTACCGCCTGAACGATGTGCGGGACGGAATCGATTGTGTAAACGATCGGAACCAGCCAGAACCACAACATCATCACGACACCAACTATTTCCTTTATGTCGCGCAGGAACACCATCAGAATGGCCCCGATCAAACCAAATGAGAAGGCCATAAGCTGCTGGCAGACAATCAGCAAGGGAAGCGCCAGTAACCCCGCCGACAATGGCACCCGCAGCACAAGCGCAATGAGTGTAAACAGGCCAAGGGTGCAGGCCAGGGTGATCCCCTCCACAATCGCAATATGAAGGGCGACCATGGTCAGATTAAGCGAGACTTTACTGAGTATGGACCGCTTGTCAAAAAACACCGTGGTCATACGTGAAATTGTATTGGCAAAGGCTGTCCAGGGAAGAATGCCTGACACAAGATAAATGCCATAGCCATACATGCCCCCCTGGGAACCAGGCAGTCTGGGGCCTATCAGTTCGCCAAAAATGACGATAAAAATCAGAATTTGAACCAAAGGCGTCAGCAATAGCCAGACCCTGCCAAGGGCAACGCCAGAATAACGGTCTGTAAAATCCTGCCTAACAAAATGCCAAAGCAAAGCAAAATTCATGCGAGAAAGTTCACCCCGTTAATGGTTCACCGGAAAACTGGAATATGTGCGGCGTCAGGCATGCCTGTCGTCACTCTCAGCCCCTGGCTGATGGAGCTAGTAAGGGGTTTCGCCATCCCTGTACACCATCAACTGCAACGACTGGCATATTGTCTCTGGTGATGAAATGGGCGGGCCGTTCAATTTCAAGACGCCAGCCAGCATTCAGCATGGTTTCAAACAGACGCCCTTCGATCTGCCGTGAATGGGTTCCAATAACCGTATAGGCCACTTTTTTGGACAAATCTCCAATGCAGGCCTCCATCAAATCCGCTTCGCCGCCCTGAATATCTATGTGTAGAAGGTCCACCCTATCCACCGAATTGACGACCTCCTTTAGGGAAATCATTGGCAGTTCTTCATATTGCCCCAATAGTTTCACGGCGTTACGCTGCAAATCCGACGCGCCAAAAACCGGGGCAAGGCCCCAATCCGTTCCCGCCGCATCCTGCCGGGGAAACAGCGCCACGCCCCCGGTGGCGGCAGCAATCCCATGATGCAGAATCACTTCCCCATCCCGAAACCCGTTTGCTGCGCAGGCTTCTCTTGCAAACTGAATATGCCCCTTGTCGCCTTCGATCCCGATCAGGCGTGGCTTCAGACCACGATTTCGCGCTGCAACGCCGGTGATATTAAGCCAGCATCCCCATCCGCATCCCAACTCCACAACCGTAAAAGAATTTTGGGCAAGATCAACCGCCCGCAGCGCGCCAGCCCATTCCGCAATGTCCGCATGCCAATTCGCAGGTATTGGCACTGCTTCAACATTTCCCCGCATCGGCTCAAGAATATGGGGGATAAATTTTGGGTCGATTTTGACACCAAGATAATTCGTCAGATATTGAGGTGAAGGTTTCAGATCCCGGGCGGCATGACTGTGCATTACAGCGATCGCATCGAATGTGGCGTAATAGTGGTAAAACGGGCTGCCAGACTCCGCCGCCTCCACCAGACCGGTATTGGCTGAGGCGCTATTTCTGGCATTTTGGCGTAAACTGGCATTTTCGTGCAGCAGAGCATTTCGTTCTGAATACATTTTCTGAATAGCAGGGACGCTCAGGGCAAGTCGCCGCAAGACAGCTTTTCCAATATTCAACGAATATTCCTCCGGAAGAATTTCAGCGCAATTACCTGATGCCCAATCAGCACAGGGCTAACCCTGCCGTTTATCCATTATTGCGGCGGGTATCGCCAGTTTTTTTCAACGTTTGACTTGGTTGTCTGATAGCGATAGACAAGCCGCCAGGCCTATTGGCAACAAGAATATCGGCACTTAAAATATTGGCACGGAACCTTTACCTTGACTGCTCCAGCCTGGCCGGTAATCCGGCGTTGAATACAGGGATTCAACGGGTCGTTCGCCGTGTTTTGGAGAATTTGCCGGACCTGGCGTCCGAAAATCAGCTTACGATGCTGCCGGTGTTCATTGGGGATTCCAAGTTTGAAATATTACCAGTAGCGGCGCTCTATCCCAAACCGGTTTCCGGTGACGCCAGTGACGAAGCGCCGGTGAAGCGCTCCTTGCGGGTTTCATTTGTGGCGTATTTATGGGGTGTCTATATCGCGGGCAGAGAGCTCATTTCCGCGCTTGGTGGCCACAACCCTGTGCTCAGGCGATTCCTGTTCGCCCCACGCAGCCAAATGGGGCTGGGCTATATTGTAGAAAGCCTGCTGTTCAAACCGCAGCGCTGGATACGGCGCTTATTGCATCCGGCCCCTCCGCCTGCGCTATTTGACATGGTGCATGCCGACGATGTTCTGCTGTTGCTGGATGCCTCCTGGCACTCAAATATATGGCCCAGCGTCGATCTTTTCAAAAAGCGTGGTGGAAGGGTTATTGCGGTCATTTATGATCTGATACCGATTACCCATCCGCAATTCTGCGATGATTATCTGGTGACTGTATTCAAAAAATGGTTTTTTGACTCATTTCCCTTTGTGGATGGGTATATCAGCATATCAAGGACGGTGCAGCGCGACCTTCAGGCTTATGCGACACGGGAAATCGGCGAGAAAGCCAGAGAAAAGCTCTTTGATTCCTTCTATCTTGGCGCAGATTTTCTGGCGCAGGATCCGGAATGCCCACAAACCAATGAGAGGCAAATCCGCCGCGAGATTGCCGACGCCTTTGCGCACCGTCCTGCCTATCTCATCGTGTCTACCATCGAGCCAAGAAAAAACCATGCCTACCTCCTTGATGCCTTCGATCTGCTGTGGGCCCGGGGCTGCGATGTCAGCCTGATCATTGTCGGCCGTATCGGCTGGAAAGTAAAAGAGCTGACCGAGCGTATCATGGCGCATGGTCAATTTGGCAAACGTCTGTTTCTTATGGCCGATCTGAGTGATGAGGAGCTCGTTTATTGTTACCGTCATGCTAAAATGCTGCTTTTCCCTTCCATCATAGAGGGATTTGGGCTTCCCATCGTGGAAAGCCTGAGCCACCATCTGCCTGTGTTGGCCAGTGATACGCCGGTGCACAGAGAAGTTGGCGGAAACAGTATCGGATATTTCGATCTGTCCAGGCCCGGCGATCTTGCCAACAGGGTCCAAAGCATAGAGGCGGCAGGCATCCCGGAAACATTACAGGTTGCCGCCAATTATAAATGGACGAATTGGCGTGAGAGTACGCAACAATTACTCGCCAAAGTGATGGAAATGGCGTCCAGCAGAGACCCGTCACAGCAGAGACCGGGTTCGCCACAGTGACGTGTAATATGCTGATCTGTAAGAGTATTACAGAATGTACGGTTTCGATTGCCTCTGCCCGCAACCTCAAAACTCTTGCATTTTCGTCACCAGGGCCTATAAGCGGCGGGCGCCTTAAATCCAGGCGCATTGCAGATATCGCCTCAGATTGATATTTTATTAACCTTTATTTGCGCCACTCATTCTGATCTGCCCGCTGGGACAAATCAGCTAAAGGATTGAAAGAATCGCCATGAAAGGCAAAGAACAGTCGGAACTCGCGCAGGTTCTTGGCAAATCCCGTTCGGCATTTATCGGCGCAGGGATTTTCAGCTTTTTTATCAATATGCTGATGCTGGTGTCGCCACTTTACATGCTGCAGATCTATGACCGGGTGCTGGCCAGCCGGAACGAGACCACTTTATGGGTGCTGACATTAGTGGCGGTGTTCCTGATTGTCGTCTATGCCGCACTTGAAACCATGCGATCCCGTGTGCTGGTGCGCATCAGCGGACAGATGGACAGCCTGTTGAATGCGCGGGTTTTTACCGCCCTGTTCAAATCAGCCGTTCGTGGTCCGGGCGGTGGGTCAGGCCAGGCCATCCGGGATCTGGATTCGGTGCGCGACTTTTTGACAGGTCAGGGGCTGTTTGCATTTTTTGACGCCCCCTGGATGCCGCTATATCTGGGCGCGATCTTCCTGATTGATCCGCTCTTGGGCTGGGTGGCCACGGGGGGCGGGGTGACGCTGTTTTTACTTGCTGTGCTGACCGAAATCGCCACGCGCGACACATTAAGTGAAGCGAGCGCCGCAAACATGCGCGCCGGACACTTTGTTGAAGTCAGCCTGCGCAATGTCGAGGCGATCGAGGCGATGGGCATGGTTCCCGCCATGTTGCGCCGCTGGCAGGGCCGACGCGCCAAAATGCTGCAATTGCAGTCATTGGCGAGTGACCGGGCGGGCGTCATCACCGCATTGTCCAAATTCACCCGTGTCGTTCTGCAAATCGCCATTCTGGGCTTTGGCGCCTATCTGGTGATTCATGATCACATCACCGCTGGCCTGATGATTGCCGCGTCGATCATGATGGGGCGGGCATTGGCCCCCGTGGAAATCGCGGTCGGTAGCTGGAAGCATTTTCTGACGGCCCGCAGCGCCTATGACCGCCTGAACGCCCTGCTGAAGGCGGTGCCCGCCCAACGCGACTTCATGCATCTGCCGCCGCCGCGTGGCGTCCTGCAGGTGGAACAGGCCATTGTAGTGCCGCCCGGCGCCACCACCCCCGCACTGAAGGGCGTGGGCTTCAATGTGGCCGCTGGCGATATTGTCGGCATTATCGGCCCCAGTGCGGCAGGCAAATCCACCCTGGCGCGGCTGCTGGTGGGTGTATGGCCACCTTATTCTGGCAAGGTGCGCATCGATGGCGCCGACATCAATACGTGGGACCGCGAACGCCTTGGCCCCTATATTGGCTATCTTCCGCAGGATGTTGAATTGTTCGAGGGCACCATTGCCGAAAACATTGCCCGCTTTGGTGAGGTGAATGCAGACCAGGTAATTTTGGCTGCACAGCGCGCCGGGGTGCATGAATTGATTCTGAAGCTGCCCGCCGGGTACGACACGCATATTGGCCCCGGCGGACAAACTCTTTCCGGCGGCCAGCGGCAACGGGTGGGACTTGCGCGCGCACTGCATGGCGATCCGGCGATTATTGTGCTGGATGAACCCAATTCCAATCTGGACAATGACGGCGAAGCAGCCCTGGCGCGGACCGTTGCCGATCTGAAGGCGCGCAAACGCACAACACTGGTGATCACGCATCGCCCCAGCCTGCTTGCGTCCGTAGACTATATTATGGTGATGCGTGAAGGTATGATCGAAAAGTTCGGTCCCAGAGACGAAATTTTGGGCCAATATCTACGCCCCGCCGCTGTGCCCAATGCGCCTGCTGAACCGGAACCCAACAGAGGCGGTGTAGCGGTGGTAAATCCGGCATGAATTTACAGAATATTGCGGTCCGCCTGGGGCTTCACCAGGAAGGACAGGATGAGTTTAATTTCAAATCCGTATTCGAAAACGCCGTTCGGCGTGTGCAGGCGATATTTGCGCATTCGGATCAGGAAGGCGTTGACCCGAACGGGCTGTCAGATACACACCGGCCGCTGGTGGTTGGCGGCATCATTATCCTGGTGACATTTTTCGGGTTTGGCCTGTGGGCCGCAATTGCGCCCATCGACAGCGCCGCCATTGCCCCCGGTTTTCTGACGGTGCAATCAAACCGGCGCACGATCCAGCATCTTGAAGGCGGCATCGTACATGAAATTTTTGTCAGGGACGGCATGACCGTAAAAGCCGGCGATGTCTTGATCCGTCTGGACGACACCCGCGCCAAGGCGCAGACAGATATCCTGCTTGCCGATCTGCATTCACAGCTTGCCACCGAAGCGCGCCTGCTGGCGGAACGCGATGGTCTTCCGGCCCCGGTTTTTCCCGAGGAGCTACTGAAAAACCAGTCCAATGCAACGATTTCTGCAATTCTTGCAGGCCAGAAAAATGTATTCGAGACACGCATGAATGCGCTCTCCGGGCAAAAATCCATTTTGCAGCAGCGCGTCGGACAATTTGATGAGCAGATATCGGGTTTACGCGCCCTTGTGACGGCGAAGGGCACTCAGGCGCGCCTGATCAAGGAAGAATTGAAGGATTTATCCGGCTTGCTGGAACGCGGTTACGTCACCAAGACCCGCGTCCTTGCGCTGGAGCGTGAGGAGGCAAGGCTTGAAGGCGAACGCGCCGAACATGTCGCCGCGATCGCACGTTCCGAACAGGGCATTGGCGAATCCAGGCTACAGATGTTTCAGCTTGAAAAATCCCGGCAGGAGGAAATCGCGCGTGAATTGCGCGACGTGCAGGCCAAAATAACAGAACTGCGCGAACGCATGGTCGCCGCCAGTGACATGCTGCGCCGCATTGATATTGTAGCGCCGGTTTCTGGTACGATCATGGATCTGGCCGTACATACGGCCGGTGGCGTTATTGGTCCGGGCGTGCCATTAATGGACATTGTGCCACTGAATGACGTATTGGTGGTCGAGGTTCATATTAATCCAATTGATATCGACACGGTGCGCCCCGGCAGCGAAGTCGCCTTGCGCATCAGCACCGTCGATTCCCGTAAAACCCCAGTCATCAATGGGGTTCTGGAAACCATTTCGGCCGACCGTACCGTGGAACAGCGTACCGGCATGGCTTATTATAAGGGGCGCGTCATAATACCCGCAGAACAGCGCGAACGGCTTGGCGCATTGACCCTGCGCAGCGGCATGCAGGTGGAAGCGCTGATCAATCGGGGCGAGCAAACAGCGCTGCAATATGCGCTGAAACCATTGACCGAAGCCTTCGCCAAATCCTTCCGCGAACAATAGGGCCGATAGAAGCCATGCCGGTAATTTTCCGCTATTCCGCTTTGGCCGTGCTTGCCTTGCTGACTTTTATTCCGCATGCACATGCGGCGCAATCGCTTGAAGAGGCGTTGGCGTCCGCCTATCGCAGCAACCCGCAATTGCAGGCCGAACGCGCCCGTCAGCGCGCCACAGATGAAGGCGTTGCCCGCGCCCTTGGCGGCTTTCGCCCAACCATTGTCGTCACCGGCGAAGCAGGCCGTGCAGTGGATGAGTTTCGCACACGAAATTCTTTCTCCGGCGCCAAAAATGTCACAGACGTCAATCGCGGCCCCCGCACCTATCAGGCGCAGATGCGCCAGCCGATCTATGACGGGGGTCAGGCCATAAATGATTATCGCCGTTCAGAAGCGATTGTCGAGCAGGGCCGCGCCCGTCTGATCTCGGCGGAACAGACGGTCCTGCAGGAAGCCGCGCGCGCCTATGTGGATGTTGCCCGCGATTACCGGGTTGTTCAGCTTACACGCGATAACATCGAATATTTAACCGAGGTGCAAAAGGCCATCCGCGCCCGCTTTGCCGTCAAGGACGTCACCAATACGGATGTGGCGCAGGCCGATGCCCGGCTGGCCCGTGGCCTTGCCGACAGCCAGGCCGCACAGGGCGCACTGGCCCGGTCGCGTTCCGCCTATGCAAGGGTGATTGGCGAAGAAACCGTTGGTGGGCTTGAAATGCCGCCTCCCCCCGCAAAGCTGCCCGAAACACTGGAGACAGCCCTGGGTGATATAGAAAATAATCCCGATCTGCGTTCCGCCCACTTTGTGGAAGTTGCCGCGCGCGCCCAGATCGGCGTGGTGCGCAGCGGACTATTGCCGGACTTGTCCCTGCGCGGGGCCGTACGCCGCCAGGATGAGGCCGACCAGAAACATTTCGAACGCGATACAGCCGAAGTGCTGCTGCAATTATCCGTGCCCATTTACGAAGGTGGCGTATCCGCAGCGCAAACCCGCGAAGCCAAGCATATTGCCAGCCAGCGGCAACTGGAGCTGGAGCAGGCCACCCGCGCCGCCACCGATGCGGTGCGCGCCGCCTGGGAGGCGCTGATCAGTTCGCGCGCGCGCATTACCTCCATCCGCGAAAACGTTACGGCGGCCGAGCTGGCGCTTGTCAGCGTAACTGAAGAAGCCAAGGTGGGCGCGCGCACGGTGCTGGACCGATTGAACGCCCAGCAGGAACTGCTTGATGCCAATGTTGCGCTGCTGCGCGCACAACGCGATGAATTCATCGCCAGTAATGATCTGCTGGCCGCCACCGGCAAGATGACCGCCCTGAACCTGGCCCTGCCCGTGGAACATTACGATCCCGTGGCAAACTATGCCGATACCCGTGGCCGTTTCTTCGGCACCAGTATTTCACCCATTGAAAATCCGCCCGCACCGGCTAAATAGCGTTCCTTCCACCCCGGTCGGGCATGTTATACTGCCCCCATGTCATCCATCACGCATGAACCGATGAGCGGCGCGGAAATGGCGGCCTTTGTGCCGCACCGTCCCGCGCGCCCGGATAAATCCGAAGGCGGCGTCAGATTCAAGCTGGTCTCGGATTTTCAGCCCGCGGGCGATCAGCCAGCCGCAATTGCGGCGCTGGTGGCGGGCGTCAATGAAGGCGAGCATGATCAGGTGCTGCTGGGCGTTACCGGATCGGGCAAGACCTTTACCGTGGCGAAAGTGATAGAGGCGGTGCAGCGCCCTGCCCTGATCCTGGCGCCCAACAAGACGCTGGCGGCGCAGCTTTATGGCGAGTTCAAAAGTTTTTTTCCTGATAATGCGGTGGAATATTTCGTATCCTATTATGATTATTACCAGCCCGAAGCCTATGTGCCGCGCACCGACACCTATATCGAGAAAGAATCGTCCGTAAACGAACAGATCGACCGCATGCGCCATTCCGCCACCCGCGCGCTGCTGGAACGCGACGATGTGATCATCGTCGCCAGCGTGTCGTGCATTTACGGCATCGGATCGGTCGAAACCTATGCGGGCATGACGGTTTCTGTGAAAGTGGGCGACCGCATTGAGCGTAACCAGTTGCTGCGCGATCTGGTGGCCCTGCAATACCGCCGCAATGACGCGGCGTTCCAGCGCGGCACGTTCCGGGTGCGCGGCGATTTGGTGGAACTGCATCCCGTCCATCTGGAAGACCGCGCCTGGCGTATTTCATTTTTCGGTGACGAAATTGAAGCAATCACCGAATTTGATCCGCTGACCGGCCACAAAACCGGGGAGCTGGACCGTTTCAAGGCCTATCCCAACAGCCATTATGTGACACCACGCCCGGCGCTTAGCCAGGCGCTGGAGCGCATCAGGGATGAATTGCAGCACACGCTGGCGCGCTTTAACGCCGAGGGAAAACTGCTGGAGGCGCAGCGCATCGAACAGCGCACCAATTTCGATCTGGAGATGATTGCCGCCACCGGATCCTGCGCCGGGATTGAAAATTATTCGCGCTTTCTTACCGGGCGCAACCCCGGTGAACCGCCGCCAACCCTGTTTGAATATCTGCCCGAAAACGCCCTTCTGTTCACGGATGAAAGCCATGTCAGTGTGCCGCAACTGGGCGGCATGTACCGGGGCGACTATAAGCGCAAGGCGACGCTGGCGGAATATGGTTTCCGCCTGCCGTCCTGCGTCGATAACCGGCCGCTGAAATTCGAGGAATGGGACGCCATGCGTCCGCAGACTGTATATGTTTCGGCGACGCCGGGCCCGCGCGAACTGGAACGCACCCAGGGCGTGTTTATCGAACAGGTCATCCGCCCCACCGGCCTGATCGACCCGATTTGCGAAATCCGCCCGGTCAAAACCCAGGTTGATGATCTGGTCGCCGAATGCAAGCTGGCTGCAAGCCTGGCGCAGCGCGTGCTGGTGACGACGCTGACCAAGCGCATGTCCGAAGACCTGACCGAATATATGCATGAACAGGGCATCCGCGTGCGTTACATGCATTCTGATATTGAGACGCTGGAGCGCATTGAGATTATCCGTGACCTGCGGCTGGGCGCGTTTGACGTGCTGATCGGCATCAACCTGCTGCGCGAGGGGCTGGACATTCCAGAATGCGCGCTGGTCGCGATACTGGATGCGGACAAAGAGGGTTTTCTGCGCTCCGAAACCTCGCTGGTTCAGACCATTGGCCGCGCCGCGCGCAACGTCGATGGCCGGGTTATTCTGTATGCAGATAAAATCACCGGCAGCCTGGAGCGCGCATTGGCGGAAACCGAGCGCCGCCGCCGCAAGCAGCAGGCCTATAATGCCGAACATGGCATCACGCCCGAAAGCATCCGCAAGAATATCGGCGACATACTGGCCAGCGTCTATGAACGCGACCATTTTAATGTCGCGGCCGGCGCAGACGATACGGCGCATCTGATCGGCGGAAATCTGAAGGCGCATCTTGCGGAATTGGAACGCCAGATGCGCGCCGCCGCCGGCGATCTGGAATTTGAAGAGGCGGCCAGACTGCGCGACGAAATCCACCGCCTGCAGGCGGTCGAACTGGCGGTGGCCGATGATCCGCTGGCGCGGCAATCCGCCATTGACGGCGCGGTTTCTGACGCCGCGCATCCAAAGGCAAAGGCGCGCTCCACGGGAGGCAAACCGGGCACAAGAAAAACAAAATATAAGCGGAGTTAGCGGCAACACTAAAGACGGCCCGCCAATTTTGGGAAAATTGATGATTTATGCACTGGCCCTTGGCGGTCTTATCCTGTTGCTGGGCAGTGGCGATCTTTTGGTTCGTGGCGCCATCAGCCTGGCCGCAAATCTTGGAATTTCACCGCTGCTGATGGGGCTGATTATTGTTGGCTTTGGCACCTCCGCGCCGGAACTGATCATCAGCATCGAAGCCGCCTTGACCGGCGCGCCCGGCGTTGCGCTGGGTAATGTAGTGGGCAGCAATATCGCCAATGTGCTGCTGGTGCTGGGCGCGCCCGCACTTATTGCGCCCATCATCTTCGACCGGGCGGGCGGGCTGCGGCATGCACTGGTGATGCTTGGCGTCAGCGTGATTTTCGTGGCGCTGGCCTTTGGGGGCGTCTTCAGCCTTCAGCAGGGCCTATTGCTGCTGGCGCTGCTAGCCGGTTTTATCTGGCACTCCATTCGCGATCACCGGCTTGAAATACCCCCGATGCTGGACATGCTGAAAACCGATGTGGCGCTTGGCGGCATCGGCGGCAGAACCCGCTCCTATCTGATTGCAGGCGCGATGGTGGCGGGCGGGCTGGCCGGGCTGGCCGTGGGCGCAAAACTTCTGATCGACGGCGCGGTCGCCATCGCCCGCGCGCTTAATGTCGGCGAGGACGTGATCGGTCTTTCCATGGTCGCCATCGGAACCTCGCTGCCGGAGCTTGCCATCACTCTGGCCGCCGCATACCGCCGCCACGCGGACGTGACACTGGGCAATGTCATCGGCAGCAATATCTTCAATGTCCTGGCGGTAATGGGTGTCGCCGCCACAATCGCCCCAGTGCCAGTGCCGCAACGGTTTATAGAGCTGGACTTATGGGTCATGCTGGCGGCGGCGGCGGTGCTGCTGGCCTTCGCCATAACCCGGCGCCCCATCGGCCGGGTCACTGGCGCGGTCTTCCTGCTGGGATATACCGTCTATATGATCCTGCTGTATCATTTCGGGAGTGTTTGACAACGCGCATCCAAAGGCAAGTGCGCACTCCACCGGCTGCAAACCGGGTGCGCGGAAAATGAAATATAAACGGTAGCGGGCTGAGTTAGGTAACTATATCTGGAAATACTGGGGACGAAGCAAAACATTATCAGATTCGCGCCGTCCGTTTGGCATTGCAGGAGTTGAAGAGATGAAAGACAGCGCCAAATACGCCAAAATCGTCGAATGGTCAGAGGAAGATCAGTGCTATGTCGGCAGCGCGCCCGGCCTATTGCTTGGCGGCTGCCATGGAAGCGATGAGAAAAAGGTGTTTGCTGAACTTTGCGCCATCGTCGAAGAAGCCATCGCGTTGTATTATCAAGACAGCAAACCCCTGCCATCACGCATAGGCAGGTGAAAGCGGCACCAGTCTTTGTCGGCGAACGGGAATTCGGCTTGCGCATCGGGAAACTGGCAGTCGAATCCGTGCACTTCTCGGCAGGCGCATATTTTCGGGCTGGTTGCGGGCGCATCAGTCATTGGCGCAGCATAAGCTGATTCTAGGCTGATCGGCTATGGCGCGGTTCGAGATTAATTTTCATTGATGTAGGGTTTTTCAAAGCCCCCCACCCCGACCCTCCCCCACAAGGGGGGGGGAGGGGGAAGAAGAGTAGAACAGGGGGGAAATCCACTTCACTTCTTGCCCTCTGTGGCTATAGCGAAGGGGGGATGGGATGGGCTGTTGCGGTTGAAATTTTGTTTCACGGCTATCGCTCCCTCTCCCCTTTGTGGGAGAGGGTCGGCCCGCTGCGCCAGCGCCTGCGCGGCGAGGGTGAGGGGATTTGGAAGCCAGGCTTTATTTCGCCCGGATCAGCCTGTCGTAATCGGCCATCAGGGTTTCGGTGATCTTGCCCGGTGTGAATTTGTGCGGGCCGATTTCGGAAACCGGGGTTACTTCCGCCGCCGTGCCGGTGATGAAGCATTGCTCGAATCCGCTCATTTCTTCGGGCTGAATGGCGCGTTCGATCACGTCGATCTGGCGTGTTTTGGCGAGGCCGATGACGCTTTGGCGGGTGATGCCATCCAGGAAGCAGTCGGGCTTCGGCGTATGCAGCCTGCCATCCTTGACGAAGAAGATATTGGCGCCGGTCGCTTCGGCCACCAGGCCGCGATAATCATACATCAGCGCGTCGGCATAACCTTTGGATTCCGCCTCGTGCTTGGACAGTGTGCAGATCATATACAGGCCCGCCGCCTTGGCGAAACAGGGAATGGTTTCGGGCGACGGACGCCGCCACTTTGAGATATCCATGCGAATGCCGCGCGCGCGGTCCGCCGGATCGAAATAAGACGGCCATTCCCACACGGCGATGGCGACATTGATGCGGCCCGCCTGCGCGGAAACACCCATCATTTCGCTGCCGCGCCAGGCAATCGGGCGCACATAGGCGTCGGTAAATCCCTGCGCCTTTACGGTTTCAATACAGGCGGCATTGATCTGATCCTGTGTATAGGGAATTTTGAAATCCAGATATTCCGCGGACTTAAACAGGCGTTCGGTATGCTCCTTCAGTTTGAAGATCGTGCCGCTATAGACCCGCTCGCCTTCAAATACGCTATCGGCATAATGCAGTGCGTGGGTCAGCACATGTATTTTGGCGTCGCGCCAGGGCACGAGTTTGCCGTTGAGCCAGATCACGCCGTCGCGGTCATCAAAAGAAGCAGTAGACATCGTCATATTTCCGCAAATTGGAGGATTGGTGTAAGTTACAGTCCAGACTAACCTTAGCTGAAGCAGCTATTACCCAATACAGGGTCAAGACAAGTGATTTTCAAGCGTCACGAACGATTATGTCGTAAAATTATGCGCGGTTGTAACAAACTTCATGAAATATGTCAATATGACTGACATAAATATTTTAACGCCAGATAAAGAGCCAGGGAATGCCGGCGAATCGGCAAAAATCGGCGAGGCCATTGAGCTGCTGTTTTTTGCCTATCGCGATTTTACCAGCGATCCCGATGTCATTCTGGCGCGTTCCGATTATGGCCGCGCCCATCACCGGATATTGCACTTCGTGGGCGCCTATCCCGGCATTAATGTCGCACAGTTGCTGGGCATTTTGCGCATCACCAAACAGAGCCTGGGACGGGTTCTGAAACAGTTGCTCAAACAGGGCTTTGTCGAGCAGCGCCCCGGCAGGCATGACCGGCGCCAGCGCCTGTTGTACCTGACCGCCAAAGGCCGCGAATTCGAGGCGCGCCTCTCGACGCCGCAGCAGGAACGGGTGCGGCGCGCCTTTGCGGCCGCCGGGCCGGATGCGGTTGCGGGTTATCTGAAAGTACTGGAACATCTGATCAATGAAGCAGAACGTAAGATTATTCTTGATGCAATCAAGCGTGGCTAAGCGCACATGACGGACGCAGCTTTAGAATCGGAAACGGATTCGCCCCACATTCTGGTGGTGGATGACGACACCCGCCTGCGCAAGCTTTTGCAAAAGTTCCTGATGGAGCATGGCTATCGGGTCACCCTCGCCGCCAGTGCGGCCGAGGCGCGCGCGCGCCTGGATGGGCTGGCGTTTGATCTGACCGTGCTTGATGTCATGATGCCAGGTGAAAGTGGACTGGACCTGACGCAATTTTTGCGGGGACGCACCGAAATGCCGGTGCTGCTGCTGTCTGCGCGATCAGAAACCACTGCGCGCATTGCCGGACTGGAGGCAGGTGCGGACGATTATCTGGGCAAGCCGTTCGAACCGAAAGAGCTGCTGCTGCGGGTCCAGGCTTTATTGCGCCGCACGGCGGCAGCGGCGGAGCCGCCACTGCGCACGATCCGGCTGGGTGACTGGGAAGCCGATCTGGAACGCGGCGATCTGCGCAATGGCGATATGCTGATCCGCCTTGCGCCGGGCGAACTCAACCTCCTGCGCCTGCTTGCCGCCAATCCTGGTGTGCCGGTCAGCCGCACCGAACTTTCCGAGCAAACCGGCGCAGCCCAGGAGCGCACGGTGGATGTGCAGATCACGCGCCTGCGGCGCAAATTTGAACCGGACCCGCGCGCACCCCGTCATCTGCAAACCGTGCGCGGGCAAGGATATGTACTTTGGCCGGATTAACCGAAAGCTGGCCCTTAAAAAACCTGCTGCCCAAGGGGCTGTTTGGCCGCTCCCTGCTGATCGTGGTGGCGCCTGTGGTTCTGTTACAGGCCATTGTTACCTATATTTTCTTTGAACGGCATTGGGACACGGTAACGCGCCGTCTGTCACGCGCTGTTGCGGGCGAGGTGGCGATGCTGACCGAGACTTACAGCAAGCCGCTTGATACCGTTACCATGCAGGCGGTGAATGCACAGGCGGCGCGCACCTTTCAGTTGGAGGTGGCGTTTCTGCCAGACGAAAAACTGCCCGCGCAAACCTCCGATGGACAGTTTTTTTCTCCATTGGTGACACTCAGTGATGAACTTTCAAAGCAGATCGCACAAAAATTCCGGATTGATTCACATCGCTATGGCGATTATCTGGATCTGCGTGTGCAGCTAAATCAGGGCGTGTTACGCATTCTGACACCACGCAATCGCGTCACTTCGCAAACCGCACATATTTTTATCCTGTGGATGTTCGGCACATCGCTGGTGCTGTTGACGGTTGCCGTTATCTTTCTACGCAATCAGGTGCGCCCGATAGCCTTGCTGGCGCAAGCGGCGGAAGAATTTGGCAAGGGACGCGAAGTACCCGATTTCAAGGCGGCGGGCGCCACAGAAGTCCGGCAGGCGGCGGCAGCCTTTCTGGAAATGCGCGACCGTATTGGACGCCAGATCGCTCAGCGCACCTTTATGCTGGCGGGTGTCAGCCATGATCTGCGCACACCTTTAACGCGGATGAACCTGCAACTCGCCATGATGCCCGAAAGCGATGAGATCGAGGCGTTGCGCGCAGACATCCACGAAATGCAATATATGCTGGATGAATATCTGGCCTTCGCAGGCGGTCAGGCGGGCGAAGCCGAAAACCAGACGGATATTGGTCAGCTCATTGAAGAAATCACAGCCGAATATGCAAGGCGCGGCGCATTGTTGCATGTGCAGTCAGAACCAGACCTGCACTTGCCGCTGCGGCGCGGCAGTTTCAAACGCTGTATCGTCAACCTGGTTGAGAATGCGCACTCCCATGGAAAACAGATCGAAATTCACGCCGCCATGACCGGTGACCATATCGAAATTGCCATTGAGGATGATGGCCCTGGCCTGCCACCGGAAAAATATGAAGACGCGTTTCTGCCGTTTCAGCGTCTGGATGACAGCCGCAATCCGGATCGCGCCGGGGTGGGGCTTGGGCTTGCCATCGCCCGCGATATTGCGCGCAGCCATGGCGGTGACATAAGCCTGGGGCGCAGCACGCTTGGTGGTTTGCGCGCCACTATCCGCGTCCCTGTATGAAATGCTATGTTTGGCGCCGACTCAACCAATGTGATTTACAGTGAACGATAGTATCGAAAAAGCCGTGCTTCCGGATTCTGCCGAAGGTCAATCCGCAATGGCGCTGATGCGTCGGCTGATCGCGGATCATATGCGGCCACATCTATGGCGCATCCTTGCCGCAATCGTTTTGATGGCGGTCACGGCGGCTGCAACGGCCATGACGGCGCAAATTCTGGACCCGGCCATAAAATATCTGTTTCTTGATAAAGACCCGCATATGCTGATGCTGATACCGCTGATGGTATTCGCAGTAATGGCCCTTAAAGCAGGGGCAAGTTTTGGCGAAAATATCCTGATGAACTATGTCGGACAGCGTATCATATCCGACATTCAGATTGGCATGTTCGAACATCTGATGAGGGCCGATACTGGATGGTTACGGCAATATCATAGCGGCAAGATTATCGCGCATTTTCTCAATGACGCCGTATTGATGCGCGAGGCGGTAAGCCGTTCGATCACCGGACTGGGCAAGGATTTTCTGACGCTCATCATGCTGCTGGGCGTAATGCTGTATCAGGATCCGGTGATGACAGGCATCGCCGTTTTCATTCTGCCAATTGTTGTTGTCTTTGTGCGGCAATTGTCGCGGCTTATGCGCAAATCCGTCAATCAGGGCATGGCGGAAACCGGCAATCTGTCTACACTGCTTTCCGAAACGCTGGCCGGCAGCCGTGTGGTAAAGGCCTATGGCCAGGAAAATCATGAAATCAGACGCGCCACCCATTCTATTAACCTGCGCATGGAATTTATCATGCGCGGGGTGCGCGCGCGTTCCGCCGCCGCCCCCATTACCGAGGCGCTGACCGGCCTTGCGATTGCCGCCGCCATTTATTACGCCGGCGTCCGCGCACTTTCCGGCAATATGGAAATCAACCATTTTGCCGCCTTTCTGGGGGCGATGATGCTGGCCTATCAGCCGCTAAAAAGTCTGGCGACGCTTAGCACCGCTTTGCAGGAAGGGCTTGCCGCCGCTGCGCGCACCTTTTCGGTGATGGATGTAAAACCCACGATCAAGGATTCGCCCCTCGCAAAATCATTGTCGGTACAACAGGGCCATGTCCGGTTTGAAAATGTACATTTCTCCTATGGCGCTGATGACGAGGCGCTGCGTGGCGTCACCCTGGAAATACCACCCGGCCAGACCGTCGCCCTGGTTGGCCCCAGCGGCGCGGGCAAAAGCACCATGCTCAATCTGATCCCGCGTTTTTATGATGTCACATCGGGCCGACTAACCATAGATGGCGCGGATGTGCGTGACGTGACGATGGCGTCACTTCGCAGGGCCGTGGCTTTAGTGACACAAGAACCGTTCCTGTTTGATGATACCGTGCGGGCCAATATCGCTTATGGACGGCCTGATGCCGATAGCCGGGATATCGAGACGGCGGCCCGCGCGGCAGACGCGCATGATTTTATCCTGGCTTTGCCACAGGGCTATCTGACAGTAGTCGGCGAGTCGGGCATGCGCCTGTCGGGTGGTCAGCGTCAGCGGCTTGCCATTGCCCGCGCCATGCTGAAAAACGCCCCCATATTGCTGCTGGATGAGGCGACATCATCGCTGGACACGGATTCCGAACGCCAGGTGCAGGATGCGCTGGCCAGGCTGATGCGGGGGCGCACATCGCTGGTGATTGCGCACCGACTGTCTACCATCATGGATGCGGACTGTATTCATGTGATTGTCGATGGGCGTATTGTTGAATCAGGCACACACCACCGGCTGATTGCCCAGAATGGTGTTTATACCAGGCTTTGCCGCAGTCAGTTCAACGACACCGGGATGCCCGAACAGCAATCTCCCGGCCAGGCCAAAGCAGCATTTACGGCCTCATGAAGCTGTCCGCGCGATTGTTTCATAACAGTTTTTTCCGAATCATCGTATGCTGGCTTGCTGCCATGCTTATTCGGCTGGTTTGGGTGACTGGCAGATGGCGGACCGTGGGGGCGGAAATACCGGCGGCATTTTGGGATAAGAACCAACCTTTCATTCTTGCCTTCTGGCATGGTCGGTTGATGATGATGCCCTATTGCTGGCGCCGGGAAAAAGGGATGAGCATGCTGATTTCCCAGCATCGTGACGGCGAACTGATTGCACGCACCATAGGCCATTTTGGGTTGGGTTCCGTGCGGGGATCAAGCGCCAAACCTGGCAAGCAGGACAAAGGCGGCGGTGGCGCCCTGCGCGCCATGGTCAAACAATTGTCACGCAATGAATATGTTGGCATTACGCCAGACGGGCCGCGCGGGCCGCGCCAGTGTGTGGGCGATGGCGTTCTTTCGGTAGCGCGGCTTTCCGGCGCGCCGGTTATACCGGTCAGCTTTGGCGCATCGCGCCGCATTCATGCCAGAAGCTGGGACCGGTTTTTAATCGCTCTGCCGTTTTCACGCGGCGTGTTTGTGTGGGGCAAGCCGCATTATGTGCCGCGCGATGCGGATGCAGACACGCAGGAAAAGGCGCGCCTGTTGCTGGAAGAAGATCTCAATCGCATCACGGCGGAGGCAGATGCGCTGTGCGGCCATTCACAGTCAGAGCGCGAAGCAGGATGATTTTTCTGTACCGATGGCTGACATTCCTGTTCGGACCGCTGGTCAACTTGCTGATATGGCGGCGCAAACTTGTCGGCAAGGAAGACCCGGAACGCATTGCTGAACGCAGGGGCCTATCCCAGGCCAACCGCCCGGCAGGAAGACTGGTCTGGGTTCATGCCGCAAGCATCGGTGAAAGCCTTTCTGCGCTTCCTTTGATACAGCAATTACTAGCCCGCAATCCTGATCTTAATGTACTGATCACGACCGGAACCCTGTCTTCAGCCCGCATTCTGGCAAAGCAGTTACCCGCGCGCGTCACCCATCAATTTGTCCCAATGGATCTGGTTCCCTGGGTGCAGCGCTTTCTGGATCATTGGCGACCCGACATGGGCGTCTGGATTGAATCAGAATTATGGCCGAATTTAATGATGGAAACCGCCGCGCGTGGCATTCCCATGGCGCTGGTAAATGGACGCATGTCCGCGCGCTCCTATCAACGATGGCGTTTGGAGCGGCGCAGCATCGGACAATTGCTGAACTGCTTTCGCGTCATTCTGGCGCATGACGAACGCAGCGCGGGTTTTATCCACAATTTGGGCGCGCCTCATGCCGCCTGTGTTGGCGACCTGAAACAGGCCGCCGATCCCTTATCCGCTGATGAAGCCGAACTGGCCCGGCTTCAGGCTGCAATCGGCGCAAGGCCGGTCTGGATTGCCGCCAGCACCCATCCCGGCGAAGAAGACGCCGTTCAAAAGACGCATAAACAGTTACGCCAGCAATTTCCTGAGCTGCTAACGATTATAGCGCCGCGCCATGCGGATCGCGGTATCCAGATCGCCACCGATCTCGGCATTGAAGGATTGAAAGTCGTGCGCCGCTCAACCGGCGAAATGCCAACCCACGATACGGACGTCTATCTTGCCGATACGATGGGCGAGATGGGGCTTGTCTACCGCCTGGCAACGATTGCCTTTGTAGGCGGAAGCCTGGTTCCCCATGGCGGGCAAAATCCGCTGGAACCTGCGCGACTTGGCTGCGCTATTCTTCATGGCCCCAATATTGACAACTTTATTTCCATCTATGCAGACCTTGATGCCACTGGCGCATCACGCCAGATCGACGATGTTGCACTGCTTGCAGATAATGTTGCAGCGCTGTTACGTGACAAACAGACCGCCGCATCGCGTGGACGCGCGGCAAAAGCGCAGGCGCTAAAGGGGCGCGATAAAGTGCTGGAACATATCATCGCCGCTATTGAACCGTTGCTGCCGGAACCAAAATAATGCGTACGCCAGAATTCTGGTATCCCGTACACGGACGATCTTCTGGCCCCCTGCCCTGGTTGCTGGCGCCATTCGCCATATGTTTTATGTTCGCAGGCTGGTTACGCCAGAGATTTTCACACCCCTATCGCGCCCCGATCCCGATAATATGTGTTGGCAATCTGACCGTCGGCGGAACGGGGAAAACACCTGTCGCGATGGCGCTAGCGGCACGGCTTCTTGGCAAAGGCATCCAGGTTCACTTTGTCACGCGCGGACATGGCGGCAACATTGCAGGGCCGGTGCGCGTTGACCCGGAACATCATAATGCCGCCAGCATGGGCGATGAGGCGCTGTTGCTGGCGCGCGCCGCCCCATGCTGGGTTTCCCGCAATCGCAAAGCCGGGGCCATCGCCGCTGTTGCCGCCGGAGCAAAACTGCTTATCCTGGATGACGGACATCAGAACCCGCATCTGGTGAAGGATTTGTCCTTATTGCTGATTGATGCAGAACGCGGTTTCGGGAATGGCTGGGTGATCCCGTCCGGGCCATTGCGCGAACCTGTTGCGCGCGGTGTCGTCCGCGCCGATGCGGTGCTGATAATGGGGAATGACGGAAATTTTCCAGACTTTGGAAAAACACTATTGCGCGCGCACCGGCAATTGAGCAATCCGGATTCACTGCGCAATCAGCGCCTGTTCGCATTCTGCGGCATTGGCGCACCGCAGCAGTTTTTCGACATGCTGCGTCAGGCCGGGGCCGATCTGGCGGGTGTGCAGGCTTTTCCGGATCATCATCCGTTCACAGACGATGAGATTGATCTGATCATGTCCCGCGCGGCGAAAGCAGATGCCACGCCCGTTACCACAGAAAAAGACTGGGTGCGTATATCCCCCGCAATGCGCCGGAAAATACTGGCGGTTGGCATGGAAATACGATTTTCCGATGAACCGGCATTGGCGCGCCTGCTTGAGACTGTGATACACAAGCCCGCATGAAGGCTCCCACCCCATACCGCCGCATACGCCGCAGAGCCGAGGCCGGATTGATGCGCGCCCTGCTGTCGGGTTTGCGGCTTTTATCCGTAGATCGCGCATCAGCTATCGGCGGGGCCATTGGGCGCACCATCGGGCCGTGGCTTGGCGTTACGCACCGCGCAGAACAGAATTTGCGCGCCTGTTTCAGCCAGATGGATACAGCGCAGATCACGGCCATCATCCGCGAGATGTGGGACAATCTTGGCCGCACTGCGTTTGAATATGCCCATCTCGACAGGTTTCGATTTTATGAAAAAGACAGCCGCGTCGAAGTGCGGGGCATGGAATATATCGCGCAGGCAATTGACGCGGGCAAAGGCGCAATTTTTGTCAGCGGGCATTTCGCGAATTGGGAACTGTTGTCTTCCGGCCTGGTGCAGCGCGGACTGCCGGTCATGACCGTATACCGCGCGGCAAGCAATCCGTTGACGGATGAAATTATCACAGAACTGCGCCGCGCAATGGGCACACCGCGCCAGGCGCCCAAAGGCCCCGCCGGGGCGCGCATGCTAATATCCTGGATGAGCGGACGAAAATATATCGCCATGCTTTCGGATCAAAAGATGAACGATGGCGTTGAGGCCATTTTTTTTGGCCGCCCCGCAATGTGCCCGCCCGCCGCCGCACAGCTTGCCCGGCGGTTTGGCTGTCCAATTGTATTCGCCAGCATTCGCCGCACAACGGGCGCGCATTTTATCATAGAGGTGCAGGAACCGTTTTACGTTCCCCAAAGCACGGATCGCGCAGGCGATATATTGACGGGCGTAAATGAAATCAACCGCCGTCTGGAGGCGTTTATCCGGGCATATCCCGCCCAGTGGCTGTGGCTGCATCGCCGCTGGCCGGATTAAGCGCCGCCTCGCGTTCGGTTGACGCCACGGCGCTGCAATAGGCCTCCTGGCGCACCGGGTTCCAGTAGCGCAGCTCTTCCAGTGGAATGGGGTTTCCCGTCACCGCGCAGATCACGAAACTGCCGGGTGTCAGAATTTGGAAATCCGACAGATCATAGCGCAGCCGGGCGGGACCATCTGGTTTTCCTGAAAAACTTTTATCATCCATGCTGTCGTATCTTTCTGGAATTATCTGGATATCAACCCACATCGACTTTGCGAGGAGCGCGAGCTGCGTGGCAATCCAGAGTTACACGGCAAGGCCTTCGCGTGAAACTCTGGATCGCCACGCTCTCGCCACGCAGGCGCTGGCGCAGCGGGTCGCTCGCAATGACGATGAAGGAAATGACTGAATCTAAAATTACCATGCACTTAAAACAAACGGCCCTGCGCATCGCTTGCGGGTTTTGGCGGCGCAGCCTTTGACCCCGCCATTATAGCACCGCGCCGCCCATCCTGAAACTCGATTTCCACCGCCTGGCCCGGGACCGTTCCAGATGCGCGGTGCAGCGGTTTGCCCGCGCTATCGCGCACCAGCGCAAAACCCCGCGCCAGAACGCCCTGATGCGACAGCGCGCGCAGCAATTGGCCCAACCCATCCAGCCTGACGCTGTGATCGCGCAACAAGCGGCGCTCGCCCTCCTGCAAGCGGCGCATCGCCTCGTTCAGGCTGCGCTGCCCGCGCTGAATATGATCGCGCACCAGCCCCGCACGCAAGCGCGCCGCAAGCCGCGCCAGCCTTGTTTCACCCGCGCGCACATTGGCCAGCAGCGCACGCGGCAAGCGTTCCGCCACCGCATCAAAACGCTGGCGCGGCAGCCCCAGAATTTCGCTCAATCGCGGCAGCCCGCGCGCCGCGCTGATCAGCCGGGCGCGGCGTTCTTCCAGCAGCCGCCCCTGCGCGCCAAGAATACGGCGCTCGAAATCCAACATCTGGGCGCGCAATTCGCTGCGCACCGGCACCGCCATTTCGGCGGCCGCCGTTGGCGTTGGCGCGCGCAGATCAGACGCAAAATCGATCAAAGTCGTATCGGTTTCATGGCCCACCGCGCTGATCAGCGGGATGTCACTGGCCGCCGCCGCACGCACCACATTTTCTTCGTTGAACGCCCACAGATCTTCGATGCTGCCGCCGCCGCGCGCCACAATGATCACATCCGGGCGCGGCACGGGGCCGCCCGGCGCAATGGCGTTAAAGCCTGCAATGGCGGCGGCAATCTGCCCCGCCGCCTGTTCGCCCTGCACCAGCACCGGCCACAGCAGCACATGGCGCGGAAACCGGTCCGCCAGCCGGTGCAGAATATCGCGAATCACCGCACCGGTCGGCGAGGTGACAATGCCGATCACTTCCGGCAGCCAGGGTATGAGCTGTTTACGCGCCGGATCAAATAGCCCCTCGGTGGCAAGTTTCTTGCGCCTCTCCTCCAACTGCGCCAGCAGCGCGCCAATCCCCGCAGGCGCCATGGTCTCAATAACCAGCTGATATTTGGAACGCGCCGGATAGGTGGTCAGCTTGCCGGTGCACACCACCTCCATCCCGTCTTCCGGTTTGAAACGCAAGCCGCCCGCAATGCCCTTCCACATCACCGCGTCAATCACCGCGCGGTCATCTTTCAGGTTCAAATAACAATGCCCGCTGGCGGCGCGCATGAACCCCGAAATTTCGCCCCGCACCCGCACATGGCCAAATTCGCCCTCCACCAGCCGCTTCAGCGCCGTCGAAAGTTCGCTGACGCTGAGTTCTGGCAGGTTGGAGGGGCTATCGGAAAGACTCATGTTATGTCCTTGGGCTTTTTGCTTTGCGATCTGCATGATACAAGTCCCGGATGATTTTGGGAAATAAAGCATGAATATCTTACTGATCGGATCGGGCGGGCGCGAGCATGCGCTGGCATGGGCGTTGCGCAAATCGCCCTTGCTGGGCAAGTTATACTGTGCGCCGGGCAATGGCGGGATTGCGGGGATTGCGGAATGTTTGGCGCTGGATGCGCTGGATTTTACCGCAGTCACGGCATTTGTGCGGGCGCATGACATCGGGTTTGTCATTGTCGGACCGGAGGTTCCGCTGGTGGCGGGGCTGGTGGATCATCTCACCCTGAACGGCATAAAGGCGTTTGGCCCCACGGCGGCGGCAGCAAAGCTGGAAGGATCGAAAGGGTTCACCAAGGATCTGTGCGCGGCGAATAACATTCCGACGGCAGCCTATCAGCGGTTCAGCGACGCCGCCGCCGCCAAGGTCTATATCCGCAAACAGGGCGCACCGATTGTGATCAAGGCTGATGGCCTTGCTGCGGGCAAGGGTGTGATCCTGGCGGAAACACTGGCCGAGGCCGAGGCCGCTGTGGATGACATTCTGGGCGGCGCGTTTGGAAGTGCCGGCGCGGAACTGGTGGTGGAAGAATTTCTGTACGGCGAAGAGGCCAGCTTTTTTGTGCTGGTCGATGGCGCAACCTGCCTGCCGCTGGCCACCGCGCAGGATCATAAACGGGTGGGCGATGGCGACACGGGGCCGAACACCGGCGGCATGGGGGCCTATTCGCCCGCACCGGTAATGACGGACGAAATCTGCGCCCAGACCATGCAGCGCATCATTGAACCGACCGTTGCCGCCATGGCGGCGGCGGGAACACCGTTCAGGGGGGTGCTGTTCGCAGGGCTGATGATTACGGACAGGGGGCCGTATCTGATCGAATATAATACCCGTTTTGGCGACCCGGAATGCCAGGTGCTGATGATGCGGCTGGAAAGCGATCTGCTGCCAGCACTTCTGGCGTCAGCCGAAGGTAATCTGGCCGACGCCAATTTACGCTGGTCGCAACAGGCGGCGGTAACGGTGGTGATGGCTGCCAATGGCTATCCCGGCGATTATAAAAAGGGCGAGTCAATCGGGGGGCTTGAAGCGGCGGGACAAACGCCGGGCGTACAGATATTTCACGCCGGAACCACGGCCCGGAACGAAAAAGTGCTAAGCAATGGCGGGCGGGTGCTCAATATCACCGCCACCGGCGACACCATTACCCAGGCCGTCAGACGTGCCTACAGCGCCGTAGATAAAATTACATGGCCGGGTGGATTTTGTCGGCGCGATATTGCATGGCGGGCACTGGAAAGAGAACAGCAAAGCAGCTAATATGCCTTAACATAAGAACAACACACGCAGCCGGGGACAGGAAACATGGAAGAGCCAAACAGACAGGAACAATTTTCCGGCACCAAAGAGGTTGATCCGAAGCATCGCCTCGATGAAAAGGCGCTGTTCGGCTATATGCAAAAACATGTCGAAGGTTTCCAGGGGCCGTTGCAGGTTGAGGAGTTCAAGGGCGGCCAGTCCAACCCGACTTACAAGCTGATCACGCCGCGCGCATCCTATGTGCTGCGCCGCAAGCCACCCGGAATTTTGCTGAAATCCGCCCATGCGGTGGACCGCGAATACAGGGTGATTTCGGCGCTGAACAAAACCAGCATTCCCGTGCCGCGCACCTTCTGCATGTGCGAGGATGAGAGCGTTCTGGGCACCATGTTCTATATCATGGAATGCGTCGAAGGCCGGGTGTTCTGGGAACCGCTGGTGCCCGGCGTCAGCAAGCAAGACCGGGCCAAGATTTTCGACAGTCAGGTCAGCTTCATGGCCAATCTGCATATGGTCGATTACACCGCCATCGGACTGGGCGATTTTGGCAGCCCCGGAAATTATTTCGCCCGCCAGATTTCACGCTGGACGAAACAATATCAGGCGTCGATTACCGAAGACATACCGGAAATGAACCGCCTCATCGACTGGTTGCCGAACAATATTCCGCCCGATGATTCCGTCAGCCTGGTGCATGGCGATTTCCGGCTGGACAATGCCATTGTGCATCCCACTGAGCCGCGCATTATCGCCGCGCTTGACTGGGAGCTGTCCACCATTGGCCATCCGCTCGGCGATTTTACCTATCATCTGATGCAATGGCGCAGCCCGGATTCCGATCTGGGCACAACGCCGGAGGCCGAACTGCGCGCCATGGGCATCCCGACAGAAGCGGAATATGCGGCGCGCTATTGCGAGCTTACGGGGCGCAAAAACATCGAAAATCTCGACTTCTACTTCGCCTATAATTTCTTCCGGCTGGCGGGCATTCTGCAGGGCATTCTGGGCCGGGTGCGCGACGGCACGGCGGCCAGCGAACATGCCGCCGAACGCGCTGCACGGGTGCGCCCGCTATCAGAAGCCGCATGGAAATATGCGCAGGTTGCGGGGGCGGTGGGGTAATAAAGCGCTACCGCCTCTTCCTGTCCATATCCGCCGCGCGGGCGTCCATTCGTTCCGCCTGATCGAGAAGCTCAGTTGCCTCCGCCTGTTTGAAGGCGGCGTCTTCAGTCATGTCAGAGGATAATAAATTGCAGTCACGCGCGGCCTGTTTGTCTGCCAGCCGCTTACAGTCGGCGGTAATACGTTGCCCTTCGGAGATCTGTATTTTTGCCTGACGCAACAACATCTGCCCCTTGTTGCGCAGGCGTATGCCCTCGCAGGTATAGAAATCGATTTCCGGCATCTTCGCCTTGTTGCAAATTCTCTCCGGCGTCCCGGCGCGGGCATCCATGCTGAAACCAAACGCCAGCACAATTGCCAACAGCAAAGCAGCACTAAAGTATTGCAAGGATATTCTCCGGCGGGCGGCCGATCGCGGCCTTGCCATTGGCGATGACAATAGGGCGTTCGATCAGAATGGGTGAATTGACCATCGCGCTGACCAGTTGACCATGGGTCAATCTCTCCCGGTCCAGTTCCTGCTCTTTGTATAGCGTTTCCTCCTTGCGCATCAGTTCACGGGGTTTCATTTCAAGCATCTGCAAAATGGCTTCAAGCTCTTTAACGGTTGGCGGGTTTTGCAAATATTCAATCACCTGCGGCTTGACGCCGCGCTGTTGCAGCAGCGCCAGAGTCTGCCGGGATTTCGTGCAACGCGGGTTATGGTAGATTTTTACGGTCATTTCTGTTCTCAGTCCTAAACATCCATCCCAACGGCATCGCGCACATTGGCAAAGCCGTCTTTTTCCAATAATCCCCCCAATTCAATCGCTATCCTAGCCGCCAAATCCGGTCCCGCAAAGGTCATTGCTGTATAAAGCTGCACCAGCGAGGCGCCCGCGCGTATCTTGGCATAGGCATCCGCACCACTGGCAACCCCACCTACACCAATCAGCGGAAGTTTTCCATCCGACAGGCGCCAGGCGTCACGCAACATTTGTGTCGAGGGTGCAAACAGCGGACGCCCGGAAAGCCCGCCCTGCTCCATGCGATGCCTGCTCTGCAGATTTTCGCGGCTACCAATAGTGGTGTTCGAAATAATCAATCCATCAATGCCCGCCTCCAGCGCCACCGCAACCACATCGCGCAATGCCTGCTCGTCCAGGTCTGGCGCGATCTTCAGCAGCAGCGGTACATTTGTCTGCCTGCGCGCGCGCGCCGCCAGCAATTTCGTCAGCAGATCTTGCAGCAGTTCGCGATCCTGCAATCCGCGCAGGCCCGGCGTGTTGGGCGACGACACATTAATCGTGAAATAATCCGCCAGTCCGGCCAGCGCCTCAAAACAAATCAGATAATCAGCAATGCGGTTCGCGCTATCCTTGTTGGCGCCGATATTGGCGCCAACAATACCAGCGCGTGCGCGCCGCGCCGCCAGCCGCGCCCTGTATACATCCAGCCCCTGATTGTTAAAGCCCAGCCGGTTGATCACCGCCTGATCTTCGGCCAGGCGGAATATGCGCGGCCGGGGATTTCCCGCCTGCGGCAACGGCGTTACCGTACCGGCTTCGGCAAAACCGAAGCCCAGGCGCAGCATCGCATCGGGTACTTCGGCATTTTTGTCGAACCCCGCCGCAATCCCGACCGGATTAGGAAAATTCAATCCGAGTACGGAGGTTTGCAGAACCCGCGATGCGGGCACAGGGATGTGTGGCGCAAGCCCCAGTTTAAGGGCGCGGATCGTCAGACCATGCGCAGTTTCCGGGTCCAGCATGCGCAGCAGCAGCCCGGCAAGTGAGTAAAGACCTGTCATTCAAATACCTGTTTGGGCTGCAAACTTGTGCATGCCATCATCCCCAAGGGGCAATTCATACACCCCCGCAATTTTGTTCAGCGGTAGTACTGCATACAGGTGCGGAAATAAATCCCCGCCGCGCGAGGTCTCCCATCGCAGCGCTTTGCCTAGCTGGTCCGGGTCAATGGCCAGCAATATCAGGTCCGCCTCGCCGGAAAAATGCCGTGCCGCCGTTTCGCGCACCTGCTTTGCGGTTGAAAAATGAATGAACCCATCCGCGATATCCACGGGCGCACCGGTCAATTGCCCCTGGGTTTGCGCATTACGCCATTCCGTCTGGCGAAGAATTTTATAGATCAGCCCTGACATGTTCCGCTTCCCACTCGCCCAACAATAAGCTATAATTCCTATTTCACGATAGATGTCATAAAACCTCATGTTAAGCCATAGACAAATTTGGGAAGGTATCGACGCTCTGGCGGCAGCCCACGGATTTTCCCCATCAGGGCTGGCCAGGCGCGCAGGTCTGGACCCCACCATTTTCAACCGTTCAAAACGATCGCAGGATGGCAAGCAGCGCTGGCCCAGCACGGAAAGCCTGTCGCGTGTACTGGCGGTTACCGGCGCATCGATTGCTGATTTTGCTTTGCTGATTTCACCGGTGACGGATATTGCCGCGCGTAATTCCCGCCCTATTCCGGTTATTGGCTTTGCCCAGGCGGGGACGCAGGGTTTTTTCGATGATGGCGGATTTCCTGTGGGGGGCGGCTGGGACACCGTCAATTTTCCCGGCCTTGGCGATGAAAACGCCTATGCGCTGGAAATCAGCGGCGACAGCATGCTGCCGGTCTATCGCGATGGCGACATTGTTGTCGTCTCGCCGCATGCAGATGTACGGCGCGGTGACCGGGTAATTGCCAAAACCCTGAATGGCGAGGTCATGGCGAAACAATTGCTGCGCAAGACCGCCAGCCGCGTGGAACTGGCGTCATTCAACCCGGAATTTCCGCTGCGCACTTTTTCGCCAGGCGAGCTTAGCTGGATTGCCCGCATCATTTGGGCATCGCAATAGGCGTTAACCGCATCCCTCTTTTCCGCCTATGCACCCGCAGTTTGGAAAAACCTCCGTGCTCAGATGCATAAGATGCGATTCCACCGCCGCCCGCATTAAATCCTGGCTGGTCCAGCCCAGTTTTGCAGCGGCAACCTGCACCCGGTGATAGAGCGATGGATCAAGCCGGAAGGTAAGCGCCTTCATGCCTCCCGCTTTGCTCTCCTCCGCTATGCGCTCGGGCCGCCTGGGTTTGGAAATCCCCGGCGGCATATCGCAATTTTGCGGTCTGGATCGAAATTCAGATGCCGGCGTAACCGGCCTTTCCATATCAAGCGTATCCAGGCCGATATGTGAGGTAGGCAACGCCTCGCCCTTGCGGGCGATAAGCCCGCTATGCAGTGCAGTATATTTTTCCATGCTCATGCCGAATTATCCTGTGCAGGCGTACTCTTGCTGGCCAGCGTCCATTTTTTGGGCTGCAACCTGCTTCATAACGCAATCAATCTCAACTCCGATACGCAGTGGCGCCATTCGACGCCTGCATCCCATTGCGCTTACGCGCGACGGCCAAAGCCGATCATACGATTGAGGAACGGGGTGCTCATACCGCGCTTGTTTGACGCCATTTCCTTCAGAATCTGTTCTGGATCAAGCAATTTCCCGGAAGCATCACCAGAAGCATCGTCCGGGTTCAGTATTTCCTCCAGGGATGCGGGATAATCCAGTTCGCCGCGCAAACGCTGCACTGCCTCCAGCAACGCCTGTTGCGGGTTTTCCAGAAGGGGCGGCGGCACGCTATCACTGTCGAAAGCCGCATCGGCTTTGATATTCTGAGTTTCCGCTGCCTGTGTTTCCGGCGCAAGGGCTTCGGATTGTCTGATCGTCTCCTGCGACAGCTGTGCAACGGCATCAGCAGATTCTTCTATTGCAGGGACAATAGCAGGCGATTTTTCTTCGATTGCCGCTGCAAGAGAAACCAGGCTGGCGCTCTGCTGTAATGCAGGCTGTGGCGCCGTTTCGGGCAATACATTTTTCGGGATTTCAAAATCAAAGCCAACCGGATCGATAAAATCCACCGGTCCGCCATCCAGCCTTGCCAAACGGCCAGACAGATAGCTCCATAACTCACTGACCTCCTTTGCCGAAGCGCCTTTCGCACTATGTTCCATCACCGTGCGGCCATCTGTCATGCTGGCGGCAAAATCCACACGATGATTAAACATCACGGGCGCAACGGTGCCGTGCTGCGACAGTGCAACCGCGGCCTCTGAGGTAATCCTGGCGCGCGCGGTGGCCGCGTTAATCACAAACACCATGGCCTTGTTGTGCGCAGCCGCAATTTCGACTGTGGCACCAACGGCGCGCAGATCGTGCGGGCTTGGCCGGGTTGGCATCACCACCAGATCAGCAAAGCTGACCACATGCGCAATGGCCTTGGTCACCGCTGGTGGCGTGTCAATGAACACCATTTTGAAACCCTGCGCGCGCAGGGCCTCAAGGTCGGATTGCAGGCTGTCAAATCGCGCGCCCACAAAGGCAGGCGTTTGCGCCGCACGTGCATTCCACCATTTGGCCAGACTGCCCTGCGGATCGGTATCGATCAGCGCGACGGGGCCTTGTCCGGATAATTCAGCCTGAACCGCGAGATGTCCCGCCAGCGTGGTTTTGCCAGAACCGCCTTTTTGCGATGCAAGAACGATAATACGCATAGTCTCTCCTTTCGGTAGCCCCGCTGCCCTGCCTGAAAAAGCATTGGGGCCGGTAGCTTTGCGTCCCGTCATTCCTGACGGATTGCCGTTTCGAGAAGCGCGTCACCCCGCGTATAACCGCCAGGTGCTGGCCCCCGTCCTAAATCAGCCAATTCCAAATTCCGCTTCTGCGCCTGTTACGCGTTTCGCAAATTATGTAATCACTGCACCGGTCATTTAATCGTAGACAGTTTAATTTCCAGTAAAATTAGGCTGTCCTGGTAATTGGTCACATACTGTTTTTCGTTAGCAAAGCATTGACCATGTTTGCTTTCTGATACCGGCGGGCGTCGGGGCTTGTGGTGAAGGTTGCCTCATGCTAATTTCTTACAAATCAGCTATCGATAATATAAAGGCAAGAAAATGTCTGACACCGCAACCCTTTCGGCAAAATTCCAGATATCCATCCCCAAGGCTGTGCGCACGGCGCGAAAATGGAAGGCTGGACAGGAGTTTGCTTTCATTCCCAAGGGAACAGGCGTGCTTCTTGTCCCGGTTCCCGAAGCAAAGGCGCTGGCCGGAATCGCCAAAGGCGCAAAGCCGGTGGATTATCGTGACCGGGATGATCGCTTCTGATGCGCCTTGTGGACACGTCCGCATGGGTTGAATGGCTGATAGCATCGCCCACTGGAAAAACCGTCACCGCCGCCATCCCGACGCGCGAGGAATGGCTTGTGCCTACAATCGTGCAACTCGAACTCGCCAAATGGCTGACGCGCGAGGCGGGCGAAGACAAGGCCGATCAGGTCGTCGCCTTCACGCAAATGTGCCAGGTCGCCCCCCTCGACGCCAAAATAGCGCTGGCGGCGGCGGAGCTCTGCCGCCAGCACAGGCTCGCCACCGCCGATGCGATTGTCTACGCCACCGCACTGGAGCATGGCGCCGATCTGTTGACCTGCGACGCGCATTTCGACGGGCTGCCGGGGGTGGTGTTTGTGGGGAAGGTTGGTGGTTAGCCCAAAAAATGCGTCCCAATTGTGCTATAGTCCAAGAGGCTATTCCAACGTCGCTGCACGTTCAAAAAAAATATTGCATTCCCATGGATCAATCATTTCTGAAGTAATTCCGTTAAATTCGAGTGCTTTCAATAACCTTTGACGCGCAATTTGTTCCAAACTGGCTACTACGCCACGCACGAGCTTGCCCTGTATATTTTCCGGCCGGAAAAAATTAAGTCTCCGCACATTATCCGGATGAAAACCGAAGCCTAAAAAATAAATTCGTTCCGCCGCCTTTAGATATGAATTGGCGATACGAAATTGCTCATTGCAAAATTCACCATCACCATCATTCATTTCATGAATAATGCTAATCTGTTCGGAAATTTCCAGAAGCTCTTCAGGATCGGCAGCAACCTCATAAGGAACTGCCGGATACTTACCCAGAATCCCGTGAACATGGACAATTGGCAACTGCTTCAAAATGGCCGCCGCATCATCTCTGTTTAAGGAAAAACGAGCCTGCAACGCATGGTGCAAATAGGCCTCAAGCGATCTGTCGTAGTTGAAGGTGATAATCTTGAGGGCATTGCCTTCAAAATTCGGTTCGCCCTTATCAAGGAGCGAATTAAACAAATATTGATACCAGCCTGAATTATGCGGAGGAAATAAATTATCTATGTTCTCTTGCTGCTTGATTTGACTCGCAATCAGAAATTTTCCAAGTCGAGCCGCATCGGGTATCTTTTCCAAAAACGCATCTATGGAGTAATGCCCTGAACGGCTAAGTCGAGTAAGAAAATCCTCCACATCCTTCCTATCAAATTCATTGGGTAAAAACCCATATTGCTTACTAAGTCTCAAATTGGATAACTGATTTATCAACTGTTGTCCTAGCGGATAGCCACAATGGACGCTTGATCCAGCTCCAAGGATTAACACAGTGGGTATTTTAATCATTGAATCGCCCTGCTAGTTTTAGTTCACTCCTTCGCCCCCCTTATCGCCTGCCACATCGCAAACGGCGTCAGCGGCATGTCCAGATGTTTGACGCCCAGATGCGCCACCGCGTCCAGAACCGCGTTGACCAGCGCGGGGGGCGCGCCGGTTGAGCCGGCCTCGCCGCAGCCCTTGATGCCCAGTTCGTTGGTGGTGCAGGGCGTGTTTTTGAAGGCGACCTTGAAATCCGGCATGTCATCGGCGCGCGGCATCCAGTAATCTAGGAAGGAGCCGCTGAGCATCTGGCCAGTTTGCGGGTCATAGACCGCATGTTCGCCCAGCGCCTGGCCAAGGCCCTGGACGATGCCGCCATGCACCTGGCCTTCGACGATCATCGGGTTCAGCACATTGCCGAAATCATCGACCGCCGTATAATTCAGCACACGGATGATACCGGTTTGCGGGTCGATGGCCACCTCGCAAATGTGGCAGCCATTGGGAAACTGAAACGGCGTATTGTGATATTCGCCGTTTGCGCCGAGGCCGCCCGTGCCGCTGGCGCGCGCGGCGTCCCACAGGCTGATGGCGCGGTCCGTTCCCGCAATACGGAACTGCCCGGCTTCATATTCAATATCCACAGGGGCGGCTTCAAGCTGTTCCGCGGCGATCAGTTTGCCTTTGGCGATGGTGGCCTGGGCCGCAAGATTGGCGGCGCCGCTGCCCATCAGGCCGGAGCCGGAGCCGCCCGACAGGCCGCCATCCGGCAGTTCATTGGTGTCGCCGCTGGTGACGCGAATGGCCTCAAACGGTACGCCAAGCGCATCCGCAATGATCTGTGCATAAACGGTTTCATGGCCCATGCCATTGGATTGATTGCCCATGAACACCCGAATTGTATCATCGGGCAGCACATCCACGCGCGCAGTTTCCATCGGCGGGCCGCCGGCCTTTTCCACATAATAGGCCATGCCAATGCCGGACAATTCACCGCGCGCCATGCGTTCACGCTTGCGGGCCGCAAAGCCATCCCAGTCCGCCAAGCGCTTGGCTTCATTCATGACGTTCAGAAAATCGCCGCTGTCATAGACATAGCCCCCGGCGGTGGCATAGGGCATCTGATCCGGGCGGATGAAATTACGCGCGCGCAATGCATCGGGCGCAATGCCCATTTCTCGCGCGGCGGCGTCCACCAGACGCTCGATGATATAGGCGGCCTCTGGCCGGCCCGCGCCGCGATAGGCGTCCGTGGGCGTGGTGTTGGTGAAGGCGGGCGTAACATTGAGATACATGGCCGGTATGGCGTAAACGCCAACCTGCAAGCCGCCCGCCCCCAGGCACGACACGCCCGGCCCCATGACCGAGGCATAGGCCCCGGCATTGGAAATTGTTTTTATGCGCACCGCCAGCATGCGCCCCTCTTTATCCAGCGCCAGCTCCGCGTCATTGACCTGATCGCGGCCCTGATTGTCGGTCAGAAAACTTTCGGCGCGGTCCGCCGTCCATTTTATGGTGCGGCCAATATGCTTTGCGGCCCATAATGCCGCAATCTGTTCGGGATATAAAAACGCCTTCATGCCGAAGCTGCCGCCCACATCATAGGTGCGCACCCGCATCTTTTCGGGCGGAATATGAAACACCGCCCCGGCGACCAGGCCGCGCCAGCGGAACACCCCCTGGGTTGGGGTATGCACGGTGTATTGATCCGTAGACGGATCATATTCGGCAATCACCATGCGCGGCTCCATCGCGTTGGCCACCAGCCGGTTATTCACCAGCCGCAGCTTCGTCACATGATGCGCGCCGGCAAACGCCGCATCGGTGGCGTCGCGATTGCCCAGTTCCCAGTCCACCACCAGATTGCCCGGTGCCTCCGGCCAGATTTGCGGCGCGCCGGGGGCCAGCGCCTGAACAGCGTCCGTAACGCAGGGAAGTTCTTCATATTCCACCACCACCAGATCGGCGGCATCGCGGGCCTGGCGCCAAGTCGTTGCTACCACCATCGCCACCGGATCGCCCGCATGACGCGCGATTTCGGTGCAAAGCGCCGCGCGGTGCGGCGTTACATTGCCGGGGCCGCCATTGCGGCCGGGCAGTACGGCGATGCAGGGCATGCCGCCAAGCCCTGCGGCTTCCATGTCCTTGCCCGTCAATATGGCAATGACGCCAGGCAGGGCGCTGGCCTCGGAACTATCAATACCCATTATCCGGGCATGGGCATGGGGCGAGCGCACAAAACAGGCATAAGCCTGACCCGGCACGTTTACATCGTCACCATAGCGGCCCCCGCCGATGATAAACCGGTCATCCTCCTTGCGGCGATAGGGTTGGCCAACGGCAAATACGCCCATGATTCTCGTTCCTTACGAAATAAACATACAAAGCCATCAT